>Ga0209188_1000447_pt1 | contig 39934 bp, 42 predicted proteins | sample C_130625_EF_Meta_FD_187307 | JGI IMG/M metagenome (GOLD analysis project Ga0209188, IMG submission 187307) | Freshwater microbial communities from Lake Croche, Canada to study carbon cycling - C_130625_EF_MetaG (SPAdes) (version 2) | ecosystem: Environmental > Aquatic > Freshwater > Lake...
GGAAGGTATCTATGAGTCGATTGACATCCACGCGGCTTTCGACATTGCGAAATTCCGAGCGGCGGCGGGTGATGGATGCATCGATCGGCGCCACGTTCCATAGATACACAGTCTCAGGAATGGTGGCGATGCGACGGCTGAGCGCCATTGCTTGCAGTGTGAAGAGTTGATCTTCATAGAGGATGCCCTCAGGAAAACGCAGGCTGTGCTGCTTGATAAGTGAAGCGCGATAGATCTTGTTTACGGAGATGGTGTCGTAGAGGAGCTCAGGGAAATCGGCGAGTCCACTGGCGGCCCGAAACTCCTCATGCAACTCCGGATGCCACCGACGCCCCGTGCGCGAACGAGGGTTCTGTCGATACGCCGCACCGCACACGACATCTGCATCCACGCGTTCCGCGGCCTGCAGGAGGTTTTTGCATGCATGGCGCTCATACTCATCGTCTGAGTCACAGAACATCACCCACGGTGCAGTGGCCACGTCGATGCCACGGTTGCGGGGCGCACTGCACCCGCCCGAGTTTGTGGCCAGACGCTCGTACCTAATGCGTGGATCAGTTGCTTGCAATCGGGCGACGACGTCCGCGGTGTTATCCGAAGACGCGTCGTCAACGACAATGATCTCCACGTTTCGCAACGTCTGCCGCTGGACGGAGGCGATGGCTGCGGGAAGCCGGCGTGCATCGTTGTAGGAGATGACGATCACGCTGACATCGGGCCCGGTCATATGCCTGCCGCCGCCTCGATGAGCACACCCGCTCGTGCATCGAACGAGTGATCACGCGCAACACGAGCCGCAAGTTCCAGCCGCTCCTCGCGCGACGGGAAACCCGTATCGCGCGGTCGTCCCAAGAGCTCCATGAGTTCAGCCGCATCGCGGAAGGTCAGCACTGTGGAACCGAACACATCCGTAAGGCCGTTCGCCGCATCAGAGATCACCCGCGTCCCTGTTGCCGTGGCATCAAAGAGCCGATTCGACAAGAAACCCAAGTCGGCCATCTCACGCCAGTGGTCGTTGAGGACGATCCCAGCCGACGCATAAGCGGCGGGCAGGAGGTCGTTTGCCAGGAACTCTCCCGCAATGCGCTCTGGGGGAAGGAAGGCTTCCCATCCCACGCCGTACACCGTGAGTTCGACTCCTGCGGCCAGTGACGCGTGAACAGCCGGACGGAACTCCCCACGGGTGGAACCCACAAACAGCACGCCTGCCCCGGAATCCGGCGAAGCCGCCTCGGGCGTGAAGCGACGCGTGTTGGTGGCCTGAAGAAGGGGCCGGACATTCTCATTGCCCCACGTTGTACTGGCCGCGAATACTGCGTCGTACTCCGCCATTTCGTCCGGCTCGACAAGTTCTGGATGACTGATGACCCACAGGATCCATCGCGCACCCCCGCGTCGAGGTCGACGTGGCGTGATGCGTTTGAGGCCGCGCAGCACAATGACGACGTCATCACGGTCACGATCAGGGTTATTCGCGCCACCACGTGTGACAACACGTGCATCGATGTCAGCGCGACCGAGCGCATCAGCGAGGTCATTCGCAAACCAGGTGTCACCCCAGTGAAGCGCGCCCTCGGTATTGGGGGCCGCGGTGACGATCGTCCATCGTGGTCGGCGGCGCAGGATTCCTCTCACGACTTCGCACCCCCACGAAGGAAGCCCACGCCCCACGTCACATGCATCAAGGCAAAGACCCACGGCATGCGCAAAGCCGAAGCCGCCGACAGCGCTGGCACACGACGCGCGGCCATGAAGCTCGCAATGGCGTTGGCCGCGAGATAGCCCACCGGCGCCAAGAGACCCAGCGTCACAAGTGCAGGGGTGCGTGTCAGGACTCCTACGAGCGCCAACGCACAGCCGATACCGACACCCGCAACCATGACCGGGGCTGCGAGATAGCGAAGCGACAACGTGTCCGGATGACGACGCGTCACTTCGCGACGCCAACGGCCGTAGTCGTGGTACTGCCTGGCCAGTGCACCGGATGTGGGTCGGGGCCGATAGGTCACCCGCATCTCGGGCGTGAACCACACGACGCCACCGGTCTCGCGAATGCGCAGGTTCATTTCCCAGTCCTGTGCGCGAATCATCGTGTCGTCGTACCCACCCACGCGCTCCAACGCCGCACGCTGGAAGCAGCCGAGATACACCGTCAGTGCTGGTCCGGCGGTACCACCGATGTGGAAGGACGCGCCGCCGACCCCGAAAGGCGACGTCATGGCCCGGGCCACCGCGCATTCGAACGGCGTTGTTCCTTCAGCCGCCATGATGCCGCCGACGTTGTCAGCTCCTGTCGAGCGCAAGGTCTCAACGCCCGTGCGGACATAGTCCACGGGGACCATCGCATGCCCATCGATGCGCACGACAACTGTGCCGGTGCTGCGGGCTATCGCGGCGTTGAGTCCTGAGGGCGTGCGGCCACTTGGATTGTCCACGACATGTACGCGCGGATGACGTGCTGCAAGTTCCTCAGCCACATCTCTGGTGCGATCGTGCGACGGCCCCACGGCGACGACGATGTCAAAGGAACCCGGATAGTCCTGTTGAAGAAGCGCCTCGACCGCATGCGCCAGATGCCGTTCCTCATTCACCACCGTCATGATGATGCTGACGTCGGGCCAACTCATGCGAGTGTCCCGAACTCGGGATGACGCACCAGCCCATCCACGCGGCTGACATTCTTCTTCAAGAAGTGCTCATCACTCACGGTGGCCGTGTGGCCATCCGAGCGGCGCACATAGACGTAGCCCAATCCATGCGTGCGATACACCAGCCCACCGTCGTCAATCACACGATCCAGAAGTGCGCGATCGACTGACTTGGGTACAGGTCGCCATCCTCCAACCGACGCTAGGTCACCACGCGAGATCAGCATGGTTCCTCCGCAGACAAAGTCTGCGTATGACTCGGCCGGATATACCGGACGAAACACGGTTACGCCTTGAGCTTCCAGATGGATCCAATCCAGTGCTTTGCCGACCACCTGCGCTCCTGAGTACTCACGGGCGAGGACGAGGTCCCAGATGTGGTCAGGTCCGTAATAGTCATCGTCATCCATCTTGGTGATGAGATCTCCGGACGCCGCCGTGCACAGGATCTGCAGGGCTTCGCCCAGATTGCGAGATCGATCAACCGGGATGATGGTGACCGGGTGCGGCAGGCCATCGGATGTACGGCGCAGTGCGTCCACATCGATCTCATCGCCGTGAGCTGCAATCAACACCTCAAGCTTGGGGTAGCTCAGCAGAGCAATCTGCGCGAGGGCATGATCAATGTGTGCGGGTCGATGCGTGGACATGACAACGCTGACCGACGGCCAGGAGCCCATCGCTGCCCAAGGGCCGTAAGCACGAAGCGCATGGCGCCTTTCGCGCACACTGGTCGCCTGCCACTCCAGCTCGCTGCTGGGCGCCTGGCTCTCGGACGCCAGCACGACAATCCCGCAGGCGGCGAGTTGTCGCGAGAGTCGCTCGGATACCTCGCCGACGACCGCCCGAGTATCCGAGAGTGAGGCAACATCCTTTTCCGTGACATCGCCGTGGATCCGACGAGGACGAAGGCCACCGCCCAATTCGAGGCTGCCCTCGCGCATGCGCGCAGTGAGCATCCGATCCAGTCCATGCGACGGTCGTCCGATCGGATTGTGCACAGATGGATCGACGCACACCTCGAAGTGCTCGCCATCGCGAGTCCATCCTGTCTCGTTCACGACGACAGTCGACTCTCGCTCGAGAAGAGCCTCTTCACTGTCGTGGGCCACTACAAGAATGTCCGCACGTCGCACATGTCGATCACGCTCGACCGAGGTCACATCGTGTACGCGCTGGGCTAGAGGTCTGGCTGCGTCGCCGAGACCGGATGCAAGAGTGACCTGACGCGCATCGGTTGCTGAATTCGTGGGACACAGCATGCGCAGGACAGCGGCAAGAACGCGGGCGGCATCCGCGGGCTGCGATAGCGACAGGCGCACATCGGCGCGAAGACCGGATCGGGTCACCTCGAGCCGATCAATGTGTGCAAGGCCGGGGCGACCGATCCAGTCCTGCGGCGAACGACAGCCGATGACGCTGACCTCGAGATCCGTCAGCAGGGCTACGCCCACGCTGGCAACTGTCAACGCACGCAGATCTTGAAGGGTGTCGACCCGGACTCGCCAGGCCCGCCCGTCACGACTGGCGCGCACGCCGACCGGAACTGCCACATGCCGACCCTAGTCCGCGATGCGCATGAGCGAGTGGATCAGCGGCCGAACAGGGCCTTGGCCATGACGATGCGCTGCACCTGGTTGGTTCCTTCGTAAATCTGGGTGATCTTGGCGTCCCGCATGTAGCGCTCCACGGGCCAGTCCTGGGTGTAACCCGCACCACCGAGCGCCTGTACAGCGTCGGTCGTGACCTTCATGGCCACGTCAGACGCGAAGCACTTGGCAGCGGCACCAAAGAACGAGAGATCTGCATCGCCTCGCTCACTCTTGGCGGCTGCCGCGTAGACCAACTGGCGGGCAGCGGCAACATCCATAGCCATATCGGCGATCATGAATTGCATTGCCTGGAACGACGCAATTGGCTTACCGAACTGAATGCGGTCCTTGGCGTAGCCGATCGCCACGTCGAGGGCCCCTTGCGCAATGCCGATCGCCTGGGCGCCGATAGTGATGCGGGTGTGGTCGAGAGTGGCCATCGCGGTCTGGAACCCCGACCCGCGCTCTCCGACGAGACGGTCGGCCGGGATCCAGCAGTTGTCGAACAAGATTTCGCGGGTAGGCGAACCGTGAATGCCCAGCTTGCGCTCGGGAGCGCCAAGGGAGAAGCCGGGATCGTCCGCATGGACGACGAATGCGGAGATTCCGTGCGATCCAGCACCCGGCTCCGTGACTGCCATCACCGTGTAATACGTGGAGACACCGGCGTTGCTGATCCAGCTCTTCTGGCCATTGAGAACCCAGCCGCCATCATGCTCGACCGCACGGGTGGTCATGGATGCCGCATCGCTGCCAGCCTCGCGCTCGCTGAGGGCGTAAGAGAACATCGCCTCGCCGCTGGCGACCTTGGGCAGATAACGCTGCAACATGTCTTCGTCGGCCGCGATCATCAAGGGCATCGTCCCGAGCTTGTTCACCGCAGGGATGAGGGAGCTCGACGCACATGCGCGCGCCACCTCCTCGATTACCAGGCAGGCGGCCAGCGCGTCGCCGCCCTGCCCGCCGTACTGCTCGGGGATATGGATGGCATGGAATCCGGAGGACTTGAGTGCGTCGTAGACGTCCCACGGGAATTCGCCAGTCTCGTCGATGTCGGCCGCTCGTGGGGCGATGCGATCGCGCACCAAGTCGCGTACCGCCTCCACCAGGGCCTCATGCTCCTCGCTGAGCATGAAGTCTCGAGACTCGTGGGTCACCAACATGCTGTCCATCCCTCCTGCGCCGCTAGCCTTCCGACATGACTCCGCGGCTTTCCGTCATCGGGACCGGGTACCTCGGTGCCACTCATGCTGCCTGTATGGCCGAACTTGGCTTTGAGGTCATCGGACTAGACATCTCGCCCGCCAAAGTCGAGCTACTGACACAGGGAACAGTACCGTTCTTCGAGCCCGGGCTCGGCGAGGTACTCGCGCGCAACATCGCCAATGGGCGTCTGCGCTTCACGACGGATTTCGCAGAGGCGGCCTCCGGTGCCGATGTTCACTTCATCTGCGTGGGCACGCCCCAGGCGGCAGGAGCCCAAAAGGCGGATATGAGCCAGGTGTTCGGCTCCGTCGAACAATTGGCGCCGCATCTGGCACCCGACGCTCTCGTGGTGGGCAAGTCGACCGTTCCCGTGGGCACCGCCGATGAGATCGCGCGGCGCTTGGCGATCTCCAACCCTGGGGTCGAGGTCGCCTGGAATCCAGAGTTTTTGCGCGAGGGATTTGCGGTCAACGACACCCTTCATCCGGACCGTCTCGTCGTCGGCGTTCGTTCCGATCGCGCCGAGCAGCGCCTGCGCGAGGTCTATGCGCCCATCATCAACGAGGGTGTGCCGTTTCTCGTGATGGATTTTCCCACGGCCGAGCTGGTCAAGGTGGCCGCCAACTCCTTCCTCGCCACCAAGATCTCCTTCATCAACGCCATGGCGGAGGTCTGCGAAGCCGCCGGCGCCGACGTCACGCGGCTCGCTGAGGCCATCGGCTACGACCCGCGCATCGGTAATCGATTCCTGGCCGCTGGACTGGGCTTCGGAGGCGGCTGCCTACCCAAGGACATTCGCGCATTCATGGCACGTGCCGGAGAGCTCGGCGCAGACGAGGCTTTGATCTTTCTGCGGGAGGTCGACCAAATCAACCTGCGCAGGCGAGCCCACACGGTCGACCTTGCCCGCAAAATGCTCGATGGCTCATTCATCGACAAGCGCATCACGGTGCTCGGCGCATCGTTCAAGCCCGACAGTGACGACGTGCGTGATTCACCATCGCTAGATGTCGCTGTCGCGATGAGCAATGCGGGCGCCGACGTTGTGGTCAACGATCCCAAGGGTCTGGAGAACGCCGCACGCGTGTATCCGCACATGGCGTACGAACAGGACATCATGGCCGCCCTCAGCGGGGCTGACCTCGTGGTTCTGGGCACCGAGTGGCGCGAGTACCGCGAACTCGATCCGGCAGCTGCTGCGGCCCAGGTCCGCTCTCCGCGCATCATTGACGGACGCAACACTCTTGACCCCACCGCCTGGCGTACCGCCGGCTGGACCTATCGAGCACTCGGCCGACCTCACGCATGACGGTGAACGATCCTGCGGTTATGTCATCCGCGCTCAACGACACGTCCCTGTGGTTCATCGTGGGACTTGGCAACAATCCTGAGCGGCCCGCCTTCGAGGTTTCCCATGCGCTGCAGTCGCGAGGTAAGCGCATTGTGCCCATCTATCCGCGCGCTGAGATCGTTCACGGTGAGCAGGGCTACGCGACGATCGCAGAAGCCGTGGAAGCAGTCGGAGTCCCCGACGTCGTCGACCTCTTCGTCCGTTCCGACCGGGCAGGCGAATTCACTCGGCAGGCCATCGACGTCGGTGCTCGATTCGTCTGGATGCAGCTGGGCGTGCGTGACGACGACGCGGCGATCGAGGCCAGAGACGCGGGGATCGGCGTGGTCATGGATACGTGTCCGTTGATCGAGTGGCCACGACTCGGGCACGTCTGATCATGGGACCGGACGGCGCACCCACGGTAGGCATGATCGGCGGCGGGCAACTCGCGCGCATGACCGCTGAGGCTGCGACGGCGCTGGGCATCGGCTTTCGAGTGCTCGCTGCGCGAGCCGACGATCCCGCAGCGCAGGTCGTACGCGACGTTCACCTGGGTTCTCATGACGATCGCGATGCGGTACTCGCGTTCGCGCGCGGGTGCGACGTGATCACGTTCGATCATGAGCACGTACCCGCGGGCATTCTCGAAGAACTCGAGGCCATGGGCGTGGCCGTGCGCCCCGGGCCATCAGCACTGTTCCATGCCCAGGACAAACTGCACATGCGTGCAGCGCTGTCGGGTATCGGGATTCCCTGTCCCGCGTGGGCCCATGTCGCAACAGCTGCCGATGTCGCCGCATTCGCCGAGCAACACAGTTGGCCCGTGGTGCTCAAGACCTCGAAGGGCGGATATGACGGCCGCGGAGTCTGGGTGGTCGACAACACCTCGCACGCAACCGACGTGATGCGCACACCCCTGGCCGAGGGTGCCCAGTGGCTCGTCGAGGAACGCATTGCTTTCGTCCGTGAGCTCTCCGCTCAGGTCGCCCGATCACCGCACGGACAGGCCGTCGCGTACCCCGTGGTCGAAACCCGTCAGGTCGGTGGCATGTGCAGCGAGGTCATTGCTCCTGCACCCGGCCTGTCGGACGATCGCACTATCGAGGCGCAGCATCTGGCCCTTCGGATCGCAGTCGAACTCGACGTCACAGGGATGCTCGCTGTCGAACTCTTCGACACCGGAACCGACCTTCTGGTCAACGAGCTGGCCATGCGCCCGCACAACTCCGGACATTGGACCATCGACGGTGCCGTCAGCAGTCAGTTCGAAAATCATCTGCGCGCGGTCCTCGACCTGCCCCTGGGGGATCCGCGCCTTCGCGCCGACCATGCCGTGATGGTCAACATCCTGGGTGGCGATGTGCCCGCTCTCTACAGCGCCTACCGGCACGTGCTGGCCCGCGACCCTGGCATCAAGGTGCACCTCTACGGCAAAGAGGTGCGGCCTGGGCGCAAGGTCGGTCACGTGACCGCTGTCGGAGATGACGTCGAGAGCCTCGCCTCGCGTGCTCGGCACGCAGCCGACTACTTCTCGGGTCGGATTGACGAATGACGGGACTGGCACGACGCCGACAGATCACGAGAGGATGACCACGTGAGCACTCCCCTGGTCGGCATCTGCATGGGCAGCGATTCGGACTGGCCGACGATGCGCGCCGCAGCCGAGGCGTTGGAGGAGTTCAACGTTGCCTATGAGAAGTGCGTGCTCTCGGCGCACCGCATGCCGCGCGAGATGGTCGACTACGGGACTGACGTGGCCGGGCGCGGAGTCAAGGTGGTGATCGCCGGTGCCGGCGGCGCCGCCCACTTGCCGGGCATGCTCGCCTCACTCACCCCCGTTCCGGTCATCGGGGTGCCCGTCGTGACGGGCTCCCTGGATGGCATGGATTCGCTGTTGTCCATCGTTCAGATGCCGGCGGGAGTACCCGTGGCGACGGTGGCGATCGGCAATGCCCGCAATGCAGGACTTCTTGCCGTGCGGATGCTTGGTATCGCCGACCCGACCTTGGTCTCAGCGATGGCTGACTTTCAGATCGAACTCAACGCGGCCGCGCGCGCAAAGAACGCCAATCTCACCTGACGACAGTCGACCCGTCAGGTGCCGTCGGTTGCGAGACTTGGTCCGCCACCGCGGCGCCGCGAATCATCGGACTCCATCAGTTGATACACGTCGCGCTGGATGCTCTCGACGCTGGGCACATCCTTGATGGACAGGCCATCGTTCTCTCCGGCCGACTGGATCTCCAGCATGCCGTAGTTGAGGATGCGACCAAGGAATGGGACGAAGAAGGAGACGTTGTTGATCTTTGACAGCGGAACATCGCGACCACGCTTGCTCAGGATCCCCTGACGCACAATGACGCGGCGGTCGGTGAACACATACTGGGTCGTGATCCATCGCAGGAACATGAACAGGGTCGGCCAGAACAGGAAGAACACCATGACCGCGGCGATCGCCCACTGCAGCCAGGACCACGGAGCAATGACGATTAAGAAGCTGCCCACGAACACGTTGATGAGCAGCACGATGATTGGTCCGATCAGCGCACGCCAGTGCGGGTGCATCTCGTACTTGATGGTCTCGTCCTGAGCAAGAAGCTTTGCCGGGTATCCCATGGCTAGATCGTTGCATGGATGACGTCGCCAGCGGCGATAACGTGCAGATCTCCGGCTGAGTCAATTTCTAGTCGGCCGTCGTCCAGCACCCGGGTCGCTGTGCCTGACACCGCGGTGCCGTCGGGTAATTCGACGGTCACCTCGCGCCCGATCGTGAGGCATTCCGTGCGGTAGGCCGCCACGACGTCGCGGCCGGCTGCAAGCGCAGCGAAACCCCAGCGAAGTTCGTTGCGCAATACAGCCACCAGGGGTTCGCGGTCCGGCAGGGCACCCTCGAGCAGCACCGAGGTCGCGCGCGGCACCGGGAGGTCCGCCACCGTGTGCGTGAGGTTGATGCCTATCCCGATGACCACGGCATCTCCATCGACCTCGGAGAGGATTCCCCCAATCTTGCGAGGGCCGGGCGATCCGTCATGAGCCTTCTGATCCACCACCAGATCGTTGGGCCACTTGACCATGCACTCGATCCCGCACGATTGCAGTGCGCGCGCGGCAGCGATCGCGGTGACAAGAGGAATCAGGCCCAGTCGTTGCTCCGGCCGAGCGAGCACGGAGCACCACAGGCCCGCGGCAGCGGCGCTGTCCCATGAACGATTGAGTCGCCCACGCCCGGCCGTCTGTTCGTCAGCCACGACCATGGTTCCTTCGGGTGCTCCCTGCCGTGCGAGGGCCAGGACATCGGCATTGGTTGAACCGGTGCACGCCACGAAGACGGCCGCCGGCCATTCCTGCGCGTCGACCGAGTTCGGCTGTGATCCATCCGTCAGCCGCTGTCCCCAACTCCGCTCGTCCACGTGGATAAGGTACGCAGGACGCCTGGAGGTCAGATGAGCGCTGCTCCCGTAAACGAGAATTCACCCCGATCCACCGCCGGCAAGGCTGACACACTGGCCCAGAAGCGTGCTGAGTCGCATGGGCGAAGTTCCGAGTCGGTGGACAAGCAGCACGCCAAGGGAAAGATGACGGCGCAGGAGCGCATCGACACCCTCCTTGATCCGGACTCATTCCAGGAATTCGACGAACTTGCGCGCCATCGCTCCGTGAGCTTCGGACTGGAGAGGAACCGCCCCTACGGCGACGGAGTCATCACCGGCTACGGCACCATCGATGGCCGCCCGGTGGCCGTCTTCGCGCAGGACTTCACAGTCTTTGGCGGCAGCCTGGGCGAAGTGTTCGGCGAAAAGATCGTCAAGGTCATGGACTTCGCCCTCAAGACCGGCTGCCCCGTCATTGGCTTGAACGACTCCGGAGGCGCGCGCATTCAAGAAGGTGTCGTGTCGCTGGGCATGTACGGCGAGATCTTCCGCAGGAACGTCCAGGCCTCTGGCGTCGTTCCGCAGATCTCCCTGATTCTTGGCCCGTGCGCCGGTGGCGCGGTCTACTCACCGGCGATCACCGACTTCATCGTCATGGTCGATCAGACCTCACACATGTTCATCACCGGCCCTGACGTGATCAAGACCGTGACGGGTGAGGACGTGGAGTTCGAGGAGCTTGGCGGCGCTCGCACGCACAACACCAAGAATGGTGTCGCCCACTACATGGCCACCGACGAGCAGGATGCCATTGAGTACCTGCGCGAATTGCTGTCGTACCTGCCGAGCAACAACCTCGACGACGCGCCAATTCTGGATGCTCCTGCAGATCTCGCATTCACCGACGAGGACTACGAACTCGACACGCTGATTCCCGACTCCCCTAACCAGCCCTACGACATGCACCGTGTCATCGAGCACCTTCTTGACGACGGCGTATTCCTGGAAACCCAGCCGCTCTTCGCGCCCAACATCCTGTGCGGGTTCGGACGAGTCGAAGGTCGATCGGTGGGCATCGTCGCCAACCAGCCGATGCAGTTTGCCGGGACCCTGGACATCGATGCCAGCGAGAAGGCCGCGCGCTTCGTGCGCACCTGCGACGCGTTCAACGTGCCCGTACTGACGCTGGTCGATGTACCCGGCTTCCTGCCCGGCACAGATCAGGAATGGAACGGCATCATCCGTCGCGGCGCAAAACTCATCTACGCCTACGCCGAGGCGACGGTTCCGCTCGTCACCATCATCACGCGCAAGGCCTACGGCGGCGCTTACGACGTCATGGGTTCCAAGCATCTGGGTGCCGATATCAACCTCGCGTGGCCGACCGCAGAGATCGCCGTCATGGGTGGACAGGGCGCCGTCAATATCCTGTATCGCAAGGAGCTTGCATCCGCCGGCGATCCGGTCGCCGAGCGTGCACGACTGCTGGATGAGTACCAGGACACGCTTGCCAATCCATACCTGGCCGCCGAGCGGGGCTACATCGACGGCGTGATCCTGCCGCATGAAACCCGCGGCGCCGTCGTGCGAGCCCTGCGGGCCCTTCGCACCAAGCGGGCAAGTCGACCACCAAAGAAGCACGGCAACATTCCGCTGTAGTTGCACACAACAGACGCTGCACGTCATCCATGCGAGAGGAGACCGCTATGAGCGACCAGCGCCCTGCGCTGCGCGTCATCGCGGGCAGTCCCACCGATGAGGAACTGGCCGTGGTGGTTGCCGTACTTTCCGCTCGTGCAGCCGCACGTCCGGTTGTGTCGCCCACCCCGCTGAGCCTGTGGTCGCGCAAGGGGCGCAATGTGCGTCCCCCGCAGCACCCGGGCCCCGGTGCCTGGCGCGCCTCCATGATGCCGCGCTAGCCGAGCGCGCTAGCCCATACTGTGTGTTTATGTCGGCTTCAGGCTTGTCATCGAACAGCGATCCCGCGCGCTCCGCAGCGGTAGCTCGCCTGCGCAAGCAGGCAGCTTGGAAGCGTCTCGCGATCATGTTCGTCGTCATCTGGATCGTCCTCACCATCGTGTGGTTCATGACCGGCCAAGGCGCCTTCTGGCCGGTGTGGGCGATCTTGGGCATGTCCATCGCTTTGGTGTTCTTGGGCATCGACGCGTTCGGACCGGTGCGCAATGGCCCATCAGAGGCGCAGATACAGCGTGAGATGAAAAAGATGGACGGCACGTCCTGACTCGAGTAGTCCTGGCATCGGCGTCTCCAGCCCGCCTTCAGTTGCTCACCAGCGCCGGCATCAGGCCCGACGTGGTGGTCAGCGACGTCGACGAACCGGCACTCATCGCATCGATGGGCGGATCCACCCCTGCCGAGATCGTGTTGGACCTCGCTCGCGCCAAGGCACGCGATGTAGCCGCACGCATCAGCCTCGAGGCTGACACCGTGATCATCGGCTGCGACTCGATGCTCGAGATGGACGGTCAGGTGCACGGCAAGCCGGCGTCGGCCCAGGAGGCACGCGAACGTTGGCAGGCCATGGCCGGACGCACGGGGGTCCTACACACCGGTCACTGGATAGTGCGCGGCACTCGCGAGCTCGGCGCTGTGGCCAGCACCTCGGTTACCCACGGTCGCCCGTCCCCTCAGGAGATCGAGGCGTACATCGCCACCGGGGAACCCTTGCGAGTGGCCGGCGCATTCACCCTGGATGGCCTTGGCGCACCCTTCGTCGAGCGGATCGACGGCGACCCCTCCAACGTCATCGGACTTTCCCTTCCGTTGACCCGTCGCCTGCTCGCCGACCTCGGGATTGTCTGGACCGATCTGTGGGCGTGACAAGGGTCACCGGACCCGTTTCGTAGGACGTCCATATATCCCTACGCGCCCACCCCCATCCCGGATAGGCTCCCCTGATGCGCAAGGTCCTCATTGCCAATCGTGGCGAAATCGCGATCCGTGTCATCAGAGCCTGTCGGGATGCCGGCCTGACGTCCGTGGCCGTATACGCCGAACCCGACCGCGACGCCCTCCATGTGCGCCTGGCCGATGAGGCCCACGCCCTCGGCGGCGCCACGGCAGCTGAGAGTTACCTCGACATCGCCAAGATCATCACGGTGTGTCGGCACTCGGGTGCCGACGCCGTTCACCCGGGCTACGGGTTCTTGTCAGAAAATGCCGACTTTGCCCAAGCGGTCATCGACGCAGGGCTGACCTGGATCGGACCGTCACCCCAGGCGATTCGTGACCTCGGCGACAAGGTTTCCGCCCGTCACATCGCCGCACGCGCAGGTGCACCGCAGGTCCCCGGCACGCCCGACCCGGTCACGGGCGCCGACGAGGTCGTCACGTTCGCCAAGGAGCACGGACTGCCTGTCGCGATCAAGGCAGCCTTCGGCGGCGGCGGCCGCGGCCTCAAAGTTGCCCGCACGCTGGAGGAGATTCCTGACCTCTACGAATCCGCGGTGCGCGAAGCAGTAGCAGCGTTCGGTCGCGGCGAGTGCTTTGTCGAGCGCTACCTTGATAGCCCACGCCACGTGGAAACCCAGTGCCTGGCTGATTCCCGCGGCAACGTCGTTGTGGTGTCCACTCGCGACTGCTCGCTCCAGCGCCGGCACCAGAAGCTCGTCGAGGAAGCACCCGCTCCGTTCCTCACTGACGATCAGATCGAGCGGCTGTACGCCTCGTCCAAGGCCATCCTCAAGGAGGCTGGTTACACCAATGCCGGCACCTGCGAATTCCTCATCGGCGTGGACGGCACGATCTCGTTCCTCGAAGTCAATACCCGCCTACAGGTCGAGCACCCGGTCAGCGAGGAAGTTGCCGGTATCGATCTGGTGCGCGAGCAGTTCCGCATTGCCGAAGGTGGGCTCATCGACTACCCGGACCCGGTCCTGCGCGGACACTCCATTGAATTTCGTATCAATGGTGAGGATCCCGGACGCGGTTTCCTTCCGGCGCCCGGCGCACTCACTGTCTGGAATCCGCCGAGCGGTCCGGGCGTACGTGTGGACTCCGGCTTCCAAGCAGGCGACGTCATCGGTGGCAACTTCGATTCCCTGCTGGCCAAGCTGATCGTCACCGGCAGAGACCGCCAGGAAGCGCTCGAGCGTTCACGTCGCGCCCTGGCCGAATTTCAGGTCGACGGCATCGCGACAGCCTTGACCTTCCACCGCGCAGTTGTCGACGACCTCGCCTTCGCCCCCGCCGATCCGCAGGAATCATTCCGCGTTCACACCCGCTGGATCGAGACAGAGTTCGACAATCAGATCCCCGCCTACTCAGGCTCCACCGATGGTTCCGTGGACGCGGCTGGCCGCGACACCGTCGTCGTGGAAGTCAGCGGGAAGCGCATCGAGGTCACTCTCCCCGCGGGACTGGGTTCCACCGGGGCAACCACGAGCGCCGGAGCCAAGGCCCCCGCAGGACGCAAGCGCGGGAAGTCCGGTGGTGCGGCGTCAGGCGACTCCCTCACCGCACCCATGCAGGGCACGATCGTCAAGGTTGAGGTCACCGAGGGTCAGACGGTTGCCGCGGGCGACCTCATCGTGGTCCTGGAGGCCATGAAGATGGAGCAGCCACTCACCGCCCACAAGGCCGGAACCATTACCAGCCTCACAGCAGAGCCCGGTGCCACCGTTCCCAGTGGCACCGTGCTCTGCGAGATCAAGGACTAGCTAGCGAGAAGTTCCATCTCGTCATTCATCTGAGTGACGGCACTCACCCATCGCGCGTAAGCGATGGAGGTGAAGAACGGCTCCAGATTCGGGGCCATCACCAATTCGGTCAGAAGTTGCACGGCGCGATCCAAGGACAGTCCGCCCTGAGATTCCGAACGCAATTGAGCAACCTCCTCAGCGATCATTGACTTCATCAAGGCGCCACTCACGTGACGACCGTCCACCAACTCACTGTGATGGCGACGCCACTGCCAGAGCTGTGAGCGGGCAATCTCCACGGTCGCCGCATCCTCCATCAGCCCATCGAGTGCCACCGCACCGAACCCATCGAGCCAGGCGGCGAGGTAGCGAAGTGACGTGCGAATGTTCGCCCGCACGCCCTCCTCGGAGATCACTCCCGGTGTGCGCTCGACAGCGAGCAGGTCGGCCGCCGTGACATGCACGTCGGCTCGGAGGACGTCGCGCTGATCCGTCCGATCTGGTCCGAAGGCGGTCGTGAATGCCTCATCGCATAACGGCACGAGAGCCGGGTGGGCCACCCAACTGCCATCGAACCCGGCCTGGGCTTCGCGCTCCTTGTCCTGACGCACGGCCACGAGCGCCTGCTCGAATCTCTGCGGGTCGGACTTCACCGGGACTGCAGCCGCCATGCCGCCGATCGCATATGCACCGCGGCGGTGACAGGTCTGCACGAGGAGATCTGTGTAGGCCCGCATGAAGTCGACCGTCATCCGAACCGACGAGCGATCCGGGAGAACGAACTTCGAATCATGTGCGTGATACTTGATGGTGCTGAACAGGTAATCCCACCGTCCAGCATTGAGTCCCGCAGAATGCTCGCGCAGTTCGTACAGGATCTCCTCCATCTCAAATGCGGCCGGGATCGTCTCAATGAGGACCGTGGCACGGAAGGTTCCTCGCGGCAGACCCAGCATCTCTTGAGCGGCGATGAACACGTCGTTCCACAACCGCGCTTCCAGATGCGACTCCAGCTTGGGCAAATAGAACCCCGGTACACCGCCCCGTGCGATCTGTCGGTGGGCGCAATGAAATGCGTGGAGTCCGAAATCCAACAGACTCGCCGAGATGGGCCGGCCGTCGATCACAACACCCTTGTCGACGAGGTGCCAGCCTCGGGGTCGCATCACGATGGTGGCCGCATCCTCATGAACTCGGTAACGCTTTCCCTCCGGCGTGGTGAAGTCCAACGATCCGTCGAGTGCGTCCATCAAAGAGGTGTGCCCCTCCATCAGGTTGCTCCATGTCGGAGTCGTGGCGTCCTCGAAGTCCGCCATCCACACCCGCGCACCGGAGTTCAGCGCATTGACAGTCATTGTCCGCGTGGGCGGGCCGGTGATTTCGACGCGACGATCCGCCAAGGAGGGTGCGGGTGTTGCCACACTCCAGGACTGATCTTCACGGATGTGACGCGTGCCCTCGAGGAAGCCCAGCCTCTCCCCCGCTCGCACTGCCCGCATGCGGTCGCGCCGACGCTCAAGAAGCTCGGTGCGCCGCTCGGCAAACATGGCGTCGAGTGCGAGGACGAAGGCCAACGCTTCGGATGTCAGCACCCGTCGCGAGTCCATGGTCGGCTCGTGTCCCACGCGGATTGTTGAATTCAGCATCGTTACTCCTAGTGGAATTGCTCGGACTCGGTGGATCCCGCAAGAGCAAGGGTTCCGCTCTGGGGGTTGATCGCCGTGCTGACCATGTCGAAGTAACCCGTGCCGACCTCGGCCTGATGGCGCACCGCGGTGTAACCACGGTCGACCGAGGTGAACTCCGCCTCCTGCAACTCCACATACGCGGTCATACCCTGACGGGCATAGCCGTGAGCCAGATCGAACATGCCGTGGTTGAGTGCGTGGAAGCCGGCCAGCGTGATGAACTGGAAGGCGTAACCCATCGCGCCCAGTTCGTCCTGGAACGTGGCGATCTCTGCATCACTGAGCGCTGCCCGCCAGTTGAACGAGGGTGAGCAGTTGTAGGCAAGCTTCTTGCCCGGGTACTCCTCGTGGAGGGCTGCTGCGAACTCGCGCGCTAGTCCCAGATCCGGCGTACCGGTCTCCACCCAGATCAGATCGCAATAGGGCGCGTAGGCAAGACCGCGGGCGATGACCGGGTCCAATCCGTTGCGTACCCGGAAGAACCCTTCCGAGGTGCGCTCTCCGGTGGTGAACTGCGCGTCGATCGGGTCGACGTCGCTGGTCAGCAGGTCGGCGGCGAGTGCATCGGTTCGAGCGATGATGATGCTGGGCACACCCATGACGTCTGCGGCCAGGCGAGCCGCATTGAGCGTGCGAATGTGCTGTGACGTGGGGATGAGCACCTTGCCACCGAGGTGGCCGCACTTCTTCTCAGACGCAAGCTGATCCTCCCAGTGCACACCGGCCGCGCCGGCCGTGATCATGCCCTTCATGAGTTCGAAGGCATTGAGCGACCCACCGAATCCCGCCTCCGCGTCAGCCACGATGGGGGCGAAGTAATCCAGCGACTTGTCTCCCTGGGCATGAGCGATCTGGTCGGCGCGGACAAAGGCGTTGTTGATGCGACGCACAACCGCCGGCACGGAGTTGGCGGGGTACAGGCTCTGGTCGGGGTACGTCTGTCCCGAGAGGTTGGCGTCAGCGGCAACCTGCCAGCCGGACAGGTAGATGGCCTGCAAGCCGGCCTTGACCATCTGGACTGCCTGGCCACCGGTCATGGCGCCCAGGGCCCGCACGAAGGACTGCTCCTCGAGCATGGTCCACAGGCGCTCGGCACCCCGACGGGCGAGGGTCTGCTCCTCCTGCAGGGAGCCCCGGAGTCGGACAACGTCCTCGGCGCTGTAGGTGCGCTCTACACCGGCCCAGCGTGGGTCGCTCTCCCAGTGGTTCTCTAGGGCAAGGACGTCGGCGTGCTTCATGTGAGGCTCCTTCAGCAGGTCAATCGGACAATGTGGTGATCTTTTTCCATTCGGACCCGATTGGCACGTCGAAATCCTGTGTATTTTTCCTATTTTTTACTAAGGTGCGCTCTATGGCTGAACTTTCCGAAGAGCAGGTAGCCACAGGACGGTGGTTGCGTCACTTCCGTCGCTTGCGTGGCCTCACGTTGCAGCAGGTTGCCGAGCGATCCGGGTGCACGGTGTCGCACCTCTCCCAGATCGAGACGGGCAAACGCGAGCCGCGCATGGCTCTGCTGCGTGCCCTGGCGGCAACCCTCGGCGTGACCATTGCGGATCTGACCGGCGACGCCCCGCCCAGTGCACGCGATGCACTGGAGATGGCGTTGAACCACGCGCAAACCTCACCCACCTATCTCGCCACCGGACTGCCCGTCGTGCGACCCAGTCGTGCGTTATCCGACGATGTCCTCACTGCACTGGTTGGACTACACGCCGAAATTCACCGCTCCACCGCCACTGCAGCGGCAACACCGGAAGAGGCACGACGTGCCAACACCGCACTTCGGCAGGAGATGCGCGATCGCGGCAACTACTTCGGTGAGATCGAGCAGGCAGCTACTGATCTACTCGCCGCCATCAAGCACCAGGGTGGGCCGTTCGGCGAGCGTCGCACGGATCAGGTGGCCGCTCACCTGGGCTTCACCATTCATCGAGTACCCGACGTACCGCACTCCACTCGAGCCATCACAGATTTGCGGCATCGGCGCATCTACATCCCACTCACCGGCTGGGGTGGCCATGATCCGCGCACCATCGTGCTGCAGACCCTGGGTCATCAGGTCCTGGGCCACCGCCCTCCACTGGATTACGCAGACTTCCTTCGCCAACGCGTCGAGGTCAATTACTTCGCCGCAGCGATGCTCATCTCCGAGGTTCATGCAGTCGAACTGCTCAAGCGCGGAAAGTCCGGGCGCTACCTTGCCGTGGAGGACCTTCGCGACGCCTTCGGCGTTTCCTACGAGACGGCCGCGCACCGATTCACCAATCTGGCCAGCCACCACATCGATATTCCCGTGCACTTCGTCAAGGTTCACGAGAGCGGCACTATCTACAAGGCCTATGAGAATGACGGTTACCCACTTCCCACCGACAGCCTCGGAAGTATCGAAGGTCAGCTCGCGTGTCGAAAGTCCATCGAACGCCTGATCTTCGATCCCGCCTACGCTGGTCCCAGTGAATCCCAATACATCGACACGCCTGCCGGCACCTTCTGGACCACTGCCCAGTCCGAAACAACCTCGGCCGGACCTTTCTCGGTCGGGATCGGTACGACCTTCGACGCGGCCAAGTGGTTTCGCGGCCGAGATACGACTCGTCGCACCAAGTCCACCTGCCCTGCCGCCGAGTGCTGCCGCAGGCCCCCTCTCGACCTCGAGGCGCGATGGGCGGGGCATGCCTGGCCCAGTGCCCGAGCGCATGCCCACCTCCTTGCGGCCCTACCGCCGGGAACATTCCCGGGCGTGGACGAAACCGAGGTATTCGCCTTCCTCGAGCAGCAGTCGATGCAGCACTAGGACTGCTCAGAGCCTGACGTAGCCTGAGCACCATGACTCGTCGCGCCGCAGGAACGATCACCGCACTCGTCCTCGCCTTCACCTCCATACTGGTCGGGGCCCCTGCAGCTCTCGCGGCACCAGACGTGAGTGCTGCCGCATCCGCCCTCGCCGGCGGTGCCGCCGTCTATAACGACCCTTCGGCAGAGAATGCACTCACCAACGAGCAGGCATCGGCACTGGCGAACCAGATCAACGCCACCAACCTGCCGATTTTCATTGCCGTGCTCCCTGAGAGCGCCGCCGGCGGTGGCACCGCCAATGACACGCTCGTCGCACTCAAGAACGACGTCGGCCTTGCCGGCGTCTATGCGGTGGTTGTCGGCTCGTCCTTCCGTGCCGGGTCAACCAAGGGCAGCGTCTCAGATCTAGCAACACAGGCGATGCGCGACCGCAAGGGCCAGGGTGTCTACGCCGTGCTGGATCAGTTTGTTGCATCGACCGACGAGTACTTCAACGGTGGTTCGTCTACGACCACGTCTGGGGGCGCCGGATCGTACGCACTCCTCGGCGTGATCGGCCTGATCCTGCTCGCGGTGATCGTGGTCGTGATACTTGCCTACACGCGCAAACGCAAGCAATCGGCACTTCAACTGGCCAGCATCCGCGGCGCCATCGACAGCGACATCACCGAATACGGAACGCGCGTCTCCGCCATTTCATCGTCGGCTACCGATGATGATGCGACTCGGATCGACCTTCAGTCCGCCCTCGATGCATATGAGAAGGCGAAGCAGGCGTCCGCCACGATGCACAAGCCGCAGGAAGCCGCCATTGTCACCGGCGCGCTCGAGCAAGGCCGCTACGCGATGGCGTGTGTCGATGCACGGCGGGCCGGCAAGCCGATTCCCGAGCGCAGGCCACCGTGCTTCGTCGATCCTCGGCACGGACCGAGCGTGGCGGACATCATGTGGGCCCCCGCAGGCCTGGGGCAGCGTGACGTTCCCGTCTGCCAGTCGTGCGAGACCACTATCCAGCGCGGCGAAACACCCGACGGACTACAGGTCTCCACGCGAACGGGAATGCAGCCCTACTGGGCGGCCCGCGAGTACGCCCCATATGCCTATGGTTACTACTCACCGTTCAACAACGTGATGACCGGAGTACTTCTCGGTACCGCCTTCAGCGGCGGTTGGGCGGGGCCGTACTACGGCACCACATTCGTGAATACTGCTGGGTTTGGCGGTGGGCAGCAGTCTGGCGACAGCGGGGGCTGGGGCGGCGGCGGATTTAGTGGCGGAGGCGGCGACTTTGGCGGCGGTGGATTCGGTGGCGGCGACTTCGGCGGCGGAGGCGGCGACTTCGGTGGCGGCGGGGATTGAGGCGTGCCCACGTCTGCTCGGCACATGCCGAACACCTGATTAGTCCGCCAGTGGCCGGCATTCGTGCTGGCGTAGCCACATCACGTAATCATGCGGCGCTCCTCCTGCTTCTGCCGCATCCGCGATGACGGACAGGTAGTGCGCGGACGGCAGCCCGCCCTCCCACTCTTCTAGGACATACAGCCAGGCGAGTTCGCGACCGTCCATGGTGTCGACCCGGACGCGTAACTTACGCCAATCGACGATGTCCGTGCCCTCCCACTTATCCAACGCCCATTCATCCTGGGGTGGTACGTCGTAAAGCATGACGAAGACCTCATGCCCGTCCTCCTCGACCACCGTGGCGAGTGACCCGTCCCACCCCACGTCCTCCCCCGCAAAGGTGAGGCGCCACCCGCGAAGCCAGCCGGTGCTGTACACCGGAGACGCGGGCGCCCGTCGGGCCATGTGCGAGGGATCGAGATTGGATCCGTACGCCGCGTAAAGGGTCACATTGACCAGAGTAGGGAGTTGACGCCTTCTGAGGAAGAATGGGCAACGTGACCAGCGTGGTGATTGTGGGGGGCGGACCCGGCGGATACGAGGCTGCTCTGGTCGGACGCCAACTTGGCGCCGATGTCACGCTGATTGACTCAGCGGGCATAGGAGGATCGGCTGTCCTCACCGATTGCGTTCCCAGCAAGGCACTCATCACCACTGCCAATGTGATCAGGGCGGCCGCCGACAGCGCGGAGCTCGGGGTGTTGATCGACGGACAGGCGCCGCACCGCAACCTCGTCGGAGTTGACCTCACGGCGGTCAACCATCGCATCAAGTACCTCGCAGCCGCGCAAAGTATCGATATCCAGGCCCGCTTGGAGTCCGATGGCATCACCATCGTGCGGGCACATGGCCGCCTCGATGGCCATACGCGCGTTATTGCGGAGTACCTCGAAGGCGGAGAACAGTCCTTCGACGCAGACGTCGTACTTCTTGCCACCGGAGCGCGACCTCGGATCCTCGAGAGTGCCGAACCCGACGGCGAACGCATCCTGAATTGGGAGCAGATCTATGACCTGACCGAGGTTCCCGAGAGCCTCATCGTGGTCGGGTCCGGTGTCACGGGTGCTGAATTCGCTGGCGCGTTCCAGGCCTTGGGCAGTCACGTCACTCTGGTGTCCTCTCGCGACCGCGTATTGCCGGGCGAGGACCCCGATGCCGCCAAGGTCGTCGAAGACGTTTACTCCTCCATGGGGATGCACCTTCTGCCACGGGCACGAGCGGTGAGCGCCACGCGCACGTCCGCCGGCGCCATCGTGACTCTCGATGACGGGCGCACAATTGAAGGCACCCATGTGCTCATGGCGGTCGGCTCACTTCCCAATACCGAACGATTGAATCTCGAAGGTGCCGGTGTCGAGGTAGACGACCGAGGGTTCATCAAAGTCGATCGCGTGTCGCGTACGAGCCGTCGCGGCGTGTACGCGGCCGGTGATTGCACCGGGCTTTTGATGCTCGCCTCCGTTGCGGCGATGCAAGGTCGTATTGCCATGTGGCATGCCCTCGGTGATGCTGTTCAGCCGATCGAGCTTGGCCACGTCTCGCGCACGGTCTTCACCAACCCCGAGATCGCGACGGTGGGTCTGACCCAGCACGATCTTGAGGATGGCTCTTTTCGCGGTGACCTGGTGATGGTCGACCTGCACCCCAATGCGCGGGCCAAGATGGAAGGCCTTCAGCACGGCTTCGTCAAGCTCTACTGCCGCCGTGGGTCGCGCATCATCGCCGGAGCGGTCATCGCGAGCCCGCATGCCAGCGAACTCATTCACCCGCTGACCATCGCTGTGGAGCAGCGCCTGACCGCGGATCAGCTCGCGTCCACGTTCACCGTTTATCCGAGCCTGTCGGGAACGATTGCTGAGGCGGCACGCAGACTCCACGTAGCTGCCGAGTAGTTTCGCCCAGTAGCGTCACCCCGTGAACCTGAATCCCCTTGAAGTCCAGGCCCGCGAGAACGCTCGCCAGTCGGCCGATGCCCTACGCCGCGCCACCGGTATCGACACCTTCGACGTCGCAGTGGTGCTGGGCAGCGGCTGGGTACCGGCCGTTGATCGCATCGGCACCACCGTGGCTGAACTCAGTGCCACCGACCTTCCCTATTTCTCACCACCAGCCGTCGAGGGCCACGCTGGCAAGATTCGTGCCGTTGACGCCGGTGGCACGCGCGTTCTTGTGTTCTTGGGCCGCACCCATCTGTACGAGGAGCGGGGGGTCGACGCCGTTACACACGGCGTCCGAACGTCCGCCGCTGCTGGGTGCCGCACGATTGTGCTGACCAATGGATGCGGCGGACTGGATCCGTCGTGGTCGCCCGGAACACCGGTGCTGATCCGCGATCACATCAATCTCACGGGTGCCTCCCCCCTGCACGGAGCGCACTTCGTCGATCTCACCAACCTTTACTCACCGCGTCTCCGCGAACTCTGCCAATCACTCGAGCCCGGTCTGACCGAGGGCGTCTACGCACAATTCCGCGGACCGATGTATGAGACCCCCGCAGAAATCGGCATGGTGCGGGCCATCGGCGGCACGTTGGTGGGGATGAGCACGGCTCTTGAGGCGATCGTGGCCCGGTCCCTCGACCTAGAAATTCTGGGACTGTCGCTGGTCACCAACCTTGCGGCTGGCATGACGGGTCAGCCGCTGAACCATGAAGAGGTACTGCAGGCTGGGCGGGACGCGGCAACCCGGATGGGTGATCTCCTGAGTCGAGTCATCGCGAAACTATGAGCCTGGAGTGGACCACTCTGGACGCTGCAGGGCGCCCCGCCCTTCGGTATGTGGCCGGCACACGCGATGGGCGGCCACTGGCAGACCTCGCTGAACCCCTCGTCGACGACGCGACGGCAGCCGACGCTGTCATGACTGCGCTTTCCGGCTGGTTGATCGCTACACCTCAACGCAGTTTTGCAACCGCGCTCACCGCGCGCGAGGCGATCCCGATGCGTCACAGGTACGTGATGTCTGCTGCTACAGCCCCGCATGCCGACGCCCCGCTGGACCCGCCGTCGGGGATTCACGTGGTCCCGTTGCGCGACGTGTCGGTCGATCAGCTTCTACCGTCCTGGCTGGCGGCATATCCCGCAGACCATGTCGATCACGAGAGCGGAAGCACTCAGGAGGTCATCGACAGCTGCTGGCAGCACCTCGCCGATCCGCACTGGTGGACCACGATGCATCGCTCAACAGCACTTGCCTACTCTGCCGACACCATCGTCGGCGGCATCATCGTGGATCTGCGTCCCGAGCCTGTCCCCTTCGGCGGGCCGTGGCTGTCCGACATCTGGCGTCGTCCCGATCGCGCTCATCGCGGACTCGGCACCTGGCTCATCGCCCGTGCTATGAGGCTGCTGCATGAGGACGGGCTGGCCACATTTGGCCTGTCGGTCACCCACGGCAACCCTGCACGCCGCGTTTACGAACGCCTGGGTTTCACCGAGGAACTCGAGTCATGGACCTTGCGGATAAAGGACTAGCGATCGACCTGCTTGCTGCGTTGACGATTGCGTTGATTGCGCCATACAAGTACGCCTGCGACACCGATTATCGCTACGCCTGCGACAACCACGAGAACAGGTCCCCACTTGCGGGCTTCACGGGCCGACTCATGCAGCAGTTGTGACGCATGCTCAGCTTTGCCGAGTGCATCATCGGCAACTCCCAGCACCGCATCGGTGCGATCCAGAATTGTTCGCACGCGTTCGAGGTCGGTGCGTAGGGCCGGGATATGCGCCACGCCAGGGTTCATGGCCTGCGTAGTCGACATGGTCACCCTCGCTCCGTGAGTCGTTCCGCGAGCACTTCGCGCAGCGCGGCATATCCGGGCTTGATGCGCTCATTGATGATCGACAATCGCTCGTCAAATGGAATGAACGCGCTCTTCATAGCATTCACGGTAAACCACTGAAGGTCGTTAAGTCCATAGCCGAAGGCATTACTCAGCAGATCCATCTCACGACTCATCGACGTGCCTGACATCAATCGATTGTCAGTGTTGACGGTGACCCGAAACCCAAGTCGTCGCAACAGTCCGATGGGATGCTCGGCAATGCTCGCTGCGGCGCCTGTTTGCACATTCGACGAGGGGCACATCTCGAGAGGGATCCGCATATCGCGCACGTACGCTGCGAGTCGACCGAGCACCGGATGGCCATCAGCGCCGGTAGTGATGTCATCAACGATGCGCACGCCGTGGCCGAGTCGATCGGCTCCGCACCATTGGATCGCCTCCCAGATGCTGGGAAGCCCGAAAGCCTCACCCGCATGGATCGTGAAGTGGGCGTTCTCGCGGCGCAGGTATTCAAACGCGTCAAGATGTCGCGTAGGTGGAAAGCCCGCCTCGGCGCCCGCTATGTCAAAGCCAACAACACCTCTGTCGCGGTACTCCACCGCGAGCTTGGCAATTTCGCTCGACTTTGCAGCAGAGCGGATCGCCGTGAGTAAAACACCGATCCGTATCGGATGCCCGCTAGCCGCAGATTCCGACTGCCCCTCAGCAAAACCTGCAAGCGTTTCATCCACGACCGCATGCAGGTCCATGCCGTGCTCGCAGTGCAGTTCCGGCGCGAACCTGACCTCGGCATAGACAACTCCGTCGGCTGCTAGGTCGATCGCACACTCACGGGCCACCCGCCTGATCGCTTCGGGGGTTTGCATCACTGCCACCGTATGGGCAAATGTCTGGAGGTAGAGCTCCAACGAGCCAGAGTTTGCGGCGGTCAGAAACCAGTCGGCGAGCTCGTCGGGCTTGGTCGACGGCAGGAGCCCGTACCCCGTTTGTGCGGCCAGATCGATGATCGTGGCGGGCCTGAGGCCACCGTCGAGGTGATCGTGCAGCAGAACCTTGGGCGCCCGAAGAATGAGGTCACTGGGGACCGGTGAGCTTGTGCCAGCGTCCAAAACCATGCCCTGAACCTACCTTCACCTGTCACACAAACCCGAACCGGAGGAGGATGCTGGGCCGGGCGCATACGAAGTCGGCAGGGGGCACGCATGAATGAGGGCAAGAAGCCCATTCTTGATGGGACAGGCAACTCGGACTACGAGAGATATCTGCGCACCGAGGAACTCCTGGCCTTGCAACCCGGGCCTGAGACGTGGCGTCACCGGGACGAGCTGCTCTTCACGGTCGTGCATCAAAGTAGTGAACTCTGGCTCACGCTCGCCTGCAGCGAAGTGACGACAGCGATGGAGGAACTCGGCCGGGGGCGCACCTATCCGGCCCTCCGCCTTCTGCGTCGTGCGGTGATCTGCATCAACCACACCATCACCTCCTTGGACATGCTTGAGGAAATGACTCCGTGGGAGTACCAACAGGTGCGCTCCGCTCTCGGTCACGGATCCGGTTTCGACTCCCCCGGATTCAATCGCATACGCATTCTCATGGCCGACCTCGCGCTACATCTCATGAATCGAGTCGAGGCAGCCGACCTGCCCCTCAGGGATCTGTTCATTCACCAGTCCCACAATGAAGACCTCATCGACCTTGCGGAGGCCATCCTCACGCTCGACGAAAGACTCATGGATTGGCGAGCGCGACACTTCCGCGTCGTAGAGCGCACGATCGGGCTCGACGTAGAGGGCACCCAAGGCACGCCAGTAACGGTCCTGCGTGATCTCCGGGACAAAACTTTCGTTCCTGATCTGTGGGCTGTTCGCACACACATCACCGAGTACGCCAACGAAGCGCTAGATACCTAGCGGGCTGTCCTACGCATTTTTACTGCTGTCGCAACTAGGCTCCACGGGTGGTCGCGATCATCTTTGGGCTTTTGACGGCCACCTTCTTCGCCACCAGCACCCTGTGCAATTCCCGGGCGGTGAAACACATCTCCTCGTGGTCGGTCGTCGCATGGGCGATGACGGTGGGAATCGTCGCAAACATTCCCATCCTCATCATTGGGGGGATACCCCACCTCACAGGTTCTCAGGTGAGTTGGTTAGTTGTGTGTGGCCTCGCTAATGTCGGCGGCCTGGTGCTCGCGGCGTATTCATTTCGCGTGGGCAAGGTCGGCGTAGTGTCCCCCATCATCGCGACCGAGGGGGCCATCGCCGCCGTGCTGGCCTTCGCATTTGGCCAGCCTCTTGTCCCACTTGTCATCGTCACTCTCGCCGTAATTGTCATCGGCGTCGTACTCGCCGGAGTCGCCCCCGACCCCGCGCCTATCGCTCACGAGCGTCCACACCTTGCCGTCCTGCTCGCACTGGCGTGTGCCGCGACCTTTGGTCTATCGCTGTACGCCACCGGACACCTCAGCGGCGAACTTCCCCTCGGCCTGGTGATGCTGCCGCCGCGATTGACCGGCGTGGTGCTCCTTGCTATTCCCCTTGCCGCCACACGTCGACTTCAGCTCACCCGTCGCGCGGCTCCCCTCGTGGTGACCATGGGCATAGCGGAGGTCATCGGCTACATCTGCCTGACCATCGCTCAGCGTGACGACATCGCGGTCGCCTCTGTTCTGGTATCGCAATTCGCGCCGATCGCCGCCGTGGTCGCCTTCGTATTATTCAAAGAGCGTATGGGCCGACTGCAGATTGTCGGCTTGGTAGTGATCATTCTCGGCGTTGTAGGACTGTCGATAGTGCAGGCCACCGCCTAGTTAATCGGGCAGTTCTCGATTGTGCTCGTCCTCGTCGTCCCGATGGACGAGATCACCGTGGAACGCCGGAAGGCAGACGGCGATGTACCGGGCACCTTCAGCCGTCGAGTACCTAATACGTTCGCCCGCACGCGTCACGATGGCCTGCCCGGCCCGAACATGCACCACGCCATCGTCGTGTTCGACGTCAATGGAGCCATCAAGCACGACGGTGAATTCGTCAAACTCCGGTTCTTGCGCAGGCTCCTCCCAGCCACCGGGAGCGATCATGTGCGCAATCGACACGATGTCGTCTCCACTTGACGCGTGACCTACGTACTCCTCGATGACCTTGCCACCGGGCACAGGGACGATCGCAGGGGCGGGAATGAGCTCAGGCACGACTATTCCTTTGCAAGGCTCAGGAGACCGAAGGCACCGAAGCCGAAGAACAGCACCGCACCGATGACAATGGCGCCAGTCTTACCGTCGTTGGCCATGCCCATCATGAGCCCCAACAGCACGGCAATCACTAGGAGAACGATAAATGCAGCAATCGGGCTCGACTTCGTGCCGTGGTCGCTCATGTCATGCCTTTCGCGTCGGTATCGGCGCAGCGTAGCGGGTGACTCGGCTAAGCCATGCCCGCCATGAGCTGCCCGATGCGTGCCCTGTCGATGTCAGGTCCGGCCAGCTCGGCCACGATCCGGCCGTCGTACATGACCAGGATTCGGTCCGACAGGCCCAAGACCTCGTCGAGCTCCGCGGAGACGAGAAGAACTCCTGCCCCCGCGTCGCGGGCCTTGACGATCTGCGAGTGGATGAATTCGATCGAGCCCACGTCGACACCGCGTGTGGGCTGCGACGCGATGAGCAGGGTCGGATCAGCTGCAAGTTCGCGGGCGATGACGACCTTCTGCTTGTTACCACCCGACAGTGACTCCGCCGGGGTGCTGATCGACGGGGTGCGAACATCGAATTGCTCGACGAGTCGGGTAGCCAGAGCGGTGATAGCTCCTCTATTGCGCAAGCCGTGGGACGAGAACTCCGGCTCATCGAATCGATTGAGCACCATGTTGTCGGCGATGAGTACGGGGCCTACGAGACCGTCCTTCTCACGATCCTCGGGCACGTGGCCGACTCCCATCGCGTGAATGGCATGAGGCGTACGACCCAACGCTGACGTGCCCCGCACATCCAAGGTGTCGGCCGAACAGGAACGAAGACCCGTCAGGGATTCCACCAATTCACGTTGCCCATTGCCCTCGACACCCGCAATGCCAACAATTTCGCCAGCCCGGACGCTGAATGACACGTCACGAAGTGCCGGAAGACCCACATCATTGTTCGCCGTGAGTCCGCGAACTTCGAGCACAACCTCCTTGGGCTGTGCCGGCTCACGATCGACTGTCAGCAGCACACTTCGGCCCACCATCATCTGCGCCAGGCCAGCCTGATCGGTCTGCGCCGGAGTTGTCGTGCCGACAACGCGACCCGACCGCAGCACGACGACGGTATCCGCGATCGCCAGCACCTCGCGCAGCTTGTGCGTGATGAATACGACCGAAACCCCGGAATCAGCGAAGGAGCGCATTGTTGTGAGCAACTCGTCGGTCTCCTGCGGCGTGAGCACTGCGGTCGGCTCATCCATGATGAGAATGTCCGCCTTGCGGTAAAGAGCCTTGAGGATTTCCACCCGCTGCTGTGCACCTACCGGAAGATCCTCAACTCGCGCATTCACGTCGACGTGGAGCCCGTAGCGCTCAGCGATCTCAGCAACGTCTGCGGTGGCCTTCTTCATGTTGACGAACATCGTGCGCTGGGGCTCGTCGCCGAGGATGACGTTCTCGGCGACTGTGAAGACGGGCACCAGCTGGAAGTGTTGATGCACCATTCCGATCCCGCGCTTAATGGCATCGCGAGGGCTGGTCATGCGCACCCGCTCACCTTTGATGCGGATCTCACCCTCGTCTGGCTGATACAGGCCGTAGATCATCTTGACGAGCGTGCTCTTGCCAGCGCCGTTCTCCCCCAGCAGCGCGATGATTTCGCCCTTGCGCACGGTGAGGTTGACGTCTTCGTTGGCGATGACGCCAGGGAAGCGCTTGGTCAACCCAACCGCCTCGAGCGCAATCTCTCGATCACTCATCGGTCAGTCCTTCTCATAGGGCTTGCCGACGGACGCGGGAGGCTTCACTCGGCCCGACACGATCGCAAGGAGCACGATGGTGAGGACGTACGGGAGCATGTTGGTGAACTGCTGTGGGATGGCCACGACTTCGTCGGCTTGCAATTGGCTCGCGACGCCCTCGGCGAGGCCGAAGAACAATGCCGCGCCAAGTGCCCCGATCGGATTCCAGGCACCGAAGATCATGATCGCCAGTGCGGTGAAGCCACGGCCCGCGGTGAAGCCACGTTCGAATGTTCCGGCCGCCTCCAGGGAAAGGTAAGCGCCCGCCAACCCGGCAAGGGCGCCGGCGACCGTGACATTGAGGAAGCGGGTGCGCTGCACATTGATGCCCGAGGTGTCGGCCGCCGAAGGCTTCTCGCCAACCGAGCGGGTGCGCAGCCCCCAGATCGTGCGGAACAGCATGACCTGAAGAACCACGACGATGATGAGCGCGGCGAAGGCGAAGGGTCCGTTGATGAAGAACACAGGACCGACAAGAGGGATCGATGACAGCAGCGGCACCTCCATCGTGGGCATGTTCGCGGGAAGCATGTGGCCCTGCGCGTAGAAGAACGAGGTGAGCCCTGTCGCAAGAATGTTGATGACGGTGCCGGCAATGATCTGGTCCATTTTCCACGTGACCGCGCCGACCGCGAGCATGGCGCCCATGATCATGCCGGTGCCCACGCCGATGAGCGCCCCGAGCACGAGGCTGCCTGTGATCGATGCACCGAAGAATCCGGCGAACGCGCTCATGAGCATCTGGCCTTCGATGCCGATGTTGATGACACCGCTGCGTTCGCAGATGATGCCCACCATGGCAGCCAGGATGAGCGGAATCGCGTAGCGGAGCGAGAACTGCAGCACCGACACTGTTTTGGTGGCGTCAATGAAGTAGTAGACGATGCACAGCGCAACGAGAATCGCCGTCAGGGCCCACGGCCACCACCGCTTCATACGCCCCACCCAGACGTGAGCTGACGCTGCTTTGTGCGGTTGCGAAAGATCATGCGCGACACGATCGGCGCTGCCACGAACAGCAAGGTAAGCGCCAGAATCACGTCGACGACTTCAGGCTGAATTCCCGTCTCGAACTGCAGTGAATTCGCGCCGGCCCGAAGCGTGCCGACCAGGATGGCGGCGGGAATCGTGGCCATCGGATTAGCGCGTGCAAGCAGAGCGATCGTGATGCCGTCGAACCCCAGTCCCGCGTTGAAGGCTGGCTCAAATCGGCCGACCACACCGAGGCTCTCGATCGAACCGCCCATGCCCGCAAGAGCACCGCTGACGGCCATGGCTAGCACAATGGTGCCTCGCACGCCGATGCCGGCGTAACGAGCTGCATTGGCGTTGAGACCAACAGTGTTGAAGCGGAACCCACTCGTCGTACGCACAAGGAACCAGCCGAAGAAGATCGCTACCAGGATGGCGATGACGAAGCCGATGGGAACGACGCCGAAGGTCGGCAGCCGCGCCGAGTCAAGGATCTCGGGTGTACGGGAAAGGGGTTGACCCTCTTCCTTCAGCGGCTTGCTGGCCAGATAGTCCACCAGCGACAGCGCAATCGCGTTGAGCATGATCGTGGTGATGACCTCGGACACACTTCGATAGGCACGCAGGACACCTGCGATGGACGACCAGATCGCACCGCAGACCATGCCGATAGCTATCGCCGCAATGACGTGAATCACGGGCGGTAGGTGGAGTGCGTAGCCGGCCACCGCCGCACCGAGTGCTCCCACGACGAGCTGGCCCTGTGCGCCGATGTTGAACAGTCCTGCTCGAAGACCCACCACAACGGCCAAGCCGGTGAGGATCAAGGGCGTGCTTTTCTGCATGACACGCAGCAGGCCAGCCTCGGTGCCCAAGGCGGACGTGAACAGCACCTTGTAGGCGGTAAAGGGGTTGACGCCCTGCAGCCAGATCAGAATGCCGCCCACGGCCAACGCCAGGACTACAGACACGATGGGGATGAGGACCGCCTGCCAGCGGGTCCACAGTGCAGTCGTGCGCCGTGGATTGGGATCGGAGAACCCAAGATCGGACTGCGAGAGGTCTGTGGACATGGCACTTGATCCTTGCATAGGAGGGAAAGCGAAGGGGCGACGTTCGAGAACGTCGCCCCTTCGTGGATCCGTGAACTAGCCGAGCTTCACACCGGTCTGGATGGAACCATCCGAGAGACCCGCAATGACGGCCTTGACCTTGTCGGTGATCTCCGCGGAAACCGCAGATGCGGTGTCGTGGTAATCAGCCAGGCTGACGTTGCCGACGTAGTTGCCGCCGGGTGCCTTGCCCTGAGCCGCGAGGAGCACCAGGTCGCCCGTGCCCTGGACCAGCAGCTTCTGAGCTGAGGTCAGGAGGCACTTCTGGGCCTGGGGAACGGTGAGGTACTGATCGGTGTCAACACCGATGCAGAACACCGTGCTGCCCGCACCGGGAGCCTTGGCGATCTCGATGAGGGCACCGTTGCCGGTGTTGCCGCCTGCACCGAAGATCACGTCAGCGCCCTGAGCGAGCTGCTTCTTGGCCTCAGCCGCGCCCCACTCGGGATCGTTGAACGCGTTGTTCGGATCGTGGTACACGACGGTGACCTTGGCGGCCGGGTTGGCTGCCATGACGCCGTTGCGGTATCCCTCGCCGAACTTCTTCACCGGCGGAACCGTGTCGGTGCCCAGGACAGCGCCGACCTTGCCGGACTTGGTGACCAATCCGGCGAGGTAGCCGGCCGCGTAGCCAGCCTTGTCCTCGTCGAAGATCAGGCCGGTGAGGTTCGGGATCGCCTTAGCCTGGAACTGATCCACACCGATGAACTGGATGGTCGGGTTGGCCGTGGCTGCTGCGGTCGCGGCCTCGCCCATGAGGAAGCCGACCGTCACGATGACGTCGTACTTCTTGTCGACGAACTGCTGGATGTTGGAAGCGAAGTCCTTCGGGTCCGTGGACTCGATGTACTTGCTGAATGCGCCAAGTTCCTTGGCCGCAGACTGAGCGCCCTCCCACGCGGACTGGTTGAACGACTTGTCGTCCACCTTGCCGGTGTCGGTGACCAGGCCCACGCAGTAGCTGGCGGGATCGCCACAGTTGCTGTCGTCCGTGGTGACGGCAGGGGCCGCATCCGTGGCCGAGGCAAGAGCGGAATCGCTCGCCGCCGGTGCAGCGGACGAGGTGGAGCTTGTGCTGCTGCTGGAGCAGCCGGCGAGCAGGATCGCGGTGGCCGCGACACCTGCAACGAGAAGCTTGCGATGCATGCATGTGCCCTTCTATTAACTGCAGGCGGGTCCGCCTGCACGCACGTTGGAACGGAGTCGCACCAACTAACGACCCCGACCTTAATGGCTTGTGTTACGTGCGCTTTGCGAGGACGCGTCACGCAACCAACTTGTGATGAGAACGCTCATCACATCCCTGTCACACGTGACTGATGTGACGGATGCGACAGATTAGAAGGGTGCTCGAGCACTCGCCAACCAGCCGCCGTCCACTGGAAGCAAGGATCCGGTGATACCTGAAGCCGCGTCGCTGGCCAGGAACCCCACGGCGTGGGCCACTTCGGCCGCTGTCACGGGACGCGCCAACGGTGCAGTGCTGGTCCACCAGGCATGCCCCTGGGGCCACGACTGGGCCAGGCCCGCACGCTCGATCAGTCCGGCTGCCACCGTGTTGGCACGAATCCCGCGCGGAGCAAGTTCGAGGGCCAGTGAGCGGGTGTAGGACACCAGTGCGGCCTTGGCCGCCGCATAGTGCCCATGGGCCGGGAATGCCGTGAGGGCCTCGACCGATGACACCGTCACGATCGATCCACCCGACGGCATAGTTTCAGTAGCGCGTGTCGTGACGTGGACGGCCGAAAGAAATGTGGCCCGGAGCATTTCTTCCCAGTCATCGGGCGAGAGTTGATCCAGAGCAGACACGGACTGGTCCGCAGCGTTGTCCACGAGTACGTCAATAGGTCCCAAATCCCGCACGACGTGATCCACCATGGCGTACGCGGATGGCGCATCGACAAGATCCGCTTGGACCGAGAGATGACGAATTCCCCTCGCGGTCAGGTGCTCAAGGAGCGCCTCAGGGTGGGACGAGCGATAGTGCACCGCCACATCGCAGCCGTCGTCGGCCAACCGCTGAACGATCGCCGCACCCAGGTTGCCCGACGCACCGGTGACGAGAGCCACCCGCCTACGCACGGATGAGCTCCTTGATCCGACCGGATACCTGTGCCCACGCGGTGAAGTCATGCTCCGGTGTCGCGAGCGCGAAGCCGGTAAAGGCGGGCGCTAACGCACATACGAACAGACCCCAGCCGGTCGCCACCGACGCGCCCTGCCACGACCCTGCCGGGACGAGCATTGAGGGAGTCTGGCCCGCACCTTTGCCCAGCCGCACCTGCTGATGTGAACCATCGGGATGCAAGATCAGCAGATCGACCGGATCACCGGCCACATGCACCCACAACTCGTCCTCGGCCAGCACGTGCAGGGCGGAGAACTCGCGAGGGGTCACCATTCCATAGATGGCATTGCCCGACCCGTTGTTCCATAGCAGTCGATACCAGCAGCCCTCTCCTTCGAGCAATTCCAGATCAAGATGCGCGATGACCTCGTCGGCGCTCATCTGATGCATGTCACTCATGGTCCACTCGCTCCTGTGCATCCCTGATCACTGCTGCATGGTCAACCCGTGTGGCGCGCCGCTCAGCAACGACCCGCTCACCCGCCACCCATACCGATTCCACGTCACTGCGGCCGGCCGCATAGACGATCGCGGTATGAGGTTCGCGCAACGGGGTGAGATGTGGCGAATCGAGACGTAGGGCAACCAGGTCAGCCTCTTTGCCCACCTCAATGGACCCGATTCGGTCGGCCATGCCGAGGGCTGAAGCACCGTCGAGCGTTGCCGCTCGCACGATGTCGCGAGACGTGATCGCTGCAGGGTCCTCGCGTACCAAACGGGCGAGGTTAGCCGCGAGCCTCATAACCGCAAACATGTCGAGGTCGTTGCTGGACGAACAGCCGTCGGTACCCAGACCCACGGTGATGCCTTGTCCGCGGTAACCCACGATGTCGGCGGCACCACTTGCGAGTTTGAGATTGGACCCGGGGTTGTGAGAGATGCTCGCCCCTCGTTCAGCGACCAGTGCCTGATCTGAGGGTGATAGGCGAACGGCATGTGCCAAGACCGGCCGCAGAGCCAGCACTCCGGTCTCGTCCAGTACCTCGACCGGACGCGCTCCCGAGAAGGCGATGGTGTCGTCGTTCTCCTTGGTGTTTTCTGACGCATGGGTGTGGATCAGGCACCCATGCTCGCGGGCGAATGCGGCGAGCTCGGTGAGGTTTTCGCGGTTGACCGTGAAAGCCGCGTGCGGCATGAGCGCGAACGGCACAAAAGGTCCGCCGGCGTCAGCCAGCACCTGCGGCCACCGATGAGCCAGGTCCATGCGCTGGGGCCATGACAGGCCGTCGGGACCGGGGAAGGAGAAGAACACGGGCCCGATCACATGTCGAAGCCCGACTTCGACGCAGCCGCGATGCGTGGCTTCCGGGTGCAGGTACATATCAAGAGCGGTAGTCGTACCGCCCAGCAGACACTCGAGGGCACCCAGACGAGCACCTATGTAGGAACCCTCGGCGTCCATCACGCGGGCCTCCTCGGCCCACACGCGCTCGAGGAATCCCTGGAGGTCAACTTCTTCAGCCACTCCTCGCAGCAGGGTCATCGGCAGGTGCGTGTGCAGGTTGATCAGACCTGGCATCAGCAACCGGCCGCGAAGGTCCACAGTCTCGTGGGCGTGCACATCCACATCACTACCGACCGCCACAATGCGACCGTCCGTGATGGCGACGCTTGCATGCTCGAGCGCGGTGCCATCGCCGACGACGACGTGATCAGCGTTGTGCAGCAGCAGGTCAACGTTCATGCCGCGAGTGCCTTGGCTGCCGCATCTAGGATCGACGTCACGCGCGCCGCACCGTCTCGGATGACCGCCATGATCTCGTCAATCGAGATGGCCTGATGGCTCAATCCCGCTGCGGGGTTGGCCACCAAACAGATGGATGCATACGGCAGGTTGCGCTCCTGAGCCAGAACCACCTCGGGCACGCCGGTCATGCCCACGACCGTGGCTCCTGCGGCCTGCGCCATGCGGATCTCCGCCTTTGTCTCGAAGCGCGGACCTTCGAAGCATGCGTAGATGCCCGTCGGGATCACGGGGACGCCGACAGATGCCGCAGCCGCGAGCCAGACGTCGCGAAGTCGGTTGCTGTAGGGCTCGGAGGCATCAAGGTGGACAACACCCTCGGGGGTGGCTCCGTCGAAGAAGGTCAAGGTGCGCTGCTTGGTGAAATCAAGGAAGTCATCCACCACGACAAGTTCACCGGAATCATGGCCAATGCCGCCCACCACATTGATGGCCATGACCTCGGTGACACCGAGGTCGGCGAAGGCTTGAATATTGGCCCGATAGTTGACCATGTGCGGAGGCACCGAGTGGTCGACGCCATGACGGGAGCAGAAGAACGTGGGTCGACCGTGCCACGAGCCTGACACGACCTTGGCCTTGCCGTAAGCGGTCTCGATGACGTCAGTGCGAGCATCAGTCAGCGCGTCAAGCGCATAGAAACCCGTACCGGCGATGACTCCGAGCGCTCCGTCAGACATAAGACTCAGCATCAGCCATGAGGCGATCGGCGTCCGCAAAGCGCGTGGAGATGTCACTCCCGGTGAAAGAGCCCACCCAGCCGTCATCGGTTCGGAAGAACCTGATCGCCGTGAAGTCCGGCATGGTGCCCATGTCGAACCAGTGGGTGGTCAGCTCCGGCACGCTGATGAGGTCGCCTGCAGTGCACAGCATTGCCAGCACGCGTCCATCCATGTGCAGGTAGAACACTCCCCTGCCTGATGAGAAGTACCGGATCTCCTCCTCGTCGTGCGTGTGCTCGTTGAGGAACTTTGCACGCGCACCGGCAGCAGTGGCGCGCCATTCATCGGAATCCTCGGGATGGATCTGGGCGACGTCGATGAGCGTGTAGCCGTGCTCAGCAATGAGGGCATCGACCAAGCCCTGATGGGCCGCAATGACGTCATCAGACGTAGCTGAGGCGTCGACACCCGCGACCGGCGTGAACGCGCGGTAGGTGACTCCCACGGCGGCGAGTTCGGCGGCGATGACCTCGCGGTCCGGCGTTTGCAGGGTCGGGGTGCTCGGCTGGTCGTCAGCCCAGATGGTCAACAAGGTCATGACCACATTCTCCACGGCCGCGAGCTAGCGGTCGAACCCGCGGGTCTGCATCGCGGCAAGGGCCAAGGTGAGGTCGAAGAGCCAGTCCAGGCTCTCGGTGCGGTGCACGGCATCCTCCAAGGAATTCCCCCAGGTGTAGAGGCCATGCTCGGCGACGATGACTCCGGGCACGTCGAGGTCCAGCCGAGCAAGGATGTCAGCGCTGAGCTGCTCCATATCCTGACTATTGGGAACCACGGGGACAACAACCACGTCTCCGTTAGCCTCGCGGCCGATCCCCTTGAGCAACTCTGAGTCCTTCAGCGGGACTCCACCGGGCCACCGCGCCGCCGCCAGAACACTCGACAGTGCGTGGACGTGGACGACACCGCGAGCACCCGTTGCCTCGATCACCGCCGCATGCACCCGGGCCTCAGCCGACGGACGCAGTTCCTGGCCAGGCAGTGCGGCGCCTCGATCATCGGTGCGCACGGCATGTGCGGAGGTCATGGAGTGCTTGGCAATGCCGGAGGCGCTGACCGCGAGTACCCGCGGATCATCGGATTCGACCATGGACACATTGCCCGACGTGCCACGCATCCAGCCGAGCTCATACAAACGTCGGGTGGTGTCGGCTACCTGTTCCGCCACCGGGTCCCCGGCATCTTTGGCGTGACTGGGCATGGCGGCGAGCCTACCCAGCCACGGCGATTCCCCCGAGTGCGGCAGGATTCAGCGGTGAGCATCCACGCGACCGGTGTGTCCTGCGTCATCCTCGATATCGAAGGCACCACGAGCGCCACGTCCTTTGTCTACGACCGACTCTTTCCCTACTCGCGGGCCCGCATCGAGGACTATCTCGACGATCCACGTGCCGCGGGCGTTACGGGGCTGGCGGCTGCCGAACTCGGTCTGGCCGACCCGTCACGCGAGGACGTCGTCGCAGCCCTGCAGGGGTGGATCGACGCGGATGCGAAGGTCACGGCTCTCAAAACTCTGCAGGGAATCATCTGGGAGGACGGTTTCGCCTGCGGCGATCTCGTCTCCCATCTCTTTCCCGACGTTGCCCCCGCATTAGCCGAATGGCATCGGGCCGGGCTCGCTCTCTATGTGTACTCATCCGGCTCGGTCGTGGCGCAGCGCGCCTGGTTCGGGCACACCGACGCCGGCAACCTCAACGGTTTGTTCAGCGCAAACTTCGATACCGCGAATGCCGGCCCCAAGCGCGACCCGTCGTCCTACGCCCGCATCACCGAGGCCATCGGGCAACCGGGCGAAAGCCTGCTGTTCTTGTCCGACGTTGCCGCCGAACTCGACGCAGCCATCACCTGCCGCTGGCAGGTCGTGGAGATCACTCGGCCGGGCGAACCCCATCCCGCGTCCGGGCGTCACCCGAGCGCGTCGACCTTTGCCGACATCACGATCGACTAAGGATCAGTCGCGGGAGGCGGGGGTGCCGTACCGCGCGAGCTTGGCGCGAGCTTCGGCCATCTGCTCATCGGTGAGGAGGACCGGCGTCCCGGCAGCACGCGCAATGAGGTACTGCCGACACAGGCTCTCGATCTCAACCGCCAGAGTCAACGCTTTGGCCATGGAGTCGGCATACGCGATCATTCCGTGATTAGCCATCAGGCACGCGCGGCGATCGCCCAGAGCCTCGATGACATTGTCGGACAGCTCTTGCGAGCCATACGTCGCGTAGGTCGCGCACCGGATGACATCGCCACCGGCTTTGCCGATCATGTAGTGAAATGGCGGGAGGTCTTCGCGCAGACTCGCCAAGGCAGTGGCGTAGGTGGAATGCATGTGCACGATGGCCTGGGCCGCGGGGATTCCTGCGTAGAGGTCGCGGTGAATTCGCCATTCGGTGGTGGGGATGCCACCGGATAACGGCTCACCCTCGATATCGAGTTCCACCACGGAGTGGGCGTCGACATCCCGCGGGGCGATTGCCGAAGGGCTAACCATGCACCCCCGCGCGGTGCGGATCGACACATTGCCAGCGGTCCCGAAGTTGAGCCCCTGCTCATCGAGGTACTGCAGGGCTTCCGCGACCTCCCGTCGCGAGCGAAGTTCGTCAGATGTCATGACGATGCACCGGTCAGGGCCGCAACACTGCTGGAGCCATCCGGCTCGACAACCGCGTGCTCCGACACGATCGCACTGATGTAACGGGCCGGCGTGACGTCGAACGCCGGGTTGAAACCCTGAGCCTGTGGTGGAGTTGTGAGGACGCCGGCGAGAGTAGTGACCTCGCGCCCATCGCGAAGTTCGATCTGGATGTCATCGCCACTCAGCGTGGCGAGATCAACGGTCGACGATGGCGCCGCGACGACGAATGGGATCCCTGCGGCATGACATGCGAGTGCCACACCCACGGAGCCGATCTTGTTGGCCGTGTCGCCGTTGCGCGCAATGCGATCTGCTCCGATGAGGGCACAGTCGACAAGTCCGCGCAGGATCGTGCTCGACGCAGCTCCATCGGCCTGCACCACATACGGGATGCCTTCGCGCTGAAGTTCCCACGCCGTCAGGCGGGCTCCCTGCAGGAGCGGCCTCGTCTCGTCGGCATAGACGAGTTCGACGACACCGCGGCCCGCGAGCGTGCGGATGATGCCTAGAGCGGTTCCCCATCCGGTGGTGGCCAGCGCGCCGGTGTTGCAGTGCGTGAGCAGCCGTAACGGGCGATGCTCGATCCGGCTCATGATCCAGTCGGCCCCGAGCTCGGCGAGGGCTCGATTGGCTGCCACATCCTCACGCGCGATGGCGTCGGCTTCCGCCACTACGGCTGCGATGCCCCGTGCCATGTGCGGACTCACGCGGTCGACCCCCCACGCGAGGTTGACGGCTGTGGGTCGCGCATCGCGAATCCGGGTCACCTCGGCTTGCAACCGCTCCGACGACCACCCCTCACGATCGCTCTGCGTCATCGCCACTGCGACGCCGTAACCACCGACAGCCCCCAGAGCCGGAGCACCACGCACCACGAGGCGCACCACAGCGTCGACAATGGCATCCACATCGGTGCAGTCAACATACGTCTCAACGCCGGGCAATTGGGTCTGGTCCAGCAGGACGATGGTTCCGTCGCGGTACTGCACCGCCTGGATCTCAGCAGGTGTCTGGGGCACGCGCCCAGTCTGTCCTAGAAGGCGTCGCGTGGGACGTACTGACCCCACACATCGCGCAGCGCATTGCTGACTTCACCCACGGTGGCCTTGGCCCGCAGGGCGTCACGCATCGGGTACAGCAGGTTGTCTGTCCCACGCGCGGCCTC
>Ga0209188_1000450_pt1 | contig 39878 bp, 36 predicted proteins | sample C_130625_EF_Meta_FD_187307 | JGI IMG/M metagenome (GOLD analysis project Ga0209188, IMG submission 187307) | Freshwater microbial communities from Lake Croche, Canada to study carbon cycling - C_130625_EF_MetaG (SPAdes) (version 2) | ecosystem: Environmental > Aquatic > Freshwater > Lake...
AAAGCAAACGATGAAGCAATTAATGCTATCAGTAGATAAATCAAACTGCCAAAACGGATAGATGTTCGCATAGTGTGTATGGGTGTTAAGACCTAAAGACTTAGGTCCTACAATAAAGACGTTTAAAACAGGAATAGCCGTAAAAAGTTAACTCATAAATAACCTAAGCTGTCGTCTGAATTATAATCCGCTTATAAATAGCGTAAACTATTATTGATTAGCGTTTTAAGGTAATCCTACCTTCAGGTGAGGCATCGGATTTGATTCCCATGGTGGTATTTAACAATCGAACAAAACCATCTACATTGTCTGATCTAAACGTACCGCCAATCTTCAGCGTATTGATTGCGGGATCAGCGATGACTATTTGTCTCTTTTCATTGAGCCGATTAAATTCGGCGACAGCGTCTGCTAAATACGTTTCATGAAAATTTAACCGAGGAGCCTGCCATTCAAGCTGTTTACTTATTTCATCGGCAGAAAGCGGTGTGATCTTTGACAGGGCTCGTTCAGGCGTGTTACGTAAGCTAACGACTGCTTTCTGACCTGATGTTAGCATAGGTACTATCACCCCATCCTCATGTGGTAGATTTGATGCTGTAAGCACTTTTACCTTACCTTCTGTTACAACCACTTCTACAGCTCTGTCATCAAGTTTAACATTAAATGCAGTACCAACAGCCCTTATTTCAATACCTTCTACCTCAACATAAAAAGGCCTAGCGGCATCCTTGAAAACCTTAAATTGAGCTTCACCTCCCGTGAGACGCACTCTTCTTTCGGAGGCCGTAAAATGCTCTACAACCGCGCTTCCTTCTTTCAGTTCAACACGCGAACCATCAGGTAGGAATATTACCTCGTTTTCCTTTAAGTAGTGACTACTTTTTTGTAGTACAGATTGATTGGCATGTTTTGAATGAAATAAAGCAAAACAAATAACTAACACGGCTGCTACAGCCGTTAAGAGTAACGGTAATTTGAATCTTACCTTATTAGGTATAGGTTTAAATAAATCCGGGTTTGGATTTGAACTTTGCCCTGGTTGCCACGCGTAAAGCTGCATCATACGTTCGAGTACCGCAGCATGACGCTTGATGGCCTTAGCATGGCTAACATCAGCACTAAGCCATTGCAAATAAACATCCTGTTCTTCAGCAGTTAAACCACGGTCTCTTTTAGCAAGCCAAGCGGACGCCTCGGCATCAATTCCTTGAGCTATTTTATCTGAATTAAATTTCTCGGAGCGTTTATACATTACATTAAACTTAACGCTTTTTAGCAAAATACTCTGCACAAAGCCGAGTACCTTGGGCCATTGCTTTTTCAACCGTACTTAAAGACACCCCCATTTGCTCTGCAATTTCAGTTAAAGTCATGCCATAGGCAGTACGCAGAGTAAAAACTTTGCGGCACCGTGTTGGAAGAGACTGGATTACATGCGTCAAAAGCTCGAGCTCCTGCTGTCTACTAATTGTTTCTATTATATCTGTTTCATCTATTAAGACGTACGATGGAGTATCCTCCGTAATCGCTTCGAAATTAACTACCTTTTGTCGCCTCACTGCATCTAAGGCTAAATTACGAGCAATGGTAAATAAAAGCGCCCGAGATGAAAGAATAGTGGCTTTACTTTTAGCTTTTAAAATTCGAGTAAAGCTTTCTTGGACAAGATCATCGATATCAGGAAGCGTAGGGAATCGAACCAGAAGCCATGAACGCAATGCGCGGGTATGAGGCAAGACCTCAGTTTCAAACCATAGCGCTTGATCAGTACGTTCAGTTTCGTTCATAGCGAATGGATAAACACAATGAACAAACAAACGGAAACTGAGATTCTTCAATCACACTAATACACCGGGGCATAGGCTAACATGCTGAGAATTAGTTACTCATGGTCAAGCGACCTTAAAGAAGTCTTTAATTAAACTTAATGATCCAAGTCACGCTTCTGCTGATCAACTTTAGCCTTAGCTAAAATAGCCGGATCAACTTTAATACCGGCGCGAGCAACTTGAGCTTCTAGTAAGACTTCGCCTGGTAGGTAACCCACGCAATGACCAGCTATGATGCCATTACGATCAACGATATACTGATGAGGTATCATGGTCACTCCATAGGCTTTCATTGCTAGTGTGTTAGGAGCACGTCCCAAGGGATCATGAGCAAAAATAAAGTGTGAATATTTAGACTGATTTACCTTCACCCATTTTTCAAAATTTGCACGCGTATCGCTTGTGCAACATCCTAAAATAACAAGCCCTTGGTCCTTATAATCCATAGCAACTTGATTTGTATGAGGCATAGAGGCTAAACAAGGTCCACACCACGTAGCCCAAAAATCGATTACAACAACCTTACCGAGGTAGTCGGATAACTTAACAGGATGGCCTTCAAGATCAACGACCGTAAAATCAGGTGCCTTAGTCCCTATCTCTAAAAGTTTTGTAACGGCAGCTTTAGGAGCAGCCTGCTTCGTTTCTTCTGCAGTGTATACTTTAGATGGCATATCCTCAGGTGCTAATTTAAGTCCTGCACGGATAAGTAAATTCTCTACACCATCATTTACATTTGGAAGCATACCTAAAGTCCATCCGACTAATTTACCGTCCGAACCTACAACAACGATAGTAGGTACAGGCGTAATTCTACCTCCAAGGCGCATAGAAATAGTTTTAGCATAAAATGCGTTAAAGCGTGCTTTTTCTTCCTTCAATTCATCTAAACTCATCTTATCTCTAGTTTTATCTGCTGCCTTATATTTACCCACAGGATCTAATGTGACGGGAAATGAAAATTTACCCGTATTTTTTGTCTGCCATGCTTGTAGATTTTCTTTTGTACCATAAACGCCAATACCAAGCATTTGTACATCTGATGCTGCATATTTTGTAGCTAACATATTAAAGTAATTAAGTAACTTTTCAGACGGTCCGCTCACTGCTGGCCAAAGACTAAATACGGTTACTTTACCTTTGGAGTAATCATAAAAGCTGACCTCCTTACCCTCAGGTGTAAGCAAATCAAAATTAGGTACTTCTGAACCAGACTTTAAGTTACCAAAGTCCTCCATCAAAGGAACTCGTGCTTTAGCTACAGTCGGCTTTGGAGCTGGTGGATTTACTGGAGCCATTTGAGCCATAAGACAATGGCCAGAGATCCCGATAAGAATTGCAAGGACTGCTAAAAATTTAGTTTTCATAAAAAAGAAGTAAACGTGGGTATACTAAGTATTTAAAATAGGCTATTTTGTAATCGAAGAGTCGCAATCTATATTAGAAATTAGAAGTATATCGTTACGGCATACAACACGTCATACGTCTAGGGGAATACGCTATAAATTTGGTGCCCTACCGTAAGTATACTTAATTAAATAACGCGGTAGCTATTACGTAGTTTTTTTTACTAAGCCAAGCCATAATGGTAGCTTATCCCGTAGACGTGTAATACGTGATTCGTAGCTATAATAAAGTAAACGAGCTAGAAGATAGGCTAAAATTTGCTTTAAAAAGAAAAGAATTAATGCCTTCCACCACACAGAATTCCAATTAGCGAAACGAGGCGTCATAAATAATTGAAAAAGTGGCCAATTAACTAAGTAAAGCGCATAAGAATACAATGCTAGTTTAGAAATAAGCGAAGTTAACCCATTAGTAGACTTTACTTTCCAAAGCGAGGCTGCAGGTAAAAGGAGTGCCGCTCCACAAGAAATAATATTAAACCTAAACGTTTTAGCAAAGAACGTATCAGGAGAAATAGTAATGCCTGAGTCTACCCATGTAAAAAGTCCTCCATACCCAAGTCCAAGAAACAAGATACCAAGGAGTGCACAAATGAGAGCCTTATCCTTCCAGATACGGGGAAAACGCATATAAATCCATGCAGCAAAAACTCCTGTCATTAAAGCATCAAATCGGTAAATAACGGCACACCTTTGGCTGTTTACAAAATCAGATCCTGGGAGGTAAGCACCGTGGATACGCAAGACTAAGGAGCTGAGAAAAAGAATAGCCGCTGAAGTTATAAACACCCGCTCCTTGCTACGTGGCCAAAATAAGTAACCCACCCATAATACAAGAGGAAAAATTAAATAGAACCATTCTTCAACTGCTAGACTCCACGATTCAGGCATAAAATCCACATGAATTTCTTTTATATTATTTAGAAAAAAAGTTTCACCTAAAATTGTAGGTAAAGTAAAAATACGTTCTCGTAATGCGTACTCAAAGAAAATATTGATTCCTAGACAGAGCCAAAATAAGGGAAGCGTTCTAAACCAACGTCGGCCGTAAAATAAGATAAGGTGACTCCAACCTAATGGCTTTTGCTCTGATTCACTCAGCGTACGTAAAAGTATTCCCCCAATTAAAAAACCGCTGAGTACGAAAAATATTTCAACGCCTAAAAGTCCGAAATGCCAGGTAAGATTACATAGACTAGCTACGGGTTTAAGAAAAACAAAGACGTTATCAATTAAGTTATGAAGATTTTGTGCTAGAAATCCGTGTGACAACGTTACACATAGAATTGCTATTGCTCGCATTACATCCAATCCAAAGATTCTATCCTTTTGCATTTCCTGAGATGAGTAAGCAGTAGTTTCAAAGGAAGTCATGGGGGATTAGGGCTAATAAAAACGTGCTTAAAATAACTCCGCTAATTAATGCGCTACAACTACTACTTTTACTTATCAAGCCCGAATACTGCATTAGCATAGTTCTCGATACTAAAAGGCTGCATGTCCTCAGCACTTTCACCCAAGCCTACAAAGTAAATAGGAATTTTTAATTGCCTAAAAATACCAACGATCGCGCCTCCACGACTTGTGCCATCGAGCTTGGTAACAATCATTCCAGTGAGGCCAAAACTCGCATGGAATACTTTAGCTTGTTCTATCGAGTTTGAACCCAAAGAACCGTCTACTACAAGCCATCGATGCTGCGGAGCACTAGCGTCATTTTTCTGCAATACTCGCCTAATCTTAGCTAACTCATCCATTAAGTTACTTTTTGTATGTAAACGGCCTGCGGTGTCTATAATCAGATAATCTTTGTTCCTCGCCTTAGCAGCTTGCCAGGCATCGAAGGCAAGTGCTGCAGAGTCTGCGCCTGTATGGGAAGAAATAAGCTCAAGATCTAACTTCTTAGCCCAGGTTTGTAGCTGCTCAATAGCCGCAGCACGAAAGGTATCAGCTGCAGCAATTAAAACAGATTTATTATCCTGCTTTAGTCGCCACGCTAGTTTGGCGCAGCTTGTCGTTTTACCCGAACCGTTTACACCAATAATTGCAAGCACGGTAGGACGAGTACCGCTCTCACTAAGAACACCTTCACTTCCCGCTAAAATGCGTTTTAAAACAGCAGAACCAATTTCTGCTGCTTGCCTACCCTTAAGCTCTTTATCTTTTTTGTAGGCCTCTTTGATCTCTTGAATTATTTCATTTGTCGTCTCTACGCCAAAATCGGCGGTGTACAGTGCTTCCTCTAATTCACTCAATGAAGATGCATCTATTTTTCTACCTCCAAAAAGACCATGCGTTTTTTCTGCAATAGCACTAACTGTCTTAGCAAATCCTTCTTTAAATTTTTTAAAAAGACCAAACATCTCAGAAATTCTTTATTAAAATAACCCGCTAGTATTAAGGTTGAGCCGCTTTACGCGAATCACGCCCTAGCTGATCTTTAAGTCTATCAAGAATACCATTAATAAAACGCTTAGCATCGTGATTAGAAAATTCTTTAGATAAATCAATGGCTTCATTAATTGATACCACAGGCGGTATATCATTTCTATATATCATTTCGTAAATTGCTAAACGAAGGATCGCCAAATCAATTTTTGCAATACGATCGAATTCCCAATTTTGTGCGAGTGTACGAATACGTGCATCTATCTCTGTCACATTTTCAATTATTCCGTGGATGAGTTGCTCACCAAATTCGTAATGCGATCGGGGTTGCTCCATACTCGCAAAAAAGGTCTCTAAGTCAGTAGCTATGTTGGTGGGATTGTTCATACTCCAAGCATACATGTACTGCAGTGCAGCAACACGACCGTCTCTACGTTGGGCAAATTGGGCGCGGCTCATTTGGAAAGCTGTTTTTTTAGATGGGCCATATGAAGCGCAGCATGTGCAAATTCAGCACCCCGATTAATCTTACCCGTACACCGCTCTACGGCTTGCGACTCTTTTTCAGCAACTACAATTCCATTAATAACAGGAATAGCTAAGTCTAAAGCAACATCCATGAGGCCATGCGTAGCAGCTTCAGAAATTAATTCATAGTGAATGGTATCTCCTCGGATAATAACCCCTAAAGCGATGAGTACATCCGGTTTCAATTTCTTACCTAAGAGTTTTATAGCAATAGGAAGTTCATTAGAACCAGGTACACGTACGATCTCAATTGCCTTGGCTTTAACTCCCTGCCTCTTAAGCAGAGTTACGGCTTGTTCGAGTAATGCACCCACTAACTGCTCGTTATAACAAGCAGCAGCAATGCCGACCTTATAAGGGGTCCCGGAAATCGCAGGTAATTGCGGTACTGAGAGGCTCATAGCGTTACTTTAAAATGATGTAAGAACAGGAGAATATAACAGTCCAACGTTCTTAAGCTAAGTCGCAAAACAATTCGCGAAGCGATACAAATCGTTGTTATACAGCTACATGCTCAACTATTTCTAGACCATAACCGTCAAGAGCAACTACTTTTCGATTACTATTAGAGAGTAAGCGTATTTTCTTAAGCCCTAAAGCGACTAGGATCTGGGCACCAATACCGTAATCTCTAAAGTGCATCGGTGGCAGGGAATCTCCTGGTTTTATATGCATTTGACCTAAAAGATCTGCACTCGTTGGTGCATTCTCCATGTAAAGTACCGCTCCTTTGCCTAGTTTAGCTATAACCTCTAATGAACTATTAAGCGCACTTTGAGTATCGTGATCTTTCATTCTAAATACGTCTCCTAGTAGGTTGCCGCTATGGACACGGACAAGCGTGGGCTCTGCATTAAGTACCCCTTGTGTAAGTGCAATATGATGACGGTTATCAACCAAACTTTTAAACACGTGAAGTGTAAACGTACCTAAGGTGGATTCAAACGGTCCACTCGTGACATGCTCAACTAGCCGGTCACGCTTAGCACGGAATTCAATTAATTGAGCAATGGAGATTAATTTAAGATCAAACTTCTTTGCAAATTCTACAAGCTGAGGGAGTCGCTGTACGGTTCCATCATCATTTACCAATTCACATATAACACCACTGGGATGAAGCGCTGCAAGACGTGCAAGATCAACTGCAGCCTCGGTATGCCCTGCTCTCTCAAGCACTCCACCTGGCTTTGCTCGTAAGGGAAAAACATGACCAGGTTGTACGAGATCTTCGGGCTGAGATTTTGGATCTGATAAAAGTTTAATCGTATGCGCTCTATCTTGGGCACTTATTCCCGTAGAAATACCTGAAGCTGCATCTACACTTACCGTAAAATCAGTTCTTTGCACTTCTCTATTGCGTGCCACCATAGGACCTAAATTCAACCGTTGTAACTCTGATTCAACCGTGGGCACACACACAATACCGCTCCCATATCTGATCATCATATTAACCGTCTGGGGAGTCACTTTTGATGCCGCCATAATTAAGTCCCCTTCATTCTCCCTATTCTCATCATCTGTTACGATAATGAGTTTACCTAAGGCGATATCTGCTATCGCCTCGTCTACGGTGCTGAAGTGAACTGAATCAGACATAGTTATAAGTGTCTTTTTAAAGAACCTAATGTCAAACGGAGCCTTAAAGATTAATCTCAAATATTCCTATAAACAAGTAAGGGCTAAACCATCTACTTACTCACTTTCTTAGATTTCTTTTTTGGCTTTTCTAGCGTAATAAACGATTCAAAATACCGTAACTGACCTGGAGGAAACCGGCACTCAATAAGCACGCCATCGTCGAGATGTTCCTCCGATAAAATACTTCCTACACGTCTTAGACGAGCAACAAGATCGTAGCGCGTGTGAGGAATAAGTAAATTATGCTGTAAATCAGAATTTGCGCATAATTCACTACAGCGCTCTACAAGTAAGTCTAAACCCTTGCCCGTCTTAGCACTCACAAAGAAAGCATCGGGTACAATCTTACGAGCTTCAGCAATGTCTAAACCCGAAGCGACATCAGCTTTGTTAAATACAGTAACAATAGGTCGATTAAGTGCCCCTAGTTCATCGAGCACACTTAGCGTTGTGGCATGATGTTTTTCCCAATGAGGACTTGTTACATCAATAACATGTAATAAAAAATCTGCTACAACTACTTCTTCAAGTGTTGCTTTAAAAGATTCAACTAGGCCGTGAGGTAAGCGACGAATAAAACCAACGGTATCCGTAACGAGTACTTTACCATTACCTGGCAATTCCATTTGCCTCGTCGTAGGATCAAGGGTAGCAAACAATTTATCCTCTGCGAGAACAGTGGAACCTGTCATCTTATTTAAAAGGGATGACTTACCAGCATTTGTATACCCTACAATAGCTGCAGTGGGCACTGGAACGCGCTGGCGTTTGCGCCGTTGCACATCACGCTGTTTCACGACGGAAACTAATTCCTGTTTTAAATGGGTAATACGATCACGTACGACACGTCTATCTTGCTCAAGCTGGGTTTCACCCTCACCTCCCATGCTGCCTGCTCCTCGTTGCCGAGATAGATGTGTCCACGCCCGAGTCAATCGAGGAAGTGAATATTCTAGGCGAGCAAGTGCAACCTGAAGGCCTGCTTCGCGAGTATGAGCTCGATCTGCAAAAACTTCTAATATGACTTCTTGGCGATCGATCACTGCTCGACCGGCCAGCTCTTCCCAATTGCGTTGCTGCCCTGGTGATAAAGCGGAATCAAAAACGATGACATCTATATGATGCTCTTTAGCTAATTCGGAAATCTCCTCAGCCTTGCCTTGTCCCGTGTAAAAAGCAGGGGTACTACGCTTTAAATTAACCAAAATACAATCCACGACCTCAAAATGTAAGTTTTCTACGAGTTCTTGTAATTCGAGGAGTAACTCGTTGGCCTCTCCATCCGGCATATCTGGGGTTTGGACGCCGACAAGTAGGGCACGTTTAGGTCCAGAGAGAGGTTCAGTAAGAGATGCCATCAATTGATTTACCTTAATAACGTCTTAAATTCATATTTTTTCAACCGTAGATCCTATTAGTTTATTCAACTTACTCACTTGACCAAAAACAAACTAGAGACACCATGTTAAGTCCAGTTATTGCCTGATGGTGTAATGGTAGCACAGATGACTTTGACTCATCTAGTTCTGGTTCGAATCCAGGTCGGGCAACCACTGAAGCTGGTATAAAACAATATTTGGCTTATCTCAGCCTTCATTAAGGGATTTAAGCGTGTCTACCTCTAAGCTAAAGATTCCCCCAGCAACACTTTTAGGTATTTTTTGCAGCCCTTGTACTTGATACTGTAATCCAAATTACGTGAAAATTAGCTGCCTCAGCCGTCCCGCCTTCAGAATCAAGATATTATGCCAGGAAACTCATTTCATTGGGTGCAGCGGTTAAGCCGGATACTAATATAAATGCTTTTCCATTAGTACCTGGCATAACAATACCTGTGTCTAATTTTTCAGAAATTTTACTAGCAGGAGCTCTAAATGAGAACGATAACCCCATAACGTGAGCTCAGCTTTCTAACTCACGCATAATTAGACTTACATTACTTCCACCAAAACCACTACTATTTTTTAAAATGGATCTAGGCTTAACTGTTTGCGTTGTTTGTATTATATTTAATCCTTCGCACACAGTATCTAGTTCTGTGATGTGGGCTGAAGCAGGCATAAACCCTTCCTTAAGTGCTAAAGCACAAAACGCTGTTTCCATTACGCCAGACATAGATAGCCCATGTCCCGTAAGTGCCTTAGTGCTGCTGATTTTTGGATTTAGTCCGTGTTTTAAAAATATAGCTCTAAGCGCATGCGCTTCTGATGCGTCTCCCGCCGGAGTTGATGTCGCATGGGCATTAACATAGTCAATTTCACTTGGATTGATCTGGGCATCTTTTATGGCACGGTTAATTGCAGTCTGTAACCCTCTACCTTGGGGATCCGAAATTGCGGGGTTGAAACCATCGCCGGATTGGCCCCATCCAACGAGTTCAGCATAAATCGGGGCTCCTCGTTTAAGTGCACTTTCTTTGTCCTCTAGCACAAGGGCTACTGAGCCTCCTGTTCCCACAAAGCCATCTCGATTTTTATCAAAGGGGCGTGATGCCTTTTGGGGATCACTTTGTCGAGACAAAGCCCGCATGCCATGAAACGTATACGTAGCTTCTAAACCAACCTCTTCTCCCCCAACAATGATGACACGTTTGTGTCTACCTAAGCGTATTTCATCGATACCATACCCAATAGCCTGAGTCGTTGATGCGCATGCTGATGAAAAGCCTACAACTGCGCCACGAATATGGTAGTGCGAAGAAAGATGAAAATTAAGCGTACCTGCAATCGTACTTACAACCCCAGCAGGTGGAACTCGCTGGCCTTTAGAATCAATAATCTGATTTAAATAGTGATTTAATAATTTAGGAGATCCAGCTGAACTACAAAAAAGAGCTGTATCTTCTGACGCTAAATCTTCAGGACTTAATTTCGCGTCTGCTACCATTTGCTCTGTTGCACACAATGCGTATAGCCCGTGGGGAGGCATGTTACGCAACGATTCTTTCGTAAAGGAATATCCCTCAGGCCACGTCCATCCAGCCCATGATATGGCCTGCGTATCAAAACCCTTAATAGTACCGGCAACTGTGACAGGAAGTTTTTCACCCGGAATAAAATCTATAGGTTCAATCCCCGAGCGCATGAGTCTTAGGCTTTCGCTAACACTATTTCGTGAATTACCAATACTGGTTACAAATCCTAATCCCGAAATAACTACCCTCGGCAGTATCATATCAGGTATCAGACCTTAGCATTAGCTAGAGCAGGAAATCTGCTGCGTATTAAATGCCTCAAATCATCTAATGTAGTTAACTTAACCAAATCATCGTCCTCTAATTTAATAGAAAGTATACCTTCTACCAAGAAAACGGTATCCATCATAGTAAGAGAATCCATACCCAAGTCTTCTCGTAACCGTGTTGTTCCAGGCATCTCAGCAAGTGGAACTTTAGGTGCTTTAGCTAGGTAAAATTGCAATATGCCGATAACAACCTTATCTAACGATTCTGGGTCGGCCTTAGATGCAAACATAAGATAAGCGTCCGTAGTCTCATTGGGGAAACCTACAAGTGACTCTTTAACGTTTTTTAACGCTTCTTCGGTTGTAATCATGTTGTTTAGCAGCGATTAAGGAAAACCTTAGTCTATAAGACTAAAATCGCATCATTCTTATCTATTAAGCAAACGATAATCCGATATTTTTGGGTATAAATCTTAAGTATTAAACATACTAAAGACTACTTCTGGGGAGTAATAACCAGCCCGTTTCAGCATCATAGATGATTCCAAAATCGGCATGCGTGGAACCTCTTAAAATTTCTGCTTTATCACGATCATTGGGATCCATGTAGCCTGTTATAACGACCTGCTTTATGTGATCTGCATCGATTAACTGTAACTGATTTGAATCTAAGTTATTAAGCTTATTTTGCTGAGCTCGAGAGGTTGAAATAACTGCACCGCTTTGTTCAATCGCATCTAAATTCCAACCTCCTGGATCAGTAATCTGGTACATAATTTGGGGACCTAGCAATCTCCCTAATTCATCGATATGAGATCTTAAAGTAACGACTTCAATAGTAGGATTTCGGTAAACAGAAATAGGTTCATTCGTGGTAGTTTGTTTAATAGGATTTGGTAGTTTTTCTGTACCAGCATAATCAACTATGACAGATGAATCAACGGGAGTCTTCGTGTGCGTTGTACAACTTGTAGCCATAAAAATTAACCCAATAATTAAGTAAGAATAGACTCTTCTTTTCATTAGCGGAGTAACTAATCGCATGGTAGTCCTTTACGTTTAAAATTCAAAGGCCATGCAGATGAGCCAAATCTAAATCTGCCTGTAATTGAAGGCTACATAGCGTACCTCCCTTGACTAAATAATAAGGCCCATACATTTCACTCCACTGTTTTTGTTTGTTAAGTGAAAGGTCATCAATCGCAGTAGCTGATGCCTGAGCGCCCGATGCCTTAAGTTCGTTTAAAGCTGAAGCTTGAAAACTAATAGCGTTAGAGGCAACGACTATGGGAGTATTTACCTGAGATTTAAAATAACCCAAAAAGCCTGTTATCACTTGTGCGATATAGGGACTAGCTTCAACCCATACGGGTGCAGAAATAAGTTCTGCACGAATACCCGGCCTATAATCAAAGAGATCATCTTCGCGTTGTACTGCACTTGCACGCAAGGGTACCTCTAATCCAGAAGGTGTAATTAAAGTATCAAAACTTAAATTTAGCCGTCCGCGTAAAGGAGACCCTACTAATTTACCTAAAAAACGTATTCCAGCATTTATTTGTTTAGTATGATTAAAAATTAAGTCTTTTACCAAAGCACATTCAATCATAGCCCCTGGATTACTTGTATCGACTGTAGATAATAAACATACTTCAAGCATTGATCCTCGAGGAACCATAAAACCAAGTGACGGACTATGCTTTATTGCTTCTACTAAACCTAACTGACCTTCTTTTACATCAAGTGCCGGATCGAGGTAACTTATCAGTGAGTCCTTTATTTGTGTTTTGCTTAAATCGTCTTTTAGCAGAGCTGTCATTGATTTTGGAATTTCCGTGGGAAAAGCGGGGGGCAATAAAGTAAACCCGCTTCCTTCACTGTTACCTGTTTGCTCAGACCCTGGCGGGGGCTCATGTAGTGCTACAGCGATTAGACTTTGGGGTGTATCCTTAGCCTTTACGTTCTGATTTGGTTTATTATCTACTTCTTCAGGTAAACGAAAACTGTCGGATTCCCTTTTATTCCCATTTTTTTCTGTATTCACCGGTTCAACCATAGATGCAGATTGAGTAATATGCCCTACGTGAGCACCCCGCGCAGAACTTAAACCTGAACCAGTGCTTATTGTTTTCTTATGTAATACTAAGAAAATCAAAAAAATACTTACAGAACCAGTGAGATAGACAAAATAACTCAGCGCTCTTGTCCCATCGGATTTATATCTAAATAATATACGCATAAGCTATACAAATAAGTCACTAATTATTGCATCTCAGTCGGTAGTTTTAATTCAAAGCTATTACGACGACTAAGGCGGTAACCTTGAATAGCCAAATAAATCTCATCTCTATCCCCTGGCATTGTTAACGGATTAATTTTTTTTCGAGTTGTTGCTGTCACAGGCAACTTTTTATCTCTAATCCAAAGCTGCAAATCGTGCGGATTAAGACACAAGGATTTACTCGAGCTATTTATCCATGTTATACGAAATACAAGTAAATCCCTATCAATAAACTGATCAAAGCTATTTAGTGTTATAAAACAATTGTTCCAAATATAGATATAATTCAACTCGATATGATGGACGTCTTTATGGAGAAGCCTAAAGACAGAATCCTTACGCATACGCTCGGTTATTTTAATTGCTCCCAGAAAGTCAATGTAAGCAGGTTTTAAAGCCTTAGCGTGCTTAAGTAAGTCCTCGTCGCTCGAATCTTCTTCACCTTCAAGAGAGAAAACACGCACATATTGCACTCTAACGTCATTCACAATTTTTATAATTAGAACATAAACGTCTTCGCCTAGTCTTAGATTTAAATTTGTCTCTAATCCGACGCTTCTTCCTGATGGGGAGAGCTCAATTTGATTAAGTTTTTTATCGTACTTGTAAGTTATAATCGCAGAGGAAAGAGATATAGATGAGACAAACACTTTTGAACGAAATACAAGCGTTGTTGAGCGTCCTGGTGCGATATAAACCTCAACAGGTTTACCTGCATGGAGTAATTCGCTCGAACTTGTAATTTCTGTATCAGCATAGAGAAAAGTAATTAAGTTAATGCCTAATCCTAAAATTAAAGGCTTAATTAAGTAATTAAGATACATCTTACTTTGAATCAGAATTAAGCGCCCTCAAGACTGCCGCAGTATGTTCATCTTTATAATAGTCACTACGGTTGATTCCTTCTAAGCGGACCAATTTCCACCCACTAACATTAAGATGCGTAGGAGCGGTTATAGCAAAAGTAACGTCGACATAAATAACACTCATCTGTGCTTTCAGAAGAGAACGTGATGTGAGTACGCCGCTATAGCGCATATGCCTAATTCCTGGCGTATTCACTCCTCGCTTAAATCCAGATATAGAGAGTGTCTGCACAAATCCAGCGGGATATTTTTGTCGTGAATCATGATAATCTCTTTCTACCGAAGCTATAACTTCTGGAGCACAAAATTCTTTAATCGCTTGCGGTAAACCCTTTTCAGTACGCCCAAATAAAACCTCAATTGTATCGGAAAGTTGTAGATCTAAATCTTTTTCTTCAACACTAGATAAAAATTGCGGTTCAGCGCTAAACAAAAGGCCGTGGGATATGCCTATAACTTTCGGGGGACGCAGTGCAGCCGTATGCAAGCGATAGAGACCCCAACATAATGCAGTCAGTAACCCACTACTTAAAAAAACTAAAATTATAAAGTTCCGTTTAAACCTATCGGCTTCATCAAAAAAATCCTTGGATTCATCTGTCCTCTCCCACCTATAATTAGTTTCAATACTCGAAAGGTGTGTAGAATTTATATTCATTTTGATACCTCGTCATAAATCCAAGAATCGTTTGTTGTCGTGTACTAAGTCCCAGTCTAATGCCTTAGGACCTGTTTTCTCTTCGCACTTTAAAACGTAAAAGGGATAAGCATTTAATAGTCCCACTGGGTTTACAGCCAAGAGAACTTGAGCTCTATACGGATAAAATAAAGCTTCGTTGTGATGTAGGGTAACACTTACATAACCTTTAACATAAGCAGCTGCTCGGCCTAGTTTTTCATCAGCTACAACATCGCTAACCGCGGTAATTGTAAGCGTCTGGGTCATATGATTACTTTTTATATCAGTAGCAGAGGCAACAAATCCAGATTCAGTAATCGTAAGTAACGCGGGATCAACTAAACCCTGTAAAAGTAAGAGAAAAGGATAACCCGTTTCATCCACGGTATATAACCGAGGAAGCACTGCTGTAATAAAAAACGCTAACTGATCATATGATACAGCAGGAGTACCAGTGAAAGCAATCGCCTCCTGCTTTAAGGACGCAGAAGCACGAATAACAAGCGTAGGTTTTAGATCTAATCTAAAAACAAGTACCCACACTACAATCGTTGCAAATCCTAAAAAAAATAGCATCAGCGCAATGATGCGCTGCTCATGAAGTAGCCAGGCAAATTTAAAATACCGCTTAGTAATCAAAGAGGGCAGCACAAAAGGTTCTTCCTTAAGAGTATGTACAGTCTCTTTTAAATCGCTGCTTCCTGAAAAAGAAAACGATGGATGAGGATCAGGAGTGGCCACGCTGCATTAAAGCAAGTTCCTCACATGACCTTACCTAAACACTAAGAGAAATCGTATTTTATAGCTTCCTTAAACGATATTTCTGAACTGGATACTCTAAGTAGAGCTTCCCGCATTAATGGCAACCCACCCGAGTTTAACCAAAGGTGTCTTAATTTAGTTTCGTCAAAACTCTTGCGATCCGATTTTGCTAATTCCGTAGCCATACCAAAATGAGATGAGAGTTTAAGGAGTTCGAAGACTGGAATAACTCCTTTCTCACCCATTCCACCGCACGCTCTACACCCCTTACCGACCCAAAGAAAATCGGGTACAACAAGATCATAGCGTCTGAAATAGCGGCTCTGCAACTCATCTACTTTTTTCTGCTCTTTGCATTCAGGACATAATTTTCGCATTAGACGCTGGCTGATAACAAGGGATAAGGCAGTACTTATACAACGACCACTTAAACCTAAATCCATAAGTCGAGAAACCACACCGATTACATCCCGAGTATGAAGCGTTGCTAAGATTAAATGACCCGTATCAACAGCTTCTATGCATGTCTGGGCTACCTCAGCATCCCGTATTTCGCCCATTAAAATAACATGAGGGGCCTGTCTAAGAAGACTTTTAAGCCCATCAGCATAGGTACGAGGAGTACCTGATCCAACCGGAATTTGTGTAATCCAGGGTATAGTAAATTCTACTGGGTCCTCTAAGGTCCTAATATTAAGCCGAGCATGATCTAATTGACCAAGACACGAGTAAAGCGTTGTTGTTTTCCCATGCCCCGTTGGGCCAGTCGCAAGTATAAGGCCTTGCCTTTGTGCGAGACACTGTTCCGCAAGAATACGGTGATCGGTTGTATAAAAGGGAAGTTTCTTCATTCGTTCGATCTGTAACGATCTATTTTGGATGCGTGCTACTACACTTTCTCCATGTACGGTAGGAGTGATTTCAACACGTAGCTCAGCCCACTTATCCTCAATGGCACAGCGTGCAAAACCAGATTGCCAACTCTGGGACCCTTGCGTCGTTATTCCTGCCATTTCTTTAACTGCTTTAATTGCCGCGCAGCCAACATCTTTTACAAGTGGAGGTAAGATTTCTTTTTGACCAGAGACCTTCATAGCCACTTCTGTCCAAAGCTCTTGTTGATCAATAAAAACATCTGAAGCTCCTATGTTAAACGCTAGTCGAATAATTTCTAAAACAAGAGAGCGGGCATGCGAATACTCACCCCACGTCTTAGGCCGCTCACTCATACTTTTTTGGATTAAGATTTCAGCAGATGGGACCAGGTTAGAGTTCAATGCTGTAAGGGCAGTCTCAAAATCGTTTAACGTTATACCAAAGGCTCTCACCTCTTGATGGGTGTGATTCCTTATTTCAACAAAAGCGTACTCGCTGTAAGGATCAACCATACCGAGTTGTAAAAGAATGCCTTCACTCAAGGTAGGTAAACACTGCAACCTAGTAAATAAGTCTATATTTTTTCCAAAAGTAATCGCATCTACATCTGCACACCTTAAAGGAATACTTGTAGGTAAGCTAGTAGAGATAAGATCCATTGAAGCCTATAATAGCAACAGTAACACCGAGTCTTGCTATTATTGAGGTACGCATGAACACCACTCCCCCGCTACTTGAGAGTACTCGTCTAGAGGATATTAAAATCAGTAAGGAAGGTATAAGTTTTAATATGGATGGCCAATCAATCTGGATGAAACAAGGAAGTGATGAACCTTGTAATCATGCTCTACATACGCTTTACGATCTAGCGTTAAAACACTCCCTTAAACAAGTTAAAGAAACAAATCAGGTATCGTGGTTTAAGAAGTTAAGCGACTGGATTAGTCGCTTTCTAAAACAAGATGATAAAAGACCTAGCCAAGAACTCCCTGAAAAATCGTATGGTTTCGAATCAAAGCCCGACACACCAAAAGAACGGGCTGAGCAAAAGCCCATTCATCCAGTATTAAAAGTAGATGTAGATGATATTCAGATGAAAGCGATTTTTTCAGATAAGGAAGGTATTCACGTGATATGGAGTAAAACTGAACCCGGCAAAGTCCCTCTTACAGAGGTTTCTACACATACCCTTGATTCTGAAGTGGCTTCAACTTTAAACGCATGTTACCATCATCTCTCACGTTTAGGCTATACAGTGGTTGGTTTAGATATGAAACCCATAATATCTGCTCAACACTCACCCCAACAAAGTGATGATTATAAAAAGACGAGCACTGAAATTATACCTAAGAAGGCAAAAGTCGCTCGTGTCGTTCCCGATAATCTACCTGAACAAACAATTGTTGTTCGTCCCCATTCCTTAAGACAAGAAGAACCAAATCGTTTATTTATTTCTCCAGTAGATAATGAAGAAAATATTCTCTCAATTCCAGTACCCGAGAATGTACTTCATTCAATTCGTACAAATATAGACAAATCACTTCCCGAGGATAAACGGGTTACCTTTCTAAGATGCTCTCCTTATATGGGAACTTATAAAATAGTGGCAGTTGGAGAAGGCATTACAGACAAACAAAATGCCGTTAAATGGACTGAATTATCCCAGTGGAATACATCTAAATTAAAAGCTGAAATGAAAAATAAATTACCCGGGCCTACTGAACAAATTAAGCGACCAGAACTACAACTTTTTTAAATGAGATAACCGCTTGCAGGAATTCAATAAATAAAAGAGCATTTATCATCATACTATGAAAACCCCTATTCGTTTTATCTTACTTTGTGCTTTATTATTAAGCTCAATCTGTATCGCTTCACGCTGCTTTGCAGATACGCCTAGTGATTCGGAAACTTTAGCCGCTGTGCAAGCTGCAGATGACGAACGCGTGTCTGCAACAATAGCCGTAGATCCAGCACGCCTGGATGCTATATTTTCCGAAGATTTTAGGTACGCGCATTCAAGTGGCAAAGTAGATAACAAAACTACCTATACTCTTAGTTTAACAAAAAAAACTACAAAATATTTTTCTATCAAGTACGATGAACGTAATTTCAAATTAGTAGCACCCGGCATTGTGCTCATGACAGGTAGAGCGGCTTTTCACACGGAGAATGATGGTAAACCATCCGATGTTTACCTGGGATTCTTAGCCGTTTATAGAAACGAAGCGGGTCACTGGCGTTTCCTTGCTTGGCAATCCTGTCGTCTTACGCCTCCTGAAAAAAAATAAACGTGTAGTGCGTAAAGTATTAGAAAACTTGACAGCATAAGTAAAAATATTACAAGTATCCATAACGTATGAATCTCTCTCACACTTCAGCCTATGTCTACTCCGGATCAATTGTATCCGTGGTGGCATCTGTCGTGGTCTCAAGACACGCACCGAGAAGGTTCTGATTACTTTTTAAATCAGCCCTCTCCGGTGCCTTACCGGAGGGGGCTTTTTTTTGCTTCCAACCGGTCAAGTCATAGGAGATGGCACTCAATCCATAATCCATATGCAAACCAATGATACAGACTACCGCCCTCTGACTACACGTCAGGATAAACTTATACGCGCAGCTATACTGGGAGAGAATAATTTCAGTAGGAGTGAAGATAAAACGTATGTACGCATGCATGATTTTTTGATTTTCAATCCTTACTCAGAAAGTTTAAGCCTACCTTTTGCTAGTAATGATTTAAGCTAGTTTACTTTTTAAGTAGACTGACTGACCGTCACAGAGATTTACTCGATACCAGTCGTACTTAAACTAAGCCTAACAGTAATAAAAAAGCCCGTTCCATTTTAAGAACGAGCTTTGTGTTAAAAATTTACAAACTCCTACTGGCAAGCCTCACACGCTTCGCCATTACGCATTGCTTCAATACTGCACGCCAATTTTTCTTCGGCTGTAAATATTTTCTTAGCTTCGGCTGCATCTGCAGCATCCACTACGGCCTGAGCATCTGCAGAATCCTTCACCATACCACGCATATCCTTCTTAACAGATACGGTTGCTTTTTCGATATTAGACGCTCCAAGACTACGTAAATAATAGGTAGTCTTAAGCCCTGCATGCCATGCATGACGGTACATGTGGGATAACACCTTTAAGTCTGGAGTCTTAATCCATAAATTAACCGACTGAGCTTGATCGATCCATTTTTGACGACGAGCCGCCGCTTCAACTATCCACTTAGGATCAATATCAAATGCGGTAAGGTATTTTGCTTTAAGGTCGTCTGGTATAGTATCAATATCTTTAAGCTCACCATCGAAGTATTTGAGACTATCGATCATATTTTGATTCCAAAGCCCGCGTGCTTTCAAATCTTTGACGAGGTAAGGATTCAAGATAATGAACTCACCTGATAAATTCGATTTAACGAATAAATTTTTGTAGGTTGGCTCAATACATGGAGATGTATTCGTAATATTCGAAATTGTCGCTGTAGGAGCGATAGCAATAACGTTACTGTTACGCATACCTTGTGCTGAGATTTTAGTGCGCAATACGCTCCAATCCATGCGACTCGTACGCGGCACTTGTATAGGAAGACCACGCTCCTGTTCGAGTAAATCGACTGAGTCGTGAGGTAAAATTCCACGGTCCCACTTAGAACCCTTGTAGGAAGCATATGTACCCCGTTCTGCAGCTAGATCAGAACTAGCCTCATAAGCATAGTAGGCTATACTTTCCATCAATTCATCATTGAATTCCAAGGCCTCATTTGAAGCAAAAGGAACTCCCTTAATATAGAGCGAATTTGCAAGGCCCATTACACCCATACCTATAGGACGGTGTTTCGTATTAGAGAGCTTTGCTGCTTCTGTAGGATAGAAATTAATGTCGATTACATTATCTAAAGCACGTACTGCAATGCGGATTGTCTCACGCAATTTATTTTGGTCAATCGCTCCATCAGGGAGTAAATGCGTCTCTAGAATAACTGAACCTAAATTACATACCGCTGTTTCATCAGCTGAGGTATTAAGCGTAATTTCAGTACATAGATTAGATGAATGCACGACTCCAACGTGATCTTGCGGAGAACGTATATTACATGGATCCTTAAAGGTAATCCAAGGATGGCCGGTCTCAAATATCATCGACAGCATCTTCTTCCATAATTCAATAGCCTCTACTTTTTGGCCATAAATTTTTCCATCTTCAGCAAGCTGTTCGTAATGCTTATAACGCTCTTCGAATTTCTTGCCGTAAAGATCGTGAAGATCCTTAACTTGGTTAGAACGGAAGAGTGTCCAGGATTGACGCAGTTCAACACGTTTCATGAATAAGTCAGGAATCCAGTGTGCTGTATTCATGTCATGCGTACGGCGACGATCATCACCCGTATTCTTACGCAACTCGAGGAATTCAAATATATCGTTGTGCCATGTTTCTAAATAAGCACAGCCTGAACCCTTACGTTTACCACCCTGATTTACTGCAACTAATTGATCATTGTGAAGCTTTAGGAAAGGAATAACGCCCTGAGATTCTCCATTGGTACCACCAATATATGCGCCTGTACCACGGACTGCAGACCATGATCCCCCTAGCCCACCAGCCCACTTTGCTAGATAGGCATTCTCAGCAATTCCGCGCTGGAAGATCCCTTCAATTGTATCTTCTACATAATATAAGTAGCAGCTTGAAAGTTGAGAGTGAAGCGTACCGGAATTAAATAAAGTAGGAGTTGATGAACAAAATCTACGTGTTTTATAAAGCGAATATAAAGCAGTGATCTTTGCTTCACGGTCAGATGTTTCAGCTAAGAAAAGTCCCATAGCAACACGCATCCAGAAGAATTGCGGTGTTTCTAAACGACGTGATGGCTTAACTGTTTTATCAACAATTAAATAACGATCGTAGAGTGTCTGAATACCTAAGAAATCAAAATCTAAATCTGATGAAGGATCTAAAGCTAGCGCTAGTTTCTTCGTGTCGTAGTCAAGTAATTTTGGATTTAAACGTTTAATAGCTACGCCATGCTCTAAGTATTTACGAAATGCTCTTTGGTGAAATTCTTTTAATTTACCAATACCGTCGACCATAATGTCCCAACCTAAAACTTCTTCGTAAAGATAGGTTAATTGGATACGACCTGCAAATTTAGCAAAATCAGCATCTTTTTCGATGAGTGTTTTAGAGTTTAGAGCAATGGTTGCGTCGAGATCTTTTTGTGTGATCTGATCGTAGATAGCGCGGCGTAGTTCTTGCTCAATTTGTTCGTTTGTGAGGCAGAGATCTAAACCAATTCTAGCGAATTCAATTCTGCGACGAAGGTCAGCACCATCCCAAAATACATTATCTCCATTCGTCTTTTTAACGACAACCATGGTCGACTGAGTTGCCTCTGGAGCTGACGTAAGCTCTTCTGGTGCTTCTTCCTTAGCACGGTCACGAGCTACAGCTCGCTCTGCGCGGTAAAGAATGAAAGCTTCAGCAACCTTGTAATGGCCCGCTTTCATTAACTCCTCTTGCACCATATCCTGAATTTCTTCGATATGAACAAAAGCCTGTTTCGAGCTATTTATACGATCAAGAATTGCCTTAGTTATTACAATCGCTGGAGCTGAATCGCGTTGCATCGAAAGAAACGTCTTACGGATAGCGATTTCAACCTTCTGTTCATTCCAAGGAACGACTTGGTTATTACGACGAATAACACGTACACCCGACTGAACACTATTTTCCCGATCAAAAGAGAAAGCGAGTTTGCGAGCACGATTGAGTAAGAGACTCTTCGCAACAAAGTAAGCGTTATTATCAACTAAGGTCTTCTCTATTAACTCATAGAGAGCATTGAGCTGAAGCTTAAGAGGATTTTCGCTCCGAGCCATTTCAGTGAGCGTATGAGTTAATTCACGGCATATCGAGAAAACCCAGTCCCTATTTTCCTTAGTATATATCTCTTTATCACCACGTGAAATAGCTACATTAGTAAGTGCTTTACCTAAAGTGTCTGCGACTTCAGCCAGAGCAAAGAGCTCATCGCCGTGAGGGCATATAAGTATGGTAGGAGGAACGGTAATATCTTGACCTACTAGGCATTCACGCCACGCAAAATTTGGCTTCTGCTCGACGGGTGCCTGAACGGTGCGCTTAAGCGCAAGATCACTAGCGACTGATGGTGTACTCATGGACTAAAGAAGAGATAGGAGGAAATGAAATAAAGGAAGTCCAGCAACCGTTTGATTAAATAAACGGTAGGCCGGAATGAATTGCGGAATGATAGGGGTAACAGCGAAAGGTCAAAGGGGGTAACCTTTACGCTTAAAGACAGAGGTTAAAGGTCGTCGTCAGAAACGTTGTTAAGAGCTGAAGCTTTTTGGTATTCAGTGACACGTCCTTCAAAAAAGTTTTGTTCCTTTTTGATATCCATCATCTCTGCAAGCCAAGGGAGGGGATTTTTTACACCAGGAGAAAGTAAAGGAAGGCCTGTACCCTCAAGTCTACGATCTGCGATAAAATCAATGTAAGTTAAGAAATCTTCGAGTAGGAGCCCCACCGCATTAACGGGAAGACAATCTCGAATAAATTCTTTCTCTAAAGTAACGGCTTCTTTCATTAAGCCACGCAGCTCTTCTTTAAACTCATTTGTCCATATCTCCGGATTTTCTTGGATTAGATCCATAAACAAATTACGGAACACTTCGATATGATTGGATTCATCGCGCAAGGTGTAGCGGAACATCTGACCGATACCAGGGAATTTATTTTGGCGATAAAGCGAAAGGATCATGCCGAAGAGACCGTAGAATTGGGTACCCTCCATACATTGACCAAATACAAAAATATTTTTAGCTAAGAGCTGCTTATTCTCGATCTTGGTTAAATCGATATCACGACGTAAAGAATGAGAAACTCGAGTAACAAATTCATTTTTACGTACAATCGTAGGTACGTCTTCAAACATCGCTTCACATTCGTGCGGATTGATTCCCAAAGAAGCAATCATGTAGAGTAAGGAATCTGCATGAATATTTTCTTCATGCGCGTGACGACCCAATACTAATTTAAGTTCAGGTGCAGTAACGAGCTCACGCACCACATGTTGAATGTTGTCACCAACAATGCCTTCGGCAGCAGAAAAGTACCCTATTCCCATACGGATAATCCAACGTTCAACGTCTGATAGCACCTTATCATCACGCCATTGCTCAATATCTTTTCCCATTGGAATATCTTCTGGCTCCCAATGATTTGCTTTCATGGTACGGTATAAATCATAAGCCCACTGATACTTCAAAGGCAGCAAATTGAACGTCATAGTATGACGACCATTGATGACTTTCTTGGCTGCAAATGCAGCTTCTGCCTTGGCTTCGTCGAGTATGAAAGTTTTAGACCCGACTTTGAATATCTTTTGCATGACTAAATTAGGAAAAAAGGACTATAGAATTGATTGATAAAGAGTGGTTTGCACCGGAAAAAAAGACGACGCGAGCTAAACTTATTAGAAACTTTTTAAGAAGTTACTAACCACAACAGGAAGTGGTCCTACTTTCGAGTACACACAACTAATTGATCTTTAGATATGAATCGTCAACTCGTTTGTTATTTTTTTTACTACTTTTTTAGTTACAAATGAGTTAAAGAAAAATAATCCCTCGAGTAACTCCCTTTTAAGTAAAAAATCTACCCTTTTAAGCCAAAAAACGTCATAATCCTAATCACCTAATACTATTACGATGCGTACCTCTAATAGTACAAGACAGAGAGCCAATTAAAGCGTACTCAACCATTCGTTTAACCTGTGTTGAACGCTGTATGTAAATTGGCTAAGATCATTACTTAGCATTACTTAAGTATCTACCATTGAAGGTATTCCAAAAAAGAGGAGTTTAAAATAGCAATTTAGGTGAAAAATGGATTCGTCCATTATTATTTCCACAGTAGCTGAACAAAGGGATAACCACTTTTGAATTTGCGCCAAGTTAGTGCATAAAAAAAGACGGGATGTAAAATCCCGTCTTTGAAGAGAGTATAAAGTACCCTGCTAATTAGAACTTCAATTTAGCACCCACTTGTACTTTCCAACGGGATTGAAGATTATCAATCGTAAAGGCACTTCCTGATACTACAGTCGTGTTTGTATAACCAGGCACGATACGACCATCAGTACCATAGCTAGCTGTTCCTATGTAGCGGTACCAATCGGTATCATTACCGCCGCCAGATGCTCTTTGATAGTAATTAAAGAGAGATTTGTTTAGGAAGTAGCCGAAGTTAGTGAAGTCTGCGAAGACTTCTAACTCAAATGGCTTGTAGACTGGGATAACTTGAGAAACATGTAAATCTAGACGGTTGATCCAAGGCTGTTCAAATGCATTACGAGGAGCATATCCACCTGCATATTTCTTTAGACCAGTTGAAGATAATAATTGGAAGTATCCATCAACGTCTGACTGAGCCATTTTGCTGAAATCAAAACGAGCATCATTTGAGCCTGAAGGAACAGCAACTAAGTCAGAAGTTTGACCGTCACCGTTTAAATCACTGCTGTAAATGAAACTGTATGGGTTACCCGAACGACCTTCGTAATAAAGGGCGATAGTCGTAGGCCAATTCTTAACGATCGATACCTTCTTTGAAACTTGTAATTGCACACGATTCTTTGTTTGGAATTCTGAGGTAGCTTTTTCAACGGTATTTTGATTGAAGGTTGCATGAGGGCCCCAAATACCACCGGCTGTTGTACCGCCATTAGCCATAGCATCTTTTGCATGACCGTTAGAGTAAGCAGCGCTCATTGTCCATCCATCCTTAAGGCGACGTTCTAAGCTGATCGTCCAGTAAGTCGAACTTCCAACAGAAACATTCTTCGTGTGGTAAACATTTGTGAAATCTGGATGTAGTGCATTAGCTGCCGTACCAACGTTACCTGCAAATCGTTGACGACCATCAGCGCCAATCGTGGTTGGCTTTAAGTTGTCATTAACCATATAGAGGGCTTGATCATCTTTAGTAGTTACAATTTCCATAGATAATATGGAATCGATAGCTGTAAGTTTATGATCAACTGCTAAATTAGCGCGCCAAACAGCAGGTAATTTAATTTTGTCGTCAGTGTAGTCGACTTCATATCTACCGCCGGGTGTAATTGAAGGGGCTGAACCGATTGGACTAGCAGGATTGAAGTCTGAGGTTAAATAACTAACGAGTCCAGCAGGAGCTGTATTAGTAGAAAAACGACCTACGCCTGGTTGGCTATAAGAATTAGAAAACCATACCCAAGGAGCACGGCCCTCGATATGACCAATACCACCACGAACTTGTGTGTTACGGTCTTTATCTACTGCGTAATTAAATCCAAAACGTGGAGAAGTAGAATTTGTACCATCTACAGTACCATCGTTACGTGCACCAAATTGAGATAGAAAAAGAGCGTTGAAAGGAGGACGTGTACCGCTTGAAATGTAATCATAACGTAAACCAGCAACAAAATTGAGTTGTGTAGATACATCGATTTTTGCTTGAGCAAATAAACCTGTAGTAGCGAAATCGCTTACATCGGCTTGAGGTGTTCCTTGAACGTAAAAAGCGCGTGAATAGCCGGAAATTTTATCGGCTAAGAAATCATTTACGCTAGCGAAATCAAAACGACCGTAAGATCCAGCACGGAATAAATTATAGAAGTTACTTTTCTCTCTATCAAATCCAGCTGTTACAGTTGTGTTACCTAAAAAGTAATCGCCTGCTAAAGAATAATTATCGGTACTTACCTTAATAATGTTACCCTGTCTATATTGCTCTGTACCTGCGATTACAACACCGTTAGTGATACTGTTATTTGCATAATCTACTCCAGATACGCCAAAGATATGAATTTCTGGAAGTACTGCATTAGTAGGCGTTAATTGTACTTCTTTAGTCTTTGAATACTTAGCTTCTGTTTTGAAATTAGAAGTCCACTGGCTGATTAGTTGAGCAGCATAAACTTTTTCATTACGAGTTTGGGAGTAAAAATGAGAGGTTAATGCTGTTGTGCCGCCGCCTCTAATTGTACCTAAGATAGAAGTGTAGCTCGTGCTTGTATAGCTACCGAACAAAGGAACTTCACCGTTGGTTTCGCTGTAACGAACTGAAAGTCTTTGGTTATCTGTAATGTTCCAATCAAGTTTCATTAACTTCTTCTGATCTTGAGCTTTATTAACAGCTGAATCCGTCCAATTTCCCCAATCAGCTTTGTTTCCAGATGCAGCGTTGATTGCAGCAAAACGTGTTTTAATTGTATTTAAATCAGCACTATTTGGGTAAAGACCAGTGCTTGAGGGAGGAGTTAAACGACCGAACTTTTCATAGTTTGAGAAGAAGAACACTTTATTAGGAATAACAGGACCACCGAAAGTAAAACCATAGGTTTGAGCCTGTAGTTTTGGAGTGATTCCGTAGGTTGTTCCAGGAGCTGAGTTTGGTCCTTGTAAACGATAACTACCGAAGCGGTCACCAGAGAATAAATAATAGCTCGAACCATGGAACGTGTTAGTTCCGCTCTTAGTAACAGCATTAATAGCAGCTCCTGTGAAACCACTATAGCGTACATCATAAGGTGATAATTGTACGGATATTTGATCGACTGTATCTAAAGAGAGAGGATTAAAAAATGAGAAAGTGCCCATGGAATATAATCCGAATTGATCATTAACACGAGCTCCGTCGATCATGATCGAATTGTAGCGGTTATTCATACCCACTGCAGAGATTGATGCTTCTTCACGATCTCCTGAGGTTGAACGTAATGTGACTAAAGGACTTGCGCTAATAATATCATTTAAGCGGCGTGCTGTAGTTGGCTTGCTATTGATTTCGTTAGCATCAATTACACCACCAGCACCATTGGATGAAGAATCAAGATCGTTGGATGAACCAGATACCACTAACTTTTCGAGTTTAACTACATCTGATTTTTGAACTACGAAATTAACATCGATAACTTCGCCTAGTTGAGTAGTTACATCACTGCGGTCAGCAGATGTATAATTAGGTGAGGAAGCTGTAATGGTGTAAGGCCCACCAACAATAAGACCTCTGAAATCATAGCGACCGTCACTACGTGTTGTAGCGTGGTAAGTTGTAGAGGTAGGCGTATGTACAGCTGTGACCTCTGCACCTGCTACTGGAGCGCCAGTTGCATCATCAACTAAACCCGTGAGGCCTGATGTAACGGATTGTGCGTTTAATTGTAAAACAAGTAACAGTGAAGCTACGAGTAATTTGAAAAAACTCTTGTATGTGTTTGTGGTCATGTGTTCCACGATAAAACAGTAAACACAATTTTAGTGAAGCCCTGCTATGTTACATTTTAGTAACATGACATGCGAAATGAGTCCTACTAAAGAAAAAATATTAATATAAAGGATTTAAAAAGTTAATGTAGTTCTCTAAAAGTATACTGCTTAATTACTAAGAGATTAATCTTTCAATAACTCAGGGTTTAAAAACCTGAGTTTAGCCTTAAGATTTTCTTTTGAGTAATTCTGCTTTTAAGTATGCATCAGGCTTAGCATGACGCCATTCAGTCAGCCACAGAGCACCAAGCATTTCTGCTCCTCTTACTAATTGATTCTTGATAAAGGTTCGTCCTTGTTCACTTCCATGACCTGACCCTTTAAGATTTCCGTTTTTTTCTAATTCGTACAACGGTTCAACAAGTAGATAGGATACTTGCAAATAATGAACTGTAGCTACGAAAATGGGATCTCTGTGATCAGCACGCTGCGTCAAATCTATTGCCTTTGCTTGAACCATTAAAGGCATCAGCTCTTCTTGAGAAATTCCAGCTTTAGAAATAAAGCCTCCATCAATCCACCCGTGGATATTGTAGTCTGTAGAATACCCCTCTGGATTAGAACCCACCCACCCATGATGGTGTATCGTAGCATGTAAAGGCTGAGCTCCGTCTCCTACATAGTGACTCATCACTCCCATCATATAAATTATATTAGCCTTTGCATTTTCAATTTCCTCGGGTTGCCCAGCCTCTTGAAATGCTTTGAGATAAGAGAAAGCTGATTCTAACTTAGCAGCATATTCAGCAATCGTCCAAGGAAGCAGACCGGGCCACTCACGGGTATGATCATAATTCTTACCAGTCACTTCTGGAAACTTGTCGGCGTGCATTCGTCTCGCTGCAGCAAATTGAGCAACAAAATTATATCTAAAGTCAGTAAGTGTAGCTAAACTAATTTCTGCATGGGTGAGATCCTCCATATCGATATAATGATCTAATCCGTTGTATTGTTGCAGAGGATAGTCGTGGGTATTACGCCAACGATCAGGCTCACCACTTAAAAATGCGATTCGTTCTTTAGCCTCAGGTGTTTTTGCCCAGTCTGGGAAATCAGCAGGTAAGGATTCAAGAGCAGCACATGCTACCATGCGATGTCCCGAGTAACTCCATGCACGAGCAGTAAGAGGTGCTACAAGACATAGGATATAAGAAAAGATAAGGCTGAATAAGTGCTTTTTCATAAAAATAGATTACGGCCTAGAAGGACTAGCCCTAGAACTAGGCTCAGAAATAGACGTGGACTGATTTGGACGAGGTTTCAATCGTTCAATTACTTTAGCATAAGAAGTAATACCCGTAGCTAGCGACTGAGCAATGAGCTGCCTATATGCAGGCAAAGCCACATGTCTGCCTTCGTAATCGTTAGAAAGAAATGCAGATTCAACTAAAACAGCGGGACAATTTAGATTACGCAGTGCTCCTAAATGTTTTGTTTTCTGCCCTCTATCATCCGTTTGAAGGGTAGCCAAAACATCCCTATGGAGGCACCCAGCTAAGAGTTGGCTCCATGTATCAAATCGGTTTACTGAAGAAGGAGTAGTTTCTTTATCGTTTACTTTATCATTCCAAGATTGATCAGATCTTTGGCCAACAAAAGGAAATGTCATAATCTCGGTTCCATGGATACGCGAATCACCCGGAGGACCTGCATTAAAATGGATACTTATAAATAGATCGGCACTATAATTATTAGCTCTTTCAGCACGTAATTTAAGCTCAACAAACTGATCTACATCTCGGGTGAGATAGACTTTATATCCCGCTGTTTCAAGTATAGACTTAAGCCGCTTAGCAACATCAAGGGTAAGCACTTTTTCTCTTAAACCAAGTCTTGGATTACCCATTCCTGTATCTGTTCCTCCATGACCTGGATCTATAACTATAATATGAGGTATTTCAGGTATATTAGGGCATAACTGCGGAGCTGTTAAAGCTATCAGCCTTTTATAATAGTCATTTGTACTAATATAATAGCGTCCCATACGTGAAATAACCGGATCACCTAAAAAGACACGCAATCCGTCAATCAAGCATTCCCGGCTTTCAGAAGCCAAAATAGTATGATGTTGCTGGTTAAATAGAATAACTCCTGCTCGAGATCCTGGAGCTCCATGATTGGTGTAGCTCAGCCGCATACCAAGGCGTGAAGCCGCATCTACAGCACTTACATAACTTAAGCCCTCAAAATTGAGGATAGTTATTGCACAGGTACGCGTTGCAATTAGCGCACAAAAAAAGAAAATAAGGCAGCGTAACGCCGCTTTAGCCATAGGCGTAAGTTGACGACTTAACTCATGAATCTGACTCGTCGTCGGAATCACTTTCGCTCTCATGTGGTTCCTCATCTAAGTCGGGTCCATTAACGTCAATAAATTTAGGCTTACGCTTATTAACAGGAAGCGGTGTAAGCATCACATGAATATTTCTACCAATCAATTTTGGCTCTGCATCGGGATGACCCATGCCTGCTAGATCGGCGACTGCTTTTTTAACTACAGAAAAACCAATTTCGGTATGCGCCATTTCGCGACCACGGAACTTAAGTTTTAACTTAACCTTATTACCATGGGCTAAAAATTGCTCACTGTGACGCAACTTCGTGTTAAAATCATGCGGTTCAATACGCGCACTGAATTCAATTTCTTTAATCTTACTAGCAGTTGTCTTTGAGTGAGAATGTTTCTTTTGCTCTTCATAAACATACTTACCAAAGTCCATGATACGACAGACAGGAGGAGTCGCATTTGGAGCGACCTCAACTAAATCAAGCCCTACCTCTAAAGCCAGCGTTACTGCTTTAGCTGTATCTAAAATACCAAGTTGTTTACCTTCAGGAGAGATAACGCGAACCTGAGGTACTTTTATACGGTGATTACGACGAATCGCAGCGAATGGATCTACCGCGCGGCGAGGATACTGGGAGGGACGTGAGCCGGAAGAACCGGCGGGGGGAGACGAAATAGCCATCAAATAGTTTGGTGAGGAGTGATCAGGACAAATGAATCATGCCGAATTAGGCATGAAGACAATCCCGAAGTGAAGTATGAGTGAAGATAATTTTAAGGTATTTGTCCATCTTCAAACACTGAAACTCTCTCCACATGAACAACTTGCCTTAGCATTGGGGTTAGTAAATTTGAATCCTCCCCCAATTAATTTATCTGAAAAATCAATTTCGGTACCCTTCAAATACAGGGCCGTCTTAGAATCTACTAAAACATCAATTCCGGCTGTTTTGACTAAAATATCCCCTTTTTTGGCTTCTGGGGTGAACTTTAACTTATAGCTAAGCCCGTTACAGCCTCCACCACTAATCGCTACTCGAAGATAGCTCCCTTGATTTTCGCGCTGAATGAGGGAATGCGCCTTTTTTCCTGCTGGTTCAGATAAACGAACAAGCAGTTCAGTGCCTTCACGAACCTGAACTGGTATGGGCGTTTGCATAAAGGAGGTTTCTAAACTCATGAAACACAAACTATGCTGAAGCTTGTTTGAAACGCAACAGGGACCTTGCTGTAGAAATAGCATTTCCCAAGCTTATTGCACTTGCGATTCCTTTGCCTGCTATGGAAAAAGCAGTCCCATGATCCGGACTCGTTCTTATGAAAGGTAGACCCAACGTTACATTTACTGATTCATCAAAGTCCACAGCCTTAAGCGGTGCTAAACCTTGATCGTGATATAAGGCTACAACGACATCAAATTCACCTCGTAAATGCCGAGCAAACAAAGAGTCCGCAGATTCTGCTTTTGATAACCCAGGGAAATTAATCCTTAAGCGATCTAAACTAGGATTAATAATTTCTATTTCTTCTTTTCCTATTAATCCAGCCTCTCCGGCATGGGGGTTAAGTCCACAGACCCCAATTCTAACAGTATTATTTATATCTAGTTTAAGTGCTCGAACGAGATAATCAGCTGCTGTAACTGCACGCGTAAATTGATCTAAGCTCAACGCTGTAACGACGTGAGTTAAAGGAATATGCCAACTTAAAAGTACTACTTTCATGCGACCTCCACAAAATGCCATTGTAGGATCCCCTCCCCATGCGTCCGCAAAGAATTCAGTTTGTCCAGGAAACTTCCACCCAAGTGCTGCAAGTTTTTCTTTAGATATAGGCCCTGTTACGACAGCTCCAAATTCACCTGTTTTACACCCCTGAGCAGCACGTGCCATAGCAGCCCAAGCAATCAAAGCCCCCTCTGCATCAGGGTGGCCTATTTGAGCTGCGTATTCAGGCAACCCTACAGGAATTTTTTCGACGTCGGGAGGAAGGGTTTGAAGCCAAAGAGCGGGACCAATGACTGCAGTTTCAGACGCCTCAGCTAAATGAGAAGCAAGCCACGTAGAAATAATTTCAGGTCCTACCCCCGCAGGATCACCGCAGGTTAAGACAAGTTTGTTGCTCATGAGTTTTCATCGTGATCAATTGCAGCTGAGCGCAACTGAACGAAGCCGCGCTTACCACTTAAGAAAAAGTCTAAAAACTTTATAGCCTCTTTTTCCTTAAATTTGCCCCCCGCTAAAGCTTCTGTTGCAGCATTCTTCTGATTTCCCGGTTTAGCATAAACAATACGAAATGCCTCTTTAATTTCTAAAATTGCTTCACGTGAGAATCCACTGCGCTTTAAACCTAATAGATTGAGACCAACGGCCTCACTTCTTTCAACAGCCATTGTAAAAGGAGGAATATCCTGCGTTATACGGCTTAAGCCACCTACCATAGCTCGTTCTCCAATGCGTGAAAATTGATGATAAGCGGATCCACCGCCTAAGACTACATGGTCGCCTACACTTACATGCCCTGCGAGTAAAACGGTATTAGCAAGAACGACATAATTTCCTACAGTGCAGTCATGGGCAACATGCACACCAGCCATAAGTAAACAATTATTTCCTATCGCAGTGATTGAACCTTCAGACGTACCGCGGTTTAGCGTAACATTTTCCCGAATTTTAGTATCTGATCCAACTGTTACATAAGAGGCCGATGTGCCGTTAAATTTTAGATCTTGAGGGTCTCCTCCAATGACAGCAAAGGGATGTACAACGACACGATCACCTAGGGTAGCCCAGCGCTTAATAATAGCATAGGGATGAATTTCACAATCGAGCCCGAGTTTTGCTCCAGGTTCAACGATTGCGGTTGGATGAATTAGTGTCGGCATTCGGAAGTGTAAGTTGTGGATCTTGAAATAAATCGTAATTTTTTAAAATACGAATCATTTGAAGCGCGTCACTTTTACCATAGCTGCGGTTGGTTTCTACTTTGTCGATCAAATCTAAAAGCATGGATCTAAACGAGATGATACAATCTACACCCTTAGACTTGAGTAGTTCGACACTCTGTGACCTAAAAGGTTCAGCAGTTGGTAAAGCGGGCAGAATTAAAACTTTAGTTAAACTACCCATACCTGTTTCATTAGAATCATCCGCAAATAGACGATTCACTTGTTTAAGCACATTATCTTCTAAAAAACTAAAAATTTTCTCGGGAGCATTTCTTAGTATAGCTGGAGAAAATACGTCGGTATGCCAGGGCTTAACCGCAATCATGGCTCGTTGCATATATTTAAGCTCACTAGGGAATAAGAAAAAATCAGGCTTCCTACTTCCTTTGCGCCACGTTGGATTGTATACGAGAAGATCTACCTCCTCATCGCTTGTTTTTTTACGTGCCTGAACTTGATACTTACGGACCTGCCTTACAAAAAAACCATTTTGTTCGAAGTATTCTCTAACTATACTTTCATCGACAACAGACATAGGAAAACTAAAGGTAAAGGTGGGATTAAAAAGTATGAATTACTATAATATTGAAACGAAAACGCCTCTAACACAACCGATTAAAGAGCGCCTATTTCTCTAAATGCGGCCTCTGCAAGTGAAGGATCTACTCCTGATTGAATCTGTGCAGTACCTAAAGCCTTTAAAACGATAAAACGAAGTATTCCTACCTTACTTTTTTTGTCCTTTGTTGTCGCTTGCATTAGCGATTTTAATGAAAGCGGAGCACTTAAGCGACTAGGTAGCCCATGGGCTTTAACTACTGCATCAACACGAGAAACGTCCTGTTCCGTTATATACCCCAACGCTAAAGAAAGTCGCGCTGCAGCACATAGACCGATTGCTACTGCCTCACCATGTAAATACGTGCCATAGCCAGAAACATTTTCAATCGCATGAGCAAAGGTATGCCCTAAGTTGAGTAAAGCTCTACCCCCGTGTTCAGCTAATTCACGCTCATCATGTTCAACAATAACTGCTTTATTTTTGCAGCAGCTTTTTATTATCTCGGAAAGATGAGATGACTCGGGAGTAAGTACAGCATGCTCTAATTGCTTAAGAAGTGAAGCATCCGAGAGAAGTCCATATTTGATTACTTCAGCCATACCAGCAGCAAATTCTCTAGGCGGTAGCGATGTTAAAAAATGATTAGAAATGTAAACCGCTTTTGGTTGATAAAATGCACCTGCCAAGTTCTTTCCTGCGGATAAATTAATTCCTGTTTTTCCGCCTACTGAGCTATCTACCATAGCAAGAAGCGTAGTAGGAATCTGAATAAAATCTACTCCCCTTAAATAACTTGCTGCTGCAAACCCAGCAAGGTCACCTATAACACCGCCGCCACAGGCAATCACAACGCCGTCACGGCCTAAAGTATTAAGTGAAAGAAAATCTAAGCACTGCTCCAAGCCTGCAAGTGATTTAGCTTTTTCACCCGCGACAAGTACAAGCCGAGGAAGGCCTTTAAATACTAAATCAATAAATGCCTTTTGTTTCAGCTGAACATGCTCATCAGTAATCACAGCAACTCGTCTCCCTGATGCGAGTAAGCTACTGATATGTGCACTTAAAAGGGTATCAAGATTTGACCCGAAATAAATCGGGTAAGACCTAGCCCCTAAATTGACCGTAATAGAATCAACCATGCGTTTTGAATGAAAATAGGAGTATGGCTTTGGGTCAATCACTGTTAAAAAATAGCCGGTAATAAAGGTGAAACTCAGCGCACTAAACTTCGTCTTTACCTAGGCATGACTACTCCTAAACTCTAAAAATCCACTTATGCGTACTTTTAAAACGCTAGCTCTTCTTTTTTGTATTACTTCTGTAGCAGGTCTTGCAGAAACCCAACCCGACCCTCTGGCTCATTTAAAAACAGGCCATCCCAAGCTTATCTTAACCGATGAGGCACTCGCTTATGATTTAGCGCAAGCTAAAGGTGATCCATTACGAGCAGCCCTTAATCAGAGAATAATCGAGGTAGCTACGCGTGCAATTGGGGCAAAAGCGATTCAACACAGGTTGATTGGTCCACGGTTATTGGATCAGTGCAGATTATCTATTGAGCGCATTACAACCTGCGCAATGGCTTACCGCATGACCCATGATACTAAGTTCTTAACCCAGGCAAAATATGATCTAATGACAGTCTGTCACTTTGAGGATTGGAATCCGAGTCATTTTCTAGATGTAGCAGAAATGAGCTTTGCTGTATCCATTGGATATGACTGGCTTTACGCTGATCTTACCGTCGAGGAAAAAGGGATCATAAAAGAAGCATTACTTAAAAAGTCATTAGTTTTTGCTCCCCTTGCATACACAGAAAACGGACCAAAAGATAAACGGGTTTGGTTTGTAAAAGCAGATCACAATTGGAATCAAGTCTGTAACGGTGGCCTTCTTAGTGCAGCCTTAGCACTGAGTGATGAAGAACCAGATCTGGCTCGTTTAGTTATTAACGGCGTAAAAAAATCGATTGTACTTGGTATGAAGCCGTATGAACCAGATGGATGTTATCCCGAGGGTCCTGGATACTGGACTTACGGCACTACCTATAACGTGATAGCACTCACCCTTATGCAAGGAACTCTAGGGACTGACTTTGGATTAGGCAGTGCACCCGGTTTCAATAAAACTGTCCTATACAGAATGGCAATCGAGAGTCCCTCGCATATGAGTTTCAATTACTCAGACGGCGGAGATGGTTTTGAAGCTTCACCCGCATTCACGTGGCTTGCTAATAAATCGGGCTTCCAAACAGCCATAGCACAAAGTAGAGAGGAACTAAAACGAACCCTTTCTGAGTCTCATAACCGGTTTCTTGCACTTAATGCTTTTTGGTTTCCTGAAGAAAACAAAAATACAACCTCGTTTAAAACAGCTGAAGTTCCTTCGGATCTCCATTTTAAAGGAGCAGCAGAAATCGCACTGTTTCGCAGTTCATGGTTTGACGAAGATGCTATTTTTTTAGGATTACGCGCTGGCTCAAACGCTACAAATCACTCGCATTTAGACCTTGGTTCATTCGTCATGGACTCAGATGGTGTGCGTTGGGCTGAAGATCTAGGTCCAGATAATTACAACCTTCCGGGCTACTTTGGTAAACTCAGATGGAGCTATTATAGACTTAATAATTATAGCCATAATATTATTACTCCAGATAATGCGTTACAGCAATTCCGCGTCACTGCTCCTATTGTTGCCTTTAAAAGTACCCCTAAAGAGGCTTATGCAATTACCGATTTAACTCCCGTATATCCTGGTGCAGCTGAAAAGATTTTACGCAAAATTGCTTTATTAGACCGCTCACGCGTTTTAGTTCAGGATGAACTTACCCAGCCAAAAGAAGGCAGTGTTATTCATTGGAGAATGATGACGCGCTCCAAAGTAGTCATTTCAGAGGATGCAAGCGAAGCGACATTAAGTCAAAAGGGCCACCATTTGCTAGCTCACATTCTTGAGCCTAAAGGTGCGCACTTTAAAGTACTATCAGCTAAACCAAGTAGCGTAGATGAAAAACAAAATGCGCGTAATTACGTACTCACAGTCGATACTGTTGTCAAAGAAAGCGGTACTCCGTTACGTATTGCCATCTTGCTAAGTCCACAAGGTGAAAAGTGGCCCACTTTAGCTTTACCTGAACTGACGCCACTTCAGTAATTTACTTTAAAGTAAAGGAGGCTCTTTGCTTAAACGCCACCGCGTATAGAAATTTACGAGTGCAGGTCTTACGGTAAAATAATAAAGGATGAGCATGAAAATCATCCCTACAAGTGCATAGGTAAGCCCCTCAAAAGTCGTGGGTATAGCTGGCTTATAAACGTTTAATACACCACGTGCTGTATCTAAATCTAAATACCTAAAAAAAACAAAGGGACGTGTAATTACAGAAGCATTTCTTAAACTTAATTCAGCGACTTTAAGATATTCAACACGCTCACTCGATAGTCGCAAAAGATTGGCAAGACCCTGCGATCCTGAATCTAACGTTTGAGCATGCAAATCTACCGTAATACCTGCTTGTAAAGCAACGGAACGTACGTCTTCAAAGTGACGATGCGCCTCATCTAGGCGTCCGCCCAGACGCTGTAAATACTGCTGCATAAATTCTGGAGCTTGTGAAAAAAGAACCGCTCCAAACGCACATAAAAGGCGATCAATCAATTTTTCTAGTCCAGATGTAGCTGAATTAAAAAAAGAATTTATACGCATATAAATTCTTTACACATTACTTGCCTTACCTGCAAGGTCGCTTAAATATGCTTAAGCTCAAGCTCTCGACTTTTAAAGTGCCTTAGAACTTAAAATACGATTAGCCTTATCTCGGTCGATTTCCTTTTCCCAAGACGCAATTGCAAGAACAGCTACAGCATTACCAATAAGATTAACTAGAGCCCGTGCTAAAGACATAAAACGATCTATACCCAACACGAGTGTCAATCCAGCTACTGGAACGGTTTGCGTAGAGGCTAACGTAGCTGATAAGGTAACAAATCCTCCTCCGGTAACAGCAGCCGCTCCCTTAGAGGCCAACATAAGTACAAACAACATGACTATTTGTTGCCACAAACTAAGCGGCGTATCCGTTGCCTGGGCTATAAAAATTGCTGCCATAGTGAGATAAATACTCGTACCATCTAAATTAAAGGAATACCCGGCCGGGACAACCAAACCAACCACAGGCTTTGCGCAACCCAAGCCTTCCATCTTTGCCATGAGTCCAGGAAGCGCAGTTTCTGAAGACGAAGTCCCTAGCACTAAAAGGATTTCTTCTTTTAGGTATTTAAGAAGGGGCCAAAGTCTAAATTTATTTAGTCGTAATATGGTGCCTAGAATGAAAACAACAAATAAGACCATGGTTATAATTACACATAACATTAGAGAGGCCAAAGACATCAAACTTCGACTACCATATTTTCCTACAACAAAAGCGATTGCAGCAAAAGCGGCTAAAGGGGCTAATCGTACTACAATCCCCACAATAGCCATCATCACTTTAGAAATAATATCGAGGAGTTCAGTTAATTTTTTTCCTTTCTCACCCAAACTCGCTAACGCTATACCAACCAAAATAGCTACGAGAACAACTTGCAAAATTTCCCCAGAAACCAAGGCGCCAGGAAGCGTCGTAGGTATCAAATTCATAATATAGTCTATAACGGAAAGTTTTTTTGCTGCAGCCGTATACGTAGCGATTGAACTTACATCTAAAGTAGCACTGTTTGCGTGCACCCCAACGCCAGGCTTAACCCAGTTGACAACGACTAATCCTATTACAAGAGCTAAGGTGGTCACCACTTCGAAATAAACAAGTGCAATAAAACCAACCCTACCTATTTGCTTAAGATTATGCATACTACCAATTCCCACGACTATCGTGCAGAATATGATAGGACTAATCAGCATAGAGATTAGTCTGATGAATGCATCTGCAACAGGTTTGTAGTAGACTGCATGGGCAGGAGAAATTAGACCAAATATGCAGCCTAAAATTACCCCTAAGAGTACCTGCATGTGCAGCGGCTTAAATCGCGAGATTATTTTCATGGGGTAAGCTAGTAATTTTTATTAATAAAACGAACCGAGCTAAAAACGTAAAGAGCCATTTAATTTAACGCAACGAATCTCAATTATGACTTTCCATGCTGAATCCGGTTCCTAATCATATCGAGATATAAGGTTTCTACTTTTTTTCTAGCCCAAGGTGTACGTCTTAAAAATTGAAGGCTAGATTTGATACTCGGATCAAAATTGAAGCACCGTATATCAATAATTTGTCCCATTTTTTCCCAACCAAATTCCTCAACTAACTCTTTAAGTAATGCCTCAAGCGTTACTCCGTGTAAAAGATCTTTAGGTTGAGACTCAGCCATAAAATAAGTTAGGCAAGAAGGTGTTCAGTGTGTGTATCAAAAAGATGAACACGAGATAGATCAATATTAACGCTTATAGATTGACCTACTTCAAATTTTTTGCGCGGTAAAACACGTACAGTAAATGCAGCTTTTTCTTTAGTCACATATACATAGGCTTCAGAGCCCATTGGTTCAAAACGTTGTACGCTTACTTCTATTTTCGCTTTTTCGTCCAGAACCTTACCTTCACTTTCTTCATAAATATCCTCTGGTCGTATGCCGAGTGTGACTGCCTTACCTAAATGCAAAATCAATGATTTTTGCATCGTACTTGAAAGCGTAAATTGAATACCTGTCGAATCACTGAATACTATCTGATCATTTAAGAGCTGTAGCTCACCCTTAAAGAAATTCATTTGGGGACTACCTATAAACCCAGCGACAAATACATTTTGAGGATGACTGTAGAGAGTGAGCGGCTCGTCCACTTGCATTATATTACCGTCCTTCATAACACAAATACGATCCCCCATGGTCATCGCTTCCACTTGATCATGGGTAACATAAATCATCGTAGCACTTAAACGCTGATGAAGCTTAGTAAGCTCCATACGCATTGATACGCGCATCTTTGCATCTAAGTTAGAAAGCGGTTCATCGAATAAAAATACTTTGGGCTGTCTAACAATTGCTCTACCTACGGCAACGCGTTGTCGCTGACCCCCTGAAAGAGCCTTTGGCATACGATCGAGATACTTTTCTAATCCTAAAAGTTCTGCAGCAGCATGTACTCTCTGATTAATTTCATCCATGGGCGTCGAGCGCATCTTAAGTCCAAAAGCCATATTTTCAAAGACGGTCATGTGCGGATACAGCGCATAGTTCTGAAACACCATAGCTATATCTCTATCTTTGGGTAAAACAGCATTAACATTACGACCTGCAATAGAAAT
>Ga0209188_1000451_pt1 | contig 39819 bp, 45 predicted proteins | sample C_130625_EF_Meta_FD_187307 | JGI IMG/M metagenome (GOLD analysis project Ga0209188, IMG submission 187307) | Freshwater microbial communities from Lake Croche, Canada to study carbon cycling - C_130625_EF_MetaG (SPAdes) (version 2) | ecosystem: Environmental > Aquatic > Freshwater > Lake...
TAACCGAAGTAATTGTCAAAGTTGTACTACCAGTTGTGGTAACAGTAGAAGCAGAGCTCAAGGTAGAACCTGTGAACTGCAACTGACCATTAACCAAGTTGAACACATCAGTTCCAACGGGCAAGTATTGACCAACAGCCAAACCAGACACAACAACAGAAGTTGCTGATGCGGCGCCGCCAGAAACATAAGTGCAAGAGGTGCTGATCTGAGTGTCAGGAACCAAGTTCAATACACGGAAGCCACCACCAGAGGTAGTAGCAGAAGCAGCCACAACTGATGCACCACTGTTGCCAGTAGAAGCAGAACCAGTTTGTGTACCGCCAGCCATGTTAACACCAACAAGAATTGAAGAAGCTGAACCAATAGTGGTGCCGCTAGCAGTTGTAGTAACTGCGACTTTCATCACTTGGTCAGGATCGTCACCAACGATGGCAGTAATGTCACCAGCAGTTACGTTAGCTGGGTAGTACTGTGAGTATTGACGTTGCTTGGTCGTGGGGTTTGTGTAATAGCAGCCCAAGAACACGCCAACAGTAGTGTTGGTGGTGCTCACAGGGTAAGTTGCAATCACAACATAACCGGCAGACAAAGTAACCAGATCGCCGTAATACAAAGCGGTGCCATAGTTGTACTGGATAGGCAAGTTTCTTGTCGATCCAGCAAATACTTGACCACCGATCAGGTTTACGGGCTTGTAGCCGTAAGGCGCTGAGACAGTTGGGTAAGCCATTTAAGACTCCTATAAAAAATTTAAGTACCTTTTCCAAAGCTAGACGAAGACTTAGTCTCTTTGTAGAGAGGCATCCGCGTATCGCTCTGTCGCATAAAACTGTTATCTACAGCTTCCGTCTGAGATTGAGTCAACTTTGAAAAGTGTGCATTTCGTTGATCAACAAACTCTTTCGGAGTCTTACAGAGTAACAATCCGCCAATTTCAACATTGTCTTTGTATCGACTTGCTGGATCAGCTAACAGTCTAAATTTTGGCTGCTCTTCTAAAGTAACTGGCTCCCAACCTTCACGCAATTTTGCGGAAAGATTACGGGGGTCAGCCGTATTCAAATTAGCAACACGAATCCAACGATAATTGTAGTCCGGGTGCTTGTCGGGTTCAGGTAGAAGTTCGGCCTGCTGCCACTGTTTAGGACGTTCAGCCATCAATCTATCTTCAAGTTCACGCGGTTTTCTGTTTTCAGCCATTTTCAGGCCTCCATTTCTATTTTCGCCTTAGCATATTGCTCTGGCGTTAAATTAAGTTTCTTAGCCAAGCTCAGCTCTCGAGTAGATAATCTAACTCTCTGTGCTGAAGTTGATCTTGTAGCTGGTGCTACCACCGAGCTTCTACGGCTGGGCCGTGATTGTTCCGCTTCTTCCTCAAATTTCTCTGGGAAACGCTTGCGAATAGTTGCGTCAATCCTACGATAATACTCTTGTGATGAAACTGCAACACCTTCTCTCTTTAGCCTCTCATGAAGGCCAAGAGCCAGACTTGTCATCTCTTCATCTTCTCCAAACCAAGGGTTTTCCTGTTGCCAGGCTTGCGCGCTGGGGTCGGGCCGTACCTGTTGGACTGGCTGTGGTTGCATTTGTACAGGAGTTTCATACTCTTGTAAAGGCTGTGGTTTGAAATTCTTTACTTTTTCAACTTTTAATGTTGCTTGGGTAAGACGTTCTTGTGCATCCATGACCTTATCAGTATCACCAGAGTCATAAGCCTCTCGGTAAGCCTTCTTGGCCGCGTCCATCTCCATCTCAACAGCTTTCTTGACTGTATCTAGTACATTCTTCTCGCTGTTATTGAGATTTGACTTCAGGCGCTTGTTCTCTTCCAACACCCTTTGAGCAAAGTTAATTGCATCTTGCTGTTCGCGCAATGCATTTTCTTTCTCGCGGCGTTCGTCATGAGCCAGCTTCTTCATCTGGATTAGCTTCTTCTTTACTTTAGAAGAGTAATCCTCGAGCTCATCGTTATAGAGTTCTTCTTTGACTTTCTCAGGAAGGGGGGTTTTATTCCTATCCTCTTCAGGAGTGTCATCTTCTACGTCAATGATTATCTGATCATCGGCGTCATCATCTGCTACAGTGACTTTTACGTCATCTTTCTCATCTGGGAATTTAAATTCACTCATGTCGTTCCTTATTTACGGCGAATACCGCGTGGATCGTCTACTACTCCCTCAACAGAATCGTCATTGATCACACGGAATTCTTTTCCATGAATGACCAGGCGCGTTCCTGAATTGGGTCTAATCAAGATAAAGTCACCCTTCTTGCAGTACGGGCCTGATGGGAATCGGCTTTCGTCCTTGTAGCAATCTGGGCCCATGTCTACTACAAATAACACAGTAGTCAGGGTTTCCTCAATCATGAGAGTTTCTTCCGCTTTTACGAGTCCGGAATCTCCGTATTCCTTTTCCATCTCAGGGATGGCACAAAGGATTCTGTAACCAGATGGGCGAGGAAGCTGTTTGGCTTTCTCTTCTGGTTTGGTGTTCAAGATCTTGGATAAATCCACGGCCTTGGTAATGTCGAGATTTGAAATCTCACTCGTCATCGTCATTGGTAACTCTTTCCTGTAGGTCTGTTATAAATAAACGCGCAGTGAGTAGACCTTTCACCTCTCCACACATTTTCTTGTACTCCGCATAATCTTCAGCCTTGCCATCGGCCATAGATATTTGAAGTTGGGATACCTTGTCATCTACCTTTTGGATTAGATGTTTTAAATACTTTTCAACCATTTCTGTTCCTCATCATTTCAGCCATCAACTTGTTTTTCTCCGACTGAGCTTCTTGCGCCAGCTCCATCTGGTCCTTCTGAATAGTTGCCTGAATGCGCGCCATATCAACTTCTTTTTGAGTCATGATCCGCTCGCGTTCAATCTGCTGTTGCGACTGCTTCATCTGCATATCTGCCGCATCTTTTTGAGCTTTCCTCTGAGCCTCTTGGCCCTTGATCTGCAGCTCTTGTTGTTGCATCTGGATAAGAGGATCCTGCGCCATCTGCTGAGCCTGCTCTTGTTGAGCCTGGGCTTGGTTGGCCTGCAGTAACTGGGCGCTGGCCTGAGCCACCAACTGAGACAGCTGAACTTCAACATCATCTGGAAGATGTTTATCAGGAGGAGGAAGCGGCACTCCCATCTGCTTCTCAATCATTGATCGGTAGTAGAAGCCAAGGTGCTCGGCAATGTGCGCCTGCAGTGAGGCCATGATCTGGTTAGCTTGTGGGTTCTGGCCAATCGTTTTCATCACTACAGGGTCTTGCATGAACGTCTGGTGGACCGCTATGTGAGCCTGCTGATCTTGAGAGATAAACGCCTTTAATGGCTCGCCTCTGAGTGCAGACATATTCTCGCTGATAGGATCTTTTGGTGTCTCATCATCAGGCAGTGGCACAAGCTTCTCTGCATTCTTAACACCCAGTACATCCAGCATCTGTCTGTGCAACTGGGGCAAGTTATAGATCTGCGGCGCCTGCTGGGCCAGCTGGATCACAGCTTGATACTGAACAATCTTCTGGGCCATGGTGGCCGCGTTAGGATCGCTCACGGGAATCACATCAACTAAATCGTAATCAGACTGCTTAGCTTTGCGGCTTCCTTCTTCGGGCTCATAGGAGTACTCGGGCGGTGTGTACTCTCTAATGATGTCGCGCAAAAGCGCCAGCTCCTGTTTGAACGAGTAGTGAATCCTTGCCTGTACGGCCGTCATCACTTTTAAAGACCGCTCAAGAATTGCCAGTGTCGTTCCAACGGGAGAGTTGGCAGACATATCAGCCACTTGAATGTCAGCTGCAGAGGCAAACTTACGTCCTTCTTCTACAATCTTATCGAGTAAAGAGGCAAGGACTTGTGAGGGCTCTTTGTAGGGAAGAGCCATGATGTTGTCAGCAATAGTTCCGCTGGGTACGTCTACATCGCGCCATTCAGCTGGGCCGATTGGTGTATCGTCACCCTTAACCCGCAGGCCGCGAGTCTTAAAGCCACCAGGCAAGTTGGCCAGCGTACCAGCATCTACTAATTGACGAAGAATTGACGTACCAGACTTGGCAAACGCGCCAACTAAGTGGATCAAACCAAAACAATAGAATCCAAATCCAGGAACGTATCCATAATGAACGTAATGCTGGCGCTTTGTGTGTAGTTTGTCGCCTTGCTTCCAGTTCCTACGGATAGCCAAACACTTCATGCTTCCATATTCAATCGTTACGATGTAAGGAAGGGCAATTCCTGTAGGCTCGCCGTTTTTGTCTGTGTGTTCGAAGCCTTCAAGGTCCAGCTCCACGTTCATCTCAAGAATTTTATAGCGGTCATCCGACAAAGCGCGGAATCCCATCTTCTCGGCAATCTTTTTCTCTACTTCATCAAGACTATTATTGGGTTCACCCAAGTCAATGTCAGCATAAAACCCAGCAACTTGAAGTTTTCTCAGTTCATTCTCTGTTTTACGCATAACGTGCGTAACGCGGGGGGAAGTTTGGATGTCTGATGCGCCATAAGGGACAACCAAGTCTTCGGCTGGCACAAAAATAGACGTCTGGCGGTCAAAACTTGGGTCAAAGTACACTTTCTTGAAAGCATTACCCGACAATCCCAGTCCCCAAACCATCCTCTCATGCTCAGGACGGAACTCAGTCATCACATCAGTCAGTTGATAGTTCATATCATCCTGAACACGGACTGCGGCGTCTTTCTTTTCGGGGGTTTCTTTGCCAATGATCTGCGTTTTCACGGGACCGGCGGCCGGGAAGGTGCTCATCATAATTTCAGCCTGGAATTTCACCAGCGCTTCTGACAAAAGTGGGTGGTAAACACCGCAAGCACCAATCCAAGGGTCAGCTCTCTCTTCAATCTTCATCCCCAAGAGCTCTAAACCATCTACATACGTCTGCATCCAGTCTTTTCTTGAGTTGATATCATCGTCATAGTCACCAATCAGGTCAGTAACAATCCCAGCAACGATAGATTCATCTAAAACTTCGACTAAATTCTCATCAAAATCATCTTCTTCTTCGCCGCCAATCTTGATTTCTACATCACCAGCGTTAATCGTCACCTCTTCTGGGTCAACAATCTCAATCTCAATTCCTTGATCATCTACTTGATCGCCCTCTTCAGGAATTAAAGACTCCAAACCCTCTGGTGCGGCATAAAGTGATTTTTCAATAGACATATTTATCCTTAATAATAAGAAACTTTGCGCCTGAATGATTGAGGTTCTTCCTCTTCATCAGTCTGCAATCGTATAAACCCACCTTTTCTAAACCTTATCAGAGCTTGTGTTGCCGAGTCAACCAAGTCATCGTGATCGGAATTTGGAAAAGCAGCCATCTCTTCCATTAACTCGTCTGCCCAGCGCGTTGCTGGCGCCCATACCTTACCGCTGGCAAACAAATCTGATACAGAGTTAATCCTCACCATCTTATCATTACCCCTAGACGGAGTAAACTCTTGAACCGGTATCCCCATCGCCCGCAATTCAAAGATCAACGGCGCTCCTGAAGCCTTGGCCTCAACGATAAAAGCATCTGGCTCCCACTCCTTATAGTGGTTAAAAGCCTTTTCCTTTAGCTCAGGAAACTCCATCCTTCTCTTAAACGCATCAAGCAAAATAATATTTGCATCATTCTGATTCTCGTTTAAATAAAACACACCCCAAGTTGTACACGCAGAATAGTCAGATCTCTCGTTCTTCGTAAACGCCGTATCCCAAGACTGGATCAGGAACTCACATCTTGGCGGGGTATCTTCTTTCCACTCTTTCCACCACTCCCTTTTAACAATCGCGCCTTGCTCACTCGTTGGGCTTTGCTGATACTGGGCGTTCCACTTAGACGCTGGCAGTTCAGACTGAAGTGCCATCAACTCTTCTAAGCTCCAGAACTCTGGCCACAGTGGTTTACCGCTTGGCAGAATAGCAGGGAAGTCAATCACCTCCCAATCATCGTTTCCTTCTCTATCAATAGAAGACTGTAGGATCCGGCCGGTTAGATCTCTCTTTGCCCAGCGTGTCATCACGACAATAATCGCTCCTCCAGGTTGGAGACGCTGGCGCGGGCCAGATGTGTACCACTCGTAGACTTTATCAAATACTGAAGGATCTCCTGCGGCAAGGGCGGCTTCTTGTTCGGAGTGGGGATCATCAATAATCAAAAGATCCGCACCTTTACCTGTTACTGTACCTCCAACACCAATCGCAAAATATTCTCCGTTCTTATTCGTAGACCAACGGCCGGCAGCCTTACTGTCTGACCTTAAATTCACATTTGGGAATATCTTAGAGAACGGCTCACTCGCAACTAAGTTCCTAACCTTACGTCCAAAACCCACAGCCAGCTCGGCCGTGTTCGAGCACTGGATAATCTTCTTACTAGGATCTCTTCCCAAAAACCACGCCGGTAACATATAGGACGCAAACTCTGACTTCGTATGCCGAGGCGGCATATTAATGATCAGTCTCTTAATCTTCCCAGTAGCAATCTCTTCAAACTTCTTTGCCATAACCTTGTGATGTCTTCCATCAATAAAGCCAGGCCACATCGCATGGGCAAACTTAATAAAATCATCAAAAGCTTCCTCTCTCTGTTGGCTACTCTCAAGAGCATCCAGATCATCTAAAAACGCCGCCTGCTCATTTGCAGGAAACTTAAAAAACGCCTTAGCTTTATCTTCGGCATCTTTCTTGCTTAAATTCAAAGCACCAACAATCCTTCTCACAAAGAGATCAAACTCTTCTTTTCTCTCTAACTCTTGTTTCTTATTCAAGGTAGATTCCTTAGTCTCAAATAACTGGGCCGAACACTCCGAGCCGAATGAGCACTGCGCCGGCAGATCCCTAGTTCACATAGCTTCTTAACAACCCTATGAACATTCCCCCGTCCTTTATCCCCAGTATGAAACATGATGTCATCTATAGAAGGACCATAACCAAAGTTCCTCCAATACTCATCTATCACTAAGAACACAGTCCTTTGCTTCTCCGTCATACAAGCCTCCATACACTTCTCATAAGTCTGCTTAATCGGTTCTTTATTCATTGTAAGTTTTCTTTAAGCTTCACACTAACACTGTTAATGTGAGATTGTAAGTTTACGTTCAGGTTCACTCTAACACTGTTAGTGTGGGAAAAAAATATACCCCCCACCTTTTTTGTACAGAAAACATAAGGGGGGGGTCATTCCTTATCAAAGTCGCTAACTACATCAACAATTTCGCTAGGGGGTACCCCACCTTTTTTTGATGATGATTGAATGAGTGAAATAGTATGTGTATGTGCACCATGCGCGCCCGTGCCTTCTTGCGGGGGTGCCCCTCCGGTGGGTGTGCCGTCTGCCGATTCTGCAGAGCCCGCCCCCTTAATTTCCTCCATCAATGTGGAGCCGTTATCCTTGGCGGTCACATCCGTAACCCTGCCCAGTCTCTCTAGGAGTCTGGTTCGTATGTCAGAACTTTTATGAACGACCACGGATTCTTTGCGCTCGAGGAATGCGCCAACTTCGAAAAGATTTCCGATGAGCTGCAGTGCCTTCATGCGCTGAGCAGGGGGGAAGTCATCATTGAGGGAGTGCTCGACCAGCTGCTGCACCAGTAAAGCCTTCAACTGAGCAGGGGTTCGATGTTTCTCCGCCTCTATTGCCAACTTATACGCTTCTATCTCTCGTTTTATTCGCGCATCTGCAGCGAGCTTATATGGCGCAGTCACAATCGTTGACTTGGCAGGCTTTGGGTTATAGCTTTGCCGGTATGCTGAAGCCTTTGTCTCTCCCAGTGCTACGGCATGAGCAAAAGCCTTTTGCTTACTGGTCAGTCTTGGTGTCTTCCCTTCTCCACTACTTAGCAAAGTCTCAATGGGCACCTGATCTAATCCGGCCTTTATCTGCGCGCGCGTTAACTTTTGTGGCATGGTGTTTTCATGGGTATGAAATAAGAATGCCCCGAAGATATCAAACACGCCCAAACAATGCAAACCAATCACCGACTGGGCGCAGCAGCTGCAGCAGCTCATCCGGTCTGAACCCCCATCCTTTCCCCCTCTATCGAATCGAATAAACCACAGGGAAAGAGCCCCGCGAAAATATTTTCATTTATTTGCATAAACCCTATTGACAAGCAACACATGACATGGTGCAATCGTTATTCATGTGTTTTTTATTAGTTCTAAGTTAAGGAGTAAACCCAATGAAGCCCCTCTTCCTAATAGCCTGCAGCAATGCCAAACTGGACAAGCCCGCGCAAGCCCGCGACCTCTACCAAGGCCAAGCCTTTAAGCTTGCAATGGCTGCAGCCGAGCGAGCCGGTGCCGATGTTCTGATTCTGTCTGCTCTGCATGGAGTCCTTGAGCCCATCGACTGGGTCAGCCCATACAACCGCGCCCTGTGCAGCATGAGCACCCATCAGCGCAAAGTTTGGGCTGCAATGAGTGCTGACAACCTCCGCAGACGCTGCGTAGCAGACCGCGAAATAACAGTGTTAGCCGGCAAAGACTACGCGGCAGCTGTTGCCAATTTCCCCAATGTTCGATTGCCCCTTAAGGGTCAGGGTATCGGACAGCAACTTAAGACCCTGAAACACCTCAACGCTTGAAAGGCTATTCAATGACACAAAACCAATTTGATGCGCTCTGCAATGAACACGGCATTCATCCAAGTATTGCCCTTGAAAACGAGGAGCTGCGAGAAGCTCTCAAAAACCGCAATGATGACCAAGTCATTGAAATTTTGACCAATGAATTCTGAAAGGCAATCATGAAAAAACTTGAACGAATCTTCTACATCTACACTGAAGCCAGTGTCTGCGCGCTTATGCTCGCGGGCGCACTGTTGCAGGCCATCTGTTGGCCTTTCCTGCCCTCACCGATTGACTGGCTCTCAGCCGGTGCCATTGTTTTCTTTTTGGCTGCAGCCGCTCATTCTGCCCTTCACATCTACAGGAGCGAGACCAAATGAAATACTACCGCCACATTATGACCATGCGCGAGCAGCTGCAGCAGCAACGCAGGGAAGAGCGCGCAAAGGCCGGTTTTGACTTTATCGCCGCCCTTTTCCTTTGCTTGGCAATTTATGCCCTTTGCGTAATGGTGCTCTTATGATGAGCGAATCAGAACTCATCACACTGGGTTGGCGTTATGAACTCGCAAAGCCCGAGAGGGCTAAGACCATTCGCCAAGAATTTAAAAACACCCTCGACAAACTGGGCAGCGAAGATCTGCGCTCTTGGTTTATTCATTTATTCGAACAAGGCCGCCAAGAGGCAAGGAGAAGCTGAAATGAAAGTAAAAGAACTGATCGAGCAGCTGCGCGAGCTGCCCCCAAATCTGCCAGTTTATGTGTGGGTCGATGGCGAACGGCTTAAGCTCACAATGGTTGATGACAGCTTCGTAAATGATGCGGGCGGCTTTGTAGAGCTGAACGCAGAAGCAGAGTCCGGCTCATCTTGGCCTTCTGTTTATATCCTGACCAATCACAACGGCAGAGAACTGGGAACCTTCGACACACTCAAAGAAGCCCAAGCCGAAGCCAAGTTTTACACCGAACAAACCGGCAACCCTGCATTTATTGATAAAGACCTCAAAGCCCCCGCCTACTAAGGAGAAAACACCATGACCAAAAGAGAAGCAATCAGACAAACCGCCCAAATTAACACCCTAATTGGTTTGGGTTTTAACACTGAAGAGGCCGTCAAACTCAGACGCATCAGCATGACCCTGCAGCGATGGTATGAGCTCGAATGCGGCTCAGATGGCGGCTGCATCGAGAGAGACGAAGAATCCGGCCTCACTTACTGGCGCAGCGAATACTCAGGCAGACGCACCCGCTGCCCTGATCGTGAGACTGGCGCAGTTCACCGGCTCCGTGACATCATCATTGCTCGCAATGTGCGCCAGTCGCACACGGAAGAGCCGTTTTTAACCTACTACCTTCAGACAGACCCAAGAGGGGCAGCTCTCTACATTTTGCGCCCGCAAGACATCCCCGAGGGCAAAGATCCTGCGGCCTACTATTCGCGCGGCATTTGTATTTATTAAGGAGAAAACAACATGAAAACATCTGAATTATTTGCCCTCAATGAGTGGCTGTCCGATTTTCCCGACAGCCTCACTTATGACGAGATTCTTGCCATTTTGCGCGATCCTGAGAACACATGGTGCGCGGATGAGCTCACTGTGTGGGAGGGTGTAGGACACTCCGAGTTAAACGAAGTCGCCAACTATATTGAAAGCACAAAAAAACATTTTGAAAGGGTCACATCATGAACGGACTGGACAACTACTACCGCGCCCAACTGGCGCAGCATCAGGCCAAATTAGACGCAGAAGAGGAGGCCGAGCCCTACACGCCAACCCGCCAACAAAAGGCGTTCATGGCTGCCTATAGGCTGTGCATTGGCAACGCCACTCAAAGCCAACTTGAATATTATTTTGAAAACCTAGAAAAAGCCCAAGAAGGCACCGCAGCTCAGCAGCAATCAATTATTGATGGGATAGATACTTGGTTACAAATTGAGGATGCTTGGCTTTTGTGGCATGAGGCTATTGAATACGCTAAGGAGTCCATCGAATGACAAACGAACAAAAATTATTTATGAACGCATACGACAAATGCATGGCGGTTGCGCCTGATCATGAGATCGAATACTTTTTTCAATACAAAGACAAAACGCAGGAGGGCACATTCCGAGAGCAGCAGCTCATCAGAGAAGGCATCACATACTGGGGTCACATTGAGGATGCGTGGCTTTTATGGCTTGAGGCCACAAAACACACCAAGCCCACAACGGAGCAGATTTTAGATCTAGAGATGGCGGTAAACCTTGCAGGTTATTTTGTCGAAGAACACCAAGACGATGACACCGAGCAATGGCACACGGACAGCAAACGCGTCATTACAGCGCGCACAATCTTGCAAGACATGAAAGGCAAATCATGAAAAACTTCACAGTGAGTTTTAAATATGAGGCTTACAAACACTACACAGTCGAAGCCAAAGACAGTGACGAGGCCGAAAATATCGCCTATGAAATGCTGCTCAAAGATGGCGAGCCGCTTGAGGGCGAATTCACAGACACGGAAGTTGAGGAGGATTGAAAGTATCGCCTGAAGCCTCGCGAGTCGGGGCTTTGGGCGGGATTTTCCGCGATTACTTCTGAGGTAAACAAAATGCCAAATTGGTGCTCAAACTCATTAAAACTGGTCGCAACAACTGCAGAATCAGAAAAGAAATTGACCGACATTGTCAGTGCAATAGCCCGCGCGATTGTCTTAAAAGAAAACCCTCCAATCTTTGAGATGATTCGCCCAGTCCCTGAAGACCTGAAAATAACAGCAGGATTTTTAGGCAGAGGCACCCCCGAACAGGCCAAGCTCGAGGCTTTGGAGGCCGACAACCTGAAGCACTACGGACACAAAAACTGGCATAGCTTCTGCCTTGGTGAATGGGGCACAAAGTGGGATATGAGCATTTCAGACAGCCCCGAGGTTTACGAGATTAACGGAAATGCGGTCACGATCTACTTTGACACGGCTTGGAGCCCACCCGAGGGCATTTATCACGCGCTTGAGAATATGGGCTTCAAGGTCGAGGCAACCTACATTGAGCAAGGCGTGGGCTTTATCGGCTACTACAAAGACGGAATAGATGTATGCGTAAGCATGGATCAGTTTTATCCAGTCACCGACAATGAAGAAGACGAAGACGAGTTCTTTCACCTTTGTCAAAATGTAGATAAGTTTTTCGAAGATGCTGGATTCGATCACACACCACCCAATTTTGGGGGTTAAATAATGAAACAAAAAGACGATTCATACCAACGCATCAACAAAATGTGGAAAATAAAAGCGCAAGAACAATCAGAAATCGCAAGCCACAACAATGAACGGCTCACTTCTGCTGCACCCGAGCTGTTGGAGGCCTTACTGGTCGCCCTGCCGTTTGTTGAGGATCACGAAGACTGCAAAGACTACAAAGCCGGAACAGTGGCAAAAGCCGTAAAGCAGATCAGAGCCGCCATTGACAAAGCCACCCAGTGAAAACAAGCCTCTTCTACCCAGTAGAACGAGGCTATTTTTATGCGCTTTCAAGCCAGTAGCATGAGGCCATTTTCCACATTCACACCCAACACAAAACTTACAAAAACTCCCGCAGGGATTCGGCAGCCAACTGGGTGCCAATCCTCTGCTCGGTATCGTTGAAGTCCTCTCCAGCCTCACCAAGCCAGTAGCATGAGGCTATTTTTTTGGCTGTTGCCACTCCCATAGAGTCATTGTCGGCAATCACCAGCGGCTCATTAAGACCCTTGGCTATCTCAAGCATATTCCCCGCAGAGAAACAAACATGAATCGTATATCTCTCGCGCAGATGTTTCATTGCCCTACGCACAGACATTCCCGTGGCAAACCCCTCGCAAATAATGTCGCGGCCTTTGTTGTCAATGATCAAACTGGCGCCTTTTGTACGCTGACCCGATAAGAATCGTTTTGTACCATCCTCAGATATGAGCTGGCATCCAACCAAATTACCCGAGATCCTCATTGGTAATACAAGTATTCCATTCCATACACAACCCTTGTCAGGGAAACCCTTTCGAAGTAGGTACGGGTGCTGCTGTTTGACGGAGCTGTTCATAATGAATGCGGCCTTGTTTGCCGCGTTCTTCTGCTTTAATTCGCGCTCGCGATCTGCCGCCGCCTTCTTGGCATATGCATTGAAATCAGGAACAAAAGGCTCTTCTGATTTGTAAACAATATGCTTGTCGTGAACCGCAAAATTTATAACAGCACCAGAGTTACCATCATAAATGTACGCACCATTTTGTTTTCTCGGGTGATCTTCTGTTCCAACCCTCACCCATTTGTCCATGATCACATCATCAACCAGTAACCCATGCGATCTTGCGAAGTCTTGAAAGCTCATTGTTTTGCCTTTGCTTTAGCCCATGCAATGTTTTTAGATTTAATCCAGTTGGCAGTCTTACTCGATGTTGCCTGCGGATTCGTATGTAAACCTTTGGGAAATGTTCCGTATTTCTCTTTGTATTTGTGTGCCGCCCAGCCCTCCTTGTATCCGCGCATCTTTGCGTAATAAAGTAATTCAGAATAAAAGTTTTGATTCTCACTCAGGGCTTCGCGCTTGGTTGTCTCTAACTCTGTTAGCTCACCTGGGACATTGAGAATTTGTTTGATGGGCTTTTCATAACTGCACTCCCCGCAAGTTCTGTCAGGCCAAACCCACAATGCACCACAAGCAGGGCACTTGGCCTCCTTCTTTTCCTGATCTGTCGGCTCCTTCTTTGCAACCTCGGATCCATTCTCGAGCTTCGTCACACCCTCATCAAATAGTTTGTCCCATTCCTTCCTGAAGCGCAAATAATTTCCCGAATGATCCAGCCACAATCCAAATGCTTTACCCTCATATGGACGCATGACCCTGCCCATTTGCTGGACATGACTGCTAAACGACTTGGAAAACGGCCGCGCAGACACGCCTATCATCACATCTGAGACGTCAAATCCTCTGGTTAGTATGTCGGTAGCCACCAACCCGTTTATAAGCGTGTCAGGCCGCGAGAAATCCTCGATTGTTTGGGCTTTAAACTCGTCATCCTCTTTGTAGCTGATCGACTTAAAGTTATAACCCGCCGCATTGAACTGCCTGACCAGATCCCTGCCATGCTCAACACCCGAACAAAAGACTACTGTCTTCCTCGGACCGCCGAACACTTCATTCGTCTTGTTGATCCACTCTTGGACAATGTCCCCAGTGATCTGCATACCGCGCTTGGTAGTTTCATCCTGCGACCACTCGCCAGCAACCTTGGCCGCCCCTGTCATGTCAATTTCTTTTGCGATAAAGATCTTGAGCGGGGTAAGCCACTTCTCTTCAATCAGATCGCCAGTAGGTTTGGCGCCAACTACATTGGTATATACATCGCCAAGGCCATTTGTAAAGGGAGTGGCGGTCAGGCCAATCACCTTCATGTCCGGCCGGTCTTTGATGAACTGGATGATTTGTTTGCGCTGGACATGACACTCATCAATGATGAGCATAGAGACATCGGGGAAATTATCCCGACTCTCTAAAGTTTGTGCGCTGCAGACTTGGATCTTTTCATATGGCCTGTATCGCCAATGATCCGCCTGCATGACCCCATGGTTTATCAGATATGCCCCAAGCCTCGTGCTGGTTTGATTGACCAACACGATGCGGTCTAAGACCATTGCGACATTGTTTAGCTTCTTGGCCTCTTCGACCATGACTGCCATGGCCACTTCGGTTTTACCAAAGCCTGTTGGGGCATAAAGTAACTGGCATCTGTGGCCATCTTGAAACCCTTGGGCGAGCTTATCCACCACCTCCGCTTGATGCGGTCTTAATTTAAGCATTTCTCTCTCCTGCTGGGATACCGCCCAGCTTCGGTTTATTTAACTTCTGCCTTCTCAGCGCGCCTTTTCCAGTATGCAAGCTGCTTGATCATCTCAGCATTCTTACTCTGAAACTCATTGCGTGATTGAGTCATAGTCCTTAGTTTAAACTCTAAATCCTTGATTTCAGCTCGCAGCTGTTCAATAGTTTGCTCAATCTCTGTCTTGGCCTCTTCTGATACAGGCATAGACTTGACGGCCAAAGCCACCTTGAGCTTCTCGTTCTCTTCTACCAAGGCCGTGTGCTCGATAGCCATCTCTTGAAGCTTGTCATCCTCGGTGTATTCCTCGGCCACAGTACCAATGTTAGCCACATTGATTGTGCGACCCTTCTTGTCCACCCTCATGGTCACTTCAAGACCCATGGCCTTGCGAACACGGCCGACTGTCATTGCTGATACATCACAAATGATTGCGATCTCCACATCGGTTTTGTTACCCAGCTCAACATCATCCAAGGCCATGCGGATTACTCTGCGCCTTTCCTCTGCTGTGCGTGGTTTGCCGTGTTTGCCATTGGCCTTCAGGCAAGCCAAGAACGCATCGCGCTTGGTGCCTGTGCTGACATTGGACTCGATATCCAAAAAGCCGGCTCGCTTGTGTGCGTGGTAGCGGTGAAAGCCATCGCTAGGCCAGTAAGACTTGCCATCAAAGAATAAATCTATTGGGGGAAACTTGTCTTTGCCTTCTAACAAAATCTCTGTGTAGTGCTGCACTAATGCGTCATCGATCTCTTCTCTAGGCTGGGTGCCACCATCTAAGCGGATCTTTTGCAGTTGGATTCTTTCAGTCATTATTTACCTTTTTCATTGATCTAACATATACAGCGAACGATGCGGGCGTATCGCCAACCATCTTATCAAACTCTTTTGCCACCTCTTCCAGGGCGTCATTCCTTATTTTATTGGAGATTGGATCGAGCTGGCGCTGAATCATCTGCCTCTTGCGCCAGCCTAAAGCCCTCTCCCATATGTTTAATTCTGGTTCAGTCATATGTATTCTTCTCCTTTAGTTTGGCCTCTGCTTCACGAATAACTTTTATGTAATTACTAAGCCCCATCTGCTCAATTTCCTCATCCGTTAAATCCTCCCACTCGCGATCATCGAGCTGCTCCACCATGTCGCATATGCCGGCAAAACAAAATGGGCAAAACGCCACAGGAATAATTCCGATGAATCCCAGCATTCCGCCTTCGTCATTTGTAAATTCGGTTTGGCAAACGCTGCAGATGTGGTCTTCTCCAACATGGTTAAGGCCATCAATCATTTATTCTTCTCCTTGAGCTTGTCCTGTACGTGCTTGGCAAGCATAAACAAATTAGGATTGATTCCACTGTAACTTTCCATCAAGTCCTTGATTTCCTCATCTGTCATCTCAACCCACGGCCTGAGCGTCTGTTGCACTTTAGCCTGTGCCGCCATGCCATCCTCAAAACCTTTGCCATATACCGCGTGGTCAGCGTCAATCAATTGTTTGATTAGGTTTAAACTTTCCTCGCAAACCTTGGTCAAGCTCTCCACAGCTATTGCGCGTTTGATAATCATGCTTGTCCCCTTGCTCTAATACGCTCCGCTAAATCTGCGCCATCAGGCTCAGGTGCATCCTCACACAACCTTGCACACTCCTCACGCTCAATCAGCACAGCGGCTTTGATGGCATCAGCTTCCCAAGTAAAATCTCTTGAGGGCTTTCTAAAGATCACCTTGTCTGGATCGGTCGGGTGCTCTTCAAAATAATACGGCTGCCCCTTTAGCTTTGCTTCATGGGCTATGCGGTCAAACTCATCGTCTTCATCAGTGTGAATCATTTTCTTGCCCTCTCTTTGATCATCTCATCTGCCATTCTATAAGCGTCATAACTGAGTCCCTCCATCCAGCTGTCATCAGTTAGATGTATATCCTTCGATAAAAAGCTTTCAATCAAAGGCGCCACAATCCTAATGGCAAAGTAATCTCTTAGATCCATGCCGTCAGCATCTACGCCAAACCCAGTAATCCGCGCGTTCTCGTCCACCTTGATGGACTGTCCAGGATATGCTTTCATACTAACCTCCTTTGTTAAGAATATAACTCATGTATTCTACACAAGTCAACTGTTGTATCACCAGCTCTGAGCCCTCTTACCCGTTGACCCTCCCTCCCTCACAGGGGACAGAGTAGGAAGGCCAACGACTCTTTATCAAGGTGCTTTGTCCAGTGTTAGTGAACTATCGGCCAGCCAAGCCGCCCTCCCCTGGAATCCCGATAAGGTCAGTTTGCACCATCCTTAACGATCATCTCCCAGCGTACTAGGGTATGTGTCTTTCGACTACCTTGTTTATTCCGTTCGATTACTCTACTTGGAGGCGCGGGTCACGCCGAGGTTCTGTGTTTCTTGAGTTCAGCCCATACAGGCCATCAGCTAACGCGCTCTGACGAGTGGCCGCAAAAAGCAAAAAACCCTTACAGAAAGATACGAGCTTTAGGCTTGGTTGCCGCATAAATACAGTGCTACCACACGTATATTTAGCTTTGACGAAGCCCGCTCCTTCTGTAAGGGTTCGGGATGTCGTTTGGTAGAACTACAACGGGTTACCAAGCCGCTGATACACGATTATAAACACGAACGAATACAGTTTGTCAATACCTTTTGCAAAAATATTTCCACTCTAACAGTGTTAGTGTCAAAAAAAATCCCCAAGGGTGAGCTCGGGGATTAACAAAGGAGAGTGGCAACTGCATTGCCGGTGTTTATTCTACACCATAAAACGCAATAAACGCAGCGTCTGCATAGGCTTGGCCGGCGCCCTTCTTATCGAGCTCCCTCCAAAACGGCCACATCTGTATGGCCAATGTCCTTGATGCATCCTTGTCCTGACCCACCAGCCCCGCGCGCTTCTTCCATTGACTGGGTGTTACCATCGATACAGGTATCTCAAACGCACCCAGCACACCCTGAACCACGCCGGCCGAATGACCGAACGAGAACATCGAGGCCACACCTTGACCAGGCATACTGCTGACCAGCTCTACATACGCCTTGATTTCTTCACCATAGATTGATGGCCGAATAAAAGCAGCAAGCGCCGATGCATTCACACGATTGGCCGATCCAATCTTCATAGTGGGCATCCTGCACCAAGCAACTGGAGTGCTGTTATCCATGATGACAACTGCACCAGACAGGCCGGGGTCTATTCCAATTTTCAACATATTTTTCTTTCAAGGTATTGCAAGACATGAGTTTATGTGGGTACAATGTGTTGCCGATTATAACTTAAAGGAGAAACATGAAAGATGATCAGCTTAAAAAGATTGCCGAAGAGCAGTTTGAACACTCGCACAAAAAAGCATTTGATTTAGTTGGGTCGCTATTTAGAGATGGCAATAACGGCCTAACGATTCAAACAATCTTAATGACAGGTGCAGTCATGTGCGCTTCTATGAACGAAATGAGCAAGACAAGGTTCTTGGACGGATGCTCAAAGCTTTACGATGCTTACAAAAATTTTGGCGATGACGTTGATGAACTTATTGAAAAGATTGAAAAATCATGATTATCACAAACAAATACAACCTACCGCAGACCTTCGTAAACATTATGAAGCGTCCGACTTACTCTAAGGGTAAGGCAAACATATCAGCCACCGAGCTGCTGAACTCACCGCGCATTGTCCAGCTACGCAAGCTTCACGAAGACAAGATCGAGACTGACGTAACAGAGATGGTTTGGTCTATCTTTGGCACGGCCATTCACGGCGTCCTCGAGCACGGCAAAGACGATAACCACCTGATCGAAGAGCGCTTACACGCCACTATTGATGGTTGGTCTATCTCTGGTGCTATCGACTTACAGATCAAGAACGAAGACGGCACAGTCACGATCAACGACTACAAGACTACAGGCGCTTGGTCTGTGATGAATGAGAAGATCGACTGGGAGTATCAGCTCAACATCTATGCTTGGCTTGTAGAGAAGGTCAAGGGCGACAAGGTTTCCAAGCTCGAGATCGTAGCCATCATTCGAGACTGGTCACGGCGTGATGCAGCTGTCAAGGCCGGCTACCCCGATGCACCGATAAAGGTTATCCCCATCCAGCTGTGGCCGATGGAGCAACGCGAAGAATTCATTCGCGGACGGATCAAAGAACACTCCAATGCACTGTTTGACTTGGAGACTGGAGATGAATTACCGCTATGCACCCCCGATGAAATGTGGGAGAAGCCAACAACATATGCGGTTAAAAAGATTGGCGGCGTCAAAGCTAGGAATGTTTGCGCCACCGATGAAGAAGCTCAGGCCAAGCTGGCCGAGTATGGAAAAGAGTATGAGATAGAAGTCAGGCAAGGAGAGAGGACGCGATGCGCGAACTTCTGCTCTGTGAGTGGCTTTTGTTCTCAATACAAAGATTATCAACAAGGGAGTAAATCATGACACGCAATGCGTTTGAATCAACGCCCCGGGAAACCTACAAGGTTTTCTTTATGGGCAATATTATGTATGTACCTCACTACCGAAACAGCAGTGTTTATGTAGGACCAGGATACCCAAGACTTAACACAAACCGCTTCAGCGAGCGCGATCTTATCGAGCTTGGCGCCATGGCCGGCAAAGCCCATCTCTGGACAAGATCAGAGCACGGCATCGTCAACGACAGAACCCCATAAGGAAAATCATGTCAGTACATAAAAAACTTATGACCGCTCGGGTCAAACTTCAAAACACTGAGATGAAGAAGTCTGGCCTCAACAAGTTTGCCGGCTACTCATACTTTGAACTGGGTGACTTTATCCCTCACGTTCAGAACATCTTCAACGACCTTGGCCTGTGCGGTGTCGTTTCATTTAACACTGAGTATGCCCAGCTGTGCATCACCGATGTAGAAGATGGCACAGTCATTGTGATCACTTCACCAATGGCAGAGGCCAACCTTAAGGGCGCTCACCCCATACAAAATTTGGGCGCCTCACTTTCGTACCAACGCCGCTACCTTTGGATGGCAGCCATGGAGCTCACCGAACATGACCCGATTGATTCTGCACCTCCTGTAGAAGCGCCAAAGCCTGTGGCCACACAAACCCCTGAGCCAGCTGTAAAACCCGCTCCAAAGCTCGTTAAACAGCGCCCAGACCCTATCCCGCCACAGTATGTTGAGACAAAGCCCGGATGGACAATCCTGATTGATGCCCCTGATGACAAGTCATGGACAGAGATGTTGGTAGAGGCTACCAATCTCAAGGTGAAAATGGCCACCGATGCCGACCAGCTCAAAGAGATGTTCCAAGTGAACAAAGCTTTGTATGGAAAGCTCAAGGAAGTAAACCCAGCTGTTTATGCAGAAGTCATGGATGGCTTTGCAAACGCTAAACGATCATTTTTTTAAGGAATAAATAATGGACTATCCAAATCGCGGTACTTTGTGGGCTAACGGCTACAAGACAACAGATGCACAACCAGACATGAAGGGCGATATCAAGCTCGAGCTGGACTTGGTTAAAGATCTACTGGAAAACGCAGAGTCAGATCACATTGTGATTAAGCTCAGCGCATGGCTGGGTAAGGACAAAGAAGGCAAGCGCAGGGTCAGCCTGCAGTACGACAGCTACAAGAAAGACGCCCCTGTGGCCTCTAGCGCGAAGGACCCATGGGATGATTAAGGACGAAAAAAGATCCCATTCAGAGTGGGTAAAGATCTGTTCCCAACTAAACGATGCCCTCAAGTCATCTATAAAGGACGAAGACAATCTTCGCGTAGTCATAGACAACCTTGAGGAAAAGGTCGGTAAGCTGGAAGAGCAGTTGACCATGTCAATTGGTGTTATCAAATACTTGGAGTTACAAATTGCCAGATCCAATACAGTTCGAAGCAATAAAGACCGGGCTTAAACAATCCAAGGACGGCTATATGCTGTCTTTGGCGGTTCACCCAGATGAGCTGCACAACGATCTCATGCGCGACTTTGTAGGCTCGCGCTATGTTGTTGTGATGGTGCGTCTGGGTGATGACGAACAACCGATGAATCGCGAGAATGAGTTTCCTGGCGATCACGCGGTGAAGATGGCTGGCATTCTGTGCCGTGACCCAGAGTTTTGGGAGTGGCTACACCAAAAAGAATGGTTGATGGAGAAGGGCGAGAAGCTTTGTGCTGAGTGGCTTTCATCCTACTTAGACATAGAGTCTCGCAAAGAACTAAAGACCAACGAAGAAGCCCGCCATTTATTCAATCAATTACGATCCAGCTTTGAAGCTTGGAGAAAAGCATGAAAAAACTAATCCCTTACAGTGTTTATTTACCTGTTGAGTATCACGACAAGATCAAGGAGCTGGCCAAGCAGCGTAAAGCATCATCAATGGTGCGGGACGCTATTTGCATGATCGTTGATGGTGACGATACTTTCAAGTCTGGGTATAACAAAGCGCTGAAAGATTGTGTAAAAGAGATTGATGCCTGCAAGGAGATTGAGCACATTGCCGTTCGCGGCAAGTATTTAGCCGACTTGCTGGCCGATCAAATAAAAGGACTTGAGAAATGATTAAAGACCTTGGAGATCAAGTAATGATCATGGACAAATCTTTAACTTCTGCCATGATGAATACCGAATGCGAACACCCCATTATTGCCGTTATCTCATTGAGCAAGATTCTGTGCGAGCTGTTGGTTGAGCTGGGTGACGATGACGAAAAGGCCGTAGAAGCTTTCAGAGACACCTTAAAGAGCGCGCGCAACGGAAGAGTTGAGGTTCACTAATGGACGAACATCAAGCCAACCTAAAAGATCTGGCGTCTATGCTTATCTTGGCCGCTCTCATTATCAGTGAAAGGGATGGTGAGAACTTGGCCGAGGAAGCTCATGAGATTGCCGATCAATGGTTAGAAGCCCGAAACAATGAGCCGGCAGAAGGTCTGGCTGCCATTAAAAAAAGGAAACGCAATGGTAGAAAATCTGAGGAGCTGGGGTAGGAGGTTCTGCGCCACTTGTGAACACCCCAAGACACTGGAAGGCGGCAAGATGATAGATCCACGGCACAATAGGTGGAAGTGTGCAGACTGCATAAACAACCCAAGGAGTCGAGATGTATCGGAACAAGAAGATGTTGGAGATGGCGAGGACGATCCCTTGCCAGCATTGTGATAAAGATGATGGCACTGTAGTAGCCGCCCATAGCAACCAGCTGCGGGACGGCAAAGGCCGAGGACTGAAGGCTCACGACTATCGTATTGCGGCCTTATGCTACAGGTGCCATATGGAGCTCGACCAGGGAGTTAAACTGGATAAAGCCCAGAGAGTTCAGATGTGGGAGGATGCACATCGCAAGACTCTGGGCTTATTTTTTGAGCGCGGCCTTATTGGGCCTGTCTGACAAGATCATTAAATATGGTCATGATCTTGATCCTGGTTTCTTTCAATTGCTTAATCTGAGCTTTACGCTCCGGAGTTTGCTCCATCTTTTGCAAGGCAGTAATGTCTTGATTGATTGAGCTAACATCCTTCTCAAAATCTTCAGATGCAAATGCCAGTTTGGAGATTGGGTTCTTATTCATGTAACCCTGCACATCACGATTGTTTTCAATCCTGCCGTTGATGTTGTTTAGGTGCCCTGCAAGCATTGTTACGTTGTCGTAAAACCTTGACGAGATGGCGGCATCTGTCTTGGTTTCTCCAATGAAACGATTCAATATTGGTTTGCGATATGGCGGCGTCTTTTCACCCTCTGCGGTATTGCTAATCAACTCACCAGCGCGTTTAACATCCCTTGCAAATCCACCGGAAACTTGACCAATCAAATAGTCGAGCTGATCACCAGTTGGGCTAATAAAGCCTTTGTCAAATTCTTCGCCGCCAGCACTGATGTAATTCAAGAACCAAGCTAAGTTTTTACTAAATTCACTTGCGTTTTCGCGCGTACGCTGCCAACCAGGCTTGGGTTTAAGAGATTGATCTTCTTTGGATATTGGACGGCCAAATGAATCTTTATTTTCAATGATGGCCGCAATTGGATCAAAAAACGTTGGCGATATTGTTTGCAATAGTGTGCCACCACCAAACGGATTAATGGCATCAAGAAATACACTTCCGGCGTCAGAAATCTTTCCAGCCATGCCTTTATTGCTCTTCATTAATCCAAGAGAAATAAATGTACCTTCACTGATCAACCGACCCATGTTAGGAATAGCTCGCCAACCTTGCGGTAAATTCCAAATAAAGAAATCACCGCCGCCAGTTGGAATAATAAATCCTTTATTTTTTACAAACTGAGGTGGATCATCATCATCAAATCCAGCCATAAGCATCCAGAACGCATTAAGAGCGCCCATGGCAAGACCATATTTAATAATTGTTTTGCCTGCTGGGCCGGCTAATGTAATTGCTTGGCGCGCATTACTTTGCAAGCTGGCATTGAAGAACACATACATTCCGCGAATGTTCTTTGTTTTAGCGCCACGCCTGTTGAAGTCAACAGTAATATTTTTGGCAATTTCTGCAGCTTCTTCAACGGAAAATTTGTTGTCAATGTAAGCTACTTTAAACACGGCCAAGCGCGTTGTGTTTTCAAGCGTGTCATTGAAGTCAGAGAACGCATTAGCCCACCACTCAACTTGTTTGCCAATTGGACCCTTTTCAAGTTTTTCCAGAGCCTCCAGCATAACGTGCTCGTCCGTGTATGAAAAGTTTGGCATCAAACCTTTCCACTCCACATTTAGTTTTGGCTTAACCATTTGTTGGCGGAAAGATGTTTTGCCACCAGCGTTGCGGTAAAGGCGCCACAAGTTTGTCCAGTCTGTAGAGTCAATCTCTTTTCCGTAAGCCGTCTTGATGGGCGTTTTTTCAGTTTGCTTGCGTTCTTTGCGGATGTCCCTTGCGATACCCCACATAGCCGGTAGAATATTTTTTGTAACTGCGTATTGCTGCCCGGCTAATGGCGTGGTGCTTAAGTTAAGCAAGGCGTCTTGGAAGTCAAGCATCACGTTAAGTATGCCGAACACCGGGTTGTACTGAGTATTCATTGCACCAAACCAGCGGCTAAATGAGCTGGCTGCGCCAAAGAAAAGGTTAAGCTGTTCTGGGTCTAAAGCCTTTAACTCGGCCGCCAAGCGAATGGCTTCTGGTGACCTTGGGTTAAACAAAACAAAACGATTCTGGCCGTTGATTCGAATGGGGAATACGTTTCTAGCGTTTTGATAAGAACGATTTACACGATACTTAACATCGCGAATGGTTTCGCCATTAGGCCCTTTGGTTTTGGTGGCAAAAGCTGTTTTTGGCTCCTCCAATAAATTCTCAATTAACTCTTCATCAAGGCCAAAGCTTTCCATCTCAGCGATCAGCGCATCCTTATCTTTGATTGCATCAGGATTGATGGCCATCCAGAAGTTTGGATTGGGGTATTGAATAGCCATGCCATACAAGGCCTGACCAATGCGGATACTCTCAGCCCTGCGAATGGCACGATCACGCTGGAGCATGACATTCTCAAGAATGTTAACCACAGTCTTGGTGGATCCCATGGCCTCTTTACCAAACTTACCGGCAGTAGCGTAGCCACCAAGGTTGCCGCCACCAGTCTGAACAATAAAGTCCAGCTCGGATTCATCGCGGCTAAGTGGGACATAGTGAGGACTTTCATTACGCCAGCCATTAATGGTTTCTTGTTTTTCTTGGCCAGACTCCACAAGAATATCTTGGGTGCCTCTAACAATTTCATCAATTTGATTGGCAAGACTTTCTAAGACTTGTTTGCGGTCTTCTGGTAATTTATCTAAATACTCTCTTGCCTTCTCAGTTTTTATTCCTGAGCCCTGATCTTGAACGGCTGGGCTCTTGTTCTTGGCATTGATAATCTCATTGCGCTCTTCGGCATAACGATTGTGTAAATAAGTTGCAAGCTCTTTGTTAGAGACATTGTTTGCAAGCATCTCCTTGATAAGTGGGTCAACTTCGTATTTAACAAACTCAAGCTGTCGCTCACCTTCTCGACCTGGATTTAAGGTTTGCTTGCGGTAAGCATTAAGCCTATCGTCAATCTTACCAATCGTCTCCGTAATAACTTTTTGGACATTCTTTAAGTCACGGAAATTATCTTGCCACTTCTGCGCCATGTCATCAAGGATAGAACTTTCCTTCATAGCCCATGTAGCCTGGGGCATCTCGTCACCACGGAAGTTCTTGCTGATGTTTTGGTATTCGCCCTGAACCAACATATTATCGGTAACAAACTTACCATCAGACTTGGCCAAGCTATCCAAGGCGCGAATAATAGATGCATCAGAATTTAAACCAAAAGCTGATTTAACTTTCTGGCCAAACTCACGCAACCAGTTCTTAAGCTTGGCAAGCACCCCGCCTTTGACGGCATCGTACCTAGCCTTAACAATATCAGTTGCATTTACAGCCCAGAATTCGGATGGGTCAAAGTATTGGTAAGCCTCAATTGGAACAAACTCCAACAACAGAAGTTGTTTTGCCAGCTCCATGCTGGTCTTCTTGCCAGAGTCCTCCATGTTTGAACGAGCTGCAGCATACTCATTGCCGGCACCCTCTGGTATGTTCAACAAAGTGGGATCATTGGCGCCAAAGTGTGCATCCATCAATGCCGCAAAATACAGTTTGCTTGCTGGGCTCTTGGCAGTCTTCTGAGCTTTGGTCAGCTGGCTCAACCAAGCCTTGCGAATGGCCTGCTGGATCTTTGTAGGCATCATGCGCTCAAGGTGATGCAAGATCTCATGCGTAGCTGTAAGGTCTGATGAGCCCTCTTTAATCAAGGTAATGATTCGAGACAGGTTGTTGTAGAAGCCACCAGCTCCTAATGGACCTTTGCCTTTAATGCTGATACCAAGATCATCAACCAAGGCTTCGTTCTGCTGCATGAACCAGTTGGCCAGATCATATGCTTCGCGCGATAGGTCACCCCTGCGAACGGCTGCAGACATCTTCTCCTGAATCAATAGATAGCCACGCTTACGAGGCACGATATCTGCGCCCAGTCGGCGATCTTCATCTTCAGCAATTGCCGCATTCATACGCTCAAGAAACTCTTCTTCTGTGAGCTTACCTTGATTGCGTTGATTGGTAAGAGTTTTAGCCTGACGTTTAAAAGATGGAGAGCGTTTCTTTTCGTCTTCAGCTAATCCGTCTGCCATCTGATCAACAAGCTTAACAAGCGAATCACCAAGATTCATGTTGATGTTGCCAGACTCATCGAACGTACCGCGATTACCGGTGGCCGACTTAATCTGCTCTGGCTCCAAAGCAATCCAAACATCTTGATCTTTGAACTCTGCGCTCTTTGGATCGGCCTTGATGTGAATGCCATCTTTGCCAGACTCTTTTAAGAACTTACGCAGAGCTTCAACTTCTTTTGCGCCAATCTTGCGGCCATCATCCACGCCATTTTCCATCATACGGGCGCGTCTTAACATTGTTTCAAATGTTGTGGTGTAAGGATTCTTGATAGACAAGTACACTGGATAGATTGCCGCACCCTCACCGGCGCCAGAGTACATTTCAGCACCACCCTTGCCGGGGTTGGTGGTAAAGAAGCTGCCAACAGTATCAATTGATGGAGCGCGGAACTGAGTGGTAAACAGGCGATCAAACGCCATGATGTTACCCATGTTCTTCACATCGCCAGTGTCTGGACGAACTATGGTGCCGTGGTACACAACCATTGGGCTGCCATCTTCATTCACTACCTTGCTGTCACCAAAGAACTTCTTGAACGCTTGAGTCTTAGTCTGTGGCTCAATGCTCATGAATTGGCCGGGCTCTTCTTCTTTAGCCACCAGTGTGCGCTCTTCAACTTTGGGAGCTGCACGTTGTTTCTCTATCTTGGTAGTCTTGGTAACTGGCGTGACGCGCTGGCGAATGATGTCTTCGCTGTAAGTCGCCTTGCCATTCACAAAGTCCATCACATTCGAGCCGTTCTCAGGAACGATGAAGATCTTTGCGCCGTCCATCTGACCTAAATGGTTTGTGATCAGATTGCGGAATGTTTCTTTATTAACATTGATGCAACCAAATGAGTAGCGGGAATCCTCTGCTCCAGGCTTATCTAAGGCGGCCAAACGCTGTTTAGCATCCTTCTCATTAGTCCAGACAGAGTGCATGACCAGCTGGGAGTATGGGCCGTTTCTGCCCATGTAAGACTTGTCAAGAACAAAGACTTTGCCAAAATCATAGTCCCCGTACATATATTCTTCTGAGGCACTACGCTTGGCATCCCTCATGCCGAGATCAAACAGACCGGCGGGTGTGATCCTGTTGGCTACGATGTTGTTATCGCCCTTCATAAAGTCACCAATACCGGCGCCGAAAAGAGTTTTACTCTGCAGCAATAACGATCCATCAGGCTGGAAGATGTAAGTGTTGGCGCTTTGCTTATCGGCAACGATAAAGAGTTTGTTCTTTTCTTTGAGCTCAGCTTCCAAAGTAGGATAGATCACGCCGTATGCGCGCTTGGCCGCATCGGACATTGACTGGGCTTCTTTGGGTAGATCCTTGACTACCTCGCTGGTACGGATGTCGTACTGGGGAACGGCAATTGTGTAGGGCTGGCTTACAAACTGTGGGTTAAACACAATTGCTACAGACAGCAAACCATTGGCCATCTGACGAATGATTGCGCGGATCTTGCCACTAACAGCTTTGGCGCCTTGAGTTACATAGGCAATGACGTCCTTACGCAGGGCTTCAAAGAACTCATCAGAGCCGTTCTTGGCGCCGTACTCTTTCTCAAGGGTATTGATCTGTGCGTCAGAGAGCTTACTGCTTTGATCAGTGATCAGGGTGCGCTGCTCTTCATCACCAATCTCTGTGAACTGGCCTTCAAATGTATATGGCTCGTTCTCAAGCTGGCCTGCAATTTGTGGTTCTTTGGCGGGTAGCACTTCAAATTCAGCGTTTGGTGCGCGCTCCATAACTTTAGTGCTTGGACCATTGTAATAAACCGCAAAATCAAAACCAAATTTTTTATAAAGTTTGACAAGCTGGTCAAAATCAAGGCCTGCTTGATTTGTTTTCTTGTCTTTTAGGGGTGTTGGTTCGGCGTATAAAACAAGGCCATTCTTGTCTGCAATATCTGCCAAATCTTTTAGTGCTTGGCTGGCTTTGCCTTGTCCACGATCTTTAGAGTCAACCAAAATAGCTTCTAGGGTTACATCTTCTTCATTGCCTCTTGCTAATAGCACACGATTTTTATCTTGAAAAATAACTATCTGTGGGCTTAAAGACAAACGTACGCCGTCTTTTTCAAATGTACGCTTTGCATTTCCGCCGTTATCTACATAAGTACGGGGATCGTCTAATGCTAAAACTTTATAGCCATTATTTACCAAGCCATACGCGGCTGGGTATGTTAGTGTATTGCCATCAGGTGTATGTACTTCGTAGGACGGCTCTTCGGCTTTCACCTCTTCAGCAACTTCTGGTTCTGCTTTTTTGGCCGGCTTGTTCTGTTCTTTCTTGAACGCCTGATCAAACTGAGCAATAGCCAGATCGTATTTCTTGCGAGCAATTAAAAACTCATCATCATCAATTTTCTGGGCTCTGTAAGCTTCTTGAGCTTTAGAAAACTCTTTGGTCGCATCACGGGATTCATCCAACGCTTTTGTATATTCCAGCGAAAGGGGTGCTTCTTTAGCCTTTGGCTTGGCAGGAGCTTCTTCAATAGTCTCGCCAAAGATATCCTTCTGACCACGGGCTGCAGCTTGATCTGCCTCACGATTGCTACCAGTCAGAACAAAGTCTTGAGCCTGCTCATCGGCCTTAGCCTTGGCTTCTGCCGCCTTAGCTAGGCGCTCATTCTCTTTTGTAAGACGATCAATCTCGTCTTGCTTAGCCCTTATTTCATCTGCTGTTGGGGCTGTGAGCTCGAGCTCTCCCGCCTGTCCTTTGCCGCGTTCAACAGGGCGATTCTCGCCCTCGGGCTCAACGATCTCAGCAGCTTGATCAGCCTCTCTTTGTTCATCGGCGGCAATTTGGAGTTCACGATTTTGTTCCTTAATGGTTAGGTATTCATCTATCAAGTCGCCAACTGGGCCATAAGCCTTTTCGATGTCCTCGATCTCTTTTTTAACATCAAATGGTAAGTAGTCTTGATTAGCCACCAAGTCTTTGATGTACTGAGATGCCTCGGCTGCATCAAACCTACTCGATTCGCGCCGCATATCTATCGGTAAGAATTGATCTAAAAGACCATCATCCGCCATCTCAGAAATATATGTGCCGCGTTGACCACTCTTTTTGGTAACTTGAAGCTTCTTTTGACCCAAGTTTGGGTTCCTGCCAAAGATCTCCCTTACCTCTTCGGGATCAAGCTTTCCACGCAGTGCAGCCCAAAGACTGCCAGATTTGTATTGAAGATTTTCTATGCGCTTATTTGCCTCAGCCATTTCAGCTCTGGCATTCACGACTTCTTCTGGCTCAGGAATAGAGCGCTGCAAAGACTTTTGAGCTTCTGCCGCACCAGCCTTGGCATCTTTGATTGCTTGATCCAAGTTCTCTTGGTTGGTTGTCTTCTTGCTGCGATTAAAACCTTTATTTAAAGCCTCAAACTTATTGATCAACAAAGATCCTTCAGCAGACCGCATCTGAATCTGACTACGAAGATCACGGATTTCTTTTGGTGTAGTCGAGTCTGGGGTTCCACGCATGGCGTAACCCTCATCATTCAAACGATCTGTGACCGCCTGAATAGAATCAGAAATGGTTTGCAGTGCCTGCTTGGCTTCTGGTGATGCTTTGCTGTTAAACAGATTGAGCTTCTCAAGACCTTTGGTGTCATCACCATAGAAGGTAGACCAGCTCCACTTTTCAGATGGGCGCTCGACACCCTCTTCAAGAGTGTTTTGCTTGGCTTGTTCTTGCTTTAACTTGTTGCGATAGAACTCCATGTTCTTTTCGCTGACTTGATTCTTCTCGATTGCAGTCCTCATGCCATTGGCAAATGGCTTTTGTCCAAGAGCTTCGAGCTTGTCTGCAATATCAGTGGCTTCTTGCTGAATAGGGCTTAGTTCAGTCTTTGGAATGGATGCCTGATATTGAGCCTTTATGCGCTCGTAATCAGATTTAATCTGGTCATACTGCTCTTGTGTAATACGTTTATCACGGAATGCATCTGGCGCCATGAAGTTAAGCTTGGCTGCCTTGTCGTATTGTTCTTTAAGGGTTGGCTCTGCTTCTTTGGGTAACGCCTCTTCGGCCGGTTTAGTAGATGCAGGCTCTTGCTTGCGATTTTCTATCTCAGCTTTAACAAGTTCATATTCTCTGTCGCGCAAGCTTATGTTGTTAATCTGAACTTTTAACTGCTCATCAGTCATGCCCTTGACTTGCTGTGCATCAAGCTCTGCTTTAGGTGCTTGAGGCAATACTTCTTCAACCGACTTAGTGGGTGCTGGCTGCTCTGCTGGCGCAATTTTTTGCATCAGCGCCTCAATGGTAGCAATCGGGTTTGTTTTGATGCCATCATTAATTACCATGACCTGACCAGTGCCTAGTCTTCGGCCAATCTCAGACTGAGCAAATCTTTCCGGCGTCATTCTTCCACGCTTAGCACTTTCAAGAAGTGTTTCCAATTCAAACTGAGCATCGTCAGCTGAAAGCGGCTCAACACCTTCATATGCCGGACTTTGAGTAACAGAATATGCAAATCCAGCTGGCGCTTTAAATGCTGGGACTTCAGCGGGCTTCTCCACACTAACAGTGTTAGTGTCAGGCAAAACTTCTTTAGCCAACTGAGTAGATGGCGGCTGCTCTGATGGCTCTTCCAATTGTGGCTTTGGAGCTTCTCCCAAGATCTCTCTTAACATAGCCTCCGTATCTTGAGAAGCAGATGGTGGTGGAGCAACCGGCTCAGCCGATACCACGGGTTTTGCAGCTGGTGCTTGCCGCCTTGGAGCGCCCTCTGGTGTTAAGAATCCCTTCTGACGAGCAATAAGTTCTGCCAATCCACCTTCTGGTTTGACATACTTTTCACGCTCAGGCTCCCTTGCTTCACCCTTAGTCAAAGCTCCCTTTACAACGCCAGGCCCAGCACCGCCAATGAATCCCAGTAAGAAATTGCCAGCAGAATCTTCGCCCAGCTCTTTACTTGGTACGACATTCTTGATGGCCACATCGGAAGCCACACCTTCTCCGGTTTCCTGAAGAGACTCTTCTAGGCCAGATGCAGCGCCAACTCCAACTCCCCTTGCTAGGCGATTAGTACCAAGTTTGGCAATAGCTTTATCAAATGCGCCAGTAACAAGCTTACCGGTCAAGACATCACCAAATGTAGCAACCAATCCTTGCAAAGCGGCACCAGATTCGGCCGCCTTCTTAATTGTTAGTTCTCGAGCTTCTTGGGGTGAAGCGCCACCTGAGATCATCTGGGCATAGAACGGGCTCTTCTTAAGCAGTTCTGCATCAGGCATCTTATTGATGTATTCAGCAGCATTTGTAGCAGCTTCATCTGCCGCCATTGTTCCGCCAACAAAACCACCAACGCCGGGGCTCTTTGTGACCATGGCAGTCGCAATGACTGGAGCCATAGATCCAAAGACATTTGAAGCTTGCAAAGCGTAGCCATATGCCGTTGGGTTTGTACCAAAGTCAACTTCGCCTTTAAAAATATTACCAGTAAGCTGAGACTCTTTAAGCGCCTTCTTGGCCTCATCAGACAAACTGTTCTGAATGTCTTTTTGAACATCTTCGCCAATTTTGTTAAGAGCCTTTGCGCCGGGAATGGATGGCATGGCCGCAACAGCACGTTGGGCTTGAAGCTTACGGCGAGCTTTCTGCTCTTCTGTCTCGGGGCCAAACAAAGTTTCTTCAGTATCAAGGCCGGGCTGATACACAGAAGACGGCATAAGGGCTTCTGGATTGCCCTCCATAGCTTGGCGAGCAAAACCTTTGATGGCCGTTTCTGTTGCCAAAGGAAGAGCAAATGGAGCCTTAAGGCCGGGCGCAATAAATTGCTTAGCTAAATCTGCCAATGTAGTAAAGGCGCCGGGCTCGTTCATCTTGCCCTTACCTTCAACTTCATAGTCCATAGGCTTGGGTATATCACCAATTGCCTGACCCAAAGGATCAAATGCTTGATCTGGCTTGGCTAATGATGCAAGACCTTTATTGGCGCCGACAACCTCCCACTTATTGCCGACAAGATATGCCATATCCCCTTGGTCATTTTTGGCGACTTGCGAGGGAGGAACCCATTGATTGTTAACAAGGAATAACACCTCCCCCGTCTGGGGATTAACAGCACGTTCCATAACTAAATCCTAAATTAATTAACAGGGTTAAATCCTGGAGGTGGGGGTGGTTTTTTCGCGTTTTTATCTGTCGAAGAAATATCTCCTCCACCCATAACAATAGCAGACTCCCTTACTTTATTTGCAGCCAATTCTGCTTTTTTATCTTCTGGCAAATACTTTGTTGCAGCGCTTGAATTGATTTGCTTCATTGCATCTTCAAAAGTCATAACACCAGTTTTATTTACACCTTGCCATATTTTGAATAATTCAGGCTTGTCTTTCAAAAGCGCAATCTGTTCAGCAAACTGCGATGGCTTGTTAACCATGGCCAATTGATGTTGCTCCATACGCTTCTCATGCTCGCCCTGAGCTTTGTAGCGAGCCTCTTGAGCCGCACGTTGTTCTTGCCTATCTTTCTCGGTAAGAGCTTCTTTGGCTGCTGGTCCTTTGAGATCTTCAATCTTGGCCTGACGAGCATTGATTTGCTCTTTAAGCCTCATTCCCTCATCTATGCGACCTTCAGCAAACGCACGTTGCATCTGCTCAATATCAGCCTGAAGTTTAATAGTCTCAATGGTCTGAGCACGTTCTGCCGCCTGCTGTCTAGCCGCACGATCTTCGGCTTCTATAGTGGACTGGTTATAAGCCTTACCAAAACCACCAAACGCATTGCCTAAGCCCATGCCCTTCTGGCCGCGCGTAGCCTCACCAGCGGCAATTAAAGCATTTGACAAGGCGGCAAGACCGCGAGTGCCTTCACCTTGCTGGAAGCGTTCGCGTTGAGCTGTATTCTGAGACTCAAGTTCACCGGCTAATTTAGTCAATGCATCGCCTGGTAATTTGTTGAGAATGTCGGCGTACTGTGGGTTTTTAGCTATGTATTCTGCCCTTGCATCTTCTCTGCTAACTGGTTGAGGAAGATTGGAAACACCCATCAATTGATTTCTTAATACTCTATTTGCCAAGGCGACAGGTATCCCCTGATCATCAGGAGCTGCACCGCCAGATGCCACAGCCTCATCTGCGGCAGGAACTACTTGATCATTTGCAGGATTGGCAAAAGCCACGATGCCGCCGGGTGCATAGTTAAACATATGCGGATTCATAGGAAGGCCAGCAAGTCCACCACCAGCCATGCCGGGAGCTGAAATACCGCCGGGCTGAGCCATCTGTTGAGGAGGTGTTGGTCTAGCCATCGGAGGGTTCTGCATCTTAGGCATCTGGGGAGCCATCTGGGGCTGTGCGGCCGGCGTTGGTTGAGGCATACCTTCAGGGTTGATCCTCATGTTCATGCCTTGACCAATACCTGGAAGTGCTGTTTGCTGAGCCAGCTCGCTTTCAAGTTTGTCTTTAACTGATCCGCTAGGAGCTTGCGCCGCACGTTGCTCCATGTTCTTTCGTCTATTCATCTCACCCAGCGCCATGTACGGCGGCACCTCTGGGTTTTGCCCATTAGCATAAGCCATGATTGCCTGTGTAGGCATATCCTTAAGATGCTCTTGAATTTGAATGAGGTTCATAGTATTTATCAGGGAGGAGTTGTATCAGAGCCCATTGGGATACCAAGAGATCTTAGTAATTCACCAACGTTTTTATATCCCAAAGCAGATGCGGCCGCAGTGCCTCCACCCAAGGCAGACAGCAAAGCGCCAACACCAGTGATATTTGCAGGCGTATTCGTGACCGAGCCTGTAGGAAGTCCAGAGATCATGTCACGCTGGAATTGAACTTGTTGGAAAGGATACTGACGCTGTTGGTTAAACTCATTAAGGTCAGCCGCAATACCTTCAGAAGTAATCCCACGCTGTTGAGCTCCACCGGCCAGCTGGGCATTGATGTTTGCAAGATTGGTGGCATTCTGCATATTACCCAAGTTACCTTGAGCTTGAGCGGCGCTAAGAGCGGTGTTAAGACCAGCCAAACCTTGTGATGCACCAAATTGTCTTGACTGCTCTGCGGCGGCCTGTGCGGCCTGTCCATATTGCGCGGCCTGTTGTGCGGCAGTCATACCCTGATTGGCACCAAACTGACGAGAAGCTTCAGCCTGACGAGCCGCTTCTAAAGCAGCGTTAATGTTACCCTGACCAGCGGTAAGACCGGCTTGTTGGTTTGCCAAAGATGCCCGCAAAGCTTGATCTGCCGCTGTTGTTGCACCTTGCATGGCTTGGTTTGCACCAAACTGACGGGATGCTTCTTCGGCTTGACGGCCAGCCAAACCATATTGGGCAGAAGACTGAGCGCCAGTCATGGCCTGCTGTTGGTTAAACTGGCGAGCAGCCTCTTGGGCTTGCTGGGCAGACATACCATACTGAGCCATCAACTGGGCCGCAGTCATAGACTGGCCAGCACCAAATTGCTTAGACTGCTCTGAGGCCTGCTGAGCCTGCATATTGCGAGCTTGGTCTTGATTGTACTGACTCATGGCGTTTTGGAACGCTGTGTCGTAACCTTTGCCAGTGATATTGGCAAGATTAGTTCCAAGATTGCGTTGGTTCTCTGCGGCAAGGATGGCAGACCGGCCACCACCATAAGCACCAGCCCGTGTCATAGCGGCTTTGTTTGCTTGCTCAGTAATGTCAGACTGACGGCGAGCTTCAGCTAACTGGGGATTGAGTGATGCTTGCAAGTACGGATTCATGTACTGCTGAGCTTGCTCTCCGCCAAATGTGCCAGATGTAAAGTTGGTGTTTTGGTACTGAGTTGGAGCTTGAAACTGATTGCCAAACTGTGTGGCATTAGACTGAGTTGGCGCTTGGAATTGATTGCCGAACGTGCCAGTTTGATAGGCCGCAGGAGCTTGGAATGTAGATGCCACATTACCAGCATTTAACTGATTGTATTGAGTCTGACCAGCTGGAGTATATGCACCGGGCGCATTAAACTGATTGTTAAACTGAGATGGGGTATAGCCCATGTTCTGAGCTTTGGACGCGATATCACCAGCTGTATTAGCCGCCGCACCAATGCTTCCGGGAACAGTCAGTGATCCAAGGCCCTGAAAAGCATCTGTTTGAAGCTTAGATTCACCAGCAGTCAAAGGCCCTTGATAAGCCTGATAAGGAGTATTTGCTAAAGCTTGGGCTTTACTAAGATAGTCAGTAATGTAAGGCGCAGCAAAAGGCGCTAAACCTTGTGTGTTTGTCGATCCTGTAGGTAGAGTTTCTCCGGCCATGACAGTTCCTTAAGATGGTAAATATTTGTGCGCTTTAGTGTCAGCGGCAACGTTTTTGGTTTGACGGCGAACTTTTTGAACACGATCCATCATGTCGTAAAGTTTGTTGGCGCCCGCATTTGTAGAGCCGTTACCTAATTCAGAAACAATTCTTGCTGGTACAACAAACTCACCTTCTGCTAGGCGGGCTGGTTGCCTACCACCGATTGTCGCAGGAATTGAGTCAGACACACCATCGCCAGGGCCACGAAGTAGACGGCCACCATCAGAATATCCACCGAGGCTAGACATACCGCCGCCGGCCAATCCCATCAGGCCACCTTCAGCCGCTTTAGGTGTGTAGGTTGTGGGAGAGAAGTAGGTCTGCCCACCAGCTCCAGGACGCCCCACAGGAGCATATGGAAGCTGTGAGCGGTTGGCAGATAAAGCTGGGATGGTTGAGGCCGCACCTGAGCTACTGCCTTTATTGTTCATCATAGCCATCAGAGCCATTAGGGCCATAATCAAGCCATTGTTGCTTGTGCCGGGCGATGTTCCGGGCTTTGCGGTAGTCCCAGCTTTTGTGGCGGCAGATCCCGCTTTAGAGCCAGTGGTGCCAGCTTTGGTACCGCTTGAACCTTCGCCGGTTGCATCTTCTTTTGTTCTGAAAAGTGTGCCGTTTTTATAGACGTTACCCAAGCTGTCTGTTGTGTATTCATCTTCCATTTCTGGAACACGTATCAACTCACCATTTTGATTATAAAGATTTCCAAAATCATCATTGTTTTCTGGAATCCTCATTAGATCGCCGTCTTTGTTATAAAGATTTTCATTGGCCAAAAGACCAGCTCTATCATCATAATCTTGGGCCGTCATGTCATTTGGATCAAATAACGAAGATAGATTACCCATGTAATCTCCGCCAATATCGTCTTCCATAGCTTTATCCTTTCCAGCGGGCTGGCCCGCATCTTTGTTTACTAGTGTATCGGTGGCAGCCTTGTTTATCAAGTCACCAGTCGTGTCTTCATCAATCCCAAGTAACTTCTCAATTTCTTTGTTTCCAGGTCCAAGATCGGTTTTGTCTTCATCCGCCGTCTTTGGCTGTATAGATGAAAGCAATTCATCAATACTTGGTTGTTTGTATTGCTGTAATTGATTTACAAGATCTTCATCATCTGGCGGCTGTTGATTAACAGTGACCGGATTTGCTGTCTGGTTGTTTGTTGATGGGAAGAAGTCGTTGATATTGAACTTGCTTGGGGTGCTTTCTTCATTAGCTCTTGACTGAGCCACAGCATTACTAGCTGCAGAAGATGCTCTACCAACTACTGCGTTTTGTATGGCCTGATCAATAGGAACGCCAGTAGCGGCCGCCGCAAGAATGCTAGACGCCATGTTCTTGTCTGCTGGAGACAAGTTCTCCATGCCTGGAACTTGATCGATAGCAGTGTTAACACCAGTACCTACAGCACTACCTAATAGCGCCTTTCCAAGATCAGCTTGGCCGCCGCTTCCTACAAACTGCTGGGCTGTTTTTGCCGCAATGTCTGTTCCAGTCTTGCCCAATAGGTCTGTAATGCCTTGAGAACCAGAGATCAGATTGCCGGCCTGACCACCCAGATAAGACAGAGCAGTGCCCTTTGCCACATCTTTGAGATTGCCACCGGCAAGTAATTGGAAAGCAGCGTTGGCCGCCAGCTGGGCAGGCAAAGACAAGCCACCGGTAGCGGCCGCAAGCGCAATCTGACCAACTGGCCCCATGTCTGCCATGATGTTGGCAAGATCATTAGAAGACGATTTAGTCGTGTAAAAGTAAGGAGTACCATCAGGTCCAAACTGAACCCTGTATCCAGTATTGTCTTTACCAGCAAACGTACCACCCCAAGCATTACCAGTCTGGCGCTCGCTATACGTCATCGGGACTTCTTGGCCAGTTAACTTGTTTCCATAAGTCTTACCAGTCTCAACCAGCGCCATGCCGTTTTTTGTAACAACTTTAGATGGATCTACAGTTTTGAAGTTGCCATCAGCGTCTTGGTATCCATAGGCTTTACCTATTTGAGATGGATCTAGATTTATCCTTGATGTGTTTCCATCTGCATCTGGAGGTGATACAACGAAGTAGCCATTCTCATCTTGCTGAGCTACTTGGCCGTTATATCCTTCGCGAATGATTGCCTGCTCGAGCTTTGGAACTTCACCAAACTGCTTAATATCAGTAATACCAATGCTGGCCATGATGCGGGCCATGTCTGCGGCGTTCTTCTCGGTAGATCCATGACCCTCGCCTTGCCACTTAGAAGTCAATCCCTGACCTAAGATCTGATTGGTTAACCCGCTAACAATCTCTGGAGATGGGCCTGTTGGTGCGGCCTGTGCGGCTGGCTTTTGAGCTGGTTGAGCTGGTGTAATAGGAAGACCAAATACACCTGTGGGAGCGGCATCTTCTACAACCTGATTTGTAGGCGATCTTGGGTCAACGGCCGGCGCTGGCTCAGGGCCATTCTTTAGGGTTTGTTGTGGCGCATCAAGATACTCTTTAACAGAGTTAGTCTCAGTAATTATCCCTGAGTTAGGGTTATACGGCTCAGGAGATCCTGGCTCTGAGCCGTTGTTTAGTTTGCCTTGCGGCACATTATTCAAATACTCACCAAAGTTGTCTGTAATGATCCCAGAATTAGGATTATAAGGCTCAGGAGAGCCTGGCTCTGAGCCGTTGTTTAGTGTACCTTGGGGCACAGTATTGGGAGTTCCAAACAGATTGGGAATGCCATAGTTGTTTGGAGCCAGCCCAGTAATGCCTGTAGGTGCATATGGAGTTGCAATGTCTTGAGCGGGTAATGCCACATCCTGGGGTGGATTATCAGCATCATAAGTTAATGCTGTTGGGTTTTTGGGCTTCTTTAATGGCCACTCTGGGTATGGTGCGTCCCAAGACATATTATCCAACCTTCCAATTTGTTCCGTCAGAATATACAGGGACTGCAACAGCTCCGCCAGTCACCACTGTAGACCCGAATACGGGAGCCAAAGCATCAGTTACAAAAGCCCGAGCACCTTTACCAGAAACAGATGCGAATGGTAATGTAGCTACTGTGTAGTTAGTCAAGGGAGGCTCAATGCCGTTTGACTCTAGCTGATTCAAGATGTTCTGAAGACGATTGAAGTACAGACGCAAGATGTTATTCAATTGATTCTGGTACTGCTCATCATAGGCTGGGGTCGCCAACGGCAAAGCAGGCGGCTGAATACGCTGGAGTTCAAACTTTGAAGTAACAATCAAGCTCATGAGTTACCCCTGCGACCATCTTGACGAATATCCAAACGCGGCGATCCAAGCTGCCATGTGCATCCAATCTGGTTTGATTCCAGCTTCAAGATCATCTGGCGGCCACGAACACGGATGTAAACCTGACCCGTAAACTGCTCAATAGGCACGATGGCTGTACGAACAATCGCAGCGTTTGAGTTACCACCCAGAGAGATAGGATCGTTATAACCTGATCCAGAGTTCTGCATGGGGATCAGAGTCATTGTGGCCTGTGGTGAATCAATCGTAGACCCACGGAATGTAATGTCGGGCAGGATACGCCATACGAAACCAAACTTATCGCCGTCATCAATGTCAAACTCAGCTGTTTCAATAATGGCGTTAATTGGCAGGGTAGTGCCGGTTGCATTATCGTCAACACCATTCTCGTGATAAACAATGTTTCCTGTGGTGTTTGATTGATAAGTTGCCGCCATAGGATAGTTACGCAGGCCTGAATCTAGCCATGCTGTACGCGCCATAGTCCCGTAAGCCCAGACGTCTTCTGCGTAGTTATATGTGACGTATCTGTCAATTGCTGTTGAGTTTGCTGAACAATAAAAGAACCAGATTTCGTTAAAGCCTTCGTTTGTAGATGCAAAGATCTGCGCGGCTTGGTCTAAGTTAATGTCTTCATAAATAAACTGACGCAGATCGCAACGCAGAGTCTGCACTCGACCATCGTATTTATAGAACTTATCCACACCCATCCAGTAAGAAACACCAGATGCCAAGGCTGTCGCGTTAGGCCCAGCAAGAGATACGTTGTCTCCAAGTAGCTGAGAGCCCCAAACTGCTGGCGGGCCTTGGTATTGCAGAGAATAAAGAGAAGAGTCCGTCCAGACTAAAATCTCTTGACGGGATTGCATCACAGCAACAATCTTAGAGCCGTGTGATAAAAGTAAACTACCCGCCTGATTGGTGGCAGATGGTGTCCAGTTTAAGTAATCTTCTTGGTCAGACCAGCGGATCAACATGGGGTTTAGCGTTGAGTCAGCATAGTCATTTGTGCCAAACGCAAAAGTAAAGCGCGAGGCATCAGACACCAAAAGAAGATTCTGAAACAACGGCACATCAGAAGCACTGGGCAATCCAGAGATTAAAACACCCCGAGTTGTCAGTGATGTACTAGCTTTCCAAATGTACAAGGGGCCGCCATTGGGGCCAAAGATTAAATCTTGACCAAAGTTATTCTGGTTCCAGATACGCATCTGGGTGTTACTTGGTGTACCAATACCCCAAGTGCCAGACCCCCAAGCGCCTGCGCCCCAACCAATCAAAGGAATCTGGTAGGCAGAACCAACATTAACCTGATAGGCCGCCAACACAGAAGCTCCGCCGCCAACTGCGTTTGATGATGCTGTAGTAGAAGCGGTAATTTGATATGTAGTCGTTGACGTACCAATCGTGGTAATCTGATATTCGCCGTTTAAACTAAGCCCGCCTACAGTTGTAGCACCGCTAAAAGTAACGAAGTCGCCGTTTACCCAGCCGCCTGTAGAGTCAGTAACAGTAACTGTAGCAAGACCAATAAACGTTTGGAATGGATTGTTTCCTAGGGTAGCCGCTGTTTTCCGCAAGGGAGTGACATCGTTGTACGCCCCGCCAGACTCAATGTAGAACTTAAGGTTAGTACCAACGCCCAGATAGTTTGCACCACCAAGAGTGACCCAGTTCCACAAAGACCGGCAGATACCAAGAAACGTTGCCGAGGAAATGCGCTGCCA
>Ga0209188_1000453_pt1 | contig 39755 bp, 25 predicted proteins | sample C_130625_EF_Meta_FD_187307 | JGI IMG/M metagenome (GOLD analysis project Ga0209188, IMG submission 187307) | Freshwater microbial communities from Lake Croche, Canada to study carbon cycling - C_130625_EF_MetaG (SPAdes) (version 2) | ecosystem: Environmental > Aquatic > Freshwater > Lake...
TCCAAAACGGGCCCGGCCGCCACGGCCCCTGGGCGCTCGGCGAAGTCGAGGCCTTCGTGCAGCGGCCGGGGAGCGATGCCTGGGAGAAGGTGACGCTCGTCCATCCGACAGCCGACTTCTCCGAGCCCGAGTCGGCTCCGCCGCCGCCGGCCGACAAGCCGAACGAGAAGCGGTCGATCGGGCCAGTCGCCAATCTCGTCGATGGCAACCACGCCACCTGGTGGAAGGCCGATCGTGGCCCAGAGCGCCGGCATCAGCCGTCGGTCGCCGTGCTCCAGTTTGAAAAACCGCTCGACCTCCCGGAAGGAACGAAGCTCAAGATCGCGCTCCATTGGCCAGGGACCCCGAGCCTCGTCGGCGCTACACGCTTGAGCCTCACGACCACTCCGAGCCCGACCGCCCCGGCAACCGACCATGCCGCGATCCTCGCCATCCGCACTCCCGAGGCGCAGCGAACAGCCGCTGACCGGGCGGCGATCTTCGAGGCTTGGCGGAAGACCGTCCCGGAGCTCAAAGCCCACGACGAGGCGATCTCCCGGATCTGGCGGGAGATGCCTGCCGCCCAGACCACCGTGCTCCATATGGCCCCCCGCCCGCCGTCCCGCCACCGCACCACCCGGCTCCTCGACCGAGGGAATTGGATGAAGCCCCTTCAGGCCGTCGAGGCGCATGTGCCGGCCGCGCTCCATCCGCTTCCCGCGGGGGCTCCGGCCAACCGGCTCGGGTTTGCCCAGTGGCTCGTCGCCCGTGAGTCGCCGCTGGCCGCGCGCGTCGCGGTCAATCGCGTCTGGCAAGCGATCTTCGGGCAGGGCCTCGCCGAGGTGCCGGACGACTTCGGCACCCGCAGCCCCGTGCCGCTCGAGCGGGATCTCCTCGACTGGCTCGCCGTCGACTTCATGGACAAAGGCTTCAGCCAAAAGGCGCTCGTGCGAGCCATAGTTACCAGCGACACCTACAAGCAGTCGTCCCGGGCCACTCCGACAGCGATCGCCGCCGATCCGACCAATCGGTTCCTCGCCCGCGGCCCGCGCTTTCGAGCCGATGCGGAGGTCGTCCGCGATCTGGCCCTCGCCGTCTCGGGGCTCGTCACGCACGCTTCCGGAGGCCCCGGCGTGATGGCGCCGGTGCCACAAAACGTCCTCGACTACAACTACGGCGGGGTCAGCTGGAAGGCTGCGGAAGGGCCCGAGCGCTACCGGCGGAGCGTCTATCTCCACCGCAAGCGATCGATGCCCGATCCGCTTCTTTCGGCCTTCGATGCCCCCAACGGCGACATAGCCTGTGCCCGCCGCCTTCGCTCGAACACGCCACTGGCGGCGCTGGCCGGCCTCAATGAGCCGGTGTTTGTCGAAGCCGCCCGGGCCCTCGCCCTCAAAATCCTCCGCGACGGAGGCGCCGACGACCAGGCGCGGATCCGTCACGCGTTTTCAGCCTGCACCGGCAGGCTTCCCAGCGGTGACGAGACCTCGACGCTCCTCGCCTTCCTCGACACGCAGCGGCGGCGGATCGCCGATGGCTGGCTCGATTCGCGGGAGGTCGCCACCGGCAGCAGCGACACGATTCCATCCCTTCCGGCAGGTGCCACCCCCCAGGATGCCGCCGCCTGGACGCTCGTCGCCCGCGTCCTATTGAATCTCGACGAGACCGTCAGCAAGCATTGATTCTCGCCCCTCCGGCAACGCCTCTCCGCCACGCCCAAGGATTCCCATGACCGCTTTCCCCTCGGCCGAACAGGTCCGCGACGCCCAGGCCAAGCTCCTGCGGCGACGCTGGTTCTTCCGCGACTGCGGCGTGTCGCTTGCCGGCATGGCGGCGGCATCGCTCCTCGAGAAGGAGAGCCTCGCGTCGTCGGCCCCGAATCCGCTCGCCCCCCGGGCTCCCCACTACGCGCCAAAAGCAAAGCGGGTGATCTCGATGTTCCAGGCGGGGGCGCCCAGCCACCTCGAGCTGTACGACTTCAAGCCGGAGCTTGCCAAGCGGAGCGGGTCGCTTCCGCCGGCCGAGCTTCTCGCCGGCTACCGGGCCGCCTTCATCAATCCCAATTCGACGCTCCTCGGGCCGAAGTTCGCCTTCAAGCGATACGGCCGCACCGGGCTCGACGTCAGCGAACTCCTCCCGCACATCGGCAGCATCGCCGACGACATCTGCGTCATCCGGTCGATGCAGACCGATGCCGTCAATCACGCGCCGGCGCAGATCCTCATGAACACCGGCTCGCAGCAGTTCGGCCGGCCGAGCTTCGGGGCCTGGACGCTCTACGGCCTGGGGAGCGAAGCGGAGGATCTTCCCGGCTATGTCGTCCTCACCAGCGCCACCGGCACCAGCGGCGGGGCGAGCAACTACGGCGCCGGCTTCCTCCCCACGCTCTACGGCGGAATCCCCCTTCGCGGCACCGGCGATCCGGTTCTCTATCTCACCAACCCCAAGGGGATCGATCGGGAAGCGCAACGGGCCTCGCTCGACACGCTCAACCGGCTCAATTCGCTAGCCCTCGAGGCGGTTGGTGATCCGGAGATCGCTTCCCGGATCCAGAGCTACGAGATGTCCTACCGGCTCCAGTCGAGCGCCCCGGAGCTGATGAATCTCGCCGATGAGCCGAAGGCCGTTCTCGATCGCTACGGAATCACCGATCCGGCCAAGCCGGGCTACGCGCGCAATTGCCTCCTCGCCCGCCGGCTTCTCGAGCGCGGTGTCCGCTTCGTGCAACTCTTCCATGAGGCTTGGGACACCCATGGCGACCTCGTCAATCGGATGAAGCACAACGCCGCCGACACCGATCGGGCGAGCGCCGCCCTCGTCATCGATCTCAAGGAGCGTGGCCTCCTCGACGACACGCTCGTGACGTGGGGAGGGGAGTTCGGACGGACGCCAATGAACCAAGGGGGCAGCGACGGCCGCGACCATCACAATCGGGCGTTTTCGATGTGGGTGGCCGGCGGCGGCTTCAAGGCGGGGCACGTCCACGGCGCGACCGACGACTTCGGCTTCAACGTCGTCGCCGATCCGGTGCACGTTCACGATCTCAACGCCACGCTCCTCCACCTCCTCGGCCTCGACCACCTCCGCCTCACCGCCCGCCACCAGGGGCGCGACTTCCGGCTCACCGACGTCCATGGCAACGTCGTGCACGGATTGATCGCCTGACCGGCACTGCAACCGCGCCAGCGCTTCACCGCCGCGGCCGCGGGGCCTTGAGATCGTGGCCGAGATTGTCGAGAACGACATGGACGAGGTCTTCGGTTCGCTCCGCCGACACGAGCAGAAAACAGAACAGCATTTCGTCGAGGGTGCCGTCCCCCCAGACGACGCGGCGGGGGGGCTTGGAGGGGTTTGATGGATTGGCGGCGGAGTTGTCGAACACGCCTTCCATGACGATCCGCGTTCCGGCCGGGAGCGGGAACGGCTGCTCGTAATAAAACTCGTCCTGCCAGTCGTAGTTCCAGGCTGGAATGTCGACGAGTCGCTGCGTCGACCCATCGGGCAATTCGGCCCGCACGCTCACCGACTTGCCGAGGAGGTGCATGTGGGGAACGATGCCGACGAGCGTCACGTCTTTGGGGAGCGAGTAGCTCGCCGAGGCCCGCCAGTCGGCGGCGCCGGCGGGGATGTCGATGTCGTACGCACTTGTCCAGATGCTCCCCACGAGGCGGTCCCGATCGGCGATGATCGCGGCGGTCGGCTCGTCGAGAAAATAGAGCCCGATCTCCGAGCGATCGCTCCGCTCGACGCCATCGGGGTGATAGTGGATCTGGACGACGAGATCAGAGCCCTTCTTGAGATGCCGGCCGCGCCCGCCGGGGAGCCGCCGCGGCGTGTTTCCCGGCGACCAGCCGCCGAGGGCACCTGAGGGGAGGAAACCCGGGCCGGAAAACTTCCCGTAGCCCGGCTCAGGCGTGGCCGCGTCGAGCCGTCGCGCGGCACCTGAGGCATCGAGAAAGAGGACGGCATGATGGACAACGCGCGGGTTGCCGGGATGGAAATCGATCGCGGCCACGACCTTGTCTTCAGGAATGTCGATCGGGATCACGAAATGCTGGAGGATGTCGGGGCTGTCGGCCGGCACGGTAAACGCCTCCGGCATCCGGACGACGAGATCGGGGGGCCCGAGTTGCCAGCCGGGGGTGAACTCCGGCAGGGTGGGCTCGTCGGCAGGGTCGCCAGGCTCGCAGCCTCCTTCGGCCCAGGCCGTGATCGTCTCGATCTCCTCCTGTGTCATCCGGCGATCGCCGAGGAATGGATGAGCATCGTTGGCGGCAGGCATCCAGGGAGGCATGATCCTGGCAGCAATCGTCTCCACGATCATCGGGGCGTGGGCCGCCACCTCCGCGCACGTCGTAAGGGGGAAGGGGGCGACCTCGCCGGCCCGGTGACACGACACGCAGCGGGCATGGATGATCGGCGCGACATCGCGGGCAAACGTGACGGTGGTCTTTAAAGCTGGCGCTGCGGCGATTTCCAGTCGGCATCCCACTGGCGCAATGAACGCTTCCGCCGGGGCCTTGCCAGCAGCGACAGCCGCGACCGCATCGGCAAGCCAGCGCTGGGTGACCGCCTGCCGCCGCCGGCCGACCGCTCGGTACGCATCGTCGATCGCGCCCCGGTAGGCGACGCGGCCACTGGCATCGATCACAAACGCCTCCGGCACATGGGTGGGGCGGAGGCGGCCGCGGAGCGCCTCACGGCCTTCCCAGATGACAGGGTAGGGGAGGGGCCGGTCCTGAAAATGGGCGATCGCCTCGTCGCGCGTCACCGCCTCGTCGGTGACAACGGCGAAGAACCGCACCGGCGTTCGGTCCGGGCCTGCGGCTCGGGCCACCTCGTCGGCCATTTTTTTCAGCCGCGGCAGCGCGCCGTTCGAGATCGGGCAGGTGGTGGAGAGGAACACGACGACATCGACGGAGTGCTCCCCGTCATCGAACGAATGCCTCCGGCCGTCGAGGTCTGTCGCCTCGATCGCACCAGCTTCCCACGCGGAATGAAGAGGCGCAGCCGACTCACATCGGGATCCAACAAAAAGTACGCCGACAAGGCAACTGATCGACACGACAATCGCAAAGACAACCCGCGAGAGAGACGATGCTTTCACGAGACTTCCTCCCAAAGGCACATCGGTTCATCATCGGTTTATCAAGGGTCGCCGGCAACTTCGATTCCAACCTACAATCCAGAGGCCTTGCATCTGAATCCTTGCCTCGTCAGCCGGACGAGGCATGCAGTGAACCCGGGAAGGGGAAACCAATCATGCTGACGAGACTCGTCGCTGCCGTGTTCGTCGTGGTGCTGTCACTCTCCGCCGCTGCGGCCGATCCCCGCGACACGATTGCCCGCGAGAATGCCCGGGAGGGCGCGCTCGACTGGCAGCTCACGAAGGTGGGCCTGCGGAATGACGTCCGCGCCCGCGGCATCGAAGGCTATTGCTCGCGGCAGAGCGTGAAGGCGGGCGAGACGATCGAAATCTTCGTCTCCACCGCCCCGGCCGCGCCGTTTCGGCTCGAGATCTTCAGGCTCGGCTACTACGGCGGCCGCGGCGCCAGGCTCATGAAAACCCTTGGCCCCTTCGACGGCGTCACCCAGCCCGATCCCGAGCCGGGGGAGAAAGATCTCCACGAGTGCCGCTGGAAGGCCTCGACCAGCCTCGTTATCCCCGACGACTGGGTGAGCGGCGTCTACCTCGGCAGGCTGTCGGTGATCCCCCCCGACGACACGAAGGCCGCCTGGCAGAGCTACGTCACGTTCATCGTCACCGACGACCGCCCCGCCGACATCCTCTTCCAGTGCTCCGACAACACCTGGAACGCCTACAACGCCTGGCCGAGCAACTTCTCGGTCTACACCAATCCCAAGGGGACGAGTGGCCCGTGGAACGATGTCAGCTTCGATCGCCCTTTCGGCCGCTATGCCCAGCACACGAGCGTCGTCAACGATCCGCTCTCGATCGGATCAGGGGAGTTTCTCTCGTTCGAATATCCGCTCGCCTATTTCCTCGAGCAGCACGGCTATGACGTCAGCTATGCCTCCAACAGCGACATGCTCACCCCCGACCGGGGCCTGAAGTGCAAGGCCTTCCTCAGTGTCGGCCACGATGAATACTGGGACCGACGGCAGTTTGATTCGGTCGTGACCATGCGCGACGCGGGGGTGAGCCTCCTGTTTCTCTCCGGCAACTCCGTCTGCTGGGTGACGCCGCTGCGCCAAAGCCATGACGGCCGCGACAACCGGATCATGTTCCGCGGCGGCCCGTATGGCGGCGATACGCCGACGGCCCTCGAGCGGGAGCGTGTCAACGGCCCCTTCCCCGAGAAGGGCCCCGACGAGGGCTATCTGATGGGCGCCCGCAACGTCGAACCGGTCAACGGCGGCGGCGACTGGATCTGCACCAAGCCCGACCACTGGATGTTCGCAGGCACCGGCATGAAGGCGGGGGAGAGGATCCCCGGTCTCATCGGCTGGGAATACCACGGCAATCCCCCCGACGACATCCCCGGCCTCGAAATCGTCGGCGCCGGTACGGCGCTTGTCGGTGGGGAGCAGCCGCAGCAGTGGACCGCCACGATTTACCCCGGCCCCAAGGGCAACATCGTCTTCAACGCCTCGACGATCTTCTGGGCCCAGGGGCTCTCCAATCCTCCCGGGCACACGCTGCCCTGGTCGCACTGGACGCGCCCCCACGGCCCCGACGCCCGCGTTCAGCGGATCACCCACAACCTCCTCGCCCGGGCGCTCAGCCCCCAGGGGAACGAAGCAGTAACGGTCGCCGACGCGCGCCGCATCCATGACGCCCCCCCGCACGCCGCCTTCAGCGATCTCGTTCGCTGGCATGATGCCTGGTGGTGCGTGTTCCGCGAAGCGGAGGGGCACGTCGGTGGCGACGGCCGGATCCGCGTCCTCACTTCGCCAGATGGCGACGCGTGGGAGTCGGCAGGAGTCGTGGCCGAAGCAGGGATCGATCTCCGCGACCCGAAGGTGTCGGTCACGCCCGACGATCGACTGATGCTCGTCGCTGGCGGAAGCGTCTACCGGGGCGGCACGAAGCTCCTCGGCCGTCAGCCACGGGTGGCGTTCTCGGCCGACGGCCGCGAGTGGTCACCGCCAAAGCGCATCCTCGCGGAAAACGACTGGCTGTGGCGCGTCACCTGGCATGGGGAGACTGCGTATGGGGTCGCCTATCGCACCGGGGCGCCTGAAGGGACGCCGGAAGACACCGGCGAATGGACGACGACCCTTTACAAAAGCCCCGACGGCCTCGCCTGGCAGCCGGTGACGGTTTGGGACATTCCCGGCCGCCCCAATGAGACATCGCTCCGCTTCCGCGCCGACGGCACGGCCTTGGCGCTTGTCCGCCGGGAGAGCGGCGATCGGCAGGGCTGGTTCGGAAGCGCTCCGCCCCCGTACCGCGACTGGACGTGGCGACCGATCGGCCGGCCCATCGGCGGGCCCGAGTTCCTTGTGCTCGCCGACGGCCGGATCCTCGCCGCCGGGCGGGATTACCGAGAAACCGGTCCGTTGACCGCGGTCGACTTCCTCGATCCCGCCTCCGGGGCGTGGCCCGCCGGCGTCGCGCTGCCCAGCGGCGGCGACACGAGTTATCCTGGCATGGTGGAACATGACGGCCAGATCTGGATGAGCTACTACGCGACGCACGAGGGGAAGTCGGCGATTTATTTCGCCAGGCTTGCCGTGCCGCCCCCCGGGGACGAGTGATGGGCTGCGGCGAATCGGGATTTCAACTGACTCGGGCCGCATGGGCGCTGGTGCTGTGCCTCCTCGGCAGCCTTCCGATCGGTGCGGCGGAGCTCCCGGCAGCCCCTCAGTCCGACGAGCGCTTCTTTACCGACACCGTCCTCCCGGTCCTCGAGGCGCGCTGCTTCGCCTGCCATTCCCACGACCACGAGATCAAAGGGGGCCTGGCTCTCGATTCGCGGAGTGGCTGGGTGCGGGGAGGGGACCAGGGGCCGGCGATCGTCCCCGGGGTACCGGAGGAATCGCTCCTCATCGAGGCGATCCGTCACACAAACCCCGAACTCCAGATGCCCCCCGAGGGCGTTCTCCCGGCGGAGGAGCTCGCCCACCTCGTCGACTGGGTGCGCCGCGGTGCCCCCGATCCCCGCGTGGTCGAGGTCTCCCCGGAGGAAGCCTGGAAGGAGAAGCTCGCGGAGCGGGCAACCTGGTGGAGCCTCCAGCCGCCGCGGCTGACCGAGCCTCCGAGCGTCAGCGATCCGGCCTGGCAGCGGGATCCGGTCGATCGATTCATCCGCGCGAAGCTCGACGCTTCCGGGATCGAGCCGGCGGCCCCGGCCGATGCCGCGACGCTTGGCCGCCGGCTGTCGCTCGTGCTCACCGGCCTGCCGCCGTCGTTCCACGCCTCGCTTCCCGCCAGCGCCTCCACGGAGGAGGTCGTCGATGCCCTCCTCGCCTCGCCCCATTTCGGCGAGCAGTTCGCCCGCCACTGGATGGATGTCGTCCGCTACACCGACACCTACGGCTACGAATGGGACATCGCCGCCCGCGGCTCGTGGGACTACCGCGACTACCTCGTCCGGGCGTTCAACGATGACATCGGCTTCGACCAGCTCGTCCGCGAGCAGATCGCCGGCGATCTCCTCCCTGAGCCACGGGCCGACGCGACAGCTGGCTTGAACGCCAACCAGATCGGGCCGATGTTCTTTCATTTTGGCGAGCACCGCCACGGCAGCAGCCTCGACTTCAACGGCATCCACCAGGAGATGATCGACAACAAGATCGACGCTTTCTCCAAAACATTTCTGGCGATGACGGTGGGCTGCGCCCGCTGCCACGATCACAAGCTCGATGCGATCTCTCAGAAAGACTATTACGCCCTGGCCGGGATGTTCATGACGCCGCGGTGGACGCCCCGCGACGTCTCCCTTCCCGAAGTCAACGCTTCGTCGATCGCCACGCTCGAGCGCCTCCGCGGCGAGATCCAAGCGAGCCTCGCCGCCGCTTGGAGCCGCGAGGCGCTCGCGTTCTCGGGCACCACGCTCCGGGAACGCCTCCGGGCCGATCCGGAGGGGGCGAAGGCGGCGTCGATCGACGACGTGAGCCATCCCTTGGGCAAGCTCCTCGAAGCCGCTGCCCAGCCAGATGCTGACGCCACTGTGACGGTCCCTGAAGCCTGGAAGGCGCTCGCCGCAGCGTGGCAGGCGGCCCGTACGATGCGGCAGGAAGCCAATGCCCGCTGCACGACGCTCGTCGACCTCACCGATCCAGGGCTGCCTCCGGGCTGGGTCGCAGAAGGGGAGGGGATGGCCCACGGGCATGTTGCCGCACCGACGATCCGAGTCAGCCTGGAGGGGGATTCACTCGTCGCCGGACTCCTCCCGGCGGGCCACCATACCCATGCCCTCTCACCAAGACTCCCCGGCATTCTCCGTCTCCCTCCCCCGGAGAGTTTTTCCCGGAAGTGGGTGAGCGTGCAGGTCGCCGGCGGGGAGTGGGCGGCGAAGCTCGTTGTCCCGCAAAACGCGATCCTCAATGAAGGGAGCGGCGGCCCGGCGTTCTTCGACGCGAAGGCGGCTCCGCAGTGGCAAGCCGTCTCGCTCACGCCCTTGAAAAACGGCGTCACGAGGGTGCTCACCGAGTTCGCCACGACTGACTTCAATCCCAACTTTCCACCGCGCACGGGGCTTGCCACCGCCGGCGGCGTGACGTTGCCGGCCGCCGATGACGGCGTGGGGAAGAAGAGCTGGCTCAGCGTTACCGGGCTTGTCACCCACGACGAGCCCGGCGCTCCGCTTCCCGATCTCGACCTGTTTGCAGCGCTCTTCGACCGGAACGGGCCGACAACCGAAGGGGAAGTCTGGGACGCGGTGGCTGACTGGCTCCGCGGCGCCGTCGACCGCTTTGCCACCGGGAAGGCCACAGCGGGCGACGTCCTGATCCTCGACTGGCTGCTCGCCCGCAAGCTCCTCCCCAACGACGCCGCGACGCTGCCTGAGGCCGGGGCGCTCATGACCCGTTACCGGGAGGTGGAAGCGACGATCCGCCCGCCACGAACGGTCAACGGCATGGACGAGCGCGGCATGGCCCCGATCGACTACCGGCTCAACCTCCGTGGCAACGTCGATGACGAAGGGCCGGCGGTGCCACACGGATTTCTCGAGGTCTTTTCAGCGAGCCACGGCAGCGGGCCATTGCCTGGGAGCGGCCGGCTCGAGCTCGCCGACGCGCTCGCGAGCGGCCGCAATCCGCAGACGGCCCGGGTCTACGTCAACCGGGTCTGGCAGTGGGTGTTCGGCACGGGGCTCGTTTCAACGTCGAGCGACTTCGGCCGGCTCGGCGACCGTCCCTCCCATCCGGAGCTGCTCGACTGGCTGGCGCTCGACTTCATGCACGATGGCTGGTCGACGAAGCGGCTCGTCCGCCGGCTCGTTTCCACGGAGACCTTCCGCCAGGGTTCACGCGCTTCCGCCACAGCCCTCATCGCCGACCCCGGCAACCGCCTCCTCCATCACCACCCCACCCGCCGGCTCGACGCCGAGGGGATCCGCGACAGCCTTCTCGCCGTCTCGGGCCGGCTCGATCCGCGGCTTGGAGGGCGACCGATCCGGCCGCACCGCTTTCTCGAAGACCCCGCCAAGCGGCTCTTCGCCGGCCCGCTCGACGGGGAAGGACGGCGTTCGATCTACCTCGAGATGTCGATCATGGCGCCGCCGCCATTTCTCGTCGGTTTCAATCTGCCGGCGCCGAAGATCCCCACCGGTAAACGCGACGTGACGAGCGTGCCGGCACAGGCGCTGATCCTCATGAACGATCCTTTCGTCGTCGCCATGGCCGACCATTGGGCCGGCCGGATCCTCGCCGACGGCCGCAGCCAGCCAGCCGAGCGGTTGGCGGCGATGTTCCGCGAGGCACTCGGCCGCGAGCCCAGCTCGGAAGAGCTTTCCCTGTGGGTCGGGGCTGTAGCCGAGTTTGCCCCACCGAACGCCACACCGGAAGCGCTCATGGCCGACCGAGCGGCCTGGAAGGGGGTGGCCCATGCCCTGTTCAACACCAAAGAGTTCATTCATCACCGCTGAGCGTCGTTCGCCGGAGATCTCCCCATGACCTATTCCGACGCGCTCCCGCAAGGATTCTGCCCCGGCAGGGCTCCTGCCGCCCCGTCGCGGCGCGGATTTCTCGCCGGGTCATCAGCGGGCTTCGGGATGCTCGCGCTCTCCGGCCTCCTCGGCCCCCGCGCCGCCGGGGCAACATCGGCCACCGCTCGCCCCCGGGCCCGCAACGTCATCTTCTGCTTCATGGACGGCGGCCCGAGCCACGTCGATCTCTTCGACCCCAAGCCGATGCTCAAAGCTCACGAAGGGACGAAGATCGGCGACACCAACGTCTCGAAGCGATCGCAGTCAGATGCCAACCGGGTCTGGTTCGGCAGCCCGTGGGAGTTTCGCAGGCGCGGGCAAAGCGGGCTGTGGGTCAGCGATCTCTTCCCCCGCATCGCCGAGGTCGCCGACGACCTGTGCGTCGTCCGCTCGATGGTCGGCGAACTCCCGCTCCACGGCCAGCAGAATCTCCTCCTCCACACCGGCCGGATCATCGGCTCCGCCCCGAGCTTCGGCGCCTGGGTCTCCTACGGCTTGGGGAAGGAGAACGACAACCTCCCCGGCTACGTCGTCCTCAACAACGACTGGGTGCCCAACGGCGGCCTGGAGAACTTTGGCAGCGCCTATCTCCCCGCCTCCCACCAGGCGACGCTGCTCCGGGCTGCCGGCACGCCGGTCGACAACATCGTCGCTGCCGATCCCGAGGCTCTCCAGCGTCGCAAGCTCGCCTTGCTTGAGTCTCAGGATCGACGCTTCGCCGCCGCCGCTTCCGACAGCACGGCGATCGAAGCCTTGATCGCCAACGACGAGACGGCCTTTCGGATGCAGGCCACCGTCCCCGACGTCGTCGACATCAGTCGCGAGCCTGAATATGTCCGCCGGCTTTACGGCCTCGACTCCGCCGACGAACACCAGCGGCTCTATGCCACCCAGGCCCTCCGGGCCCGCCGGCTCATCGAGAGCGGTGTCCGGTTCGTCGAGATCACCTGCCCGAGTTTCGACGGCAACAATTCCCCCTGGGATCAGCATGGCCAGATCGTCCAAAACCATGCCAAGAATGCCACCGTCACCGAGCAATCGGTGGCAGCCCTGATCGTCGATCTCAAAGCCCGCGGCCTCCTCGACGAGACGATCGTGATCTGGGCCGGCGAGATGGGGCGCACGCCCCACACCCCGGCGGTGAACCCCGGCTGCGGCCGCGACCACCATGTCGATGGCTATTCGATCTTCCTCGCCGGCGGCGGCTTCCGTGGCGGGATGGCCTATGGGGAAACCGATGACTTCGGCAATTCCGTCGTCGCGGATGCCGTCGACATCCACGACATCCACGCCACGATCCTCCACCAGCTCGGCGTCGATCATGAGCGGCTCACCTTCCGCCACGGCGGCCGCGACCATCGCCTCACCGACGTCCACGGCCGGGTGATCCGCGCCCTCCTCGGCTGACCGCCGAGGGGATCACGAAGTGAGACTCACTCGAGGATCGTGACGGCATCGGCCGGGCCGCCGAACATCGCCGGGAGGGGCATGTCGCGGAAGTTCGCTCCTTCATCGGTGCCGTAGCGGATCTGAAAGCGTTCGAGCGGCACCTCGGCCGGGGTACCCTTCCGCAGAACGCTCGCCTTTATGGCCCCCCAGCCGCGCTTCGCTTCGTTCCCGGTCACCTCGAGGGCGAGCGTGCCGGCCCGATAAGGGGTGGCAAGCATCGGCGGCACTTCGACGACGAGCCCGCCGGGGATCCCGCTGACTTTCAAGGCGCGGCCGTCGAACCAACCCCGTATCCCATCCGCAGCCACCCCCTCGCCGCGGAGGACGACGACAAAGCCCTCCTGAGACGCTTCCGCATCGGGCACGATCACCGCGCGGCACCAGAGCGGTTTTTCTCCGGGGGCGAAGCGGGCGAGGAGCGCTTCGGACGATGGAAACGCCCCGCCGCCGCGCCGCACCGACACCCAGCGGAGCGAGGGATCGTGTGGATCACGATCGTCGAGCCTCGCCGGCGGCTCGAGCCCGGCGGCGACATGGACGGCATTCACGAGCACGCGCACCACCTCGGGCTTCGCCAGATCGTCGGCATGGCCGATCGAGGTGTAGATCGAGCGGCCGCCGTCGGGGCGGATGAAGTCGGTGAGCACCGGCTGCATCGGCTTCCCCGGCACCTCACCGACAGCCAGCACCCGGGTCTTCTCCGACACCGGGGCGACCAGATAGAGCGAGCCGGTCTGCTCGATCGATCCATCGGCCGGAATCCCGGCGAGGAGCGGATCGGCCCCCGCTCCCGCCGCGACTTTGAGCGAAGCACGGAGTTCGTTGCCGAAGTGGCCGCTGTATTCGATGCCGAAGACATCGCGGTCGAACTCCCCCCATGATTCACACCCTTGAATAGCCTCCTTCGGCTCCCAGGCATGGCTCGCCGTGCGGATCCCGATCACCGGCTTTCCCGCGGCGATAAACGCCTTGAGCGCAGCCATCTCCTTTGGCTGCAACCCCCGCCGGCGGGCCGAGAGGAGGAGCACGTCGGCATCGGCCAGGTCGAGGAGGCCGGGAATCGAGTTTGGATCGTCGGCCGCGACATGATGCTCCACGACCTGAAAAGCCTTCCCGAGATGACGGTGGGCAAGCGTGGGGAGCGAGCGATGGGAGCCATACTCCTCCTCGGCGATCACGAGCGCCACGGTGGGGCGAGTGTCGCGGGGGGAGCGGAACGGGGCGCTCCCTTTGAGCACCTCGGCGCTCGAGATCGTCGGGCAGACATGCCGCTCGACGTGGTCGACCATCCGGTCGTTGCCGGTGAAGTGGCTCACCCACGGCCACTGTGCCGGGTCGTACATCGTGTCGGTGAGATCGCGAACGAGAACGACGTCGCGCCCCGATTCGCCGATCCTGCGCAGCCCGAACGGCCGGCCGAGAACGCACATGTTGAGATGGACACCGACGAGCATCACATGCCGGATGCCACGGGACGCAAGCACCCGGGCCACCTCGGCGCCATTGTCGCTGAGAAAATCTGCCGCAGCGTCGATCGGCACGAGCGCCGACTGCATCTTCCAGGGCATCTTCGGGTTGCGCCCCATCCGCTCGAGCTCAGCGGCCCAGGCGGCATGCTCGGCCGGCTCGTCGTCTTCGCCCCCGAGCGACTGATCGAGCGGATATTCGTCGCCGCTCTCCGCCCCGACCCCGGAGCACCACGACGCCTTGGCCGCCGGCGGCGGCTCGAACCCCGCCGGGAGCTTCTGCTCGACAAGGTCGAGCACGCGCCCGCGAGCCGGATGGCTTTGATACTGCGGCATGCAGTCGCTCGGGGCGTGGATCACCGTCCCGCCGGCCGCGCGGACCGCGTCGCAGAGCTTGGCGATCCGCGGGGCAAACTCCTCGAGCCGCTCGACCGCCCGCCTGCAGTGATGGAGATCCCAGACGTCACAGACAATGACGGCCGTCTCCGACGCCTTCCAGGCTGAGGGAGACTCGACCGTGCGCCAAAACGCCCGATCCTCCGCGCCCGGCTGTTGCCGCCGCAACGAGAGGTCAAACGTGCCAGCAAAGTCCGGGGCCACCTGCCCGGCCCGCATCGAAGCCGCCATGACGATTCCCCCGACCACCCCCAGGACACCGAAGAGAACCGTTTCCAGTCGCTTCATCGCCTTGCTCTCCCACGGTTCTCCCACATCGGACAAGCCGGACGGACGATGGTTGCCGGCCCCCGTTCCCGCAGGATACCGTACGGCGGGGGAAGCGGGACGCGGCCGTGGCCTGGGTTCCTCCATGCCCCGCATCCTCATGTCGTCCCTGGCCAGCCCCGCCCGAGGAGTTCACCGATGTCGCAGCCCCGCTCCACGCCCCAGACGACCGCCCAGCCGCACGCCGGAAATGGCAAGGGCCTCACCCGTCGCGAACTCCTCGCCGGTGCCGCGGGGATGGCCGCGATCGCTTTGCCGACGATTGTCCCCGCCCGGGCCCTCGGCCTCGAGCCGGGGGTGGCGGCGGCGAGCGAGCGGATCGGCCTCGGAGTGATCGGCATCGGGCCCCGCTGCCGGTATGTCCTCGGCGCCATGCTGCCGTTTGCCGACGTGCAATGCCTCTCCATCGCTGACGTCCAGGCCTCGCGCCGCGACGAAGGGAAGGGGATGGTCGACGCCCACTACGGCAACACCGGCTGCACGACGACCCGCGACATGCTCGAACTGCTCGATCGCAAAGACATCGATGCGGTCCTCATCGCCACCGGCGACCGCTGGCACGGAGCCGCCTCGATGATGGCAGCCGAAGCGGGCAAGGACGTCTACAGCGAAAAGCCTTGCGGAATCACGATCGAGATCTGTCAGCGCCTCGCCGCCACGTTTGCCAAGACCGGCCGCATCTTCCAGGCAGGCACGCAGCGGCGGAGCGTGCCGAACTTCATCAATGCCGTGAACCTCGCCCATTCCGGCAAGCTCGGCAAGCTCCAGACCCTCTACGCGTCGGCCTATGAGCCGGTCCTCAAAAACGACTGGCTCGCTGCTGAGCCAACGCCCCCGGCCGAAGTGTGCGACTGGAACCGGTGGCTCGGGCCCGCGGCCTGGCGCCCCTACAACCGGGACTATGTCGGCGGCGGCTGGCGCGGTTACTACGACTTCGATTCCGGCGCCCGCCTCCTCGACTGGGGCGCTCACACCGTCGACCTCTGCCAGTGGGCCAACCGTGCCGACGACACCGGCCCGGTCGAGTTCGACCCGCAACCCACGGCGATGCACTGCGTCTATCCCAATGGCGTGAAGCTCGTCATCGACTTCCTCCCCACGCCGTTTGGCGATCGCGCGCCGAACTGGAACACCAAGCTCGGCACCTGCCCGGTGAAGTTCGTCGGCGACGCCGGCTGGGTGGAGACCGGAGACGCCGGCGGCACTGACGTCTCGCCCGGCCTCGAAGCGGAGGTCGGCGAGGCGACCAAGAAGCTCGCCGGCACCGACGCCGCCCTCCACGCCCGCAACTTCTTCGACTGCGTGAAGTCGCGAAAGCCGACGGCTGCCAATCCGGAAGTGATGCGCCGCGCGCATGTCGCCTGCCACGCCGCGGCGATCGCCTGGATCCTCAAGCGGAAGCTGCGGTTCGATCCAACAACGGAAATGTTTCTCACTGCCGACGGCCAGCCCGACCACGAAGCCAACGGCCTCAAGAGCCGGCCGGAGCGGGATTGGGCCGCGGGGTGAAAGTTTGTTGAGCTTTTCCTGAGACAGGCGGCCCTTCGGCGGTGTCTCATGAGTGGAGCCGCGACCGACGTCCCTCGATCCCCAACGCTGCCATGGGCATCACCCCGGAAATGCTGTCGGGGTTGCTCGCCCGCCACTTCGGGGCCTTGGTCGCCTGGACCGGGCTCCGGGACGGCTCCGCGGAGGACGTCGTTCAGGAAGCGTTCGTGAGACTTTCCGCTGAAGCGACGCCTCCGGCCAGCCCGGCCGCTTGGCTCTACGCCACCACCCGTCATCTCGCTTCGAATGAGCGCCGCGCGACCGGCCGTCGAGTGCGACGCGAGCGGCGGGCAGCAGGCGGCGAGAGCAGGGACGGCACGGCGTGGGCCACGGCGGAGGCAGGGGAACTGGCCATGTTCCTCCTTACGCTCCCGGACGACCTCCGGGAAGTGGTTGTGGCACGGACCTGGGGCGGGCTCGGATTCGAAGAAATCGCCGGGCTCGTGGGGCGATCAAAGGCGACGGTGTGGCGCGACTATGGCCGCGCCCTCGATCTGCTTCGCGAACGGTATGGCACAGCAACAGGAGGCACGACAGCCGATGGGCAGCCACGACGAATCACTCGGTGAATCCTGGCCCGATCGGGCAGAGACCGAAGCACTCCTCCGCGGTATCCTGCTTGCGGCGGTGCCGCAGGATCGCGACAGCCTCCTTTGGGCCTGTGGCTACGAAGCCGGCAAGGCGTCAAAGAGCAGAGCCACTCCGGCGGCCGGAGAAGGAATCCGAGCCTGGCTCCCGCTCGTTACCTCGACCGCTGCGGCGTTTTTTGTTGGCCTCGCCACCGCCGGAGCATTTTCGCCTCCCCCAACGCTTCGCGATGCCGACACGGAAGTGGCGACTTCCAGGCCCATCGTCGGCGCACCTGTGAACGCCAAGCCTCCCCGCCCCGCGCCGGTCACCGCGCGGCAAAAGAAACCTCGCGAAGGGCTCTACGCCTCGGTGCCACTAGGCCGTCTCGAGGAACTTCTCGCCGCGCCGAGCGTGCCACCAGCGCCGCGCGGGATTGCCCCTCCGCCGGACCGACCGCCACTGCGGATCCGTGACGCGATGCTCGGTTTGGACTCGATCGACCTCTGACTCTCCGGAGCACGTTCATGTTCGACTTACTCGGATCGCAACGGCGATACCGCCTCGCGGCATCATGTGTCGCCGTGGCGGTACTCCTTCTCGCCATCTCTGGCGAATTGCGGGGCGACGATCCGGTCGAGATCGTCCTCGCGCTCCATCCGGCCCGAATCGACCCCTTCGCCGCGCCGCCGCGGCTCCTTCCCGCCGATCCCGACCTCAAGCCGGGCAACGCGGCGGTCGTGCTCAACGGGCTTTATGCCGAACGGCTAGGAGTCGTCCTGAGTTGGAAAGAGAACAGCAACGAGGTCGCGTTGCTCCCCGTCGGCGATCCTCGGATCGGGGCTTTTTTCGTGGAACCGATGATCCCGGACATGATCCGCTCAGGCCGTATCCGCGACGCTGATTGGAACCATCCCGTTCACGACGACTTTGCCAACGTCTATCTCGGAGACATGCAGACCGCCCGCATGATGGTCTCCTACAAACTAACGATTTGGATCAAACAGAAGCTCGCCGAACACGATCCGGCCGCCGCGGAGGAGGGGATCCGCACGCAGCTGGCCTGTGCCCGGCACATCGGGAACACGCCGTTCCTCCTCACCGGCCTCTACGCCCAGAGCGCCGGGAGGCTGGCTCTCGACAATCTCGAATACCTTGTTGCAGAGCCGGGCTGCCCAAACTACCGCTGGTCCTTGTCTGTCCTGCCGCCGTTTCTGTTCGATGCGCCCCGCGCCCTCGAATGGCAATCCCGACAACTGACTCTCTCGCTTCCTACGGCGAAGGAAGGGCTCCCTGCGGATCATGACGTCGCATCCTGGCAACAGCTCACCGCCGAGTATTTCGAACTCACCGACGACCCCAAGAAGCCGCTCTCCGCTGCCCAACGAGCCGATCTGATCGCCCGGCTCGCTGCTTACGGGCGGGGGGAGCTCGTGCGGCGGGACGTCGTCGCCGCCGATGCCGCCGAGGCGCTGCCGCCCGAAGCTGCAGTCATGCGGATGCTGCTGACGCAATTCGCAGAGGTCGGCCGGAAAACGCGTTCTGCGTGGTCGCTGCCCCCAGAGAAAGCGATCAAGGAATTGCAATCGATCGATCGCTACGTCGCCGAAATCGCTTCCCGCGTCGATGGGCGGTCGTTCTTTGGGGAGAGCAACCTTCATTCCTATCTGTTTTCGCAATCGTTCTCGCGCCGCACGGCGATGCTCGAGACGGTCGAGTCGCTTCGTCACCATGCCGCCACGCACGACGGTCAGCTCCCGGTGACGCTAGCCGAGCTTGAGTATGCCGCCCGGCGCGATCCTGTCGCGGGCCTGCCGTTCACGTACGTCCGTGGCGACAGACCCACGACCGCCAGCCTCTCCATGCCCGACATTCCCGGCCTCCCGGACGATTCCCAACAACGCCGCACCTACAAGATCGAGATGGTGTCACCATGAAGATCCACAAGAGGCTCTCCACGTTGTGCTTTCTCAATGCCATCCTCCTCGGCTCAATGGTCGCCGTGGTTTGCGCTGACGAGCCGACGACGATCAAGCTCGCGCTTCATCCCCAGGCCATCGAAGATCATGGGCCGTCGCGGCCCCTTCTCCCCGAAGCGCCCGACCTGAAGCCCGGCAACGCCGCCGTCGTCCTCCTGCGGATGCCGTGGGAGCAGCACATGTGGATGCAGGAGTGGTTTCCGAAGATCTGGGAAGTTTCGCAACTCCCTCCGGGGGACGCAAAAGTCGCCGAGTTCCCCTTCAACCGCTTCGCCGGCGAGATGCGCCGCGCGGCTTTCATGCGCGATGCCGACTGGAACTATCCTGTCGACGACGAACCACTCGATCAGATTTTACTCCCCGATGCCCAGGGAATGCGCAGCTTCGTTGGCTCCGGAATGAGCATCTGGGTGAACCAACGGATCGCCAAACAGGATCTCGATAGTGCCCGCGAAGGGGTGCTCATCCACCTCGCCTGTGCCAGGCACGTCGGTCGGGCGCAGTTCGTCGTCAATCAATTGGTCGCAGGCGCGATCGCCGATCGGGGCCTCGACAGCCTCGAAAGGGTCATCGGTGCCCCTGCCTCCCCGAATCTCCACAGCGCGATTCAGTTGCTCCCAGACGGGCTCGGCCGCAGCATCGAGGCCGTTCAATGGGGCTCCGTGATCGAGGAGCGATCACTAGCGTTCGGGCACGGTGGCATTCCGACGGCTGGCGATGGCCCTGCGTGGACTCAAGCCTTTGACAGATGGCTCGAGCGTTGGCTGAGCTATAACGAGGCACCGAGCCCGACCAAAAGCGTGGCCATCCGGTTCAGGATCGTCGCTGCCGGCCGGGAAGCATTCGCCAAGGAGGCTCCAGCCGATCTCGACCTCGCGACGGCGTCCGATGACGAGATCGCGATGCGGTTCCTCCTCATCACCTTTCGCCAAATCCACGAGGCCGCCGAATCGGCATGGTTGCTCGAGGGGCCGGAGGCGATCGCAGCCCTCGTTCGCCTCGACGCCCGGGTCAACGAACTCCAGCCAGTGCTCGCGGAGGGGCTCCTGTCGTTTCTCGCCCATCCGCTGCGATGGTATCTCCAGATCCACTCCTTCGGTCGCCGCGCTCGGATGCTCGAGGTGGTCGAGGCCCTCCGCGATGCGACAGCACGCAACGGCGGCAGATTTCCCCCGTCGCTCGCCGACGTGCCGGCGAGAGTCCCGCTCGATCCGTTCACCGGAAAGCCGTTCGTCTACGAACCGGCCGCCAATGGCCGCTCGGCCCGGCTCGCCACGCCGCCGATCCCGGGCGTCGACGAGCCACGATTCAGCCGGATCTACGAGCTCACGATCGCCACCGAGTAACGCAGAGCCCGGCTGTGCTGCGGAGGGCCGTCAGGCTTGGCGGGCCATCGCGATGTCACTCGTTTCTCCGCTCCTCGAGCGCGGCCTTCAGATCTTCGATGTCGACCTGATGAAGATTCTCAAGGCGAATCGCCGCTTGGCGTCGATCCTCAATGGTGGCACGCAAGTCCGGCATCTTCGTAACCACAAACACCGCATCCCGTGAGCAGCGATGGTCGATGCGCACTCCGCCTGCCTCGGTAGCCCACGGCACCTCATGGACGCCGTCGGCATCGACGCGAAACACATCCGTTGGCTGTCGGAGCCAATGGGGCAACCGATACGCGTGTGAGAACTCCCGGGGCTCACCGAAGTGAAACGTGTTGTCTTCGGGATCTGGCACATACGCCAAGTCGTTGGCAAACAGCAGGGCACACGGTTCACTGACAATCGACGCACAATCCCAGTCCGGCTTCCCCTCGGCGTCCAGGATCCTTTCAAAAGCAAAGGCATCACCGGAAAGATAGTATGGCGAGAGCATGTGGATTTCACGGCCGATTCGCTCGATTGGCTCCCACGTGTCCGGATAGGCGAGCAGTGATTTCAGGCTCAGATTGAACCAATACAACGACGTGATCCGGGTCGACAAAGCATGCATCGCTTGGGCTCGTAGCTCGTCCGGCGTCGGTGAGCGGCGCTTTCGGGTGGTCCAGCCGAACCCACCTCCCCAGCCGTCGTGTGGCCCCTGTGACCAATGGGCCACTGGCATCGGCCGATTGAGCTCGCGGAGGGAACGACACATGTCGCCGATCGTCTCCAGCGGCGCACCCCAACTGATCTGTTTGCCATCCCACCGATCATAAGCGCGCCAGGAGTCGGCAGCCGGTGCTACCACTCGGTAGGCATCGTAGTGGGGATAGTCGGAGAGCCCCGCATAGTTTCGCCACACACGTTCTTCGGAGTGTGTCACGCTCGTCGCCAGTCGGCTTGTGCGGTACGGCAGCAATTTCTCGAAGACTTCTTGAGGAGGAACGGGGCGTCCGCCGCCGTATTGCGGCTCACCGAGAAACTCGACCGCATGAATCCTCGGGAGCCACTGATCGGTATCCCAGTCCTCGAGGGGCCAGAGGCGATTGAACAGCTTCATCGGGTAGCGTGAAGTCAACTCCGGGTTGTCCGTATACCCGCGGACATGCTCAATCTGCCCGCAATTGACATGGAGTCGTGTGAGGAGTTTCAAATAGGACTCGTTCTCCAGGCGATCACCAATCCACCCTCCGCTGATATCGAACTGCTCTGTCTTGATTCGCAGATGCCCCCACAACGATCCAGATTCCGCTGCCAGTTCGATGGCCGCGTAGGTCAAGGGCCACGGTTGTTGCACGGATACGTTGACGATCCCACGCTCTCCCGGGGGAATCAGAACGTCAACCGCAAGCGGCAGGGTTGCATGAAGAGTCTGCCAGGTGGCGTTGCTGCGAGGCAGCCAGAATCGAACCGACGAGATCTTCAGCGGCGCGTCTGAATCATTGACGACGTGGGCGACCATCCGTCGCGGCTGAAGCTCATCTCCGACGGGCAAAAAGGTGATCGCAGAAATCCATTGCGTGGGCTTCGCGATCGAAACGGCGGTCTTTGCCAAGCCGTCTCCCTCCACCTCGCAGGCCTGTCCTGTCCCCCAGCGCGACGACTTGCCGTTCCAAGTCCAGACACTGAGAGAGTCCTCCGGTCCCTGGACGGCGGTTCCGAGATCGTGCCACGCCCACGCTCCTGATTGAAGGAGCTCCTCGGGGGTCTTGCCGTCAAACACCCGCGGGACTGCCGAGCCCTTGATGAACAGCTGCACCTTGGCCGCAAGCTCCGGGTCACGCGGCCGCCGGTACCTCATCGACTCGGCAACGACATGCGGTGTTACGGTCACTCCGCAGATTTCAGCCGGCCGTGCGGTCGAAGTGACCACGACCGTGGAGAACACTATCGCCAGCAGTCTGCCCGCGAAATTGATCTGGGATCTCATCACGTCACCCCCCATCACTTTTTTTCGTTGCGCCGATGCCGGACAATTCCCCGCTGCGGCGGGAGAGGCCGCGATTGCGAGCGGTCGTGTCATGCCCAGGAAACACTTCTCTTGGTCCTCTGCGGCGAACACGGCTCCCACACGCCGGACGGTTGCCGATTCTCGTCAGAGGTCCGGTCGCCCCGCCGTTTGCTCACCCCAGCGGCCACCGGAAGGGGGCGGCGCAGTCGAGGTCGCCTTCGCCCGATCGAAGAGCCTCGTCGTAGCGCTTCGCGACGGCCGGCATGACGGTCAGCTCGACCCCGCCGCGAGCCGCCTCCTCGATCATCAGCCGGACGTCTTTTCTCGCCATGCTCGCCGTGAACGACGCCGGCTCGAAGGGGCCGCTGGCCACCTTCGCCGCCCTTGCCGGGAACATCGCGCCGGGGTTGAAGGCCTTGAACATCGCCACCGCATCGGCCGGCTCGACCCCGGCCGCTGCCGCGAGGCGGACGATATCACCGGCCAAAGCCGTCATCCCGAGCAGCGACAGATTGCCGACGAGCTTGAAGGTCGCAGCCCGGGCCGGATCGGCCCCCATCTCGAACACCTTCCCGGTCATCTTCTCGAGGTCGGGGAGAACGACGCTGCAGGCCTGCGGGTCGCCGCAAAGAAGCATGATCCCAGAGCCCTCGGCCGCGTTGGCAGGCCCCATGAAGACCGGGGCGTGGAGATAGGTCTTCCCCCGTGCGGCCCAGGCTCTGGCACGATCGCCGGTCGGCGTCGGCGCGGTCGTCGTGTGATCGATCACCCAGGATGTGGCGGGGAGCTTGTCGACGAGCGGCTCAAGGACGGCGTCGACGCTCGCGTCATCCGCAAGCGCCAGATGGACGCGCTCGACACCGTGGACCGCTTCCGCTGCCGTCGCAAAGGCCCTTGCACCGTGGGCCTCGAGGGCCTTTGCCGCGGCAGGCGAACGGTTCCAGACATGCACCGACACACCGAGATCGAGGAGGCGGCGGACGAAGCCGCTGCCGAGCCGGCCGGTGCCGAGGAAGGCGATCGTTTTCATGGGAACGGGCACTCCGAGGGATCAGACGGATGCGGCTAGGTCGGCCGCGAGGAGCGTCCGCGCGGCCGCATCGATCGCGGTTTCGTGTTCCGCTTCGACGTTGGAGAGGAGGGGAAGGAGGGGCCCGGTCGGGGCAATTCCGGCCCCCTCGACGGCCCGGTGGAGGACGCGGATCGGATTGATCGCGTTGCGGAGATCCTCGAGCGGCCTGAACACGGAACGGATCCGCTCCGCCTCCTCCCAAGCGCCACGGCGCACCGCCGCGAGCATCTGCTGCGAGAGCCGCGGCGCCACACAGACACAGCCACTGGTGAATCCGCCGAGCCCGAAGTCACGGGTGTGGATGATCGCCGGCTGCTCGCCGATGCCACTGATGATTCTTTCGCGGTCGACGACCTCCACAAGCCGGCGGAGGTAGGGATCGATAGAGGCGTCGTTGCGGACTGTGGCGTACTTGATCCCAGAGAGGATCCCGTCACGATCGAGCGCTGCCACGTCCTCCGGTTCGATGAAGCCGTCGTGCTTGATGTAGAGGAGGGCGGGGACACCGGCGGCGTCGACAAACCTGCGGATCCCCTCCGCCACCCCGGCGCTGGTCGTGATTCCCTGCTGCGGCAGGACCATCACGGTCGGGAACGAAAACCGGCGGATGATCTTCGCCTGATCGACGAGCATCCCATAGGACGGCCCGGCCGATGGGATCACGAGCGTGTCGGCTCCGGCGATCCGGGCGAGCATTGCCAAGATCGCTTCGTACTCGGAGGGCGGCACGTGGTAGAGGTTGGCATTGCCGCCGTAGAGGAGGAGCCGAACACCCCCCGCTTCGAGATGGCGGACGATCCGTTCATTCGCCTCCTCGTCGAGCGTGAAGTCGGGCTGGCGCGAGAGCGGCGGCACCGCCATCACGGAAGCGGCGAGGTGGGAAGAGGAGAGCGGAGCGGTGATCATGGCGGATTCCTGGGGAGCGGGACAGTCTACGCATCCGGCCGAAGGAAGGATGATTCCCGATGGCGAATCACCCCACAGTGCCTTCGAAACGCCCCCGAGAGGTCCCCTGGAATCCGTGGGCCGAACCGTCTCGTCATCCCCCATGCCGCGGGATAGACTCCCCTTCCATGCCTCGCGCGAGAGCATCCTGAGGCAACGTCCGTCCTCGAAGCAGAGCCACTCCGATGATCGACACCAAGGCAGCGAGATCCCCGGGCTTCTTCCACGTCTTCGTGGTGCCGCTGCTCTGGCTCGGCTTCGTGCCGATCGTGTCACTGGTGGTGTTCACGCTCGCCGAAGCTGACCTCGATCGCACGTATGCCGCGATGATGGAAGAGGGGCTGCGGAGCGACAGGGAACTCCATCCCGATCAAGTCCGTGAAGGCGTGCGATTCATCCGCACCCATCCCCTTTCGGAGGCGTTCGCTTCGAGCCGCCCTGAAGCCCGGGCGATGGTGGCACAATTGCCCGCCTTCCTGCAGGGCTACTACCGTTCGCTCCAATGGCTCATTCGCATCGCCTGGTTCTGCCTTCTCGCCGGTGCCGCCCTGATTCTCTTCGTCAGCCTGTCGATCCCGCTGGGGGCGTGGTCACAATCCTGGCAATACGTCAGCCTCCTGGTCGGATGGCACTCGATCCGACTGTTTCTCACGCTCGAGGTCATCGCCCAAGCGATCCTCTGTGTCGGATTGTCGTTCTGGGTCACCGCCATGGTGGCGCACTTTTACAGTCTGCAACTCATCCTCGTCACGGCTTTTGTGGCAGGACTTGCCGTGCTGGCCGTGCTCACGGGTGTCTTCGTCCGCTTTGACGACACGATGCCCGTCGAGGGAGAGATTCTCGCCCCGTCCGAGGCACCGGAGTTCTGGGGAGATCTTTCCCGGATCGCCGAGGCAAGCGGCACGACCCCCCCCGACCAAGTCGTGGTCGGCATCAAGGACAACTTTTTCGTCACCGAAAACCGTGTGACTGTTCGGGGGCGACCCTACGCCGGAAAGACGTTGTTCGTCAGTCTGGGCCTGCTCAAGGCCCTCGATGGTGCCGAGGCGGATTCGATCCTCGCCCACGAGTTCGCCCATTTCAGCGGCGACGACACCTCGTACAGCCGTCGGATCGGCCCGCTCCTCTACCGGTTCGACCGCTACCTGGCCGCTTTGCACGAGGGAGTGCTGACCCGCCCGGTGTTTGCCTGCGCCCTGATGATCCGTCGGCTCTACGAGACATCGCTCCGCCGGCTCTCCAGGGAACGGGAATACCGGGCCGACCGCGTCTCTGCCGCGATCGTGAGCCCGGTGGCCGCGGGGAACGCGCTGGTTCGCACGACCGCCTACGGCGCCTACCGCCGAGAGATCGAAGAGCGTCTGTTCGAGGAGGAGTCGCCACACGCCGAGCTGAACATCAGCCAAAGGCTCGAGAACGGTTTCCGGGACTTCTCACCCGGATTCGCTGACACGGCGATTGGCGACGCTCCTGCCGCCCCGCATCCGTTCGACAGCCACCCGAGCCTCGGAGAGCGCCTTCGGTCTCTGGGTCGGCCGATCGATCCAGCATCCCTGCGCGACGTTCTGGCCACGGCGACCGACGGCGCCTGGTACGCGAAGATCCCCGATGCGATCCGCCGCGAATCCGAGCTCTGGTCGCGGTACGAAAGCAGGTTCCGCGAGGTCCACGGCCGTTCGCTGGCCTACCGGCTGCTGCCGAGCACTCCGGAGGAGGCCGCCCTCGTCGCAGCCGCATTCCCCGCCGTGACGCTCCCCGCGAAGGGCCGCACACGGGTCGTCATCGACCACGAGAAGATCAGCCATGAGACCTGGCCCGTCGCTGTGCCCTTCGCCCACCTTGTCAACATCACCGCCAGCCGTGAATGGGGCACGCCGATCTTCACCTTCTACCTCGAGGGAGACCGGCACGCCATCTTGCCACTGAGCCGGAAGGCGAAGGAGCAACGGCACGTGCTCACGACGATCCAGTCCTACTGGCACCGTCAATCGGTGGCCGCCGCCTACCACCGGGATCTCCACGAGTGCGACGACGAGGCAGACGAGGATTCGGAAACCCAGGAAGGGGAGGATTGATCACCCGAGCCCCGCCAACAGGCACGCCACCCAGACTAAAAAATATCTGGCTCGGGCGGCGGTGGGCCGGCTTCGAGAAAGCGGAAATCGCAGCCGTCCGGGGCCTGGGTGACTTGGTCGTGGTAGAGCTTGCCGTAGCCGCGGGCGTGGCGGGGCGGGGGGGGCGTCCAGCCGGCACGACGGCGGGCGAGCTCGGCATCGTCGACGGCCAAGTGGAGTCGCCGGCCGGGAACGTCGAGTTCGATCCGGTCGCCGTCGTGCACGAGCGCAAGCGCCCCGCCGACGGCTGACTCGGGAGCGACATGAAGCACGCAGGTGCCGTAGCTCGTTCCTGACATCCGGGCATCGGAGATCCGCACCATGTCGCGCACGCCAGCCTCGAGGAGCTTTTTCGGGATCGGCAGCATCCCCCACTCGGGCATTCCCGGAGCGCCGATCGGGCCGGCATTCCGCAGGACAAGGATCGTGTCAGGAGTCACGTCGAGATCGGGTGAGTCGATCCGCGCCTTCAGATCGGAATATTCTTCGAAGACGAGGGCGGGCCCAGCGTGAACGAGGAGACGCGGGTCGGCGGCGGTCGGCTTGATGACGCAGCCATCGGGGGCGAGGTTGCCGCGGAGCACGAACGTCCCGCCGGCTCGATCGAGCGGCTTCGCGAGCGGGCGGATCACCTCCTCGGAGAGGATCTCGGCCCCGGCGATGTTTTCCCCGAGCAACCTGCCGGTGACGGTGGGGACATCGAGGTGGAGCTTTGACGTGAGACGCGAAAGCAAGGCGGGCACGCCCCCGGCGTCATGAAAATCTTCCATGAGGTATTCGCCGGCCGGACGGAGGTTCGCGATCACCGGCACATCGCGGGAGATCCGGTCGAAATCGTCGATGGAAAGGGAGACGCCCGCGCGCCGGGCGAGCGCGATGAGATGGACGATGGCATTCGTCGATCCACACAGCGCCATGTCGGCGACGATCGCATTCTCGAAGGCCTGGAATGAGAGGATCGTGGCGGGGCGACGGTCTTCCCACACCAGTCCCACCGCGCGGCGGCCACACTCGGCGGCAAGCCGGGCATGAGCGGAATGGACGGCAGGGATCGTCGCCGAGCCTGGCAGCGCGAGCCCGAGCGTCTCGACGATCGCGGCCATCGTCGAGGCCGTCCCCATCGTCATGCAGGTGCCGGGGGAGCGGGCGATGCCTTCCTCGATCTGCCGCCAGGCACACTCCGACAGGCAGCCGGCCTGACGCTCGGCCCAGTACTTCCAGACATCCGTCCCGCTCCCGAGGCGCGTCGAGCGGAACCGGCCGGCGAGCATCGGCCCGGCGGGGAGAAAGATGGCGGGGAGGTCGACGGAGATCGCGCCGAGGAGAAGCCCCGGGACGGTCTTGTCGCATCCCCCCATGAGGACGACGCCGTCTATCGGTTGGCTCCGCAACACCTCCTCGACCTCGAGCGCGAGGAGGTTGCGATGGAACATCGCCGTCGGCTTGACGAACATCTCCGAAAGCGCGAGGACCGGGATCTCGACCGGAAATCCCCCCGCCTGCCAGACGCCACGCTTCACCTCCGCGGCGCGTTCCCGGAAATGCGTGTGGCACTGGGCCAAGTCGCTCCAGGTGTTGAGGATCGCGATCACCGGCCGATCGCGGATCTCCTCGCCCGAATACCCCATCTGCGCGATCCGGCTGCGGTGGCCGAAGCTCCGCAGGTCGTCCGGCGCGAACCAACGCCGCGAACGGAGCTGCTCGGGCGACTTCGGCGCGGGAACGGGGGAAAAAAAAGCCATCGGAATTGGCCCGGGAGATGACACCGCAATCAAGGCCCGGCAGTGTAGTCTTCCGTTCGCCCCTTCGGGAAACGACTCTTTGCCTCCACTCGTGATCCTCACCGTCGCGATGCTGCTCGTCCTCGCCGGCGTGTTGTGGGCGCGGCTCCATCCGTTCCTCGTCCTCATCGTGACGGCGCTGGTCGTGGCGGCGTTGACCCCGCCCGAACGGCTCGGTGATGCAGCGGCCCTCCCGATCGGCCGCCGGGTCGCCGAGGGCTTCGGAAAGACGGCCCACGACATCGGGATCCTCATCGCCATGGCTTCGATCCTCGGCCAATGCCTGATGGAGGCCCGTGGGGCGGAGCGGATCGTGGCCGCGATCGAGCGGCTCGTGGGGCGGAGGCGGGCGGCGTTTGCCTTCCTCGGAGCCGGATTCCTCCTCGGAATTCCGATGTTCGCCGAGGCGGTTTTCTATCTCCTCCTCCCGCTGGTTAAGGCTTCCTGGCGCGAGACGCGGCGAAACGGAGTGCTCCTCGTCCTTTCGATCGTCGCCGGGGCGACGATGACCCATTCGCTCGTCCCGCCCACCCCCGGGCCGCTGTTTGTGGCCGACGAGATGGGGATCGACATCGCCCTGATGATGCGCCAGGGGATGATCGTCGGCGCGATTGCGGCGCTTGCCGGCTTCGGGTACGCCACGTGGGCTGACCGACGCTTCGCGATCCCGTTGCGGACGGCAGGGGATGAAGTCCCGGGCAGGGCACCCGCGGATACCCGCCCCGGAACGGAGGCCGGCAAACTGCGCCCCGGCACGGAGGCCGGGGGGCTCCCACCGCTGTGGGCCTCGCTCCTCCCGATCCTCCTCCCGGTGGTGCTCATCAGCGCCGATTCCGCCGTCGATTCGATCGCTGCTGTCCCGGCCTCCGTCGCCCGGATCGTCCATGTCGTCGGCGACAAGAATCTCGCCCTCACCGTCTCCGCCGTAGCAGCGATCCTCCTCCTTGCCACCAGGCGTGGAGCGAGCCGGAAGACGGTGCGTCAGGCGGTCGCCGCCGCGGTGCTCGAAGGGGGAGAGATCATCCTCGTGATCGCCGCCGGCGGGGCGCTCGGCGCCGCGCTCCGTCAGGCCGGAATGGCGGAATTGGCAGCCGCAGCAGTGCCAAAGCAAGCGCTCCTCCTCCTCCCGATCGCCTGGGGGGTGACGGTGCTGATCCGCGCGGCGCAAGGCTCGGCGACCGTGGCGATGATCACCGCCGTCGGGATCATCGCGCCGATCGCCGATGCCGCCAGCCTCCCCTATCACGAGGTCTACGTGGCGCTGGCGATCGGGTGTGGATCGAAGCCGGGCATGTGGATGAACGACAGCGGCTTCTGGGTGATCGCGCGGATGACCGGAATGACCGAGACGGAGACGCTGAAGACGGCGAGCGTGATGGTGGCGATCGAGGGAATCGTCGGCCTGCTTGCGACGATGGCTCTCGCCGCCTGTTGGCCCCTCGTCTGATCGTCACCGTCCTGCGATGATGACGAAGTGCCGCACTTCTCCACGCCCTCCCGAGAGCCAACCCGATGCCAGATCCCGTCTCGACCGCGCTGCCGAACGACGCAGGGCCAACGCTCGGGGAACTTTGGGACGAGCACGTCCGCGACGAATTCGTCACGCGCGACACCGAGGCGACGCTCGACACGATGGTTCCCGACGCCTACGTGAATCACATCCCCGTGCTCACCGGTGGCGTCGGCCGCGATCAGCTCCGCGACTTCTACTCCCGCCACTTCATTCCCAGGATGCCCCCCGACACGACGATGATCCCGGTGTCACGAACGATCGGCACGGACCGGGTCGTCGACGAGATGGTCTTCACGTTCACCCACACCATCGAGATCGACTGGATGCTCCCCGGCATTCCGCCCACCGGCAGACCCGTCAAGGTGCCACTCGTGGCGATCGTCCACTTCCGTGACGGGAAGCTCGCCCACGAGCACATCTACTGGGATCAGGCCTCGGTCCTCGTGCAACTCGGTCTCCTCGATCCCACCACGCTCCCCGTCACGGGAGCTGAGAGCGCGGCCAAGGTGCTCGATCCGCAGCGTCCGGCCAACGCCCTCATGACGCGTCTGCGACGGCAGGACTGACCGGGCGGGGGCTGCTTCAGACCAACTCGCGGATCGGCGTACCCCCGTCGTCGGCGAGATACTGCGGACGCCCCTGGTTATCGGTGAGCGTCGTCGTCTGGGCGTCGATCCCGAGGTGATGAAAGAGCGTGGCGTAGACGTCGCCGAAGGTGACGGGGCGGGCGGTCGCCTCGGCGCCGATTCTGTCGGTGGCACCGATCACCTGTCCGTGGCGCATTCCACCACCGGCCAGAAAGGCGCAGTTGACCTGCGGCCAGTGATCGCGGCCGACGATGTCGCTGATCTTCGGCGTCCGCCCGAACTCGCCCCACACCACGACCGCACAGTCGTCGGAGAGCCCGCGGGCGTGGAGATCCTCGACGAGCGCCGAGAGCGCTTGATCGAAGACCGGAAAATCCTCTTCCTCCCGCTTGAAGATCGAATTGCCCGGGCCGCCGTGCCAGTCCCACTTGCTGTAGTTGAGGGTGACGACGCGAACCCCGGCCTCGATGAGGCGGCGGGCGACGAGCATGCTCTGTGGCACCCGCGGCGCGCCGTTCTCATCCATGAACACCGTCGGATCGCCGGTGCCGTAGCGCTCGACGACGCGGGGATCCTCCTTGGAGAGATCGAGGGCATCGGCGAGCTGCGACGACGTCAACAGCCCGAGCGCCCGTTCGGTGAAGGCGTCCATCCCACGCATGTTCGTCGTCACGTCGACGTCGCGGCGGAGCCGATCGACACTTTGCAAGAGGCCACGGCGATCGTGGAGCCGGTCGAGCGAGATTCCCTTGAGGACAAGCTCGTCTCGCGCCGGGCCCAGCGGCCGGAACGGGGAGTGGGATGCTCCCACGAACCCGGCCCCGGGCTCGTTGTAGGGCCCATGCGTGCAGGGGTAGCAGAGGCTCACAAACGGCGGTGCGGTGGGCGTGGCAGCTCCGAGGAGGCTCGAGACCATCGAGCCGAACTGCGGCCAGCCTCCAGCCGGCTTAGCCTTCCGCGTATCCCGGCCGTGAAACACCTGCGCCGCATCATGATCGGCCTGATTGCCGACGAGCGAGCGGATGAGCGTGTACTTGTCGGCGATCTTGGCAAGCCCGGGAAAGGCCTCGCAGATCTCGATCCCGGGGACATTCGTCCGCACCGGCCGCCACGGCCCGGCAAACTCCTTCGGGGCCTGGGGTTTGAGATCAAACATGTCCTGATGGGGAGGGCCCCCCACGAGGTAGATCATGATTACCGACTTCGGGTTCGATCGCCGTCCCGCCGCCGCGTCGGCCGCGAGGATCGAGGGGAGCGACCAGTTTCCCGATGCGCCCCCGCCGATGGCGGCAAGCGAGCCGATGCGAAGGAGGCTGCGGCGCGACAGACCGTCGCAGAATCGCTGCGAGCGTCCACCGAAAACCGCACCTGAGCCGAAAAGATCGAGCATCACTTCCCCCCTCAGCTTCCCCCACCGCCAGCAAAAGCCTAACCGTGCCGGCGCTCAACAGCCAGAGGAACCGCTCGGCTCACGCCTCGCCGCGGAGGAGTTTGGCAAGCGGCGTGCCGGAGGAGAGCTTCATCGGCCGGCCCACCAACGTCGCTACCTCCCGCGCGAAGTCGATGCCGAGGGCGGCAAGGACCGTTGCCGAGAGATCGTGGATCTCCACCGGATCGGCGGGCTGCTTTGCCACCCCCTCGGGATCGGTGCTGCCGATCACCTGGCCGGCGGCGATCCCGGCTCCTCCGAGGAGACAGGAAAACCCGTGGGGCCAATGGTCGCGGCCGTCGAGCGGATTGATCGACGGCGTGCGACCGAACTCCCCCATCACGAGCACGACCGTCGATTCGAGGAGGTCGCGATCCTCCAGATCGCCGACGAGCGCGGCCAGCGCCGGATCGAGGAGCTTCGCCTGGGAGGTGTGGCCGGCGAAGTTGCGGGCATGGGTGTCGAAACCGGACAGCGTGATCTCGACGCTCCTCACCCCCGCCTCGATGAGCCGGCGGGCGACGAGGCACCCCCGCCCGAAATCGCTGTCGCCGTAGAGCCCCTTCACCGATTCCGATTCGCCGTCGAGATCGAAGGCGGCGAGTTGCTCCGAGGTCATGAGCGTGAGAGCTTCGCGGAGCGTGTGCTCGTGGAACGTGCGCCGCACCGCTTCGCCACGACCAGTCTCGAACGACCGCGTCAATGCGTCGAGCGCGCCGAGCCGGCGAGACTGACGGTCAACCGGGACATGCGGGACGAGATTCTGTCCCTTTTGCCCCGGCGCGAACACCCGGTAGGGGTCGAACTCGTTGCCGAGATAGCCGCCGCGCGAGGGGAACTCCGCCCCCCCGAGCGCGATGAAGCGGGGGAGTTCGAGGCCGGGTGCGGGGAGTTCGTGCGCAGCGATCGCGCCGAGGGCCGGATGGAGGGCGGTCGGATCGGGACGGTAGCCCGTCTTCACGGTGTACTGCCCGCGCTCGTGGTCCCCCTCCTTCGAAACGAGCGACCGGACAAGGGCGAAGCGATCGAGAACCTCCGCGAGCCGGGGATAGTCGGCAGCGATCCGCACGCCGGGGATGACCGTGGAAATGTCCTGGGTCGGCCCTCCGGCGGCAGCACCGGGATGGGGATCGAAGGTCTCCAATTGGCTCGGTCCGCCGGCGAGCCAGACGACCAGAAGCGACCGGGGCCTCTCGACGCCGCGGCGCCGTGCCGCGCGAGCCGGCAGCGCCGGCAGCGAAAACGACAGCCCGAGTGACGCTGCGGCGAGGAGCACGGAGCGCCGCCCGGTCGGCGCGGATGCGATCCCCTCGTACCGCGGCCCGACCGATGACCACCAGCGTGTTGGCATCTCGAGCCTCAATGATTCCAGGAGAACTCGGGGCAGTTAAAGAGGGTCCACATCACATCTTCGAGCCCACGCCCCTTCGTCTCCGCAAAGGTGACAAGCGGCAGGAGCAATTCGCGTTCCTCTGACGCCGGACGGCGGGTGAGAGCGACAAGGAATGCCACTTCCAGCCGGGCGACATCGTCGCGGGCCATGCCGGCGATCCGCCCGGTCGCCGTGGCCAGGTTGGCCTCGACCATCTCCCGGGCGAGCTTGCCGTTCATCTGTACGAGCGCCTGCGGGATCGTCGCCGGGAGCGAGCCCCCCTGGGAATCGACCACCTGACCATATTCGCGGAGGAAATCGTTCTCCCGGAAAAATCGGATCGTCCGCGTGAGGACGTGGGAGTCACGTTCAATCGTCTGCAGAGACGTTGTCGCCCCCATCGCCCCGATCATCTGATCGGGGGTGAGCCGGGTGAGTGGAAAAGCCCCCCACGTGGCCGTCACCCTTTCGGCCCCCTCGGCAGACCCAAGATCGGGATGCGTCGACGCGAATCGGAAGGCCTCCGTGGCGGCGATCACCCCGATCAGGCGGCGGAGGTCGCGGCCATGCTCCCGGAAATCGTCGGCGAGGAGGTCGAGGAGGTCGTCGGGGCTGGAAGCCGGCCCGGGATCGGGGATGTCGTCGACCGGCTCGTGCCAGGCCTTGCCGAAAAGAATGCTCCACATCCGATTGGCGATCGCCCGATCGAAGCGTCGGTTGTCGGTGTGGATCACCCACGCGGCAAGGTTCTCGCGGTGCGTGCCACCGGAGCCGAGCCACTCCGCCCCGAACGGCACCCGCGGGGGCACGTTCCGCCCCGCTCCGGTCATCGCCGTCGCCAGCGCCGCCACCGACGTGCGGTCGATCCGGTGAACGCGCGCGGGGTCATCCTCGACGCCGACCGGCGAGAGCTTCGCCTGGGCGAAGCTGGCGGCCAATCCCTCGAACTCCCCCTGCTTCCAGGCCGCAAACGGATGATCGTGGCACTGCGCACAATCGAGCCGCGCGCCGAGGAACACCCGCGACACCCGGCCGGCGAGTTTGTCGGCATCGATGACGCCGTTGGCCGCCGCCTGGGTGATGAAGTTCACCGCCGGGGTGTCGGTCCACAGACCACGGGCGGAGACCATCTCGCGCACCGTTGTGTCCCAGGGGCGATTGGCTCCGATCTGATCGGCAAGCCACGCCGTGAAGCGGTCACGGCGAAAGACGATGAACTCACCTTTCTCATCCCCCACCAGGGGCGAGGCCAGACGGCGGGCAAGCGCGTCGGCCGACCGAGGGTCGGCGAGGAGCGTCGCCAGTGCCCGATCGACCGCGCCTGGCTCGGTGTCGGCCTCGAACCGGCGGATCTCCTCGAGCGACGGGATCGTTCCGGCAAGCGCCAGCCACAGCCGGCGGAGGATCGTCAGATCGTCGGCAGCGGCCGCCGCTTCGACCCCAGCGGCACGTCGGCTTTCGGCAAGGAGCCGATCGATGGCCACGACGGTGGCATCGATCGACGGGGTTGCCCCGGCCGATCGGCTTGTCTCCGTCGAGGCGGCTTGCGCCCGACGCCGGACAGCGACCGGATCGCGGGCCGCCGCGCCGACGAGGGCGACGAGCACCACGGCCGCGATGGCCGGAAGTATCCACCGCGGCAGTTGGAATTGGCGGAATCGTTGATCGTTCATGGCACTCTCCCCCCGCCATCCTATCCCCCGGAGGCTTTCCACGCAGCGTGAGATCGGCATATCAACGCGAATGGGGCCGCGTGCGGACGGGGGCGGTCAGGCTATGCTCTCTCCAGTGGGGCACCATTCGGCGGAGGCGTGACGTGGCGACGGCAGTGGAAACTTTCGTCGTGCCGGCTGAATTCGGCACACTTCCCCCCTGTCCCTCCCCTCGGCATCATCCCTTCCGCGCGGCTGGATGGCTCGTCACCGTCGGCGTAGGGCTCGCGAGCCTCCTCCTCCTGTTGGCGATCCTGGCGGCGATCCCGATCGTCAACCTCCTTGCCCTGGGGACGATGCTCGAGGCAGAGGGGCGCGTCGTCCGCTCCGGTCGGCTCCGCGACGGCATTCCGTTCGCAGGCGCGCTCCCCCGACTCGGCGGGATCGTGATCGGCACCTGGCTCTGGCTGCTCGTCATCCGTCTGGTCACGCAAGCCGCCGCCGATGCCGCCCTTGTCGATTCCGAAGGGCCTTGGGCGCGGACCTGGGCCGCGGTCCGCGTGGCCACGTGTCTCCTCGTCGGCTTCCATCTGATCGCGGCACTGTTCTCCGGCGGACGCTTTTCCTCCTTCTTCAGGCCAGTGCGCAATGGCCGGCGACTCGTCGCTGCCATCCGCGCCGGCACCGCCTGGACGACCGCCTCGGAGGCCCTCGCGGAGGTCGTCGACGCCATCCGGCCCGGGAAACTCTTCTCTCTGGGGTTGCGCGGATTCCTCGGCGCGTTCCTCTGGCTCCTTGTCCCCACGATTCTCTTCTCCTCGCTTCGCGACACGTCGAAGCCCGGCCAAGTGCTTGTCACGCTCCTCGGCGGCATCCTCTTGGCCATCGTCCTCGCCTGGGTGCCCTTTCTCCAGGCACGCTTCGCGGCCGAGCAGCGTTTCGCCGTGTTCCGCGACCTGGGGGCGGTTCGCGAACTGTGGCGGCGGGCGCCGATCGTGATGCTCTTGGCCCTCTTCATCCTTTACGGGCTCTCGCTCCCCCTCTATCTGTTCAAGATCGTGGCGACGCCGCGGGATGCCGTTCTCTTCCTGACGCCGATCTTCATCCTCACGATCTACCCCGCGCGCCTCGCGGTCGGCTGGGCCACCCACCGCGCCCAAGCGCGCCCTGCGCGCCGCTGGCTCCTCCTCCGCTGGCCGGTGACGGCGATTCTCCTGCCGTTGCTGGCGCTCTACGTGTTCCTCCTCTTTTTCACTCCGGCGATCGACGCCTTCGGCCGCCGCGCCCTCTTTGACCACCACGCCCTCCTCATCCCGACACCGTTCTGAGCGACATTGGGGGGAAAGCGTGGCCTGCCGTCGACCGCCCGATCACCATGGAAGGAGCGTCCGCACGAACAGATAGAGGAGCAGCAGGGCCGTGATCAGCACCCACCACGGCCGTCTCTGTGCCGGCATGTCGGCGCCTCCGAGTTCGTTGCCGCAGCGTGGGCAACGGGGGGCGTCCTCCCAGATCTCGGCCTTGCAGAAGGGGCAGGGGATCGTCGGCTCGTTGTCGTCATCGTCGACGGCCGAATCGCCCGCGTCGCTCCCGTCGTCGACATCCTCCTCAAACTCGTCATCGGCGTCGAAGTCGTCAGCGTGGCGGGGCATGGCTCGTGCGAGAGGGAAGGGGTGAAGGAAACGTCAGCGAGGCTCGTTGTCGGTAGCGCCGTACGTTGGCAGGTGCCGGTAGGGGACCTCGAGGGCGAGGAGGTGGAGGGCGGTGACATAGAGTCGCCCCCCGAAAGCCCCCCAGCGGTCGGGGACGGTGCCGAGCGGTTCCCAGCTTCCGGCATGCTCTCCGTCGGTGACCTGCTCGGCCTCGAGCGCCGTGCAGAGTTGGCCGTACCAGGCTTCCCATTCGGGCCCGCCGGTCTGGACGAGAACCTGCGAGGCGTAATACCAGAGGTAGGCGTCGCGCGTCCGCGCTTGGCGAGTCCCGTAGGCCGGCTTCATCGCCGCGAGGCTCGCGGCCGCAGCGCCAAGCGGCGGGTCGGTGCGGGGGGTGCCGGTGTGGAGGCGCATCAGCGACCCCAGCGCCGTCATCGAAGCAGCCGAGAGGTCGGAGGGACGCTGCTCCGGACTGAGCGCGTTGTAAAGATAGTGCCCGAGCTTGGCGGGATTGGCCGACTCGTCGAGGAGTCGACGGACGCCGTCGTAGGTTTCGGCAGGCACCGTGAGGCCGGCGAGGCTGCCGGAGCGGAGCGCGACGAGCATCCACCCGCTCACGGAGAGATCGGAATCGGCTCGGGGCTGGTACCGCCACCCGCCCCGTTCGGCCTGTTGGCTCGCCACGATAAACCCGATCGCCTTCTCGGCCGCCGGCCGGAGGAGCGGATCCCCGGTCATGCCGACCGCCTCACAGAGGGCCATCGTGGCGATCCCGTGGCTGTACATCCAGGCGCAGCTGTTCGACACCGGATCGGCAGGAACGAAGAGATCGCCATCGGCCTTCTGGACCGACACAAGCCACTCAAGCCCGCGGCGGACAACCTCCCGATGCCGGCCGTCGAAGTGGTCGTAGCCGGCGCCAAGAAATGTCAGGAGCGCAAGCCCCGTAGCGGCGGTGTCCGACTGAAGGCGGACCGCGCCCCCGACGCCCTTGGGGTGATAGGTGCCGAGCGTCCAACGTCCGTCTTCCTCCTGGGCCGCGGCAAGCCACCCGAGGCCGCGTTCCACGATTCCGTCGGCCCGCGCCTCCCCGCGGATCGCGCGCGACCGCCGCGCGAAGGCTTCGGCTGTCTCGCGAACCCGCGACTCCGCAGGGAGCGCGAGCGTCGGGGCTCGAGGCAGCGGCGTCGCCACGCCGGCCGGCCCGGCGAGGGTGCCAGCGCCGGCCGGAGGCGCCGAGCGCGGACGGAGTGCGGCCCCGACCGAGGCCCCCGACTCTCCCACCGACAACACCTCTCCGTCCTCCTCTAGGGCCGGCAGGGCAGGCCGGCGAGCGCTCGCGGCGCTTCCTCGCCCCCGATCGGGAATCCGGCCTGAGGGGCGGGGGCGGGGCTTCGCACCGGCCAAGAGATCGCTCATGGCCGCGCCGGGCCGGGGCACCGCCGGGGAGCCGCCCGCCATCGGCTCGGTGGCCGCCGGGCCTGGGGTGGGAATGGCTATCTTCTCCGCCGCGGGCTTCTCCGCCGCGGCCGCGCCCTCGGCCCCCGGGTCGGCAACCTCCGTGCGACGCGGCGACCGGGGAAGCGCAGGGGCGGAGTCGGCCTCCGTCGCTCCCCGCGAAAAGCGCCGCGGAGTCGGCGGGGGCGCGAGAGCCACAGCGATCTCATCGGCATCGGGGCTGTCGGCAGCGGCCGCCGCCCGCGACCGCTCCGCCATGGTTGCCATGACCGCCGGCCCCACCGGGCCCGCCGGCCCCGCGATGCCGCTTGGCCGCTCCCTCCGCGGCGTCAACGTTGGCGCTTCGGCGTCGCTACCGACGACCGTGGACATCGCCTCGGCAGCCGTCTCCCCCTCCGGCAGGGCGGCGGCCATCCGCTCCGGCTCCTGAAGCGCTGCCGGGCTTGGCGCCGAAGCCTCGAAGTTCGGGCGATCGATCCGCGTGGCGATGACGTCGGGCGTTTCCGCGGCCTCCTCCAACGGCACTTCGGCCACGGCCCGCTCTCCGTCGCGGATCGCTCCCCAGGCCGACGCCGGCGCGGCGGCGTCGATGGCGATCGGCACGTCGATCGGACGCTCGTGCGCGAACGCCTCCCGCGTGGAGGATTCGTCGTGGAGAGGGAAATCGGTCGCCAACTCCGGGCGGTAGGAGGGCTCCTGGTTGGGAAACAGTCCGTCGAGGGGACGGACGTCGATCACGGTCCTTGCCAGCCCCTGCTGAAGGAGCCAGTGGAGGAGCAGGCTCGCCATCACGGCGGCCGCGAGGCGAGCGCGGCTCCGCCAACGGCGGGTCGACGCTTTGGGCCGCAGCGGGGTGTCGATCGGCAACGCCATGGTCGTCCTCACGGCTCGACGGGGGTGTCGTCCGGACCGGCCGCCCGGTCCACGCTCACATCCGCTGCCGACTGCACGCGGTAATCCTCGATGCCGGCCTGCACACAGGCATCCATCACGGCAACGACATGCTTGTGCGCGACGTTCTCGTCGGCCCGCACCGTCACCTTCTGACGCCCCGGATTGTCGGCCACTGCCTGGCGGAGGAGACCGACGAGCTCTCCGGCGGCCACGGGCCTGGCGCCGGCGTAGGTGTTGCCGCCGCGGTCGATGTTGATGATGAACTCGCGCGGACGGGCCGTGAGCGGCTTGGCGGCCGATGCCTGGGGAAGAATGACGTCGATCGCCCGATCATCCTCCTCGAGCTTGCTGGCGACGAGAAAGAAAATCATCAGGAGAAAGACGATGTCGATCATCGGCGTCAGGTCGAGCCCGCCGCCGAGTCGTCCCTTGTCGATGCGGACACTCATACCGTCCCCCCACCAGCGCTTGGGTCGGCCGGCCGGCGGTCCCCTCCGGATCGGCCACGCCCTTCGAAGGATTCGATGGCGGGGAGGAGTCCGGCGACAACATCGTCGACCCTGCGGAAGCCGGCGAGGATCCGCCCCTCGAGGTAATGGGAAATGATCGCGGCGGGAATCGCAACGCACAGGCCGGCGAAGGTCGTGATCAGCGCCAGATAGATTCCGCTGGCCAGTTCTGCTGCCCGGTTGGCCCCCGCCTGAAGATTGGCCGTGGTGTAGAAGGCGATGATCATCCCTTGGACCGTACCGAGGAGCCCGAGAAGCGGCGTGATCGTGACGGCGAGACTGATCGGCCGGATGTTCGCATAGAGGCGCGACGCCTCGCGATTCGAGGTCGTCTCCACGGCATGCTCCACCTCGGGGAGCGGCCGGCCGAGCCGGCCGAGCATCGCGCGTACGACCGTCGCCAAGACCGAGCGATCGGCATCGCACCACGCCGCCACCTGCCGCGGGTCGAACGGCGATCCATCCGCGATCAGGCGGAGCTTCATCGCCAGGGCCGCGGGGACGAACCTGCTTCGTCGCAGTGCCACGAGCCGTTCGAGACCGAACGCCACGACGAGGAAGGACATCACCGTGATCGGCCACATCA
>Ga0209188_1000455_pt1 | contig 39694 bp, 45 predicted proteins | sample C_130625_EF_Meta_FD_187307 | JGI IMG/M metagenome (GOLD analysis project Ga0209188, IMG submission 187307) | Freshwater microbial communities from Lake Croche, Canada to study carbon cycling - C_130625_EF_MetaG (SPAdes) (version 2) | ecosystem: Environmental > Aquatic > Freshwater > Lake...
GATCTCCATTATTGTCTGCTTCATAAATTATACCATTGCTTTCGTTGGCTACATAATAAGTAACACCGTCTATGTCAATTTCAATAACCTCCTCATCTGCATCTTCTTCTTCCACTTCGTCTTGTTCCTCTTCTTCCTCTTCCTCTTCCTCTTCCTCTTCCTCTTCTTCCTCTTGTTCCTCTTCTTGTTCCTCTTCTTCCTCTTCCTCTTCCTCTTCCTCTTGTTCCTCTTGTTCCTCTTCTTCCTCTTCCTCTTCTACTTCGTCTTGTTCCTCTTCCTCTTCCTCTTCTTGTTCCTCTTCTTCTTGTTCCTCTTCTTGTTCCTCTTCCTCTTCCTCTTCCTCTTCTTGTTCCTCTTCTTGTTCTACTTCCTCTTCTTGTTCCTCTTCCTCTTCGTCTTGTTGTTCCTGTTGTTCCTCCTCCTCTTCCTCTTCATCTTCTTCTTCGTCTTCGTCTTGTTCCTCTTCCTCCACCACTTCGTCTCCCTCTTCCTCGTTACATTTTTCCTCAATGTGTAAAGAAATATTTTCCTCACATTTGTTATAAGTTTGTTGTAATTTTTCCAACTCTTTTTTATATCTTTCCATCTCGGTTCTACACCTATGCAATTCGCTCAATAAATATGCTTGTTTAGATTTATATATAATTTTACGCAATCCTTTACGAACAATTTTATCAACATTGGATAGCATGTCTTGAATGTCCTCTTTGTTTTCCTGAAAAAATGTGTCAGACATTATGGTTATTTTATATTAATAACATTTGTTTAATATGATTTAAAAAATTAATAACTCTATAATTATATAGATGGATTTTTCCGAAAAAATAGCAATTATTGTTTCGCAAACCAATTACAGTGTGGAAATTGCAGCGGAGAAATTAAACAACTTCGGCGGCGACCATATTAAAGTGATTAGAGATTACATGGGAATACCCGAAAAAAAAGAAACCGTCGCGTCATTAAACCAAGAAATTTATAAACAAATCCGATTCAAATTGGATGATTCAATGAAATCATACAATTCAGAGCAAGAGGCGAAAATAAAATCAGAAATAGAAGAATTAAATAACGAAAAATCCGAACAACTTAATTAGCCACACCAAACTTTTCGTTCACAATATTGTTTTTCGTCGGAATCTTTTTCTGTAGTTTTTTTTTCAATTGATAATTATTAGATGGAATTATTTTACTATTAATAATAAATTCATCGTTGTCTTCATGAAACTCGGGTAAAACTCTTGTTAATGGTTTGTCAACCACTAAAAATAACCGCTCAGATTTTAAGAGCGACCGATATTCTTGGATAGTCAAGTTTCCGTAATATCGTTCCAACATGTAATGCGGGTTAGGGGCTGGTTTTATATTTTTTTTATTCACGAATATTTTAGAATAAATATGATTCATTAAATGATACCGTTCAAATTTAGTTGAGCTATCAATATTTTCTTCCATTAGATATGCCGTGGCACATTCGGGGCTGCAAAAACAGCCATATACTTGATATGAATTTTGTATAAAATGTTTTGGTATATATATCGGCGGATTGTCAAAATCATAAGAGCACCAAAAACACGCGGATTTTTTATCCGATATATTATTAATATGTAAATTATGCTCCAATATTTTAAGTTTTCTCCAAATATCCTTCGTTTCATAATTGTTGTCGTCGTATTCATTTGCGATGTTATTTTCCGGAGAATATGTTAGGTGTTGGGGTGCTTCTATAATCTGATATAATGTGTTTGGCGTGTTTGGCGCGTTTGGCGCGTTTTCATTCAAAACATCGTGCGAATTTTGAATGATTTCATAGTTCAATTCATTTTTTGTGCTAATAAACTGGTAAGACTCTAAATCTGACCCATCATTATTTGAAGAACCATTCATGTTGTCATTTTTGATATCCTTCATGAAACATTTAAGATGCAGAACAATGTTCGGCTTTTCTTTAATTGCAGAAAATGTCGCACTATTTTGTTGAACTATCTTTCCGCCTTTGGGTTTTCTTCCTCTTTTTTTCGGAAGAGGTTTCTCATTTTCTTGAACTATAGCAACATTATTACTTGATTCAACATTTACCACGACACCAGAAGCATTGTTGTTAACTACGACATTGTTTTCTTCATTTTTCTCCTTTTCCAAAGCAAGCGCAATGTCTTTTTTAGAGCGTCTACCCCTTTTCGCCTTTGGTTTTTCAGAAAAATTTTCTAAATCCATATAATTCTATAAGAACGTTATTAATTTATATTGTTTTTATATATCTTTATTGATGAAAAACATATAAACTCATATTGTGTTTTTCATTAACATGTCTTTAATATCTATTCCATGGGTGGAGCGTTTTAGACCTAATAACTTTGATAGTATTGTATTGGACCCGATGAATAAGTGTATTCTCAAGGCGATTATTAATACGGGCTATTTCCCAAATCTCCTTTTTTATGGTCCGCCCGGCACAGGAAAAACAACCACGATTATTAATCTCATCAATTCATATCAAGAAAAACATTTACAAAAAGGAAAAGAAGTTATTATTCATCTTAATGCCTCCGACGACCGTGGAATTGACGTGGTGAGAAATCAAATAAACCAGTTTGTGAATTCCAAAACCCTTTTTAATAAGGGTATGAAATTTGTTATACTAGACGAAGTTGACTATATGACAAAGAATGCGCAACAAGCATTAAGATATCTTATTCAAAATTGTGGCGAGACAGTAAGATTTTGTCTAATATGTAATTATATTAGTCGTATAGACGAGGGATTACAAACAGAATTTGCCCGACTGAAATTTAATCAATTACCAGAAGACGAAATTGTTAATTTTTTATTGAATATATCGGAAAAGGAAAAATTAAATATAACACCAGAGTCGCTCAGGTTGATTCAAAAATTGTATAATTCAGACATGAGAAGTATGATAAATTTTATTCAATCTAATCAAAATGTCAAAAATAACAACATATGTGTTATTGAAAATGCGACATGGGAAAATTTCTATAAGGAATTTTTGCATGGCAAAAGTTTAGTTTCTTTAACAAAGTATGCGCATAATATTAGCATAATGTACAATGTTGATAAAAAAAATATAGTTAAGGATTTTTTAAATTTTATTATCCGAAATAAATTGCATATTGTGAACTCGCAATTTTTAGATTTCGTTGAGAATATAACACATTTTCCAGAATGTAAAAATAATTATTACGTGAGTTTTTATTTAACAAAACTGGCTGAATTTATTCCTAAAGAACCCTTATAAATTCTCGCATGAAGATCATTTATAAATTTGTTCGGAGGAGAATTTTTTACCCAGTTATTATTTTTGTTGGAAGATAAAATATTGTATTTTTTCTTAATTTCAATCGGTTCACTTTTTTCTACTACGATAACCGTGTGTTTCATTTCTTTATATATATAAACAAAAAAATGAAAGATAATATTAAATTAACTTAAAGAGACAAATAGAAGGGGTATTATGGCTTACGTCAGTAACATAGATGCCGAATGGGCAGATTTTATGTCTTCAAATTATGATGATGATAGTGTTTCGGATGATGAGTTGTCAACAAAATATGTGGTGACCGGTGGAGACAATTTTGTTAAAAAAAATGAGTTAACCGGGGATATTCCAATTTCTACTGAAATATATATTTCAACCAAATCCAAAATTGCTTATCTTAATCAAGGGTTGGATTTGGATAAAATATTTTGGGATATAAAAACGATTCCTTACTCTACCCCCTCTACTGGTGTGATAAAAAAACAGATGAAATTTAACTCAACCTGTCAAGAACAATTGGATGTTATTGAAGAAAATTTAAAGGGTGAGACATATTTTGATAGTCAAGTTTTAACGAGTATTAATAATCCAAATGGAAGAATAAAATTCAAGGATATTCGTAAAATTAGCATTGGTATTTCCAAGAAGGACATTCTCAGTTATCGTTGTAAAAGAAAGAGTGCATTCTATAATTGTTTTGTTATGATTCTCCGGATTAAAATTGGGTGTTTATTCAAAGAATTTCATATTAAAGTTTTTAATACAGGTAAAATGGAGATACCCGGTATCCAAAATGATGCTATTTATGAAGAGGTTCTGAAAAGTGTTTTGTTAATTATCCAACCGCATGTTGATGATGTTTTAGAATATAAACAAACAAGTGATACTATTTTAATAAATTCAAATTTCAACTCGGGTTATTATATTAATAGGGAAGCGCTTTTTGATTTGTTGAAATATACATATAATATTCAATGTATTTATGACCCGTGCTCTTACCCGGGCGTACAATGTAAATTTTATTACGACAAAGAAGTATCGCTTGAAAATCAGACAGGTTCCTTGAAATCCGGAGAAGAAAAGAGCGACAAAATTGTCACCGTTTCGTTCATGATTTTTAGGACTGGAAGTATTCTTATTGTCGGAATGTGCGATGATGATGTTCTTTACGGAGTGTACGAATTTTTAAAAAAGATGTTGACAAAGGAGTATTATGTAATTAGACAGGAAAATGTGGGAAATATAGAACATGAAGACGCATTGTCAAAAAATAAGAAGAAAAAGGTTAGGAGGAAGACGATAATGGTGGATGTCTAGTTGGAATCTGGATGTCTAGTTGGAATTATCCACGCCGTCAATTTCTTTATCGGTTTCTATTTTTTTTTCGGTCTTGTTTGAATAAAAATAATAAATCGCGTATAATACCACAATGGATAATAAAGACCATCCTAATGTGTGATCTAATGTATCCATTGCCCGGATAGCTTCTTTAGGTAGTTTGTTAAATTTATCTTTGTATCCTTGTGGTTTGAAAGGCAACCACAAATATCTCCCGAACGGCACAATGGTTGGTTCTAACTTGTCGTGACATTTATAGGAATAGTCATACCACGCCAATGCGATATACGGAAACCAAAATAGGAAAAATAAGACGAATAAATTTCTATAGGGTAAAAACCAGTACCCCACGGCGATTATAATTGTAAATATTATGCATTTCACATTAAATTTGAACGGATAATTTGGAAAAAAGCCACCCGACATATTATAGTATAGGCAAAGAAAAATTATTCTTGCGGAATATTGTCTAATTCATAAAAATTCTTGTCGCCGTACATTATTCTAGAATAGAGAGATTTTGCTTTTTCAAAAAAATAATTTTCGGATTTTTTGTTGGACTGAATGGAGTCAAAATCATAATTTTGAGAATAATTTCCAATGACGGGAAATTGACAAGAAATATGTTTCTGTAAATGTTTCCACCATTTTGGAAGCAAATTTGTTTTGTTTAATATTTTATTATAATTTTGGTAAAACCCGAGTGTTTCTTGGTCATCAACATGAGATATTTTCATTTGTATTCTCATGTTGTCTTCTTTATCATTAACGGTTCCGGTATGTATCAAATTTCCGTTGAATAATATAGCATCGCCCGCATTAGAAACGATTGTCTCCGTGTTGTCGGTTAAATTAAACATATTATTATAGCGAGATTTGTGAGATTTTGGTATAACATCAAGTGATTTTTCCATGTTTTCAAGATAAATTATAATTGTATAAGAGGGGTATTTTTGATTTTCATTGAAAAAATCTCCATTATAATCCCGATGGCAAGTATGAATTTGTGATTTTTTTATTAAAAATATATAATCATGGAATACATATGATGAACCAAGTATTTCCCGAATCTGACTTTTGATATTTTCAGATTTCGTTATTTCCTCTTTTATCATGATTGGTGTCTCGGCGTTAATATATTCTTTAATTTTGTTGGTCATTTCTTTTGTTAATAAATTTCGGATTATACACACTCCGTCTTCGTGCAAATTATAGTTGCTTTTCGGCTCGTTTATATAAATCCCGAAACATCTCAATAAAAAGGACATTACGATAATAACCGACACATAAAACAACAAAGTCATTATAATACGAAAAAATGTCTGTCTCATATTTGTCTAAACGTGGCTTATACGCTATATATAAAAAATAAAATTCACACCACATATCACGACAAAATTATTCACGCGATTACATTTTTGAATTACATTAAAAACAAATCGTCGGTCCATTTTTCCGCTTCCTCTATTTCGGTAATTTCGCAAAAAGAGAAAATTTTTTTTTTAAGGGTTTTGTTGTTTAGAGAATCAACATTTTTTGTATAATTTATGAGAAATTTTTCAATTAGTTGATAAAATTTTTCATTTGGTTCATCAAAAACACGCATTTCTGAAAGAACCAAGATAAAATTATGTATAATTTCATAAGAATCGGCGGTTAGTTTTTCGTTATTGAAAATATGACAAATGGAATCGGTTATATTTGAAATGAATTTAACCGGCATGTCATTTTTTATTAAGAAAAAAAATATTTTTTTCAATAAAACAACACAGTTTTCCAGCATACAAAGTTTATGAGAATCGTTTTTCGTATGTGGTAAAAATATTGATTCTTTTAAAAGAGTATTATTCACATCAAATATAATCTTTTTATAAACGAACAACGTGGCATCTCTTGAACTTAATTGTAAAAATAAATGTGACTCATCCGTTATTTGCGTTATGAATTCAATATAAAAAAAATACGATTTTTGTCCGTGATAATACGCCATGTCCGCGTTTTTAGTATTAATTAAAATATTATTAAACACATGGGTTATCGTTTCTAGGCCGCGCATAAATATGAATCCCTGTAATTGCTTTTTAATTTTTATATTTTCAAAAAAAAACGTAAAATATTCTCTTACCAAAAGTTTATACTTATTAAGAATGTCGTAAAGAGAATTGTTAATTTCTGGATAAAAATTTTTAACATCTTGAAGCGAATATTGTGTCGACATATTATTATATGTCTATATTATTGTTTATTTTTACCATTTGTTAATTGTTTCTAATTTTAAGTATTTAAAGACATTGATATTATTTTTATAATATCAATGACAACTGTTGAGCAAACGACAAGTTCTTCGTCTTCTTATAGACTTCCTAGCGACGTAACCTTGAAACACGCTACCAAATTAAGCATTGTTGAAGATAAGCCAATTATGTTAGACTATTGGTCTTCTTCTTTAGATAAGAAGGCGCTCGTTGGTGTTAAAGAAAACGGCGAAAAATTATTAGTAAAAAGCGAGGACGAATACACGAGCCCCATTTCCAAGTTTTATAAAAGCGACACCGAGTATATTATTATTACCGAGAATTCCATTTATTTGGTTTCGGCGGATATTCCCACCAGGAAAATTTCTTAAAATAATTATCTCTTTCTATAATATAAATGCGTTTATATTATGGAAAAACGGGGTTTTTACACAAAAATACCGGTGGTGGCGGAAATACTGTCGTCCAGAAAATAGGTTTGATAACTGGTAGACCAGCAAGCATAAGAACGCCATTTATACCTGGCGCGGGTGTAGGTGCGCATTCTTATTCAACACGCCGCGCGACGATAATGCGTTCAACGAAATGTTCAAACAAACAATCCGGGTGCGCTCAATTATTAAAATGGTCGCCGTTTAAAATTGGGATGTAAATGACCTATGTCATAAGTTTTCCATACTTTAGTAGCATAATATTTGGGATTAGTATTAAATGATAATGGTCCAGGCGTTGATTCAATCCGATAATCTTGCCAGAATCTACGTGTCACGCCGACCCTGGGAGGAAATCCCTCCTTTAATGTTCCTAAACCACTATGAGTATCAATATGATTGACATAAGATTGAATACTTCTGATTCTACGAGGACGACCTGCCATTTATATACATTACATTATATTTAATTTTTATCGTAAAATAAAAATTAAATTTAGCCCCAGGTGGGAATTGAACCCACTACCTTTAGTTTACAAGACTAATGCTCTAACCGATGAGCTACAAGGGCACACCCCCATTAAATAGTCAATTAAATACCTTTATGTTGTTTTCTAGGAGTTATAATATTTCCCGTAGTTTGTCAATTTTTTCTAATTCAAACGAAGTAGGAAATTCCACATGAAAGTGTATTATAAGGTTGCCGACATGGTTGTCCCTTGCCAATCCCATGTTTGGCAACACTTTTTGAAATTCGGGAGGAATCACGTTACCTGGTTGATTATTAATTGTGTAGAATTTACCGTTTATATATTTCAACTCAAAAGAAAATCCACATAATGAATCCTTGAGCGATATCTTTTTATCATATATCAAATCTAGTCCCCTTCTCACGAACCCACTATCGTTCTCAATTTTAATAAAAAGTTTCACATCTCCCTTGCAATTGTCGTTGAAGACATTTCCTTGGTCTTGTAACAAAAGAACCTCGTTTGAATCTATGCCCTTAAAAATATCAACATACATCGTGACACGTTCCGTTGTTTTAGTTCCGTTTTGAAGTATCCATCTCTCTATATCTATCGGCATCTTGCAACCCGTTAGTACTTGTTCCATCGTGATTGTTATTGTTTTAACAATTGGTTCCGGTTTTTGCATCATATTGACTGGAACACCGTTTCTAAAAAATTGCACATTTGCACCAGGTGGGAACATTCCGCCCATAGGACCCATCCCCCCCATTCCCCCACCAAATAAATTGGCGAACATTTCGTTTATATTATTAAATTCCTGTTGTTGGTGACCTGGGTGTCCCTGATGCATTCGTGCAAAAGGATTATTTTTCATCGCATCATAATTCCGCCTCTTTTCCTCATCACCAAGCGTTTCATATGCCTCGCTTATTTTTTGAAACAATTCAACCACTTCCGGTTTTCCAGGATTTTTATCGGGGTGGTATTTCAAGGACAACTTCCTATATGCCTTTTTAATTTCGTCAGAATTTGCGCTTTCTGGAACATCTAACATTTTATAAAAATCCTCCGACATTTTTAATAATAATATTAATAAAGATAAACTTAAATGGTATTTAACTTATATTTATTATTCAGAATAATGAACCAACTTTTTGTCAATAAATATCAACCATTATTATTCCGAGATTTTGAATTGGAAAAAGATTTTGTTGATACACTTACTTCCCTTATTAATATGAATAATCTCAATATTTTATTCGTTGGAAATATGGGTTCTGGTAAAACAACTTTGTTAAATGCAGTTATTCGTGAATATTATGAGAACATCCCTCATTACAATGAAAACATTCTTCATATTAATAGTTTAAAAGAACAAGGAATTAATTATTATAGAAATGATGTGAAAACATTTTGCCAAACCTCGTCTTCAATAAAAAACAAAAAAAAAATAGTTATTTTAGACGATTTAGACCAAGTAAATGAACAAAGTCAACAAACATTCAGGAATTCCATGGATAAATATAGCCACAACGTACATTTTATCGCATCCTGTAGTAATGTACAAAAAATCATTGAAAGTCTGCAATCAAGGTTCATAATCATTAAAATTACCTCACTCAAGAGAGAAAATTTACTTAAAATTATGCTGCATATCAAAAACAATGAAAACATAGAAATTCGGGAAGATGCTCAATCCTTTATATTAGACATTTGCAACAATACCGCAAAAAACTTGATTAATTATCTAGAAAAATTTAAATTGCTGGATAGAGTCATAACACTTGAATTAGCCAAAAATGTATGTACAAATATAAGTTTTTCAACTTTGGAAGAATATACACAATACTTAAAGAAAAAAGATTTGAACAATTCCATTAAAATTATTTATTCAATTTATGACAGAGGATACTCTGTTATGGATATATTAGATAACTTTTTCTTGTTTGTTAAAACAACGGATATTCTTAGCGAAAATGAAAAATATGAAATTATTCCTTACATATGTAAATATATAACTATATTTCACAATATTCATGAGGATGAAATAGAATTAGCATTATTTACTAATAACATAATAAAAATTATGAGGTAAAAATAAATTCTTTATATAGAATAAACTCAATTATATGTCAAATCAAATATTTAAACAATCTGTGCCAACAGAGTGGTTATACGAATTGCTTGACAACGTTTCAATAAAAACCGACAAATATTATACATTTAATAACAATTCGTATAAAAAGGGTATATTCAATAACAATATAGCGGAATTCCTAGAAAAATGTTCCCCTTTTTATCATTTGTCAAAACGAAAATATGTTGAATCTAAATTGTCGTATAATGGGTTAACAACCGTTCTCCGGCAAATTTGTAAATTCAACAATATCAAATATACGTCACAGATTAAATATGACAAGTCTAATTATGACATCGTTTACTATATTTATTTTTGATTTTATACAATATTTTTACTTCAATAAAAATATTATTATTTTACAAAGTCTTTTTGAACATTACTGTGACGCAAACGATTTCCTAAATAATTAGGTTTCAATCCCCATAATCCTATTCCGGAGTCTGAACCAGTAGGAACCTGCCAATAAGCAACATGTCCTGATAAATCATCCTTTGGACCCACAATGTTTTCGTTTCCTTCCAAACTATTTGAGAGAAGCATATATTTCCCGATGATTGTGTTTGATGTCAATACATCCCTGGGAGATAGGCGGGAGAACCACTCATATTTGCGCCTTTTTAATATCTCGTCAGCCGGAATATATATGCCTGTTATTTTAGGATATACATTTAAGTAATCGTTTGAAAACAAATGGTCTAATAAAATTGGCTCTTCGTCTAATGTTTTGGTTCCTATGAATTTTCCGTCTATCAATTTTACGGTTTTATTATCAACACATTTTTTAATCCATGAATTAAAGTGGTTTGTAAATTCGTTTTGTGATGTATAATCGTTTGAAATTGTCTCCTGTATGTAATTTATATAATCTTTAACCGATTGGGTTTCTTTCAATGCTCCCATAAATTTCATGTTTGGAGAGAATGGGTATGAATCCGCCGTAACACTGGTATTCACAAATTCACCGACAAACATTTTCTTTTCCCTTGTTCCAACATTGTAGGTATTGATTAAATTTTGCATGCATAAAAAGGATGGTGGGACAAAAAATCCGCCATATTTATAAAGAATTTTTGCAATTCCCAAATAACGCACATATGTCAAAATCGGATTAGAAATTGTATTCACGTCAACATTCCAATTCGGAAGCAATTTTGAAAAAGAATCATCGTCAATCAAGCATATATGAAACGATTCCTTACAATGATGAATTATGCTGCGAACTGTTAAATATAAGTAGGGTTGATTTAATTCGGTTGAACTACGTGAACCAAAACTCGCCCAGGACCTAGAATTATATTCGTAATTCATGTGAATCCACAAAATAGGTTTTTGCCTTTTTTTATTTCCGTTTCTTTCATCTTCCTCATAGTTATCTAAAGAATGCTCTGTAAGTAAATATTTTTGAATGATTTCATAATCATCTAAATTTTCTTGTCTATGTTGCTTGTCTTTATATCGGTTATATAAAATACTCGCAAAAAATAATATTGTTAAGGGTATCACGTATTTTGAATAATTTTTAAACATTATATATAATATCAGCTATTATATTTATTATATATAATCTTTTTATTTGTTGTGCAATAATTGAATTCCCGACCAAAAGTCTAAATTTTTCTTATTTGCCAATTCGGTTTGTCTAGCTAAATTATACGCTCTCGTCGTCGCCATTTCTTCCTCTTTTTTTTCTCTCTCAAACAAATAATTTTTTGCTTGCTGTTCTGTTAAAGGTTTTGTGTCTTGTTGATTTCTGTGGCTTACATATTCATTTACATTTTTAAACTTTTCTCTTTTATTATAATCTTCTTCTGAAACCGGTATCACATTTTCCGTATGCGCTTTATATAAATCTTGAAAAGGAAGAGTGGAAAAAATGTCCGAGTCAAAACTTGACGGGGCGTCCGTTGATAAACTCGTTGAGTTATTATTATATGAAAATTCTTCCACATCTTTATGCACAATAAGTGAACTCGCTTGTCGTTTTTTTCTCTCAAACTCTTGAGCCATTATCGCCATGGAAATACCCTTTTCTTCATCCTTATTCAACCCGTCATTCAACCCGTCATTCAACCCGTCATTCAACCCGTCATCAGACCTTAACCATCTCTGATAACCCTTATTCTCAGTTTCCGAGGTCAACTTGTGTTTATCAAATTGCTCATTAAACCAGCTATTAAAATTTGTTGATTTTTTGAAATTTTTATTTGTATCAAAAAATTGGTCCAACATATTTCGTTTATCTTTTTCCGTATAATCCAGCGCTGAATAATCGGTGTTTTTTCCGTTGTTCGTTTCTTTATTTGAAGCCTCGCCTTTTTTTCTAAATTCCCATATTGAGAATAACGACTTGTACGCTTTTGAATAAAACAAAAAATATTCCGCTGGAAGTTTTGATTTATCCGGATGAATTTTCATGACCATCTGTTTTGCACGTTTTAAATCGGCTTCATTGAAATTTTTTGGGATTTTAAATAATTCTAATATGTCGTCTAAATCATAGTTTGTTATGTCTAAATCGGCACTCATAATCTGCAATTGTACGATAATATATCATAATGAAGAAAAATAATACGAGATTGTAACATATTCATTGCATTGAATTCATTGTATTCATTGTATTCAATGCATTTACACATCTTTTGAAAAATGCTTCTAATTGTTGAGGATCAGACCCAGTAATACTATCATCGGGTGCAAATGATATATTTCCGCGTTTATATAATAAAATAACTGGGATACCATTCACCATCTTTCTCTGTTTCAAAAAAGCATATAAATCAATACTTTCGTCCACGTCAATGTCGGCGCAAATAACATTATCAGGCGATGATGCGAAAAAAGATTCTACTTCGGGGGCGATTTTTTTACACGGTCCGCACCAAGTAGCACCTAGTTTCACGACAATTAGACCCGGATTAACCTTCAATAAATTCATAAATTCCTCCCTTGATTCAAAAAAACTAATAATTTGTTTATTTCCTGGTTCCGACATTATACATATATAAAATTGTTATATCTAAATAACAATTTTATAAAATTATTTATCAATTGCCGACCTCTTTTCCCTTTTCGTTTCTTTGTTCACTGTAATATCATATCCATTTACCGTGAGAATTCCAATATTCCAATGTTCATTTTGCCATGTTCCGCGATATGAATATCCGCCTGCATAAGTCATGGTGCCTTTCTTTTTTCTACCCTGAAAGAAACTCCCCTCGTAAACGTCGCCGTTCTTATATGTTTGAATTCCTGTGTCATCATCATACCATCCACCAGTAAAAGTTCCGTCATAATGACTACCATTTGGAAATGACATTTTGCCTTTAATTGGCTCAATTCCTTCTGATACGGTCCCATCAAATACTCTCCCGTCTTCAAATAATAGCTTGCCGACATAAATTTTTCCGTCGGGGTATCTTATTCCCTCAAGAACACACTTGTGAATTGGATTACTGATTCTCTCCATTATTGCTTTTTGTTTTTATAAGCAATGAATACTTTTATTCAATTTTTTATTTTTGTTCCACATCCCTTTTGTATTTTTCTTTTGCTGGCTTTGCGGGTTTTGCGGGTTTTGCGTGTTTTACGGGTTTTACGGGTTTTACGGGTTTTGCGGGTTTTGCGTGGTTTGCGAGAACTTTTTTTTCCACCCTTTCTTGTTCCAGTTGATGAAAATGATTCCTGTGTCATGTCGGACACTTGCGTATCGTTTTCGGGTAATTCATTAGGAAAAGCGGCACGCATTACAGCCGCTTCTGATTGACTATCGCCGGCTAACGTATCTCCGGTTTGTGAATCAATCCGTGCAAAAATGTCATACGCATTTTCTTGAGACATTGAACTCGTTGATAGTGAAGACGTTGATGCAGTGGAACCAGTTGCAACCGTATCTTGTGATGGTTCCTCAGGGATATCTACAGCAGGTGGTCCAACAGCATCTGGCAAATTGGCAGAGGGCAAAACAAAATTGTCTCTGATAAAATCAACCAACCCCGATATTAACCCGACTGTCTCGTTCATATCAGGAATATTTTCACGAATCATGGAAACTACCTGAGGAACACTTGACACAGATGCTACTCTGGTAATACCATATACAGTAGCACCCACAAATGCAAAAGATGCGATTGCTCTTGCCTGTCCAATTGGTCCATCTCTTAAACCAAGAGAAAGATACTCGGAAGAATTTCTAAAAACCTCCATATTATGGTTTATCAACGGTCTTACCAAACATCTAGACAAAACAATAAACAAATTGGAAAATAAACCACCGCCAAAATTACGTCCAAATGAATTATTGAATACTTCACCAATGAGATATGTCGTTGTTGAATCTGGTGTCATGCTACAAAGAAACAACATTGACATTATTAAATTTGCCAATCCGCTTCTCACAGATGAAATAAACGTCCTGAATAATGCAGCCCTATTTTCGGATGTTTGGCGTGCGTCCATCCCTTGAATGAATGTTCTGGCGGCTTCCATTTCTTCCTCATTTGGGTCAATTTGTCTTATTGCAGCGGCAAGCGATTCACTTAATCTTTGTGCGTTTTCTCTCATAATTTGCAAATTTCCGACATCGCTCATTTCGTCTGATTGCTGTTGTTGGACACTAGAGCAACCTCCTCCCGCAGAACCACCACCACTACACATTTGATTGAGTCTATCTTCTTGCCTTCTTATATCCTCTAATGTTTTATTAAAAGCTATATTATACTCATCTGTTTCTGGTAATTTCGCCAAGACGGTTTTTTTAAGAGCGGGTTCTGCGTCACTCTCCTTTACTTCCTGTGTCTTAGCAACTGGAATAGTTTGTGATGGTGGTGCTTGATATACGATTTGTTCACTTTCATCATCATCATCATGACTTCTTCTTAGTGACATTTAATATATATATATATTAAAATAAAATGTTAAATCGTTTTTTTCTAAATTTTATTCATACAACATTCATTGTTTCCATAACAATTTTATCCAATTCGTCAATATCTATCTCCGGAAGTTCAACATGAGACTCCCAAAAATACCTACAAAAAGCCCAGACAAACTCACACTCTGTTTTATACCAATCGCCATGTTCGGCAATCAACCTTTTATACAACTTTTCCGGGAGTAATGAGAGACTCTGTCTCGGTAAGACATAACACAATTGCACCATTTGTGTAACAGGGTCCGGAGACTTTGTTTCAACAAACGTGGTTTCAAAATACGGCATATATTTAATCAAGTCCTCCAATAAAGGAGGATAATGGTAATGATAACACCATCTCCAATCTACACAGCCAGACGTATAATATTTCATGGTCCATTCTAAACCTTCTAAATAATTCAAAGAAATCTGTTTTTTACGCTCTTCATCATTATCCATTTTCAACAAACACTTGTAATATCGCGTTTGCCATCCATTTTTATAAGGATTAATGTATTTTTCTATTTCCCTTTCATAAGTTGGTATTGCCTCAAATTTCGCATATTTTTGTTCAGGCGTTTCGCATGGTAAATTATATTTTTCTCTCTTATCGCGCATCTTCATTTCCGTTTTCAAAAAATCCTCTTCTTGTCCCGCAAGAAACGTCACTAGTTTCCTAACGTTTTTCCAGTAAATTGTTTTCCCATCTGTTAAAGTATCCGACGTATTACCAATGGTCGCCTTATAAGCGTTCAATAACTTGTCAATTCCACCCGTACGAATATTAATTGCGGGAAAATGTGGCATAAAATCATTCCCTAGAAAAAAACATAAAAATATATAATCATAAACACGGTTTTTCCCAGAATTCACCCCACCATTCACCCCATCATTCAACTCGCCATTATTCATATCAATCATTATCGTTTTCGCCAAACAAGGAATATCCAATAAATAAGTTTCATTGGACTCTAAGGAACTATCTATAGATTTGATAAACTCAGGCGTTTCCCGAAATAAATAAATATTCGGACTAACCGGAAGGTGATTAATAGAAAGCATAATTAAATCGGCATCTAATCCATAGACCACATTATTCTCTTCTTTAACTGCGTTTCCCCGAATATGTTCAAATATCTTATGCTCACCTTCTCCGTATTCATCACTCGTTGAAACAATAATCTTTTTAACATTATGTAATTCTGGTTTAGAAAAATGACTACCTATCGCTTTGTTTAGTTCAACCATAAAAACAGTGCCGGGTGTAATCGCCGTTGTATTCCATGGGTCTGAACCAGCAGCCTTTTTGAAAATAGATTTAGACATTTCGCTTTGAAAGATGGATTTATATCTACGATTCCGCTGTTGCTCTAATTTAGCGACAGGCGCCACACCATCAAACGCAATCATAATATTTGTATCGGGATTAATTAAGGATATATATTCCTCAATTTTTGTGATAACTTTAAGAATAATAGTGCGATTCTCTGTTTCGGTCAATGAAGAAAAATCTATATTACGAACCGCGTCGTATATAATAGAGTTACAATCCATATACAAATTATTAATTTTCATCATATTTTTAACGAGCTTTTTAATAATAGATGGATGATTTTTGACTATGTATGAAAAATAACTCGGAATCCCCATGTATGATTAATTCATAAAATATGTTTAATACAATTTATATGTGTATTTTTTTCGTGTATTTTTTTATGTTTCGGCGTTCCAATAAATTATGTGATGTATATATAATAATCAATTATTATGACACAAAAAAAGAAAAACGAAGAAATTTTTCATTCAAAAGAGTTACTAATAGTAATAGAAAAAAAGATAGAATTTTTCAAAGAAATTCTTCAAAAAACCATTATTTATCTTCAAAAAAACAAAAAATACGAAATAGTAACTGCAAATGACATTATTATTTGTAATGAAAAGATAAGTGTGATAAATGAAGATATAGACAGGATATTAAATAACGCCAACAAAATGACCGCGGAATCAATTATATCGGACCTTCAGACCGTGAATAATGAAATATCGGGCTTAATGAGAAGTTATGGTTCGGAGTCGTTTGAGGATTTGCTATATATTTGTTTCGGGGGAAATAATGGTTTAATAGGCGAATCTGATGCGTGTAAATTTGATTTGTTAAAAAAATATTTTCATCCGACTAGTTATAAAGTTGTGAAACAAGAAAATAACAAGACGAAAACCATTCAGTTTGCTGATAGTTTTTCGGCTGAAAAAAACTACAATTTGGAGTGTGGAGATATTTCGTCATCTACTAAACAGTTTTATATGAAGGTTCACGGAATTAAACTATTTATTTACAATAGTTCTTCACAAAAAATATTATTAATATTTGGTCTTATAGACAATATTCAACTCAATTTGGTGACTAATAAATATATATCTGGCAAGAAAAAACAAATAATGTCGGTAAATTATAATGGAACCGACATTAACGAGCACGCGGTAAATAAATATTTATCTTCATTGTCTCTGAAAGATTATTTGATTGTAAATAATGATAATGAAATTTATAACAAGTTTATCGGATATGTAAATCAATATAAATTATTAAGTAACAAACATTTGTCGGTAATAGTGAAGGAGTTTATGTCTGCGGAATTATACTCAAAAAGACATATGTTGATTCAATTATTAATCAATGATTGTGGGTGTCGTGAAAAATATTTGGCTTATTTGTTGTACGATTTGCTATCAAATGATGCAATTGCATCTGTGGACACACATGAACAATCCATCTTGTATGACAGCCTACCTTTGTGCGTAAAAATATATTTTCAGGATGCGATGAAAAAAACGCTTGAATACACAAACGCCTTATCAAATTTTGATATGGGAAAAATACCAATTGAACAACAAATCTGCTTGCTGAAGACACACGACTCTGTAAAAGAAAAGGCGATGATAAAAATGAAGGAGATGAAGGCGAAATCAGAAGATTCTGGTTCAAAAGCTAGACAATATTTGGATGGATTATTAAAGATACCGTTTAATATTTATATCAAAGAACCCATAATGAGTGTCATGAATACAATCAATAAACAGTTTGTTGAACTTGTTGGACTCGTCGGACTCGTCGGACTCGTCGGAGTCGTTGAACATCATGACAAAATTAAGGAAAACAACAAAATAAAAATTCCGGAACCCATCCCGATAAAAGAAAAATATACGAGTCTTGAGATTTCTAATTATGTGAATACAATAAAATGCAACGTTTTGTCAACCGATTCGCTTTGCGAAAAGATTAAACAGGGAATTGCCTCATCTGATAGAGCGAGCATCGCAGTACAAATATCAAAAATTAATAAATCCATTGAAGAAAACAAACTCTCGTTAAAAAAAATAAAATCGTCCAATAAAAAAAAGGGAGAGCTCATCAAGTCTGTTTGTGATTTTTTAGATGGTTTAAAAAATAACGACAATTGTGCAAAGATTCTTAATGATTTGTCTGATTTTTCTCAAAAAAATACGATTATTGATACAAAATGCAAAATAGAATCAATTGAGAAAAAATTTTTAGAAATATCCGAATATATATCAAGCATAAGAACCACATTGGACGACTCTGTTCATGGGCATGACGGCGCTAAAAAACAGATAGAAAGAATTGTTGCACAATGGATAAATGGTGAAGCAAATGGTTATTGTTTTGGGTTTGAAGGACCGCCTGGTGTAGGAAAAACATCATTGGCGAAATTGGGATTGTCACAATGTCTGAAAGATGCGTCTGGTAACCCACGTCCCTTTGCAACTATACAAATGGCCGGCGATTGCAACGGGTCTACGTTAAATGGTCATAATTACACTTATGTTGGATCAACCTGGGGGGGAATTGCGCAGATATTAATTGATAAAAAATGCATGAATCCAATTATATTTATTGATGAAGTGGATAAAATAAGTAAAACAGAAAACGGAAAGGAGTTGATTGGAATATTGACACACTTGTTAGATTCAACCCAGAACGATTGTTTCCAAGACAAATATTTCTCGGGGATAGATTTAGATTTATCCAAAGCATTATTTATATTGTCGTACAATGATCCTGAATTAATTGATAAAATCTTACTAGATAGAATACATCGTGTCAAATTTGACGTTTTGTCTCTTGAAGAAAAGATAACGATATTACAAAAATATGCATTGCCGGAAATATATAAAAAAATGGGTCTAGAGGGTGTTATTGTTTTTGATGAAGATGCATTGAAATTTATTATTCAGAATTATACTAGCGAACCGGGAGTTCGTAAATTAAAAGAAATAATTTTTGATATTGTCGGTGAAATTAATTTAGATATATTGAAAAATACTCAGAAAACTCACGCGATCCCAATACAGATAACGATTGATTCTATTAAAAATAATTATTTAAAAGAAAAATACGAAATTCGTAATAAAACAATAAAAAAAAAAAATAAAATCGGAATTGCAAATGGAATGTACGCCAATTCAATGGGACAAGGGGGAGTTATACCCGTTCAGGCGAAATTCTATCCATCCGACAATTTTTTAACTCTCAAATTAACCGGTCTGGTGGGGGACGTTATGAATGAAAGTTCAAATATAGCACTAAGTCTTGCTTGGGAATTAACGTCGGCTAGTAATAAAGAGTTAATAAGAAATAAATATGCAGGTGAGCAGAAATATGGTATTCATCTCAATTTTCCCGAGGGTAGTATAAATAAGAATGGTCCAAGTGCCGGTTCATGTATTACTACGGCATTATACAGTTTATTTAATGATGAAAAAATAAAATATCATGTCGCGATTACGGGAGAAATTTCGCTAGACGGATGTATAACAGCAATCGGTGGATTAGAACACAAGATTTTGGGTTCAATAAAAGAAGGTATTACTGACTTTATTTTTCCGCTTGAAAATCAGAAAGATTTGGATATTTTTCTTGAGAAAAACAAAAATTCCCCGACACTTGAGGGAATTAATTTTCATCCGGTATGTGAGATAGAAAAAGTTTTTGAATTGGCATTTGAAGAAAAGAAGTAAAATCATAAAAAATGCGAGAATAATAATATAATATTTGTTATTATATTATAATATGGATAGAACGCCGGTTCCAAACACTCCTTTACAATTGATTCAACCCTTCAACATCCTTGTATTTATGACATTTTACTCTCCCATTATCATCGCTACTTGCTTTTTAAGTCTGTCGTTTATATTTCAAAATTTTAACGGGTTTATTTATTTAGCGTTCTTAATAGCTTCTTGTATTGTTAGAGAGTTTATTTTGTTTATTTCGGGCATGCAGCCATTGGTTTCGCGGGGCGACATATGCACCATGGTTCAATACAGTAAATATGGAAACTCGGGATTCAGTATTTTTGTAATAGCGTTTACCATAATGTTTGTTTGTCTACCGATGTTTTTAACAAATAACATAAATTATTGGGTATTTGGGGGTCTCTTATTTTATTTATTAATTGATGTCGGCATTAGATATTCTAAAAAATGTATAACCACCATTATTGACGGCTTGCTGAATTTATTGTCGGGGTCGGCGCTCGGTATCGCGTTTAGCATAGCATTGTATTACGGAAAAGCGGCAAATTATTTATTTTATAACAATCTTTCCAGTAATAATGTTGTTTGTTCTATGCCAAAAAAACAAACATTTAAATGCTCTGTTTATAAGAATGGCGAACTGGTAAGCAGCAAAACGTCGTCATAAAAAAAATGAAATATTTGTGGTGATCCATCGTCTGAATTCGTCGGCAACAATTTTTTTCTGAAATGAATCTGTTAATAATCGGGTATTTACACGGGCCCGATAAACAACCATAAAATTATTTATTACATCAAAAATATTGTTTTTTGCATATGTTTCCGTTAACAAGTCATAATTAAATGAAGGTTTTGATTTTCTATGATTTACAGAATCATGAAAAATAAAAAGAACATTCTTTAAATCTTGTTTCGTTTTGATCATGCTTATTTTGATTTTTGAGAAAAAATCCGTCGCATGCTTAGAACAGTCCGGACACGGAAGTGTTGTTGATATTTTTATGATAAATTGTATTAACTCCCCCGACAAATCGGGGAATTTGTCTTCCTTTATTTTTTCTGCCATGGTGTGGAATAATGCCCAAATTGGTGGTCCCCACTGACTTGGTGACATTCTTAAATGTATATAATATAATAAATATAAAGACTTTTCACAAAATTATTAATATGTCAGTAACATACAAAACGGAAGGGAATATAAATTTTTATGAAGAATTGTACAAATCCCTTGATTCTAAAGAAGAAGAAGAAACAGACATTGGTGAAGTTTGTTTGATTACCAACCAGCCCCTGTCAGACAATTTTGTTGTCCTTGAATGTAATCACAAATTTAATTATGTCCCGTTATATAATGATATTGCGAATCATAAAAAGAAATACAATAATATGGAAAACAAACAATTAAAAAATGTTGAAATTCGTTGTCCATATTGTAGAAATATACAAAAGACCCTCTTACCTTTTCATGAAAATATGGGAGTCAAAAAAACTCATGGTGTCAACTTCTTTGATGAAAATTACGGAGTTTCTAAAATTCAGCCATCCTCCAAATATGTTCACGGAGATTGCAGTTATACCGAAAACAATGTTGCTTGTCAAAATAAATACGTATTTTTGTTGGAACTAGATAGTAAGTTATATTGTTCCGTTCACGCTACTACTATTGTTAAAAATATAACCATGGCAAATAAAATCAAAATTCAAAAAGAGAAACAAGCAGAAAAATTATTGGCTAAGCAACAAGCGGCGGAAGCAAAATTGGCAGCTAAGCAACAAGCGGTGGAAGCAAAATTGGTGGCTAAGCAACAAGCCGCGCAAGCAAAATTGTTGGCTAAAAAGCCGGAGGGAAAGAAAATAAAGAAGGAAACATCCCAGGAAAACATGGTTGTCTGTATTCAATTGTTGAAAACTGGTCCGAACAAAGGACAACAGTGTGGTTGTAAGGCAACTCAAAACAATCTTTGTTCCCGACACTATAAAGTCCCAGCAACTACTAATAATTAGAAAACAATATAAATGATATTTATGGTCTATATATATCATTAACTTATAATGGAAACAAAAGATGAATTAGTAGCAAGTATCAAGGAGTGGATTAAAATAGACACCGAAATTAATGTTATTCAAAAAGAACTTAAAGAAAAGAAGGTTCAGAAGAAGAAGTTGACGGATTCGCTTGTTGTTGTCATGAAAAAAAATGAGCTAGATTGTTTTGATATTAATGGTGGAAGTTTGCAGTATAAGACAAATAAGGTGAAAAAACCACTCACTGCGAAAACGCTTATGGCATCTTTACAGAGTTTTTATTCATCGTCTCCGCAGAAGGCAGAGGAAGTGACAAAATTTTTATTGGAAAATCGGCAGGAGGAAATAAAGGAAACCATCAAGTTAATGAAATCTTGAACAGATACAATATAAAGATTTGTTGGTAAAGTAAAACAATGGACAATAACCACTTTTATTCATACGATGCTATGAATGAATTGGAGAAAGATTTTTCTTTTCAAGCATGGGATAATAGAATTTACTTATGTGCGTATCAAGTTAATATTTCCGGGTTGATGCCATTTTTACAATTTTTCATGCAGAAATGCGGAGATGATATAAAATTCCCGTCCTTTTTAAACATTGATATGGATTTTATGACAAAATGCGAGACATTGCTGGATGTTACTTTTTTTTGCCATAAAAAAGAAATGTCGCAAAAGTATATTTATAAGGGTATTAAGAAAGAGGGCGATTCTATTTATGTTTTTTTTGATTGTAGCGAATATGCGATTGATATAGTCCACTTACACAGAAATAATGACATGTGGTTAATCGCTATGGACGAAATTATTAATAATAAACACGTATGTAATTTTGCTATTGATTTAGAGACAATGGATTTTTTTCAAAGAAACGAAGCTTTTGCGTATATTTGTGACAAAGATGGCGACCCATATGAAATACCAACAGTCGTTTATGCAGGGTGCAAAGGTAGTGACCTAGATTTAACCGCCATCTTCGGGTTATCTATTTCCGACGAAAAAAGTCTAGGCCCGCATTTTTATTTCACAAACTATCAGAATGCCATACGCCAAGGAGGGTGGTGTGGCGAAAAAGGCGGACTGTTGCGTTTTGCGCTATTCATGGGTATTACAAAATTTCCCACGGAGTTGCCGGATTACGATTGGATAAATGATTATGACAGTGCTTATATAGGAAATATGTTGACTGATTCACCTTATTGGGTTGTTAAAAATCACTCACAACAAATAACGTTGACGCAACATTTTATTGATAAATCAACTCTTGGGGAAAGCTGGGATGAGAGAAAATCTGGTTATTATATTCTGTGAACGATTCATCGCGATTCATCGCGATTTTCATCGTTTTATATACATTATTTTTATTTCTTGAATAATGTATATGGATTTCACCACAATCGCGAGTATTATTTTTATATCGGTTTTATTTTACATTCTGTCAAAATTGTTTGAATTTTATGGTATTAGCGCAAATGATTATGGATACTATGTTGCTTTTTACGTTTTCATTTTGATTTCTCTCTTTGTTTTACCAACCGGACAACCATCAGAAATGTTTGACAAAATATGAGGCCTTTAAGCTGGTTTTATAGAATAATAATAAAATTGAAATAGAGATATAACGGAAAGTATGTATTAAAGAGCATGGAGCGAAGAATCAATAAGAAAATAGACACGCATGTTGCCAAGTTCAAGGACTGCATTCGTGACAAGGCTACTAGCATAGGGATTGTTCCCGAGCAAGTTAATTTGTTGCTTCAATATGTTTACGATTACGAAAGATTGTCTATTACCAAAGATGATTTTGCAAAGAGAAAGCGCGTTAAGAATGTCGTGCCGTTTTTTGATAGATGTTGTGCCAAGCGCGCGTCGGGTGAGCAATGCACTAGAAGAAAAAAAGACGAAACCGGCGATTATTGTGGCACACACGTAAAGGGAACTCCACATGGAGTCATGGATATGAATGAAGCAAGTGATAAACAAGCGACACAATCTATTGAGGTGTGGGCACAGGACATTCAAGGAATTATTTATTATATTGATAAGAACAACAATGTTTATCAGGCGGAGGATATTGTTGGTGGCGGAAAGAATCCGAAAATAATTGCCAAGTATATTAAAAACAATGATGTATATTCTATTCCAGAATTTGGAATCTAACCGAAATATATAATTTTTGGGGGTATAATATAATATAATGTCAAAGTTTAGCACGTTTATTTCTATTATGCTTTTTTACATCTTTCTCTCCTATATTTTGGGACCTTTCGCGTTTTATTACCTCATGAACAAGACGCTTTCCGCGGCTGGAATGGGATTTGTATTCGGCAGCATAGTTTCATTATTTTTATGGATAATGTACGGTAGTAAATTGGTAAAGTGAGTTTTGAACGTTTTCAGTTGAGTAATATAATTTTTTATTCAATTAAAATCATATTGGATAACTCTTTCAAATATCTTTTTGAACAAGATTCAACCAATAACCCATTCGCATAAATGCCATAATTAAAATAATAATTGTCATTTTCAAGAGCTATGTGATAAATTGTGTAAGTTCCGGATATTTCGTATATAGAAGCACGAGAGTCGCAACAAGCAGGAAGGCGATATTTATCATCAGTTACGTATATTTCACTCATAACTTCTAAGACTTTATCTTTTTGTTCTTTACACGTAAAATCATCTACTAAAATAGAGTGAGACCCAGTAATAATAAGAGGTTCAAATATTTCGGGATAATCTGTTGTAGAGCATTTATAGAGCTGGTCCGGAATTCTTTCTTCTGTAGCTGGATGATATATTTCTCTTTTGCCAATCATATCAATAAGTTTATAATCGTTATTCAAAGTTTTGATAAGGTCGCCTTTTCGTAAATATTGAATAAGTTTATATCCTTTATCTGTAAGAATTTTTGTATCTTCTTTGAAACAGGGAATTGGTTCCGGGAGTGGTTTCGGAAATGTACATTTTTTAATACCGTCAACAACCTCGCTAAAAACAACATGATCTATTGTAAAATACAAATCACCAACTTTGTCAAATGCTAGTCCTGCAATTTGAACATCTTGCTCAGTATAAATAGTTGAAATAACAATGCCAGTTGAGTCATATTTATATATGCCCCCCACTATATTGTTTAAAATTTTAGAAACGTAAATGTTATTATTCTTATCAACAATCAAGTTTATGAACTTGGAACTTGGTTCATAAATAAATGTTGGATTAATTGCATTCCCATTTGAATCATATTTACTTATATATTTTTCCCCTTTATTTGCAATAAGAAAGTTACCATCATTATCAATTGCTAACCCTAATGGAGAATTTAAAGTACCGACACCCTCAATAAAAAGAGTTTCTAGTTTATTAGTGCTAATTTTGTAAATATTTCCATAATTATCACCATCATTACTACTATAATATAAATTATTATTACTATCAATAACCATTCCTAGATAATGATTCCTTGAAATTGTTGCAAATAGTGTTTTAAAACCATTTATGGACACTTGATAAATTCCGTCTTCATCCATAACATATAAGTTACCACCAGGAAAACCTATATTATCAAAAACTACATTTTGGGGAGATTTAAAGCCCGAACAGAAAGTAGATATCGGTCCCGAAGGTTCTACCTTAATAATATCGTTAAACCCACTACGAGCCACATATAAATTGTCATTTTTATCAAAGATTATTCCGAGTGCGGAATCAATGGTTGCCTCATAGATTGAAATAGACATATATATATTTATAAATATATTTTATTGAAATATATTTATAAAATGTTACCTTTTATAATTTAGTAACTGTCTAAATAATATTTTATTTTTATATGCCTTAAAATTATACTTATTGAATAATTTTGTATATTATTCAATAAGTAAAATAACAGTGTAAAAGAAAAAGGTGTAAATCAACAAAAACGCTTGTTTATCGTAAAAATCATTAGTTTTTTTACGATAAATGTAACATATGGACGAAACTAGTAAATCCGTATTAGAAAAAATCGGAATTCACTTGGAAGAATCTGAAATACTTATTGAGCGCGAAGTTTTTCTTGATATCACGAAATATAATTCTGTAAAAGAAAAAATACCCGAGCTGCGTAAAACGTTTAGTTCTTCTTCATTAACATGCCTTCAACAAACCGCCAATAGTTCCCAGCGATGGCCACTATTGAATCTAGTTAGACAAATATTAAATGTTTATGGTTATCAAATGAAACCTATTCGGAAAAGCGATGGATATACCCTTGACGGAATCAAAAAATTTAAGAGATTCTTTTTAATTGCTAAAAAGAAAGAGAATGGTCAAACAACTATTTTTCAATGACCACTTCTTTGGCAATTCTCCTAAGGATTTTATTATATTCTTTTTCTCTCTCTTCTTTTGATTCTGGACCACACGTTTCGTATAATATCTTGTTATATTTATCCATTGTCTTGGAAGAAGAATCCTTATAATCCGGATGCTTTATCTTCCAATCTACACTCTTCATGAAATTCTTATGAGCAACACCCTTGATGGCGGAAATAAACAATGTTTTTTCTTTATCATTCTCCCAGGCATCTTTATCCTTGATATACATGGTTTCTCTCTTCAGGTCGCTACAATGCATCGGACGTTTCACCAATTCGGTATTTTTTAGATTGTTTATGATTATCTGACTTATGCCCTCGGCATATCCTAGCGTGCCCACATTTTCAAATTCTTCAAAACTTATTTCCATGGATTTAATGAAATCGGTGATATTCATTGCGTCTTTACATTGTTCGTTCAAGAAAAGATTCAGATTGAATTTGTTGTTTGTGGTGGTATTATGCGAGTTTGTAACGTTCCCACCAGAAAATCCTTTCTCTTTTACCAATTCAATAATTTGTTTATTCTGCTCCATAATCAGCTCTTTGAATTCTTTGTTTTCCGTCAAAATTACCTGGTTGTTTTTCATCAAATCAATCATCGCGGTTGTTATCTTATCTAATTCGTTTAATGAAGGGTCTTGGTTTACATTATTTTTGTACGTACATTTTTTTTTATGAGTCCGTAAACTTTGGTCATGCTTGTATTTCTTACCACAATCGCATAAAAATGTATATTGAAATGGAAAACATGGTTTGGGGATATTTTCAAGTATTTCCCCAAGTATTTCCCCAGATTTTGACCGTTTTTTGTGTTTCGCTGTCGCAAGATGCTTTACAAAATCTTTTTTGTTATTGGTAGTGATGTCACAAAAATCACATATAAATTGACCATTTTTGGGGAAAATCATCCAAGTATTTTCAAGTATTGATATATTGTAGTTATTTTTTATTTCTAAATGTTTTTTATAATATTTGATATTTCAAAAAAATGTTTGGTAACAACATTTTCGTTGAAAATTTGAATATCAAAGCATTATGCTGCAAACCAGTTTTTTCAAAAGGGCGGCCATTTTTTTGTCCAAGACTTTTTTTGAAAAACCGTTTTTGGACATTTATAAATGTCCATTTTTGACTTTCCAAAAAAACTTTTGAGAATTTGGTTGCCCTTATATATTATTTTCTTAAATGGACTTAAAGAACCCGGGGGTCGTTTTCTCTCCATATTCAAATTCGGAAAGTCTTTTAGATTCAAAGGAATGAGATAGTTCTTTTTGAATGTTGGTACTTTTTACTTTCAGGAAGGCGTTGTAGAGAGAGAAGCGCATGCCGGATATGTGTAATTTTGAAATATTTTCAACTTTCGTTATTTTTGAATTATAACTTCTCTAGCGACTTTTCTGAGAATTTTATTGTATTCCTTCACCTTTTCTTCTGTGGATATAGGTCCACTTGTTTCGTATAGTATTTTATTATATTTGTCCATTGTCTTTGAAGAAGAATCACAATAGTCAGGATTTTCCTTTTTCCAATCAACGCTTTTCATGAAATTCTTATGAGCCACACCTTTAATTGCGGAAATAAAAAGAGTATTTTCTTTATCGTTTTCCCAGGTGTCTTTGTCTTTAATATACATGGTTTCTCTCTTGAGGTCGCTGCAATGTATAGGTCGTTTTTCAACTTCGGTATTCTTCAGATTATTTATGAGTATTTTACTTATACCTTCTGCATACCCCAGTGTTCCTACGTTTTCAAAATCTTCAAAGCTTATTTCCAGCGATTTAATAAAATCAGATATATTCATCGCATCTTTACACTGTTCGTTTAAGAAAAGATTCAAATTAAACTTATTATTGGAATTTGTAATATTAGAATTTATCATATTTCCGCCGAACCCCTTTTCTTTTACCATGTCCAAGAGCTGCTTTTGAAAATCCTGATTTTGTTTGATTAATTCTAAAATTAAATCATTGTTGTTTGATGCGTCTTGTATCTCATTTTCTGTTATCTTTTCTTTTTGAAATGTGCATTTTTTTCTATGAACCGAAAGACTTTGCTTATAGCCGTATTTTTTACCGCAATCACAAATAAAAAATATTGCGACATTTTGGTCAACATGTTGGTCAACATTTGAATGTTTGCTAGTAGCCAAATGTTTCGTCCAATCACTTTTTTTACAGCATGTATAGTGACACTTTTCGCACATATATTTTTTGGCGATTTTTTGCGAGTTTTCGGTAAACATTTGCAACATTTATCTCTATACATATTTTTATTTTTAAATTTTTTTTCTATTTTATAATTATTATTTTAATTTTTTCAATAACAATTAATTTCTTTAAAAAAACGAATTCAAAGCATTATGCTGTAAATCCACTTTTCAAAAAGGGAGGCGCGCTTTTTCACCAAGACTTTTTTTGGAAATCCGTTTTTGGACATTTATAAATGTCCATTTTTGACTTTCCAAAAAAACTTTTGAGAAATTGGTTGCCCTTATATATTATTTTCTTAAATGAACTTAAAGAACCGCGGGCGATTTTCTCCCCATGTTCGAATTCGGAAAGTCGTTTAGATTCAAAGGAAATGAGATAGTTCTTTTTGAATGGTATTTTTTTCGCTTTTGAGAAAGAATGGTAGAGAGAAACACGCGCGCCAGCTATATATAAAATAAAACGGGCTTAAAGAAATCGCATTAATATATTATTTTCGTTTAATAATATATAATCAATAAATGAGTTTTGATGGTTTTATAAATCCCAAAGATGGTTTAGCTTATTACCGAATGCCCGTGGGAACTAGAGTATATCGTGGCGACACTAACGCTTACCGCGAATATCAAGAAACTGGAGCTGTCACATTGACGCCGGGAAGGAGTTGTTTTTTCGGTTTAACTCCCGAAAGTGTGAAACAATACGGAATAACATATGAATTTGTTGCAAATAAAGATTGCCTTCTCTTGGCAATGGACGACCAAAATGTTATGGAGTTCCTATTGAATGGTTCTTCCGATCCAAAAATACAAAGAATATTGAGAGAAAATTATGGGTATGGTGGGGGAACAAGAAATTCTTTCGCGGAGGCGGACAATTATATAACAGCATATATTTGCTCACTTGGTTACGATGGATACGCGATTATGCAATCGCGTACTGATTTTGGCGGGTCATTTCATAAAGAAGGCATGTTGTGTAATGGTGGGAATTTAACATTTGCACAATTGGTCACGAGTGGGGGAGAGATTCAACCAATGTTGGACGAATACGCTAGCAGAAAAGCTGCTCCGCAAAAAAGAAGACCCAAGAGATTATTGGAATCACCAGAAGGAAAGAATCCGGGTCCAGGCTTGTTTGGTGGTCCTTCCGGTCCAGGGTTATTTGGTAGTCCTTCCGGTCAATCCTTGTTTGGAAGTCCTTCTGGCGCGGCGAGTCCTCCTCCTCCTAGAAAAGGATTATTCGGAACTTCTCCCGGCGTTGGGTTGTTTGGGAGTCCTTTCGGTGAAGATAGTCCTCCAGGTAAAGCGTTTCAAGGTAGTCTTAAAGAAAGAGTTCCAGGAAGGGGGTTGTTCGGAAGTGAAGATGATGTTCCAAAATTTTATCCTAAACTACCCTCATCGTCAAGCGAAACTTCAAAACCAATCAGCTTGTTTCCAGATGACGAAAAGGAAAACGTGCGAAACGGTGGAAAAAAAACGAGGAAATATAAGAAAACGAGGAAACATAGAAAACATAAGAAAACGAGAACCCACAAAAAAACAAAAAGGTAAACCAAAAAATTATATTTCTTTACTCGGAATTAAATTTCTAATTCTATTCAGGTGTTCTATTGGTATTAGTGCTGCATCTTGAATAACCTTCTTTTCATTTTTGACAATTGACAGCGAAGAAGCATTCGTGGAGTCGGTTTCGTTATTTTGTTTCACAATTGGAAATTCTTCCTTTGTTTTTTTAGATTCCACATTAATTCCGTAAATGTCCATAAGGGTAATAATAATAGGATTTCTCTCTATGTCAGAGGTTGTCATTTCTACCAACCTAATCCCCGATTTTTCATTATTAAATTTTTTGTATTTGTTGATAATGTCAGCCAATCCATTTAATTTTAAGGGGTCTTTTTTATCTGACTGATTCAAGTCTCCAGTAATAACCATTTTACTGGATTCGCCTATTCGTGTAGTCAACATTAACATCTGATTTGGTGAGCTATTTTGCATTTCGTCTGCAATAATAAAAGCATTCTTGAATGTGCGACCGCGCATGAACGCGAGCGGTGCTATTTCAATAACGTTATTCTCAATCATTTTCCGAATTTCCATATATGTGTAAAATTCAGAAAAAATGTCAAAAATCGGACGCGTCCAGGGATCCATTTTTGCGACAAGATTTCCTGGTAAGAACCCCATTTCTTCTTCTTCCACTGATACTGCGGGTCTAGTAATAATAATTTTGCTAAAAAGTCCGCTTTTAAATTGTTTTATGGCACTATTACATGCCAATAATGTTTTACCGGTTCCCGCTGGACCAATTGCAAAAATAATGGAGGATGTATTTTCGCTTAAATACTTGTTGTATATTTTTTGATTTTCGTTTTTTGCTTTATAGAAAAATGTTTCTTTCGGTTCTAAAATTGTTTTTTCTTTTTTCATTACTAAGGTTCTCTTATTTGATAACACTCTAATTGAAGATTTCGGCGCGATCAATAAGAGAGAAGTAAAAAGTCTCATAAAACTATTCATAATAAGTTGTAATATTTTACTTTTAAATGTTTAATTTATTAAATGAATGATTGAAAAGAGAAAAAGTGTAAAAATATATTTGAATAATATATATAATGAACAAAAGCCGATTTGAAAGCATCGTTCTTCAATTAGGCAATAAACAAGATTTTACAAAAACTTTTACCGGTTTAATTGATGAAGAAACAAATGAGGTGTTTGATTGTTTTGTATTGGCAGATGGTCATGGCTCAAATAGAACGATTAACATAATAAGAAAAATAAAATTTGAAGATATTCTTATAAAGAAAAATTGTATGAATTACATAATTGCAAATACAAATAAGGAGAGACATATTTTTAGTAAACCTGACGATTCTGGTAGCACGTTTATTTTGGTTAAAATATATTCCGAACGAATTGAAATAGAATCAATCGGTGATTCTAGGTGTGTGGTTTTTATTAACAATGAACAAATATATATAACCACACCCCATAACTCATCAAACGCGGGAGAAATGGAGAGATTGGGGAATAAATTTGAAATAGTAGCATCTAATTGTAAAATGGGAAAAATTCTTTCCTCTACTGAAATAGAATTAAAATATTGTGATTATGTAATGCTTTTATATGGAAACGCAATTAAGATGACGCAAGCTCTTGGTCATAATAACATTACAGGGACTTTTCCTGAAAAAAAAACAATAAATTTTGTTAAAGAAGACAGGGTTCGTATAGTAGGAGCTTCTGATGGTTATTGGGATATGCATAATTTTAATGGCAGGGATTCTGATGCGGATTTAGAAGATTTGAAAATAAGGAGTGTAAATGAATTGGCATTAAAGGCAAAAAATAGATGGGAACAAGAGTGGGATTATTGTTGTTGCGAAAAAGAGAAAAAATACGCGAAGATTTGTTTTGAAGATATTGACGATATTTCATTGGTATCATGGGAAAAATAAAATAGAAATTAGTATAAAAAAAATAGATTAAAGAGATAGTGTTGTAAGATAGTAATATGTTAGTAGGAAGAGTGAAGTGGTTCAACAACAAGGCAGGATATGGTTTTTTAAGAGAGGGGGAAAGGGACATATTTGTGCATCACAGTGGAATAGAAGTTTCAAGCGAACAGTATCGTTATTTGGTGGAAGGAGAATATGTAGAATTTGTGTTGGTAACAAATGAAGAGGGAGTACACAAATTTCAGGCGGGTTCGGTGCGAGGTATCCAAGGTGGAAAATTAATGTGCGAGACCCGACGGGAAATAAGGGAAACTCGTTTTTCGGAAGATGCGGTAGATGATGAAGATAGACCTCGTGTGCCGCGTGAAAGTCGTGTGCCGCGTGAAAGTCGTGTGCCTCGTGCAGGAAAAGACGAAAACCCAAAGGACAACAATTGGACAGTGGTTTCTGGAAATCGTGGTGGAAATAAGAGCGCAACAAAAGCGCGCGCAAATAAGGGACGAGGTTCAAAGGTTGGCGCAGACGTGGTAAAAGATGTGGTAAAAGACGTAGCAACAGATGTGGTAAAAGATGTGGTAAAAGATGTGGTAAAAGATGTGGTAACAGATGTGTAAAAGATGTGGTAACAGATGTGTAAAAGACGTAGTAACAGATGTGGTAAAAGACGTAGTAACAGATGTGTAAAAGACGTAGCAACAGATGTATAAAAGAGGTAGTTATAAAAAAATGTTTGTGTAATAAAAAAGTAAAAAAAAGTAATAGGCATAAAAAAAATTGAAATTCTTTTGCATGAAAAAAAAGATGGAAAAGAATTAGAAGATGGCGGCGGTAATGAAGAACGTTGTGAAGGCGTTGGGAGAGAAGTATGGTTTTGATTGGGAAGCAGAGTTGGCTGCACAGGGTGTTTCACGTAGGCGTGGAATGATGCCGCTCCCTTTCAAGACGGATAGTGTCTCGGAGGATTGTTGTCAGGGAATCATCAAGAATCATGGTCTTTACACGCAATGCGAGGGCGCCCGTCTAAAAGACGGGGAGTACTGCGGAAAGTGTGAGAAGGGCGCGTCGGAAAACGCAAACGGAGAGCCGGATGGTGGAACCGTAAAGAGGCGTTTGGCGTGTGATGAGATGGAGTACCGTGACAACAAGGGAAACAAGGTGGTGTCGTTCGCAAAGGTGATGAAGAAGCTGAACCTGAGCGAGGCGGATGTGTTGGCGGAAGCTTCAAGGCGCAAGGTGTCGGTGTGTGAGGAAGACATGCGGATGCCGGAGAAGAAGATCGCGAAGAAGACGGAGAAGACGATTGGTGAGAAGAAGCGTGGGCGCCCAAAGAAGGCAGAGCCGACCGTAGAGGTAGACGCGACGGAAGACCTCTTCAACTCCCTGGTGAAGGAGACGTCTGCCAAGGTGCTGCCTGCCAAGGTGCTGCCTGCCAAGGTGCCTACGGTTTCTTCCGAATCTGGTTCCGAATCTGGTTCCGAGTCCGAGGGCGGTGAGAAGAAGACGCCCGCCAAGGCTGCCAAGGCTGCCAAGGATGCGGAGAAGCAAGCTGCCAAGGCTGCCAAGGAAGCGGAAAAGGCAGCTGCCAAGGCTGCCAAGGAAGCGGAGAAGGAAGCTGCCAAGGCTGCCAAGGAAGCGGAGAAGGAAGCCGCCAAGGCAGAGAAGGCAGCCGCCAAGAAGGAGACCAAGAAGGAGTCCAAGAAGGAGTCCAAGAAGGAGGAGTCCAAGAAGGAGGAGTCCAAGAAGGAGGAGTCCAAGAAGGAGGATTCCGATGATGAGGAGGACGAGGAGGACGATGAGCCCCAAGTAAAGGTGAAGAAATTCACGCACAAGGGTGTGGAGTACCTTCTCTCGTCGGAGAATGTTCTTTACGACGCAAAGACTCAGGACGCGGTGGGAACTTGGAACCCCGACAAGAAGGAGATTGTAGAGTTGGGGGAGGAGGAGTATGAGGAGTGAGCAGATAGTCGTTAGTTAATTAATATAATAATAAAAGTTATTTTTTTTCGTTGTTCAAATACTTTTTCGGAGTTTGTCGTTGGGATATTTTCGTGACTCATTTCTAGAATCATCACTCATTTCTAAAATCATCACTCATTTCTAGAATCATCACTCATTTCTGAATTATCGGAAAACCTCGTTTATCTAGGTTGATTACCTAGTTGGATTACATGGTCGGATTACCTAGTTTGATTACCTAGTTTGATTACAGGGTTGATTACCTAGTTGAATTACAGGGTTGATTACATGGTTGATTACATGGTTGATTACATGGTTGATTACCTAGTTGGATTACATGGTCGGATTACATGGTCGGATTACATGGTCGGATTACATGGTTGATTACGCGAAGCTTGAAAACTTTTTCTCTCTAGATGTACTTTCCAAAAAGTAAAAAGAAGATGGTGATACTATAGAATTATATTTTGATTTGATTTTGAGAAAGATGTTGTCAAGTGAAGATGCTGGCGAGAGAAGGATGTAAAATATATTAATAACACAGCTTAAAGAATACGTCACCGATATATAGAAACATCACTCATTTCTTGATTTTATGACTGCGGTATCGTTAAATATAAAGACGTTACCCACTTGATTACCCACTTGATTACCTAGTTGATTACCTAGTTGATTACCTAGTTGATTACCTAGTTGATTACCTAGTTGATTACCCACTTGATTACCTAGTTGACCGATAAGTTTTTCTCTCCAGATATACTTTCCAAAAAGTAAAAAGAACAATGTGTATCTATGGTACAACCTTTTTAACATAACCCTTTCAATAACCTTTTGAGAAAGAGTGCGCCGAGAGAAACGGGAGCCTCCGACACCTTGTTCCTATTTTTGTTCCTATTTCCCCACTGCTTTTTTCGTCACTCATTTCTCAATTCGTCACTCATTTCTGGATTCCCAATGCGGCTGCAGATTTGACGGTGTCCGTTTCCGACCTCGCCCGCCATGCTCGGTCTCCCTCCTGCGCTCCCCTCTGAGCCTGGCTCATATGGTGCGATGGTTGAGGTCGGGTACAGGGTCGTAGAAGACATCAATGTCTGGGCTAAAGATATCCGGGAAAAATATAAAGATATCCGGAGAAATAACAGGAATGCAGCACGTAAACGGGTTTAGTTCATTACTATTCATAATTTCCACCATAAAAGCATTGGTCGCGAGCAACTTATTAGCATGGAAAGTTTTCAATGCGACACTAATAGTCGCATCTTATTTATGTAACGCAAGCGGGTTTCAACCCGACTATCTTTTTTATGATTACCTCAATATTTTCCTAGTATGCATCAGTTATATAAATAATATATATATCAACATACCATTCATCATTTCTCTCATCTATGAATACAATAAATACAACTCTATTGAAAACACCAAAAATATATCATTCGTGAGCGCCGTCACCAAATCCGTGATATATACATATTTATATGTAGACAAATTTCATTATTATATTATTCTTTCTAGCTCATTATGCGGAATAACAATATATAAAATAAGACTGATTTTGTTTCAAAACAATAATAGAAAATATAATAACATGCTAACCTATTTATTTCATATTTGCATAATGAATATAATGTATATTTCAAGCATCACTGCGGTTTACACTGATAAACACATAACAAACATACAATAATATATTTGTTATCGGCGTTTTTTTTATTTGTTGATTAAAATATATAAATATATATCATAAATGTCATATAAAATTGTAGTAGCGAGATATAATGAAAATATAGAATGGTTAAACAGTGAAATGTCAAATTGTATAATATATAATAAAGGTAACAAAATGAATATTGAAAATGAAATAATTTTAGAAAATGTAGGAAGAGAAAGTGAAACTTATTTACATTACATAATTACAAATTATGACAATTTACCAGATGTGGTTGTTTTTACGCAAGCAAGAATATCAGACCATAAAGGTAAAGACGACATCAATTATTTAATTAATATCAAAAATGAAGCATTACTTAACTCAAAATCTCTTAATTTTTTTGAACATTATGATGTATCAGGACAACCATGTATACATTTTGACAGAACATGGAATTTGAGGGAAGATGGTTATTTTTTAAAGGATAATTATAAAAATAATAATCCGATTACATTTTTAGAATGGTGGTTCAACAACAATATAGATATAGATTATCCGAATCCACTTCGTGTATATGGTAATGCTATATTTTCTGTTAAAAAGGAAAACATAATAAATAAACCAATTGAATATTATAAAAGACTAATATTAGAAGTAAATCATCATATTAATTCAACAGAGGGTCATTTTTTTGAGCGTTCTTGGTATTATATATTTAATTAGTAAAAATAAAACACCTGAAGGGCGTCGCAGCGATAAACAAATTGACATAACAAAGACATAAAAAAATCAATAATAAGTATACCAATGAGATTTTTGCTATTATTATTGGTTTCTCACAAAAATTTTCGGCTTATGCCTTTAAAAAACCACGCGAGTTCAGGTTTAGATGAAAGACATGGAAATACGTTATCCTCCGAAGAAACTGAACAAATGTCGCGAATACATGCAAATTTCAAAAAAATGGAACTACTAAAAATATTACAAAGCTCAAAAAATAGCGACACGCAAAAGGTTACCTGGTTAGAAAAACCAAGCATCGCACCGAACATTACCCAAGGGGGGTTATACAAAGATTGGAATTTTGTTTTTTAACACGGTGATATCAACTGTAAGAGAATACCGTATTTTAAATTCCTTTTTTCTCTCAACATTGACTTCTTTACACCTTTTCTCATTTAATGTGCCCATTTTTATGATATTATATAACGAATAATATATAATGGTAAAAGTATGTGTTTTACAAACAGATAATAGACCTTCATTAAATTATTTATTAGAAACACAAAAAGTTAATAAAAAGTTTTGTGAAACTTTAGGATATGATTATTTATTTTTAGAATTACATAACAGTAAATATGGTAATATTCATCCGGCAACAAAAAAAATACATTTAGTAAATGATTTTTTACTAAATACAACATGCGATATTTTAGTTTTTTTGGATAGTGATGCTTGGATACAAAATGGTTATTGGTTGAACGATATAATTAATAATTTAATAAATAATGATAAAAAACAAGGTTGTTTTTCACGAGACCCATACGTAAAAAAAAACACATTTATAAATAGTGGATCATTTATAATTAAAAATAATGATTTTACAAAACAAATGTATGCCATGTTAATTCAGGATTTATACAGCAATAATAGTTTTCATAATAATTGGCCTTACGACCAATATTATATCAGTAAATATGTATTTGAAAATAAAGATAATTTTGTTATTTTTATTCCAGATATATTGAATACTCCGATAGGAAAAGTGTTGAGACATAATTGGTGTAAAAATAAAAAAATGTATGATGATTTGTTTGCACTATATCGTGATATAAATAACGATAAATGTTTTGATAAAACATATTTTATTGAAAAAGATTACTACGACGAAAAAGATTTTCCAAATATAATTGAAAATGGTTATGAATATTTTAATTAATTTAATAGCATAAAAATGGGCACATTAAATGAGAAAAGGTGTAAAAGGTAAAAGAAGTCAATCAATCTTATGTTCTTTCTATTTCGGAGTCTTTACTGTTTTACCTTTTTGAATATGACCTCACGAGAGAAAAAGTAATTGTGACGATAGTATAAAGACAAATTAACACAAAACCCAATAATGAATAGAGTTGAACAAATGAAGAAAATCCAGGGCGCGGCGTTAGAGCTGTTCACAAGAAAAAACGCCGATTATGGAGATGCCTTTGCGGTGTTATCGGAGTTTTGATGAGGATAGAAGATAAAATACAGCGTTCTTTATCAATAACGGAGTGACATTAGTAAATGATGAGGGTATTAGAGATACACTTTTGGATTTACATAATTATGCTGAATGTTATTAGACGAAAAAGAAGACAGAAAATTAAATACCACGATATAATATAATATAAAATAAAATAAACATGTTTTACAAATATAAAAACCTGTTAGGAGAACCCAAAAAAGGGATTCATTCTTATAGATTTTTACATATGGCAATCGCTGATATCTTGATGACAATATTAGGAGCAGCCGCAATAAATTATTTCCTGCCAAAATACAGCTTCATAAGTATTCTAATAGCCCTCTTCATCACGGGAATAATTTTACACCGAATGTTTTGTGTAAAGACTACAATTGATACATTATTATTTGAGTAAATACATTATCTAGACAACAATTAATGATAAAATTATATAAACAATCAATGAATATTTTGTATAACATTTTTGAAAAAATCTAAACTATTTGATATTGCTTCATCCATATTAAAATATTTGTAATTAGCTAATCTACCTACAAAAAATATATTATTTTTTTCTTCATTTTTTGCTAATTTTTTATATTCTTCATACAATTCTAAATTTTTTTTATTTGGAACGGGATAATATGGTTCGCCGATATCATTTGTTTTTTCACTTACAATAATGGTGTCATTAGATTTTTGATTTAAGAAATGTTTATATTCTACGATTCTTGTATATGGAACATCTTTACTTGGATAATTTACAACGGAATTCGGTTGGTAATAATTCATATTTTTTATTATCTCAATGTTAAAATCTATACTCCTATACTCTAATTTTTCTAAATTAGTGAAATATGAATCTATAGGCCCTGTAAAAATAATCACATCGTATTTATTGCTTTTAATATGTTCAAAATAATCTGTATTTAATTTAACTTCAATATTAGAATTGTCAAGTAATTTTTCAAAAAAATGCGTATAACCTTTATGCGGCAACGCCTGATATTTATCATTAAAATATCTTGTGTCAAAATTTGGTCTTATAGGTATTCTTTCTAATACTGATTTATTGAGTTCATTTGGATATTTATTCCATTGTTTAAAAGTGTAATCTTTTATTAACTTATCATATAATTTATTTCCTATTCTTGATTTGGCCATCTCTTCACTATTATTTATAGTGTCATATTTGACTTGATTTGTTTCTAACCATTCATTTACGTCAGTTTCATTTTGCAAATTTTCTTCACATAGTTCATTTATAGTTGTAATATTTACAGGTATAGAAACAAATTTATCATCTGTAAATGTTAATACCTTATGTTCCCATCTAATCCATTTATCAAACTTATTTACATATTTCCAAACACATTCATTATTTGTATGAAATAAATGTGCACCATATTTGTTTATTAAAATATTTGTTTCTTTATCAATATAATCATAACAATTTCCACCTATATGTTCTCTTTTTTCTATAATGGTTACTTTATGATTTAATTTATTTGCTATTCTTTCAGCAATTACAGTTCCTGATAATCCACAACCTACTACTAAATATTTGGGCATATATATATATATATATTAATATATATTTATATATATTATTATGGTAAGTAAATTTAATAAATTTTTTAAATATTGTTAAATTAAAGTTCATCACGGGAATAATTTTGCACCGAATGTTTTGCGTAAAGACTACAATTGATACATTATTATTTGAGTAAATGCATTATCTAGACAAAAATTAAAACAAAAATATATTTAGCTATATTATAAGAAATGCGTAGTTCAAGCTCCAGTTCCAGCTTAAGCTCCAGCTCAAAAATGATGGGTGGTTATCACCGACGCACCATGAAAAACATGGGCGGTTATAGAGGAATGATGCGTGGAATGGGCAGAATGATGAGTGGAA
>Ga0209188_1000456_pt1 | contig 39686 bp, 39 predicted proteins | sample C_130625_EF_Meta_FD_187307 | JGI IMG/M metagenome (GOLD analysis project Ga0209188, IMG submission 187307) | Freshwater microbial communities from Lake Croche, Canada to study carbon cycling - C_130625_EF_MetaG (SPAdes) (version 2) | ecosystem: Environmental > Aquatic > Freshwater > Lake...
ACCACTGAGTTTAAAGCTACTGTATCCCAAATGAAACGTGTTTGATAATCATCTAATCTAACGTATGTATTAATTATTGAAATTTTATTATTCTTATCAATACGGTAATCAAATTTAGCATTTACTCCTTTTCTTACACTTTGAACAGAATATTTTCTTAATTGTAAATCAGAAAATAAAGGAATATTGTTTAAACCTGGTTGAGAGTTTGGTAAAAAGAAATTTGAAGTAGTTCCTCTATAAATATTTTGAAAACTACCTGATACGATAAAACCGAATTGTTTATCCTTACCAAATCTATTACCCACAGTTAAACCCAAAGTTGAGTTAACAGGATTAGACATATTTGTGTAATTCATATGGTTAACTGGTAAATCGTTCAAAGTGGCACCTTTAGAAGGACTTACGCCGTACAATAAAGCGTTGGTTGCACTTGCATCTGATCTTTGAGCAGGAGAAGATAGATTCATAGTTGAATTATCGAACTTGCTGTATTGTTGATCAGGAAAAGAAGTATTAAAACCACCTGCAGCATTCGCTTGCACTAGTAAACGATCTGGCGCATCCTTCATTACTAAATTAATAGTACCTCCAATGGCATCCCCTTCTAAACTTGGGGTTAAACTTTTACCTACTTCTAATCTTTCTAATAATTCAGAAGGAAATAAATCTAAAGGAATGAAACGGTTTTTATTGTCAGGGCTAGGTATTTTAATACCATTCACTAAAGTGTTGATGTATCTTTTTTCCATCCCTCTAATGATGGGATAACGCGCTTCACCAGACCCACTTTTTTCAATAGTTACACCACTTACTCTTTGTAAAGCATTGGCCACTGTAATATCTGGTAACAATTGAATATTTTTTGCAGACAATACGTTGATAATTGGATCGGCCACTTTTTCTAATCTTCTAATGGCATTGTCATTATCTTTATTGCTAGAACTCACTGTAACCGAACTTAAATTAACACTTGTTGAACGTAAATTAATGTCTACAATTTTAGTTTCATTTACATTGGTAATTTGAATTTCTTTTGTCTCAGTGGTGTATCCAGTATATGCAACTGTGATAACCCCTTTTCCAAGATTGGTGTTTTTAAACTGATAGGTACCATCTAATTTTACATAGGTGGATTGTTTATTTAATGTCACCGTTGCCCCCACTAAGGGTTCCCCAGAATTGGCATCAAGTACACGACCTTTTACTCCTTCAGCAAATACACTTGTTGCGATTGAGAAAAAGAAAAGGGAGAGAATAATGCATTTTTGCACTACTTGTTTTGCAATCATAAAAACAATTTTAATTTGAACCTCAAATATATTTGTATATCATTCTATTTAGAATAATTACTATGTTAACGATTTATTACTTAATTATTAAATTAGTGTTACCAAATAGACTAGATAAAAGTTTATAGTAAATGATTGTAGGCTACAACAAACAAACATTATAAATTTACTTTTTATTAAGTTATTTTTAAGTTGATTTATGAAGTTTAAAATTTATGTAATTAGTTGCTTTTTGTTTACGAATGTTCTTGTTCATGCTCAAAAAGCCAATGAATACCCAAAAGTAGCTGCCTATTTTAGCGTGGTTCATCCCATAGTTACGCTATCATCTAATTTACCTACCTATAATTTCGATCATTCTTATACCGTAGGATTTCCCATGGGCATCAACTTAATCAAGTCGGATAAACTAGCGTATAGTATTGAAATTGTTCCTACCTTAAACGCTTCAAAAGGGGTGACAAAAACCAGTAATTTGTCTATACAACCGGGCTTAATATTTAGATACCCGAATGGTTTTAATTTCTTAACTAGATTGGCTTTTGAAACAAGCGGGCGTTATGGTACAGTTTTTGTTTTTAATAAAGTATTGTTTAAAACAAAAATGAATAGCTATTGGATGTCTGTACCCATCCCAGCTAGATTTGGAAATAACGCACCAGCTTCTGTAGGTATTGGATTACAGCTGGGTGTTACATTTTAGCAAAATAAGATTTCAATGCTTAAATTGATATAGTTTTTTAGAAAAAATTGTATCAAAACTAGTCTTCAATGTCAAAGTCGTCTTCATACAAGGCATCGTATTCATCAGACTTTTCTTCATTTAGTTCCTCTACAATATCAAAAATATCATCATTGAGTTTCTTCCACACAAAAGTTTCAACATCTTCATGTAAAAGAATTAACACACACAAATCTGTTTTCATGATTGGCTCAACCAACAATAAAACATCACCATCAAATTCATTGATAAGGTACTTTGTGTCTAGTTTTAAATCATTAAATACAGGCATAAAAAATTATTTTATGTAAATTAACCATCTTATCCATGTTTTCACAAACTTCAATATTAACTAATTGTAAAATGCATTTACATTGAGAGATGATTTAGCATTAAAAAGAACAGCTAAAAATGAAATTTTCTTTAGGAGGAGAAGGACAGGATGGATGGTTTAACAAAAAAATTGAATAAGTAGATTTTTTGGATAGATGTCATTTTTATATACTATTAAAATGGATGGTTTCAATGGCATTATTAAGCTAATTTTCATGCTAATCCTTTAGTTTAGAATGATTTATGAATCAACCAGACTTCATAGGCTTATTATTTGATACTCATTTTATAATCTTTTGTTAATAATTACTTAATGAATCAAAATTTGTAAAAGAATCATTAAAGTATTAATTTTGTTCCCTTAATCAAAATATAAAACATATGAAAGTTTTTCTACGTCAATGTTTTTTTGTGTTTATGGTTACTTTATTATCTTTTATTAAAGTAAGCGCACAAGAAACTACATCAGAAATTCAAGGAATCGTAAGTACTTCAAAACAAAATTTAGCAGGTGCTTCGGTTACTGCGTTACATACACCTACTGGTACTTTGTACAAAACAACTACTCGTCAGGATGGAGGGTACAACTTTCCAAATATCAAAATTGGTGGACCCTACATCATTGCTGTTTCTTTTGTTGGATACAAGACAGAAAATCAAGAAGACATCTACTTAACCGTAGGGCAGTCTTATAAGCAAAACTTTGTTTTATCTGAAGCTGTAAAAAATCTAACTGAAGTTGTTGTAAAGTCAACCAATGATAAAAACTTTAATAGTAATAGAAATGGTTCACAAGAATTAATTGGTAGAACACAGCTTGATCGCTTACCAACCATTAGTCGTTCTATACAAGATTTCGTTAAATTAGAGCCTACTGCTAATGGAATGAATATTGGTGGTAGAAGTAACCAATACAATAACATGACTATTGATGGTGCTAACTTTAATAACTCATTTGGATTATCTTCTCTTTTAGGTGGGCAAACAGGTTCACAGCCAGTTTCATTGGAGGCGATTGAACAAATCCAAGTAAACGTTTCACCTTATGATGTAAAATTAGGTGGATTTGCTGGTGCTGGTATCAATACGATCACTAAAAGTGGTACCAACCAATTTAAAGGTTCTGTTTACCAATACAATAAGAATCAAGACAATCAAGGTTATAGCGTAGGTGGTACAACTTTAGCTAAAACACCTTTTACTTATTCTATCAAAGGAGCTAGTTTAGGTGGACCCATCATCAAAAATAAATTGTTCTTTTTTGCAAGTATTGAACAAGTGAGACAAGACGCTCCTGCAACTACACAATTGGCTTCTGATGCGAACAATGCTGCAGGTGGAGTCTATTCTCAGGCAAATGCAGATACTTTAACCGTTTTATCAAATTTTTTAAAGTCTAAATTTAATTATGATCCAGGAGCCTTCCAAAATTATACCTTTAAAACTAATTCAGATAAAATCACTGTAAAATTAGACTGGAATGTTAATAGTAAAAATACTTTTACTTTAAAGTATAATTACTTAAAATCTAATGCGGATCAATTTGCATCAGGTTCTAGACCAGGTACTGGCAGAGTTACAGGTGGACAACCAGGTACTTATTCAATGCCTTTCTATGGAAGTGGCTATGTAATTAACAATGATTTCAATATCTTAATTGGTGAATTAAACACCCGATTTAATAATAGATTGTCTAATAAATTACAAATAGGGTATACAGCTTTAAGAGATTACAGAAGTGCACATTCTACAAGCGAAACATTCCCTCTTGTGGATATCTTAAACAGTGGTAATATTTATACCACTTTTGGATACGAGCCTTATACTTACAATAATAAGTTAAATACCGATGTATTTCAAGTCAACGACATTTTAACCTATTACAAAGGAAACCATGAAATAACTTTAGGTACTCAGAATTCATTTAAAAAATACCAAAACGCTTTTGCTCCAGGTTATCAAGGAAGTTTTCAATTTAACAGTTTAACGGATTTCTATAATTCAGTTAATAATGGTACTGCAAATGCAAAGTCATACTACATCCAATATTCTGCTTTACCTGGTGGTGATTTCCCATGGGCTTATGCAGGTTCAACTGAATTGTCACAGTTTATTCAAGACAAATGGAGAGTAACACCCAACTTTACTTTGACTTATGGTTTGAGATTAGATGAAACAATCTACAAACAATCTATGACTGATAACCCTTATTTTGATGCATTAAAGTTTGAAAATAATGCTCAATACAATATTGGGAAAGCACCTACAAACAATGTATTGGTATCTCCTAGAATGGGTTTTAACTGGAATCCAAAAGGAGATAAAACATTACAAATAAGAGGTGGAACAGGTGTATTTGCAGGTCCTCCTCCATTTGTATGGATTTCTAACCAAGCTTCAAATAACGGTATTCAATTTGGTTCATTCACTGTTGCAAACAAAGCTTTCAATGTAGATCCAAATGCCTATAAACCAACTGCAGGTGCTGCAAATACTCAATATGGAACAGCATTAGTTGCAAGCGATTTCAAATATCCTACAGCATGGAAATCAACTTTAGCGGTTGATAAGAAATTAGATGGTGGCTGGGTAATTGGTGCTGAATTCAATTATACACAAGACCTTAATGCAGTATACTATTCAAATGTGAATTTGAATGAATCCAATGGCTTTCAATTAGCTGGTGCGGATAATAGAATGCGTTATTTAACAGTGGCCAACAGCAATAAATATTATGCTGGAACACCAACAGCTTCTTTATCAAATCCTAATATTGATAATGCTATTTTAATGAGTAATACCAATCAAGGATATGTTTCAACTTTTACTCTTAGAACTCAAAGAAATATTGAAAACTTATCTTATGGTATTGCCTATACTTACTCTGTAGCCAAAAATACAGCAGAAGGTGGTTCTACTGCTTCTTCTTTATGGAGTGCGGGTGCTGTGTCAAATCAAAATCCAAATATTGCCAATTTAGGTTATGCTTCTTTCATTCAACCTAATAGAGTAATTGCCAACTTCTCCTATAAATTCCAAGAAGGAAAATATTTAGCTACATCAATTGGTGCTATATATGAATTATCCAATGCGGGTGCTGCTTCATATGTATACAATGGTGATTTAAATGGTGACGGAAATACTGGAAATGATTTAATATATATTCCTAAAACAGCTTCTGAAATAAACTTAGTTAAAGTTGGTTCTGGTGGATTAGGAACTGTTACTAGTGGTGTTACAGATACTAGAACAGGTGCACAAATTTGGTCACAATTAGACGCATTTATGAACAACTCTACCTATTTAAATACACATAGAGGTGGATATGCAGGAAGAAATGCTTCGATTAACCCTTATTATGGTAGAATGGATATTAATATCACTCAAGATTTAAAAATTAAAATTGCAAAAGAATTTCACACTTTTAAATTAAGCTATGATATCATCAATGTGGGTAACTATATCAATAGAGATTGGGGTTTAATAAAGGCCACTACCGTTACCAATTTCTTGAAGTATGAAGGTTTGGGTGCAGACGGTAAAACGCCAGCTTTCTCTTTCCCATTCCAAACAGGAACAACTCCTTTCAACCAACCTTTCCAAAACTCAACCAGTATTGGTTCAAGATGGCAAATGCAAATTGGTATAAAATACCTATTTAACTAGTCGTTTTAATAGATTTCTTAAACCCCTTAATGTTTAATCATTAAGGGGTTTTTTTATTTTGTAACTTTAGGGATATATAAAAGTAAAGGTAAATAAGTACTATTTTTTTCTTAAAATATAATGATAATTCAAGGCACTATCTCTAGTACTAGGATTTAAAAATTTCGCATTTAAAGTACTCACATGAAAGGAGGAAATTAATTCTAAAGAATCAAACTCATTGAGCATAGCTGGACTTAATAACTTTTTTTCTATAAGGAGGTAATCAGTAGTTTTAAGTTCCTTAAGCTTATCGATAGTATGAAAAGAATAATTACTATAAAAATCTAAACTTCTTTCATTGTATACATGGTAAAGATTAAATGTGCTTTTACTTATTTTATTTCTTGAAATATAAGTACTCAACTTATTTCCTAATTGGTATTCCAGTAGTTTGGGATAGAAAAAAATATTCAATAAAAGGTTAGTTACTAATATTGAAAATAATGCATATTGAATTGATCTAGGCATATTTATATTTTTCCTAAAAAGAAAATATAAAAAAACAACTAAAGAAATTAATAAAGTAGCTATGCTTAAGATTTTATTATTTGGAAAAGGAATTAATAAAAGAAAAACTAAAAGCGATAAAACTATCGTACAAATTAGGATGGTTAAATAGGATAAAATATTTTTTAGCCTTCCATAGGCTTTGTTGATCATTATTGAATGGATATACTTAGCCGCAATAACTGAGGCAAAAGGTAATACAACATAAATATAATGGGGTAATTGATAATGGCTGATACCCAAAGCACAATAAGTAATAATAAAGCCGGGCGTACTTATCCATTCTTCCTGCTCACCCATCTTAAATTTATTTTTAATTAATTTATACCCTTCTAAAATTAAACCAACGATAAAAAAGAAAATCCAGGGTAAAAATCCCCACAATAAATTCTCAAATAAAAAAGTAAAATGGTCGTTTTCATGCCAAACACTTTCTCCAGTAATTCTTCCAAAACTTTGTGTCCAATAAAAAAAACGTAAGCCAGATGTTCCTGTTTTGCCATACATTAGTTTCTCTGGATGTAGATCAAACTGTTGATACAATCCTATATCCATGGGTAGGAGTAAAACAACAATAATTACTAAACCAATTAAATATTCCCATTTAAAAAGTAGTTTAAAATTTTTATGTATAAAAAAATGAGGAACAAATGAAAATACTGGTACCATTAAAGCAATAGGCCCCTTGGTCATCATCCCAAAGGCTACCGCCATAAAAGCCAAGATAAAAGCACCCCAATTTTTATATTGTAACCATTTTGAGAATTGCCAAATACTTAATATAACCCATCCCATTAACATAGTATCTGCTCTTACATCATGGGTAATCAAAAACATGGCCTGTGAACTAGCTAAAACCAATGCAGCTAGTAGTGCAATTTCTTTAGTATAATAAAGTAATGTAAATTTATAGGTACTGTATATGGCAATTAGGGCCATTAAGATAGATGGTAACCGAAATGCAATATCATTGATGCCAAATAAATACATGCTGGTTGCGCTTATCCAAAAAAGCAAAGGGGGCTTGTCAAGATAGTCTTTCCCTTGGTCAAATATTTGAAGAAAACTTTTATTTATTAGCATTTCTCTGGTTATATTCGCATATTGCACTGAATCTATTTCCATCAATGGCACGAAAATGCAACCTATCAGATAAATTAAAACGCTTATTAGTATGTAAAAAATATAGGTACGCGTAAGATGATTTTTAGGAGTAAAATTCATTTTATTACTATTTAATTATATTCAATTTAATATAGGTTATAAATATACAAAATGATTATGAACAAAATTTCAATTATTATCCCTGCCTTTAACGAAGCATCTACTATTAGTATCATTGTTGACAAACTTTTGAATCTAAGTTTACTTAATAATTTAAAAAAAGAAATCATCATCATTAATGATTGTTCTACAGATAATACAGATATATTAGTTCAACAAATTATTAAAAAGAATATAGGAACTGAATTTCAATATATTGTTCACGAGAAAAACTTAGGCAAGGGTGCTGCAATTCATTCTGGAATAAAATGTGCTACTGGAGATTGCTTGATCATACAAGATGCAGATTTAGAATATGACCCAAATGAAATTAATACATTACTAAAGCCCCTACTAGATGGCTATGCAGATGTTGTCTACGGCTCAAGATTTATTGGAGGTTCTCCTCATAGAATTTTATTTTTTTGGCATACCATTGGCAATAAATTTTTAACCTTTCTCTCTAATTTTTTTACTAATTTAAATTTGACAGATATGGAAACCTGTTACAAGCTTTTTAAAACAAGTATTGTAAAAAATATTTCTTTGAAAGAAAAAAGGTTTGGCTTTGAGCCAGAAATAACTTCTAAAATTTCTAAATTAAAAGGAATTCGTATTTATGAAGTAGGTATTTCTTATTATGGTAGAACTTATATGGAGGGGAAAAAAATAAACTGGAAAGATGGATTTAAAGCAATTTATTGTATCATAAAATACAACCTATTTGGATAAATGAATAAAAATGGGGAATGTAGAAACACTCCCCGTAATGTCTACTAAAGACACTTCCTTTACTTAGCGTAACTTACTATCCCAGCCTAAACCAACCATCAAAATTTTTGTATCCATCAATATTAAATAGTTGTTGCTCTTTTATTTCGTTATTAACTATTTTTATTAAGGTCAATGTTTTATTTTTTTCTTGAAATTGATTGTTGACAAAAACACTGAAACCTATATTCCTATTGTCTTTCATAAAGATTTCTTTTGTCCAAATATTTCCATTAAATTCTTTAATCCAAGGTCTACCATGCTCATCAGTATACCAAACCTGCCCAAATGTTTCGAAACTAAGTTTTACAATAAGATCTACTTTAATTAATGGCAAAGTCTCCATCATGCCATTATTTGGAAATAGTTTATAAAAATCATTTAATAAATGCTTAGGCAGGGACATGAAAGAGCAATTAGATGCACTAGTAAGTTAGACAAGAATTGTAAAGAGAATATTATTGGGGTATTAAATAATTGTTTCCAATAGCCGAACAATCACTTTAAACAAAAATCCATAGAAATTAAACTATGGTGCGTTAGCAGAATTAGAAAAAATTCTATTTTAATCCAACCAATTTTAAATTTGACTACCTGATTATTGTATAGGATTTAAAGGGACAATAGGAATCCCAGTTGTTTTATGATTTAAGCCCTTTTAATATAAAATTGGAGCCTAAACTTAAGCCATTGATTGACAATGTTTTATAATTATCTACTATTCCTCAACCAAGTATAAAAATAGATGATAAGTAAAGGATCAATCTGGCTTTAACTTAATCTTTGTAAAAATTTGTAAATGCGGTAACGCTAGCACAGACAAGCTAATAAAAAGTAGGGTAAAAATACCCGAAGCATCCTTGCTATTGAGTGTTAAGAAGGTTATATATAGAAAACCAAACCAGGCCATAATGGAGAAAGGTGCGGCTTTCACCAGTAAATTCTTCCACCCATTAAAATTGTTGGGCATATCAAAAGTGATTCTTATTTTATCAAATGACAATAAAGAGTGCCAGAATCCAAAATAAAAGGCAAAACAAAGCCATAAAGGCATGAAAAGAGCAAAACTAATAAGTATGGCTTGTTGTGCAATTAAATAGTAGTAGTATTTATTTTTTGAAAAGAAATGTGCTTTAAAAAAGAATAAAATAATATAAATGAGCGCTAATCCTATTAGCGTGATGGGATATATTTTACCAGCGAGAGCAGTCCATTGACTTTCATTAAAAGCAGAACGCTCCATTCTTATAAAAATTTGCAAAGCAAAATTTATATTTTTAGAAAGCAATAATAAAATCCATAGTAGCCCAATGACTGAATAGGCCATTTTTTGGATAACATTGTCTGTTTTTCCTAACCAATCAATTTCTCCAAAATGATAAGCTGTTATTAATATAAATATAACCAAGGCCGCCACAGGGAAAAAATACCAAACTAAGGCATAGGCAATAATATTGGCAATATATTTTAACAGAAATATTTTTTGATTACTTTCTGACTTATGTAAATGCTGGTCAATGTATAAATCAAGTGCTCCATGGGGCACTCCAAAAAGAATAAGTACAGCAATTAAAAAGGAAATTTGAGTGCTGTTATTTAGGGCAAAAACAGTATCAATCAAGAATAATAAAAATGCAAATAATATTAAGTAAAGGCGGAGTTTTATTTGCATGAATGTAAATTAAAAAAAAAGGGGCAAGTTACCAACTTGCCCCTCAAAGTTATATTAGTAAATTAAGCAGCTTTTCTACTTAAGCTATAAATAACCAAACCAAAACCAATTTTATTGACAGCATCTCCAATATTGTAGATTACGTTCATGTCAATTCCAATGTTTTTGAAACCAGCATACCATTGTCCATCAGCTGTTCCGATTAAATATCCTAAAGGATAAATAGCCCAACCAACTAATACGAACCAACCTAATGCAGCATTAGCAGAAGCTACTGCTGTACCAGCTCCAGTGGCTAATTTCTTAACATCACCTAACCATACTTCATATACAATGTAGAAGTAAGCAATAGCACTTAAAGTTCCCCATAAAGTTGCTTGAGCTGGGGCAACCGCCTCACCCCAATAACCTGTAACTAACATTACTACAGAAGCTAAAATCATTTTCCATAATAAACTTGTTGTACCACCAGCTTTTTTTGTGATTAAATAGAATTCAACACACATCAAAGGCACAGTCAATAACCAGTCTACATAACGGAAAAAGGTTGGACTTTCATGCGTCTCTAAAAAGTAACCACGCATGTAATAATAGTGAACAGCGGCAATAAAAGTGATTAAACCTGATACAAGTACCGAGGTTCTCCATTCTTTACTAGTGTTGTTCAATTCTAAAAAGAAAAATACCGCTGCGGCCATCATGGCCATGGTGCCAATGAAGAAAGTAAAAGACACATAGTCTGTCTTTGCAATCGCCATTGAGGCATCAAGAAGAAATAAATGATCCATATTTGTTGAGTTTTGGTGAACATTTTCATTCACAACGCTCTACTTATCGTTCCGGCTGTCACAATGTATTTTTTGACACATTATGCAAAGCAATAGCCAATCAATCGTGGTTGTTAAATCCTTGCAAAAGTTATAAATTAAAAATTAGAAAACATGTTAAAAAATACAAAAAAGTAAAAAATATTTAGGTTTGTTTAATATTTTGTTTAATTTATAGGAAAATATTTTAAACAAAGTGCTCAGTAACAACTGCATTCCATAATAAACCTCGTATTTTTAAAGCCTTTACAGCAGCATTCGTAGCTTCATCCCATTTGGTCTTACTATCACCACAGAGCTCGGAGACCATTTGAATGGCCAATTCACTATGGTGACCCCCATCTACTTCAATATGTCTTTCTATATAGTATTTGAAAATGGAAACTTTATCTGGATATTCAGCGTAAATTTTATTTAAAATTTGCGTGAACATATCTGGAATCAAATCCTCTCTGCCAAAGGTAAAAACTGCAGCTTTCACATGCAATGGGGCATGCATGGCTATTTCAAAAGTATATTGTAAAAACTGTTTTACTTCTGAGGGTATAGCTAGCGCTTCTATAGATTCATTGATGGGACTACCCGATTGTAATAAAGCTAACAATTGATCCATTTTACTAGTATCTGCCCCCATTTGACGCATAGCGCTTAAATACAGTTCAAAATGGCTAATCCTACTGCCTTTTTCATCTAGATCCGACTCTTCGCCGCAAACAATTTCATTAATTAAAAAACGTGTATTTGCAGAACCTACTGGTACCCATGGCAAGCTCACACAAGTAAGACCCATTTGTAAGGATTTCAATAAACTCATAAAGTCCCAAACAGCAAAAACATGGTATTTGGCAAAATGCTTTATTCCATCAAAGTCATTTATTTGACTGTACACTGAATGTGCTAATAAAGCTTCTCTAGTAGGTTGAATACTTAATTTTAATTGTTCAATAGGTGTTTGCATCATATAGGATTTAATAAAACAAATTGATCTAAATTTGTATGGAAGCACAAAGGAAAATATAATTTTGAATACCATCAAATGATACCATAGAATGATTAGAAATTTTCCAAATATCATAAACAAGGATGGAGAAGCACATTATTTTGGGATGATATTAAATGCTGAACAAATTCATAACTATTTTAACGAACTCCTCCACAAAATTGATTGGGCTAACGAAAAGCTGATCATGTTTGGTAAAGAAATCACTACTAAAAGAAAAGTAGCATTTTATGCAGATAGCTTAATTGAATATACTTATTCCAATAAAACAAAAAAAGGATTGGAATGGACACCATTGTTGATAGAAATTAAACAATTGGTTAGCTCCTATACTGGATCTGATTACAATGCCTGTTTACTAAATTTATATCATGATGGAGAAGAAGGTATGGGTTGGCACAGTGATGATGAGAAGGAGATAATGCCCAATAGTTCGATAGCTTCTCTTAGTTTAGGGGCAGAAAGAAAATTTGCCATCAAACATAAAGTAAGTAAAGAAGCTCAAAACATCCTACTTGAAAATGGATCATTATTAGAAATGCTTGGGAGCTTTCAAAAAAATTGGCTTCATAGTATGCCCAAGTCAAAAAAAATTATAGCCCCAAGAATTAATTTAACTTTTAGACAGATGCTTTCATGAAAAATAATAAACTTAAAACCATAAAAAAGGCAAACCTCCCTTCTAAAATTTGCCTGCAATGCAATCGGCCATTTACATGGAGAAAAAAATGGGAAAAAACTTGGGAACAAGTTAAATATTGCAGCGAGGGGTGCAAAAAGGCAAACTAAGCTAGTTTAAATACCAAGTTGACTTAACTTTATTTCGGTATTAATATTGTTTTAGTTTGTACAGTATAGGCCGAAAATAAACCTAGCGCACCACCAATAATATTATTTGGCAAATTAGTCGGCGCTGTGCCACCGCCTGGCCCGGCACCATTTTGTTGGGTTAATGTGTAATAATATAAATGAGCTGATTTACTGATGCATTGCATTTCTACGGAAACAATATCTAAATTTTTTATGGTAAGGTCTTTATTGCCACCCCCCAATGGTCTTTGATTTATTTTTCCATTGTTTAAGTTATCGTTGAATATATTATAGTTATTATCCAAAGTGTCATTTATCTTTTGAATAAACCGATAATTGTTACCGAGTTCCATAGGGTCGGTATAAACTGGTATAATACTATATTGAGTTTTACCATTAAAAGAGAAAGTATTAATTCTTAGGCTATCTAAATATACTTTAGAGGGCATAGTTGTTGTTGCAGTATACTTTATACCCTCAATATTCACTTCTAAATTATAAGTTCTACCGTATACCCCTTTAATTAATCTTGTCAAGTAGATTCCTTTGTTTGAATATTTTAATGTGTCCTTAATGCCTGTATTATCAGAAATAACAACCGTCCCATTTTCAATCACTGGGTAAATATTGGTTTCATTTAAATTAATGGATCGAGTAAGCTTTACAAAATAAGGGCCTGGTTGGTCAGTTATACTTGCTTCAATCACTATTTTAGCCTCGTTGTCTTTTATTGGAAGTGTGATCACTTTATCGCAGCTCGTCAATAAAAGGATGAAACAGTAAAAGTATAAATATATTTTTAAACGCATTTTTGTTAAAATTTAAAATTATAGGTAATACTTGGAACCCATCTAAATAGAGATGTTTGAATAATTTGAGTTTTTGTTTTATCTAAGGGATCATCTTGGAATGATATTCTATACGCGTTTTCCCTACCATAAACATTGTACAAACTAAAGTTCCAGGAGGTTTCACGTTTTTTTCTATCCTTGTTTTCATAAGTTACACTAATATCAAACCTATGGTAGGTGGGCATCCTGTTAGCATTTCTTTTTGCATATTGGTAAATTGTTTGTCCCCCAAAAGTATATTTACCTGTGGGAAAAGTGACCGCATTACCAGTATAGTAAACAAAAACACCCGATACAGACCATTTTGAATTTAACTCTACAATACTTACAATTGAAATGTCATGTGTTCTGTCTTGCTTAGCATTATACCAGTCCCCTCCATTAATACCCTCGATTTTTCTTTCTGATTTAGATAATGTATAACTTATCCATCCAGAAACTACCCCAATTTTCTTTTTTGCTAATAATTCAAATCCATAGGCGCGGCCAATTCCATACAATAAGGCGCTTTCCACATCTGCAATGGTATTAATATTGGTTCCATCTTTATAATCTAATTGGTTTTGCATATTCTTATAATAGAGCTCGGCGCCAAGCTCATAAGTATTATTTTTAAAGTTCCTTGTATACCCAATACTAGTTTGATCCGCTAATTCAGGTTTAATATTATAAGAATCCCCTATCCATTGATCTGATGGGCTAGAAGCAGTGGCATTGCTTAGTAAATGTAAATGTTGCACATTACGCGCGTATGCTAGTTTGATACTACTCAATTCATTTATCCTGTAATTGCTTGTGATTCTTGGTTCAATATTAAGATAGGTTTTACCTAAAGCAGTTTTTTCTAATAAGATGGAGGAAGTTTTTTCATTTCCATTGTATAAATTATACACATCACCTCCCATCATGGAATAAGCGGATACCCTTAAACCATAGTCAATGGTCAATTTTTGGTTGGCTTTAAAATTATTATTAAAATAAATAGCATTTTCTAATCCATTCCGCCCAACTTTATTTACGCTATTTTTTACAGTACCGCTAAAAATGCTTGGCGTGATGGTATGTAAAATGGAGTTAAATCCAAAACGAATCGTATTTTTTGGATTAAAGTAATAAGTATAGTCCTGCTTAATATTGACGTCAGTTATATTTGAATTAACATTGAATTTAGTTTCTCCATTTTTTAAACTCACATCATAATTATAGTCACTATAAATGAAGGAGGTATTTAAGAATAATTTATTACTAATAATTCTATTCCAGCGGATAGTGCCAGTTTTATTGCCCCAATTAATACCAAAGCTAGTTCCTAAGCCTAGTTCATCTCTACCAAAATAACCTGAAAAATATATTCTATTTTTATTGTCTATTTTATAATTTGCTTTTGCATTAAAATCATAGAAGTACAATATATTATCCTTGAATTTCTCTGACGCCTTTAAAAAAACATCTGCATAAGTTCTTCTTCCCGATAAAATAAAAGAAGATTTATCCTCTTGAATAGGACCTTCAATACTTATTCTACTGCTAATCAAACCAAGGCCACCGTTAACAATATAATTTTTATTATTGCCTTCTTTCATTTTTACGTCTAATACCGAGGATAACCTGCCACCATATTGTGCTGGTCCATTACCTTTAATTAAAGTAGCATCTTTGATAGCGTCACTATTGAAAGTGCTAAAAAATCCCAATAAATGTGATGCATTATATACAGGAGCCTCGTCTAGTAAAATTAAGTTTTGGTCTGACGCACCTCCCCTTACATAAAAACCGCTATTCCCTTCTCCAGCAGATTTTACACCAGGCAGTAATTGTATAGTTTTTAAGACATCTTTTTCTCCAAAAATCACAGGCACCCTACTAATGGACTTCATATTGAGGGTTTCTGTTCCCATCTGGGCCTTCATCAAATTATCATCCTTCCGCTTAGATTCTACCACCACTTCTGTAAGTTGATTTTTACTTTCTAAAAAAACCTGGATAGATTTTGGTTCGTTTAAAGCAATGGGAATTCTTTTTTCTTCATAGCCAACATAACTGATACTTAAATCATATTTACCCTTGGGTAAAGCAATGGCAAAAAATCCGTATTCATTTGATGTAACGACAACATTAGCTAGTTGATCTATTTTTATCACAGCGCCCATTATAGACTCTCCACTAAGCTTATCTTTTACAGTACCATTGACGGTAGTCTTTTCTTGTGCATGAAGTGGTTGAACAACTGCTAAAATACAAAACGAAAGGAGTAGGAGAAGTTTTCTTTTGATGAATAGCATTTGCAAAAATAAAACTTTATTACTAAATTATGTGCGGCGTTTTAAATATAAGCTATTAAATTATTAGACAAAAACTGCTATATTAGCTGAAGTAGACTAATTTCGAATATAACAGATTTATCTATGGTCATTCTAATTTTTATATTGCTTCACTGGTATCTTTCTTTATTCGGACAAACTTTTTACCTTCATCGGTATGCTGCACATAAAATGTTTACCATGTCTCCATTTTGGGAGAAATTCTGGTATATTTTCACCTGGATCACACAAGGCAGTTCTTATTTAAATGCACGTGCCTATGCCATTCTTCATCGCATGCATCATGCTTATAGCGATACTGAAAAAGATCCCCATACCCCACATTTTTTTAAAGAAGTGTTTACTATGATGATGCATACGAGAGAAATATACAATGGAGTATTAACCGGCACTATTCAAGTTGACGCTAAATTTGATAAAAATTATCCTGAGTATCCTGCCATCGACAAAATAGCAGACCACCTCATCACTAGATTATTTTTTGCAGGCTTATACATTTGTTTTTACCTACTTTTCGCCAACCAATGGTGGATGTTCCTCTTGTTGCCCATTCATTTTTTAATGAGTCCCATTCAAGGTGCTGTAGTGAATTGGGCTGGTCACAAGTATGGTTATCGTAATTTTCCAGACGAAAAAGACCAATCAAGAAACACTTTAATTTTTGATTTTTTAATGCTAGGTGAACTTTTTCAAAATAATCATCATCACGCAGGGGCAAGACCCAATTTTGCTGCTAAATGGTGGGAGATTGACCCAGTTTATCCAATTATTAAGTTATTTGATAAAATTAGAATTATTAAACTAATAAAAATTAAAGCCGTTTAATACTACTCTATGAATATTATATTATTTGATGGCGTGTGTAATTTGTGTAACAATTCTGTTTCTTTTATAATCAAACACGACAAAAATAATATTTTCCACTTTGCAGCACTGCAAACCAACGCTGGCGAAAAGTTAATTCATCAGTATCATCTTTTGGAGAATAAAAAATCAATAATATTATTAAAAGAGGGAGTTGTGTATTATAAATCAGATGCCGTTTTTGAAATTGCAAAACAACTCAGTGGTTGGCCCAAAGTATTAAAATATGGTTATATTTTTCCAAAGTTTTTAAGGGATGGAATTTATCATCTAATTGCAAAAAATAGATATTTTTTATTTGGTAAAAAAGAGACTTGCTCTATACCCACTGAAAAGGATAACCACAGATTTGTACTTTAATAAGATTATCGCTTACTTATTTTATTCATTGAAATAGCTTTCTGTCTAGAACATTTAAATCTTTTTATATCGGTGTTTCTTTTCATTGAATGTTTCTGACTAACCCCACTATTCACCCTCTTACGCCATAGATTAAAACTACTGCGTTTTAATTCAGTCCGCATCAATTTGATGGTATCGGCTTCAGATAAACCAAACTGAATCGTGATGGCTTCAAAAGGAGTTCGATCCTCCCAGGCCATTTCAATAATTCTATCCACGTCCATTCTTTCCATGCTTACAATTTTATAAATGCTCAAAGGCCTTCATCATAAATTTTGCTGTCTCTCCAAATTCTTTTCCTTTATTCATTCGATCTAAAGCAGCTCTTTCATAAGCAAGCTCTTCATTTTGCACCGTCAAAATACCAAAGATGACAGGGGTAGTGTGCATTGCAGCAAGCTGGCTAATACCATTGGTTACATATTGACAAACATATTCGTAATGGTCGGTGTCTCCTTTAATAATGGCACCAATGACAATAATGGACTTGTACTTTCCAGTTTGAATTAACTTATTGGCATACACTACGGTCTCCACTGCACCGGGACATTCAAAAACGGTAAAGGGCATTTGTTGCTCCATTAAATAGGCAGTACAGCCCTTTTCTAATAGGTCAGTAATTTCAATATTAAACGCTGCTTTTATAATGGCTATCATGGTGAATATATTTTTAATTGAATTTTATGGTGTGTTTACCTATTTCAATTTTATCATTTAAGTATTGTTGATTGTGGCTTGTCGTTGTCACAGCCACTTGTAAAATATTAAAGGAAAATCCAAATTTAGTTAAAGCATTTATTTTTGATGGATTATTACTCATTAAATAAAAGTCATCTATATTTAATGCTTTTAAGATCCAAATGGCATCTAAATAATTTCTGCTATCTCTTGGAAGCCCTAATCGTTCATTGGCTTCATAGGTATTTAATCCTTGCTCCTGTAATGCATAGGCAGCAATTTTATTTCCTATGCCAATCCCTCTACCTTCTTGTCCTTTTAAATAAACAATATACCCATGGCCGTTTTCGGCTATAAGAGATAAGGCACTGTGTAATTGCTGTTGACAATCACATTTTAAACTACCAAAAATATCACCTGTCAAACATTCACTATGAATTCTCACAATGGGTTTGTTTTCAGTTTTTTTCATAGAAATGATGACCTGTTCAACACCAGTCAAAATATTTTCATATACCTCAATATCAAATTCTCCAAAAGTCAGCGGCAAGGTAGACTTTGAAACAAAAAGTAAATGATTTTCCGTTTGAGAACGGTAATCGACAATTTGTTGTATTGAGATTACTTTAAGATTTAATTTTTTGGCTAATTCAAAAAGCCCCGCTCTGCGCATCATATTACCATCTTGATCCATTACTTCACAAATAATAGCAGCAGGTGGGTGATTGGTTAATTTACACAAATCAACTGCTGCTTCTGTATGGCCTTGCCTTATTAATACACCATTCGTTTTTGCCACCACTGGAAACAAATGGCCCGGCTTAATAAAGTCATCCGGATGACTATTCGGATTGGCAATATGCGCTGCAGTAATGGCCCTTTCTTTAGCAGAAATACCAGTCGTAATGCCAAAATGAGGATTGGCATCTATTGAATCGTAAAATGCGGTATGAAAAGGATCCTTATGATTAGATGCCACTGGAGATAAATTTAACCTCTCCGCAATTTTTGGATCAATGGCTATGCATACCAAACCCCTCGCTTCTGTAGCACAAAGATTTAATTTCTCTTGGGTAGCAGCAGCAGCAGGGAAAATAATATCTCCTTCGTTCTCTCTAGATTCGTCATCTACTACCAAAATGGGGTTGCCATTTTTAAAATCTAATAAAGTTTCTTCTATTGTATTGAACATATTTTTATTACGCTTAAAATTCTTTTAAAGTTCTCTTTTATTTAATAATTGCTCTGTGTATTTTGCCAAAATATCAAACTCAATATTTACATTGTCTCCTTCTTTTAACAAGGACATATTTGTTTTTGAAATAGTCACTGGAATGATACATAATTCAATGTCATTTTCAATAACTTTATTAATAGTCAGACTAATTCCATTAATAGCAATAGACCCTTTGTAAACAATATATTTAATAAATTGTTCAGGAACAGTAATGGTGAAAAACCATGCTTTTTCGCCAGGAATAATTTTTGCTACTGTAGCAGTTGAATCTACATGTCCTAATACATAATGACCTCCTAAAAAACCTGTGGGCTGCATAGGCAGTTCAATATTTATTTTAGCCCCTACTTTATAATGCCTAATAATGGTTTTATCAATACTCTCAGTTGAAACATAAAATGATAAATGATTACCGTCTATTTTAATAACCGATAAACAAGCGCCATCAATGGCAACACTGTCACCTATTTGCACGATAGATGCAAATTTTGCTGCATCAATGACAAGCTCCCAACCTAGTTCGTCGGGTAAGATAGAGACAATAAAACCATCAGCTACAATTCCTGTAAACATATGCTAATTTCTAGGTAAATTTGAGACGCAAAGATAATCTAAATGACTTCAGCCGACTACTTACATACCGCATTTTTATTAGCGAAAAGAGCAAATTCTAAGAATATTAGACCCAACCCTTTTGTAGGTGCAATTCTGGTGGATGAGCAAGGAATCATTATTGGAGAAGGCTTTCACCAAAAAGCAGGAGAAGCGCATGCAGAAGTGCTGGCAATTAATGATGCCTTAGAAAAAAGCAGGGATTTATCGAATTGCACCTTGTATGTAACATTGGAGCCCTGTTCACATACTGGTAAAACGCCCCCTTGTACCCATTTAATACTGGAACATAAAATACTCAAAGTAGTCATTGGTTCAATGGACCCCAATCCATTGGTTTCTGGCGCTAAAGAATTAACTGATGCTGGCGTTAATGTTGAAATTTGCTTGCAACCTAGTATTGTTGAATTGAATAATACATTTAATATTAATCAGCTAAACAGAAGGCCAAAATATATTTTAAAATCCGCTACTACCTTAAACGGAAAAATTGGTGATAGATTTGGAAATAGTAAATGGCTATCTAATGAGAAAAGCAGAAACTATGTGCACGAAGTATTAAGAACAAATGCAGATGCAATTTTGACAACTGCTAAAACGGTAATAAAGGATAATGCCACTATGAATATTAGGATTGCAGAAACTGAACCCAAGGAACTAAACCTAATTATAATTGATAAAGAATTAGATATTTTAAAAAAAGAAAATAAGGCATTAAATATTTTTTACAAAAGAGAGAAAACAAAAATTTATTTAGTGACTGATAAAACTTTTGAAAACACATTGCCAGAGCATGTTGAAATAATGAAAGTTAGTATGCAAGAGGGCGAATATGATTTAAATCAGCTAAGTAAAATTTTATTGAATAAAAATATTTGCGAAGTACTTGTGGAAGCTGGTGGAAAATTAAATGCCTCTTTACTTAAAGCAAAAATAGTAGATGAACTAAATATATTTATTGCACCAAGTTTACTTATTGACAATAGCTCAATTAACTTATTTAATTCAAGCGAATTACAAAGTATTGATGATAGTGTTCAACTTTCTTTAGAAGAAACACAAAATTTTGATCATGATTTCTTGCTGAAATATAAAGTGCGCTAATAAGTCAGTAAAAATAATAGCCTCTTTTTTGAACTCAGTCTTAAACAGTTTAGCTTAATTTGAAATACAATAAGGCATAGATTTTTGGTGAGTAGTGGTTTGATCGGAGATTTTTTGAAAAAAAATCATATAAAATTTAATTCTACATCTTTATAATGGTCTTAATATAGGTCTTATCTTCATTCTGCATTCTAACATAATAAACACCTGTTGACAAACCTGTTCCGTATAGATTATAGCTATTGGTTCCTGCAAAACTATAAGTAGCTTCTACCAATATTTGTATGACAGTTCCAGCACCATTTAATAATTGCAAAATAGTGTGACCTCCATTGGTTTTAAATTCTATTTTAGTTAAATTATTAAATGGATTTGGATAATTAAAAATGAGCGCGTCTTTAGAAAAAATTGAATTTTTGTCATTGATTCCACATACACTAGCATTAAATAATGGAATGGTTTGAAATTGCTTTAACAACACTTCAATTTCGGTAATTTGATTAACACAGAACCAATTTTGTAAAATGGTATTATACACAGCTCTAAAATCATATTGATAAGGAATATTGTCATTACTTGTTGCAGAAATTGGAATGGTTGGATTATCCCCAAAAACTCCACCTCTTACATTTTTACCAAATAAAAACAAAGGGGCTGCAGCTCCATGGTCAGTTCCACCACTTGCATTAGATTTAATTCTTCTTCCAAATTCAGAATAAGTCATTCCTAAAACACGATCTTCAATTTCTAAACCAACCATATCCGACTGAAATGCCGCGATAGAATCTGATAGTACTTTTAATAAATTTGCATGGGTCCCTGTACTTGTATCTGTGGTTACTACTTGTCCTGAATGCGTGTCAAAACCTCCATAATTAACCATATATACTTTTGTTTGCAAGCCCCCTTTAATTAATCTAGCTACTATTTTTAATTGTGCAGCTAAACCATTATTTGGATAGGTTACTTGTTGTGTTACCTTTTCAGAAGCTTGTTTAATTCTTACAGTATATTGGTTGGTTTGTTTAGCAATACTTCTCAAAAAACTTAGTTCATACCCTGCATTGGTATTGGGTACAACAGCATCAGTGCCTTCAATTAAATTATAAAAAGAACTTGGATCTGAAATACTCAAAGCCATATTTACAGCAGGCCCCTGACAAGTTAATGTAGCAAGTGAGCCAATCTGAATGGCAATTGGATCAGGATTGTTGGTATTAGGATAAGTATCAGGATAACCAGGGTATTCATGATTTAAAAAACGTCCCGCCCAGCCTGTATTTAAATATTGATCACTGTCTGATCCAGACATCCAAATATCGGTTGCTCTAAAATGTGAAAAACTTGGCTGAGGGTAGCCAACTGATTGAACAATATTTAATTTGCCATCCCCAAATAAGTTTTGAAAAGCAGTCATAGAAGGATGAATACCTGTAGCATTGTTACCTGTTAATGTTAAAACTTTTTTTTCAGCTAGAGCGATATTGGTACGAGCATTGTAATAATTACTATAATCACTTAATGGAATAACAGTATTTAACCCATCGTTCCCTCCATTGAGCTGAATGATCACAAGCACTTTATCCGTATTGGAGGATGCGAGAAGTTCAGTATTTAATAAAGGATGGTCTTGTAAGATATGAATGGGGTTACCTCCAATCATGGTAGGGGCAATTAAAGCAAAACTATTTCTAATAAAATTCCTTCTTTCCATTTTATTGTAATTGATAGTCAGGTAAATTCATTATATACTTTAATAATGCCTTGAGTCTTGTATTAACAATATTAAAATTGATAGTGGTTGGGCTGAAAATATAAGTATTCCATGCATCTGTCCAATAGTAATCAGTGGCTTGTCCAGTTAATAAAATTTGTGTTTTCAAGCTAGATTTTAATATAGCGGATACATCAGTGGATATTAAAAACGAAAACAAACTCTCTATTAATACATTTGGATCGGATGGAGTGGCACAAACTTTTTTAGCAAATTGTATTGTATCTACAATAGTTTTTTTTCCATTCTTGGAATAGCCCGTTTCCAACATTAAATCAGTGAACTTATTTCGCTTGGGTAAGGTATCTGCATTTATCCAAAGTTCATTGAATTCTGGGGCTTGATAATAAGCAGGCCATCCAGAAACATTGGGCGGATCAACAGGGTTCTGCCCCATGCTAATAAGTTGATTGACCATATTATTATACAAATAATAAGCATCTACATAATCCGTAACCGCATCTGGAAATACGATTTCAAATTGTCTTAGAAAAGCAACCACATGATCTGTAGGACTTTTAATTTGGCAACCAATATACAAGGCATCATAAAAATGTTCACTGGAAAGAAGCAATTTTAAAACTGGTTTAATTTCAAAATTATTAGCAATAAAAGTGTTAGCTAAAGGCGTAATTATATTTGTTTCAACAACATCATCAATAGCATAATAAACAAAATATCTGTAAATTTTACGACATATATACTTTGCTACTTCCGTCTTTTGAAAAATCATTGTCAATAACTCGTCTGTTTCTAAGGCTCCACTGGCAGCAGTTTTCCCAGTAATGGTAGTATTGTTGTAGAAAGCAGAAAAGGTTTTATTGGTAGTATCGTGTCTTGTGCTGTCAAAAACAGCATTAAAATTTGCATCTATTTTCCATCCAGTTAATACTTTAGCTGCATTTTTCACATCAAGCTCACTGTATTTTGCACCTCCCTCTTTCCCGACTGTAAACAATTCCTGTAATTCTCGTCCATAGTTTTCATCTGGCGCAGTTTTAGTACTTAAATAGCCATTCAAATACCTTAACATACCTGAGTCTGTAGTTACGGCCCGAACCATATATTTAAAATTGCCTATACAATTATTTCTTAAAATTTGATGATGATTGTATACTAAGGATCCATAGCTTATGGTATCAGCTTCAGTGCCAAAATGATTGCTCCAAAATAAAGTTAGTTTTTCACGAATATTTCTTTCTTGCCCCACCCAAACACTTAGCAACCATTTTTTATAGCTATTTCTGCGATAACTATTGATGGTCCCATCTGTTGATAAATCATTTACCCAAGTTTTACCTGCGGGCACATTTGGATCGGTGAATGTGGTAGAATTATACTCATTTAAAGGGGCAGGTAGAACGCTTGATTGAATATTCAATAATTCATCTATACTTGCTAATAAACCTTTATTAGTGAAGTAGCTAATATCAACTGCTTTTGCACCAAACATAGTTCGATTGAGCAAATGTTTCGTATGCAGTGGCAACCAACTACCTTTGTAAGTTGTTAAACCTAAAGTACTTGTTTTGGGGGCAAGGGCCATAGACTTTTTTTAAAATTAAGTTTTTTTTATTCGATCTTATATTATCAAAAAATAAATAACAAGTTACTTGTTAACAAATTGTGATTTAACCAGATATAGTCGAACTTAATGATAGAACAGGCGTTATTGTATAAAATAATCATTATGAACATTGTACAAACTGCCATCGCAAATGGCTCATTCGGAACTTTAGTTGCAGCCGTAACAGCTGCTGAACTTGTAGAAACTTTAAACGGCGCAGGTCCTTTTACAGTTTTCGCTCCAGTAGATGCTGCTTTTACAGCATTACCAGAAGGAACTGTTGCATCTTTACTTTTACCAGAAAACAAAGCGCAATTACAAGGTATCTTGACTTACCACGTAGTAGCTGGACAAGTATTATCTACAGATTTATCTGATGGTATGGAAGCTACAACGGTAAATGGTGCTACTCTTACAATCCATTTAAGAGACGGAAAAGTATTTGTAAACGATGCTGAAGTAGTTATTGCTGACGTATTGACTGACAACGGTGTAGTGCATGCCATCAACACTGTACTTATTCCTGCATAATTTAAAAACATTATTGCAGCAAAAAGCCCTCGACTCATCGGGGGCTTTTTTTGTTTAACAAAATTGGATTTTATAGTCTAAATCTTAAGCTATTAATCATCAGCTTTCTATAGAATTTGTGATTTTATAATAAACTATTTTATTATAAATATTATACTCCAGAAAACAATTGCATGATAAATTCTGTTAGTAGATAAATTTAATTTTATGGAAAGAAAAGATTTTTTAGAAAAAGTAGGATTTGGTACTGCTAGTTTACTCATCTTCGGCTGTATGCAGGCTTGCTCAAAAGCAGAGACTGCTGTTGCTACAGCTACGAACAATAATGTTTCAACTAAACCAAAAACTGTTGATTTTACGATCAACATCTCCATTTCGCCTTACAATGCCTTAAATAAAGCAGGAGGCTATTATGTTGATAGTGCTAATAGCATCATTATTGCTAGAACATTAAATAACGAATTCATTGCTGTAAGTTCAGTTTGCACACACGCTAGCGTAACCATTGAATACCAAGCTACAAATAATCGTTTTTACTGCTCAGGACATGGTTCAACCTTCACCAATGCAGGTGCAGTGTCTAATGGTCCAGCTGAACAGGCTTTAAAACAATATAAAACCGAACTTTCTGGTAGCAACTTAAGAGTGTATGCTTAAATTTATTTGAGCTGATTGACGGCATTAACGAAACGGTGGCATTTTTGGGAGACAGCCCCTTTCTCGTAATCTATGATGCGTACTTTTACAAAATTGTAATGAACATTAATTTCAGGATGATGGTCTTGGTCTATGGCTATTTGCATGACTTTATTGGTGAATAAGACCACCTCATTATAGTTGGCAAATTTAAAAGTCTTTTCTAATTTATTATTTAGTTCAATCCAATCAACAGGCTGCCTTGGTGTATATTCAAATTTTTTTAATTCTTCCAAGGAGATATATTCTAATGTTTTAATATGTGTAGCCTTCAATATAATAGGAGGCGCAAAATTGGCTTGGTAGGCTTCCACCCATCTAGAAACACAAAGACACCATTTATCGCCCTCTACCAAACCTTTAAATCCAGTTGGTGGGTAATCAATTGTGAGGTCATTGCCTCTAGTTTTTGAGAATTGTAAAAACTCATTAGTCACCACGGCACAAACTGTATGCGTCCCCCTGTCGTTTGTGCCTGTATTACAACAACCATCTCTGTAAACCCCCGTCATGGGGTTTGTTCCACATATAATCAAAGGCTCATTAAAAACATTTAAAGGGTGCTGAATTGTAGGCATTATTTATACAAAATTTAAAATGTATGTTTTATTGATTTACTACATTTTTCCCAATATTTAAAAAAGGAAGGGTAATATCCTGTAACAGCTGGGAACATCCATTTCCTTTGATCTTTAATACCAGGATAATGTTCAAATGCAGGATGTTCTTTTGAAATGATCTTATCCTTTATTTCCAATTTACTTTCTTTATAAATTGCTACAATTTCAGAAATTTCTCCAACAAACAATTGTATACTTGGTATATTTTTTGATAGCTCCAATATAAAATTGAGAACATTTATACTAACAGGATTTGCATTAAAATGAGATGGTTCCAATAATAAAACCCTATTGACATTTTCATGGGCACGCCAAGTTGGATCCAAATTGTATGAGTTGTAGATTAATGTAGGTCTAGATACATCTAGTGTTGGGAATTTAGTTTCTGGTAAAATAGTCTGTAATTGTAAGGAAGCTGTTGCTTTTAAACTATCAGGCACTTGCATAACCGCGATTTCTTCATAAGTTTTATCTAAAAAACTACCTATTTGATTTGTATGGGTATACTTATTAATATTTTCTTGATTAGAATAATATTTTTTTGAAGAAAAGGAGCCAGCCACCCATTGCCAACTGCAATTATTACTTGCAATATCACCATCCAATAAATGATAGTATAACCATTTAGCTGGTTTTTGCCAATGTGCTTTTCCAATATTACATGTAATGGCTGCTAAATACATTCTTATATGGTTATGAATATAGCCGTATTCATATAGTTGACTTATTTGTTCATCTATTACTTGAATACCCGTATTAAAATTGAGTAAAGAAGCCAACATCTCATGATGGCTAACCCCTGGTTGAGCTTGTTTTAAGTCATCCCAAATTTGTTCTTTTTTTACCTGCCATATCCTTTGATAATATTCACGCCAAGCCAATTCTTGAATTAATTTTTCACTTTGCAATAAACTAAAACCATTCTTTAAAACGATGTCCATTACTTGCTTAGTGGATATTACTCCCCTAGAAATATAAGGCGACAAATAAGTAATATCACCATTTAAGAAATTCCTTTTTTTTGCATATTTCTCAGGATGAATTTCATTTATTTTTTCAATAATTAAATGATAATCGGTAGGGAATAAATTATTTGACTTTTGCATTAGGTAGTGGCTCTAAATTTATTGAATATCTAAATTTTTTAAAAAAGTATTGGCACTAGATAAATGCGCATTTTGTTTATCCGAACTCATTTTGTCAAAAGTATGTACCAGCATTCCAATTCTTGGATTACTTAAGAAAAAGGTTCTATGCACATGCATAAAACGCCAAAATAAACCATCCCAAATGGGTTGCCATTCCCCTTTTTCATAGTCGCTCATCTTCATTAAATAATTACTTCCACTTATATAAGGTTTCGTGGTCATTAAGCCCCCATCGGCAAACTGTGTCATACCGTAAACATTGGGTACCATTACCCAATCGTAAGCATCAATAAACATTTCCATAAACCACTTATGAACTTCATCAGGATCAAACTCACATAAAAGCATAAAATTACCTAGCACCATTAACCTTTCAATGTGATGACAATAGCCAGTTTCTAATACCTTTTTAATTGTACTATCAATAGGTCCAATGCCTGTGGTACCTTTCCAAAAACTTACTGGTATTTTTCGAGTAAACTTCCAATAATTGGTTGTTCTTTGTTTTGATCCTTCCCGCTCATATACAATTCTAATAAATTCACGCCATCCCATAATTTGTCTAATAAACCCTTCCAAGGAATTTAATGGGATATTATTTTTATTTGAAAAAGCGATTACCCGTTCTATAATATGTTGAGGAGCCATTAAACCAATATTGAGCATTGGACTAAGCACAGAATGATGCAAAACTGTTTCTTTTACTACAATGGCATCTTCATAAATTCCAAATTTTTCAAATCGCTCTTGCAAAAATGCCTCCAGCCATTTTTCTGTATCAGTAAAATTTATGGCAAATAAATGTTTCTTATTTACCGTTCCATAATTATTAGAATAATTTTTTTGTACATAGTTTTCAGCTTGCTCTACAAATTTATTAGAAGGAGCTGCAGGGACTTTTGGAACAATTTCTTTTTTGGGAAACTTAGCTCTATTGTCAGCATCATAAGTCCATTTTCCGCCTAAAGGTTTGCCATCTTTTTCAAGTAAAATATTTCTTGACTTTCTTTGCCAGGTATAAAAATCGGTTTGAAAATAGGTTTTCTTTGTAGAAAAATAGTCGTCCACATCCTTTAAACTATTTAAAAAATTAGGGCAATTATAAATAATTAGTTCAATACCATATTTCTTAGCGCTTGATTTAATTTTTTTTAACAGCCAACTATCCACCGGATCTACAATATGAATTTTTTTTACCTTATTAGAATGTAGTTTTTCAAGCACTAATTCAATCTTATTTTGAGCTTTAATAGATTCAATATATTGAACTTGAAGCCCCTGATCTTTTAAAAACTGTTCATAAAATTTCATACTGGCCCTATGCAAGACAAGCTTTTCTTTATGAAATTGATATTGATTAAAAAAATGCCATTCCTCTATCAAATAGATATTTCTGTTAGAATGAATAGCAGGATGCTGCTTATATAATTGATTGGGAAAAATTATTGAAACTTCAGTTGACATTTAATACTTTTTAGTCTACTTAATTAAACAATATAAGCTTCAGAATGTTTTGAATAAAATTAATTAAAATTTGTTCTAGGCATCTTTTCTACTCTTCCTCAAAAACAACTACCCCTAAAATAAGAAAAGAGCTACCATTTAAAGTAAGTCCTAGGTTGAACAATGAGCTGGCTGAAATCAACAGATTTCAGTGGAATTTAGTTTTTTTACTCTTGCAAGGATTTTTTGTACGCCCTATTTAAAGGATGACTACCCATTATTTGTATCCTTTAAATTTATTTAAAGCAAGTACGAAACCAACTCCAAATAGGATAGTAATGACAGCTGCGAAATAAGGTATTAGATCAGTCATATTAGTCTTTGTTAATGAGTTTTAAATAGATAGCAAAACCCATAATGGATGGGACCCATATTCCAACAAATAAACCGGCTTGTTTATCTCCAGTGAACCATAATATTTCTGAAAAAATTAAAGACAAGAAAGCAGCAGTAAACATTAAAAAGTCGGTAGGTGTAAATTTCTTAAACATGAAAGGGTTTTTATTAATTGTCTAAATTTAAGTCTAATTATTGATATTAAAATATTGGTCATAGTTATTTTTTTAAGAAATAATGGTTATGAAAGATAAATTGGAAAATAATATAATAATATTGTTGAACTTTTATCCAAATTTTTTATATATGAATTAACAAGTTTGTTAATTATTTGCTAATAGAGTCGTTATTCAAACTTTTTGGCTTTCTACAATGTTTTAGAAGTAAACAAATTAATAATTATGAAAATGAAATTCTTGTTGACCATGCTCATCGGAGGTATTATCTCTGCTTCAGCACAAAAAACAGTTGTAGATGTAGCCATCGGTTCTAAAGCACACACTACATTAGTGGCGGCGGTTAAAGCGGCTGATTTAGTAGCTACTTTACAAGGCGCAGGACCCTTCACAGTCTTTGCACCAACTAACGAAGCTTTTGCTAAATTACCTAAAGGAACTGTTGAAAATCTTTTGAAGCCTGAGAGCAAAGCTACTTTAACTAAGATTTTAACGTATCATGTTATTGCTGGCAATTTAGATGCAGCAGCTGTGTTAAAGGCAATTAAAGATGGTAAAGGAAAAGTTACCTTAAAAGCTGTAAGCGGTGGTTCATTGACTGCCTCATTGAAAAATGGCAAGGTTATTTTAACAGATGAAAAAGGTGGAACTGCCACTGTGACTGCAACAGATTTAAAAGCAGGAAACGGTGTTGTTCACGTTATAGATGCTGTTGTGTTACCTAAATAGTTTTTTTCTTTAGATTTTTGGTAGGGGCCCTTATTGCTATGGGCCCCTTTTTTGTTCAATTAAAAAATAATTATGTAAGTAAACACTATGTTTTCAAATTTTAGTTAACTTACTAAACCATATCATTGGTTATTCTAAATAAAAATTATGAATAAACTATTACAAAATTCAGGTAACTATTTTGATTTATATTTCAATACTAAAAATGTAAGGAAGGTAGAATTGCTCATTCTTCGTGTTGCTGTATTTGCTTTTCTTTTACATTTATCAATTATTTTTTTAGGAAACAACTTTCTATATTTTAAAAATTTTCAGCATAGCTATTTAAAGGCAATATATACGCCCTTTAGTTTTATATTATTTTATGAAGTATTTCTACTAGTCATTATAATTCCTAAATCTATATCTGAATTTGTAGGTAAACAATTTGAAGTAATTACCTTAATAACTTTAAGAAGTTTTTTTCACGATATAGCAGATCTTGATTTAAAAAATTTTATTAATATCAACAATCCTGAGTTTATAAGTTTACTATACGACTTAATCGCTTCCTTAATTATGTTAAGCCTTACTATTTTATATTATAAAATTTATCAAAACAATCGTAAATCAGAAATTATTAACGAGCTTAATGATTTTATTAATATAAAAAAATTAGTTTCATTAAGTATGATTTTAATTTTATTTCTGCTTAGTATTAGTAGCTTTTTTCTATGGAGTACAGGTATGTTGGAGGCATTAAAATTAAAACAAAATTATCCTAATCCTAACACTGTATTTTATGCAGATTTCTTTTCTATTATGATTTTTGTTGACGTGTTACTGCTGCTCATTTCATTTACTTACCATTTTTCCTTTTTTACTATTTTTAGAAATGCAAGCTTTATAATTACTACAATTCTAATGAGAATGTCATTAACTATAGCAAAACCTATGAATTATATAATTATTTTGATTGGCTTTTTATTCTCCATCATATCATTCTATTTATACAGCTTAAGAAATTCAAAGAATAAATTGTCAGATTAAAATACCATAGGATGACTTATTTAATTGCTACATTAATACAACTAAATTTATAGAACAACATGAAAAAATTATTCTTCTTTCTTATTTTACTAGTCTATAGTTTGTCCGCAAATGCTCAAACTGTAAAAGCCTTTGTTGGAGGGACTTTAATTGATGGTTTTGGAGGAAAACCCATTTATAATAGCGTAATTATTATTGAAAATGAGCGTATCAAAACAGTGGGCACAGTAGGAAGTACTTTGATTCCTAAAAATGCTGAAATAATTTCGACCGAGGGCATGAGTGTATTACCTGGTTTATGGGACATGCATGTCCACTTAATGATTAATGGACATAGTGATTATGATCATTGGGATAGTGCTTACATGAAGGATTTTGAAAAAGTAATTATGCCAGCATCAGCTCATCAATTGTTGATGGCTGGAGTAACGAGTGCCCGTGATTTAGGGGGACCCTTGGAAGCAAGTGTCAATGTTAAGCGTAGCATTGATAAAGGCGAGTTACTGGGCCCTACTTTATATGTATCAGGGCCTTTTATTCAACACAAACCTTATCCGCACACAGAAGCTTATCGTTGGGGTATCAATGGTGTCGAAGATGCAAAAGCTAAAGTGCGCAAACTTGCTGAAGCAGGCGTGAATGTGATAAAACTTATTGATCAGGACGAAATGACTTTAGAAGAAGCAAAAGCAGTCGTAGATGAAGCTCATAAATATAATTTACCAGTTGCAGCGCATGCACATCGTCCAAATGAAATTAGAGTGGGTATGAAAATTGGAGTAGATTGTTTTGAACACACTGGACTATCTTCTTCACCAGAATATCCTGAGGATATTGTGCAAATGATTAAAGAGCGCACCGCACAAATGAATAAAGGCCCCTTATTCTGGACGCCAACAGTAGAAGGTTTGTATAATTATGAATATGTAAGAGACAATCCAGAAAAATTAGATGATATTTCCTGGCATTTAGATTTGCCTAACAATATTATTAATGATATTAAAGCGTCTTTAAAATATCCTGCTCGGATGTCTTACTTTCAATTGACTCCAGTCCGCAGACCCACCTTAGAGAAAAAAATCAATCAAATCAAAAATGCTGGAGCAGTATTATTAGTAGGCACTGATAGCGGTATACCAATGAAGTTTCACAGTCAAAGTACCTGGAATGAATTAGATGTATGGGTAAATAAATTTGGTTTCGACCCTATGTATGCTATTAAAGCTGCAACATATTGGCCTGCATTAGCCATGCGTGTAGAAAAAGATTATGGTACCATTAGCGAAGGCAAGTATGCTGATATCATTGCAGTTAAAGGGGATGTGTTAAGATACATTGACTTATTGCAAAAAGTAGATATGGTTTATAAGCATGGTAAAAAAATAAAATAATATTATTCAAGTACACCTTACTCAGAAAATCAAGGACTTAAGCTATAACTGCAGTCCTTGATTTTAATATAGTGAGACTGGGATTTAATAGTTTTTAATACATACAGTTGGACGATTAAAAATAAATTTACGCTGAGCTATTAGTCTTAACTTATCGTTTGTACAAGGGAAAGCCCAATAAGTCTGATGCTTTATTTGCAAGCTTTTCACCCTCTTTACTAAAAGACCAGAAAAATAAGGCCTTTATGGAATGATCTAGCATAATATTTTCAATGGCTTTAAGGCCTACTCTTTGGGCAATTCCTTTGCCACGAAATTCTTCCAATAATAAAGCCGAACACATATAAATAGCTTCATATTTTGCATTCAGTGGGGTTAATTCATAGAGCTCCCTTTCTGAAATTTCTTTATGAATAAACTGATTCATTAAATCTAATGTGGTAGGAATACATAAAATCCAACAAACAGGACCATTGCCCTCATCATATTCAGAAATGGTATCGGGGTGAATGAGCTGTAAGTGCTCCATCACCTTTTCATTTATATTTAATTGGTCGGGGTCGGTGCGGCTTGAGAATACTTCATCCGACAATTGTATCATTCTTTCAAAGTTACTTTTAGACATGATTCAAAATTAGCACAAATAGTTTATTAACTTATTGTAGGGCCGATTTATATACCATTCTACCATTCACCCAAGTTTGAACAATATGTATGTTGTGAATTTGGTTAGATTGAATAGCCAATGGGTTTTCAGCAATTATCACAAAATCAGCAAACTTGCCTTTTTCTAAACTGCCTTTTTTAGCTAATTCACCAGTTGCATTTGCTCCCCCCTTCGTATACATAATTAGTGCGTCTTCAGCATCTACACGTTGTTTAGGTCCAAGTACTTTACCTTGACTAGTGGTTCTTATTACCGTACTTTCCCATCTCGTTCTTGGATCATAACTTGAAACAGGTGCATCTGAATGCAATGCAGGTAATACGCCTGCTTTTAAAAAGCTTTTAGTAGCAAACATATTATTTAAACGCTCCTCGCCATAGGGATCTAGTAAGTCGCCAAGTTCGTTGATATAATTATGCAATACAGGAATTACCCCTAGTTGTTTAATTTTTAAAATGATACGATCGTTAATAACACTACAATGCTCTATACGGTGATGAATATTTAAAGGGTTACCTGATGCATATACTTTTTCAAAAGCCTTTAATACCATGTCAATTTCTCTATCGCCATTACTATGCACTGCAATTTGTAATCCTTTTTTATGAATGGCTAAGAATAAAGAATCTAGTTGCGCTTGGCTTCTTTTATAGGGTATACCGTAATAATCATTTATACCCGTTGCAGGATTTACCATTTGATAGGGCTCATACAACCAACATGTTTTACCACTCAATGAATTACCATGAAATACTTTGATAGATTTTACTCTTAAAAAATCGGTTTCTGATTGTGCAATTGAAGCATTATCAAAATCGGACAGTGTTTTCCAAGAATCAGTTTCATGATGTGCATCTCCTCCTTCCATTTCTGGTAATAATTTATCAATCATCATAATGTTCAAACGAATCGGAAAATTTTCGGCTGCTAATTTTTGATAAATTTGAAGTCTTTTAATATCTGAACCAGCATCTCCGACACTTGTAATGCCTAAGGATAACAAGGTGTTAAAATATTTTCGGTAATTGGCTACTAACTCTTCAAATGATTTTTCGGGAAATGGGATAATAGCATCATTTTTAGTTAAATTACTTGCAGCTGCTTCTTTACAAATTCCATTTGGACTTCCATCACTATATCTTTCAAATGTACCTCCCTTAGGGTTAGGGGTTTCTTTGTTAATGTGGTTTATATTTAAAATAAAAGTATTTACTACCGATTTATGACCTGAAGCATGAGTAAGTATAATAGGGTGTTTAGTACTAGCTGCATCAAGTGTTATAGAGGTAGGTTCCATACCTAATTTACTTTCGTTGTATCCTCTAGCCCTAATCAACATACCTATAGGGGTTATTTTAGCTTTTTCAGTCAATATTTTTATTAAACTGCTTATAGAGGTAACCGTGTCAATTTTAATAACATGATCTAACTCTTTAAAATCGGTTTCTGGACTAGGATGTAAGTGAACGTCATTGAAACCCGGAATAATTGTTTTACCATTAAGGTCTATTAACTGTGTTTTAGCAGATTTATATTGTAGGCTATTTTTAATATCACCTACAAATAATATTTTACCGTCATTTATAGCCATTGAATTGGCGCGTGCTCCTTTACTAGCAGCCGTTATAATATTTGCATTGGTAAAAATTATGTCGGCATCTTGTGCCTTTGTACTTATTGTAAATAAAATAGTTGAAAAAACAACAAGACTCAATAACTTTTGCATAAGTATTTATATTTAAGTGCTGAATAATTGTGTATTGTATTTTGTACACTTTAAAATAGTCAATGAAATTACTTTTATTTAAATTATTTAGGGGAAATGGAAAATTAATAATTTGTTGTTTTTTAGAACAATTGGTTTAATTTGGCTTGATGGTAGTCGATTGCTAAAAATCTTTCAAGTATATTTAGGATATATTTGATATTTATAATACCTAAATCAAAAAAAATGAATATAACTATAATTGGCGCCTCTGGTGGAATAGGTCTAGAAGCTGTAAAAAGAGGATTATCCAGAAAGCATTCCATAACGACACTTTCTCGATCTGAAATTAAATTAGAAGAGAATCAATCACTAAATATGATCATTGGTGATGCAACTAATAAAGCCGACTTATTAAAAGCCATTCAAAATGCAGAAGCTATAATTGTTACACTAGGAACTGTTAAGAATACAAAAGCTACTACCCTATTTTCAGATTTTGCAAAATTAATAGTGGAGATAAATAGGGAGCAAAAAATAAATGTTCCTTTTCTTTTCGTGACCGGATTTGGCGCAGGAGATAGTAAAAATTATGTTTCTTGGTTAATAAAATTATTTTTAAAATACTTGTTAAAAGATGTTTATGCCGACAAAACTAAAATGGAAGAAATTATAACAAAGTCGGCTTTGAATTGGACAGTGGTGAGACCAGGAAGGCTGTTAGATAAAGCATTGACTGAAAAATACCGAGTAGAAAATAAATTATACAAAGGCATTAATATTGGCGGAATTAATAGAGCAGATGTTGCAGACTTTTTAATTAAGCAAGCAGAAAACCAAACTGAATTAAAAAAATATATTGGTATATCTGAAAAATAAGATATAAGATTCAAACCATGAGGGATCTAAAAGCCGGAATTTATATCAAAAGCACTACCGAGTTAAATGGCAGTTTCTTCGATGATACCATCATTCTAATTGTTGAACACAATGAAGCCGGAACTATAGGATTTGTAACCAATAAATCCTTTGGTAAGTCGCTGCATGAACTAATTGAATTTAATCACAGCAAACCATTTCCACTCATGGATGGCGGTCCCGTTGATAGAGATCACCTTTTTGTATTACACAAGCGACCGGATATCATTGACGGGGGCAAAGAAATACCCAATGGCCTTTATTTTGGTGGCATTATGGAGCAAGTAATTGAAGCTATCAACACTAGGGCTGCAGATAAAGAAGAAATCCAAATTTTTATTGGCTATTGTGGATGGGATGCGGGAGAATTGGAAGCAGAGCTAGAAGAGGGAAGCTGGATAATGGTTTGAAATTGACCTATTTTATCCAAATTCAGAGGGTGTTTTCCTCACGCAGAAAACATTAATTTTATGAGATGAATTTGAATATTTCTTTTGAAGAAAGAGCTAAGTTAAGCGCCGTCATCTTAGCTAAACAACCGCTAATTACCCTTAAGGAAACAAGCACAATGGCTGAAGGGTAAATCCATCAAAAAGAAGATGCAAAGAAATTAAAATTAAATTTAGCTACTATAAACTAGTTACACTAGCTGGTTTAAAAAATGATCCAAATCTGGGATTTTATTTTGAATGATGTCCCATACAATATCATAATCGATTCCGAAGTAATCATGAATTAACTTATCCCTTGCACCAGCCATTTTCTTCCATTCAATATGAATCTGTGTGGCTTTAAATTCTTCGTCAATTTTTTTTGATGCTTCTCCAATTATTTCAATACTTCTAACAACAGCGCGGCAAAGTACTTCGTCTTCAATAACTTGCTCTTTAGTTTTTTTATTTGTATGCTGAATAATAAAAGCTGTTTCTGTCAAAATATGACGAACCAACTCAAGATTAGAGGCTGACATTAACTACCTCATTTAAGATATGTGGTCCAATATGTTTACTTAATGATTGTCGAGTAACTAATTCAACCTTTCTACCAAACAAGCCTTCCAAAAAGAATGATAAACCCATAAAGTTATCAAAGCTCTTTTTTTCTGGAATAAAATCAACTAATAAATCAACATCACTAGTTTCAACAGCAGTTCCTTTTGAAAAGGATCCAAAAATACCCAAGCCATTTACCCCAAATGATTTAATCATATCTCTGTTTTCGGAGATAGCAGTCATGAGGTCTTGTTTTGTATTGTATTGTATCTTATTCATTGTAAAAGCAAATTTACAATTAAATTAAAGAACCCCTACATTTTCGTAGAATTAGCCATTAAATATTTGAATGCTAATCAGTTATAAGGAAAATAAAAAGGGGATAAACCAAAATGAACCTGAATTATCCCTTTAGTAGCTAGACCGGGATTTAAACCCGGGACCTCAGGGTTATGAATATTTTTAAAGAAAATGAAGGCGTTGATTTGTAATGCGTTATGTTTTCACAAAACGGAAAACGACCTATTTCAGTCGAATTCAGGGGGTGTTTTCCTCACGCAGTAATTTAATATTATAATATTACTTTTTTGTCAACATAAACTCATCAACTATTTTCCCACTAGATGCAATTTGTTTGAAATGTAAGGTTTCCCCTTTTGATTCAATATAGGTTAAGGAGTGGTCAGTAGAGAAAAATTTATGTGTAAACTTTTGCCAAGAATCTGGATCATTTTCTTGTTCTGGATTATATAAGTCCTGTCCGCCTGCACCAGTAACTAAATATATAATACCATTAGCTTGTGTATTGTTTACACCATCATATTTTTTATCCAAAATCCATTTACCATTGACAACTCTACCTCTTAATGTTTTATTATCTTTGCCTCCCACCAATTGTGTACCTTTTCTATCTGGAGTGAATTTTAAAGGAAAAGATCGTTGGTAATTATGTACATGTCCATTAAATACTACATCTACTTTTCCAACTTCAAAAATGGGCGCTAATAGTCTCATTTGTTGTTGTTCAAAATGTTCTCTTGATGAATTAAAGCCAGGATGGTGAAATAATACAAAATGCCATTTTAGATCAGAGGAGTTCAATAAATCATTTTTAACCCAATTTAATAATGTAGAATCGGTCCAGTCAACATAATTGTCTGCATCAATAACAGTCCAATGTGCGTTTGCATAATTATAAGAAAAATTAGACATACTTGGGTAGGCCTTTCCTGCAGCTGTGTAAAAAGCATTTTTATTCTCCTCTGAACCTTTTAATAAAGGTACCATACTAGAGCCTTCTTTTGATTTAAGCCCATTTAAAGGTTGTTCCCAAAAATAATAATAGCTTAAAGCACTAGGTGTTTTATCCATATCTCTGTCTTCAGCATCATGATTACCCACAGAGGCAATAAATGGAATTTTACGCATTAAGGGGGCACCCAAAGAGTCCGCCTGGTCGGCATTATAAATTGGCCAAAATTTTTCTGTATAATCGTTTATTAAACCACTATTGTAAACAATATCCCCAGGCACTGCAATATAGTCTGGATCAAGCTTATACATGATAGAGGCTAATTTTTTTTGATCCTTGGTTAAAGCGCCAATATCTCCTATGGCAACAAATTTATAATCTTGATTATTTGATTTTGGAGCATGACCATATGCTTCAAAAACAAGTTTATTATTATTTAAAACTCGATAACCAAAATCCTTTCCAGCTAATAAGTTCTTCACTGTAAAATGGTATACTACAAAGGGTGTTACATTTTTCACATTTACAAGGTTAAAATTATTTGCTTTTGAACTTTCCCATTTAGTAGTTGTTTTTACTTCTACACGCCATTCATTAATAGTGTCTTTAGTATGCCAAAGTAAAGATAGCTCAAAGGGCTTACCTTCATACCCCACTTGTAAATAAGGCTTTACTAAAAAAGGGGCTTGTGCGTTTATGCTTGCACTTACTAAGAAAAATTGTAAAAAAACAATTTGCCATTTTTTCATGTACATGTATTTATAATGAAATTAAGTTCAAAAAAATAATAACAAGCGCTAACAAAATAAATTAATAGAAAAGTAATATGTACTCATTTTAGCAGAAAAAATTAAATATGAATGAAAGCCTTAAACTCAAAAAAGCAGGCCGTTAATGCCTGCTTTTTATAACTCCTTTTTTATTCTCGAGAATAACAATGTAGCGAGAACGAAATTTGAACCCGGGACCTCAGGGTTATGAAGATTTTTTAAGAAAATGAAAGCGTTGATTTTTAATGCGTTATGTTTTCACAAAACCGAAATCAACCGATTTCAGTCGAATTATTAGCCCAAACTCCTGTTAATAGGCTATTATAGCCCACTGCCGAAATGGTCGGAGATTGATTATACGTGCCTTTATCACCTCCCACATGCGCCCTTAAATAGGTTCCATCATGTATTACTCTTTGTATATTAGGTAAGCTACTTTGCTCTAATACATCTGCTGGAATACCGTCTGCAATAACAAAAATGGCTTTTTGACTAAAACCATTTAAATGTATTGTCAAAGCGGAAATTAAAAATGTAACCCTAAATAATGAATTTTTCATAAAATGTAATAAATTATAAATAAAAATAGTACTAAGAAATCAAGTAAAAATTAATTGTCTAGTATTTTATGTCGTAAATAGTTCGAAAGATTTTCAATGATTAATAATAAAATAATGATACAAATTATAAGTGCAACAGCATCTTTATAATGTAAAACACGCATTGCTAAATACAATTTATAACCAATGCCCCCTCCTCCAAAAATGCCTAAACCCACTGCTGTTCTCATATTGATATCAAAACAGTAGAGTAAATTGGAAATAAAAGAAGGTAAAAATTCAGGCCAAATGGCATGTTTAAATATTTGTATTTTATTTGCACCAATGGACTTTAAAGAATTAGCACTTG
>Ga0209188_1000457_pt1 | contig 39664 bp, 32 predicted proteins | sample C_130625_EF_Meta_FD_187307 | JGI IMG/M metagenome (GOLD analysis project Ga0209188, IMG submission 187307) | Freshwater microbial communities from Lake Croche, Canada to study carbon cycling - C_130625_EF_MetaG (SPAdes) (version 2) | ecosystem: Environmental > Aquatic > Freshwater > Lake...
CAAGCATTCGCACCAGTCAAAAAGCTGTTGGATCACAAATACTATTTAGATGAGTTAAATCAATTGGTATTCGCTAAAGGCTTGCTGTGGATCGGTAATGTCTTGTGGTATCGAGGTGATCAAAAAATCATCGATGGATTTATTGTAGACGGCACCGCCTATTCAGTTGGGCGCTTTGCTGGCGTCATCCGTCATTTGCAATCCGGTTATCTCTACCACTATGCCTTTGCAATGATTGCAGGCTTGGCGGCATTGTTAGCCTGGGTTTTATATGCTTACCTGCCTTTTGTTCGCTAGGTCTTTGTTACTTAAGTAGCCATTATGATTCTCTCCTTCGCCATCTGGATCCCGATTTTTTTCGGCATCATTATTTTGTTCTACGGTTCAGAAAAGCCCTCTGCTGGAGTACGCTGGCTAGCACTCGTGGGTGCACTACTCAGCTTTATTGCTACTTTGCCATTAGTGATCGAATTTGATATCGCTAACCCGAGCATGCAGTTTGTAGAAAAGATCAGTTGGATTCCGCGCTATGATATTAATTACTATTTAGGCGTGGATGGTATTTCAGTATGGTTCATTGTCCTAACTGCATTTATTAATATTTTTGTGGTGATTGCTTCTTGGGAGTCGATTACAACCAAGGTGTCCCAATATTTAGCCTCCTTCATGATCCTCTCTGGATTAATGATTGGTGTATTTTGCGCACTTGATGCCTTATTGTTCTATGTTTTCTTCGAGGCGACCTTAATACCGATGTACATCATCATCGGTATCTGGGGCGGTCCTAATCGAATCTATGCTGCGTTCAAGTTCTTCTTGTATACCTTGATGGGTTCTTTGCTTACCCTGATCGCGATGCTGTACCTGTACAACGTGACCAATAGCTTTGATATCTTGGCTTGGCATAATGCACGCTTAGATATCGTTGAGCAAATTCTGCTGTTCTTTGCCTTCTTTATGGCATTTGCAGTGAAGGTGCCGATGTGGCCCTTACATACTTGGTTGCCCGATGTGCACGTTGAAGCGCCAACAGGCGGATCCGTAGTCTTGGCGGCCATCATGCTGAAGCTGGGTGCTTATGGCTTCTTACGTTTCTCATTACCGATTGCACCAGATGCTAGTCAATATCTGGGCCCATTCGTCATTTTCCTCTCTTTAGTGGCAGTGATTTATGTAGGTGCAGTGGCTTTGGTTCAGAAGGATATGAAAAAGCTCGTAGCCTATTCATCAGTCGCACATATGGGTTTTGTAACCCTAGGCTTCTTTCTCTTTAGCCCCCTTGGTATCGAGGGCGGTATTGTCCAGATGATCTCCCATGGCTTTGTATCGGGCGCGATGTTCCTCTCTATCGGCGTGTTGTATGACCGAATGCATACCCGTCAAATTGCGGACTATGGTGGCGTCATCCATCGGATGCCTGTCTTTGCTGCTTTTGCAGTCTTGTTGGCAATGGCAAACTGCGGCCTGCCGGCTACCTCTGGATTTGTAGGTGAGTTTATGGTGATTTTGGCTGCCCTAGATTACGATTTCACTATCGGCTTGTTAGCTTCAACTACCTTGATACTGAGCGCAGCGTATTCTTTGTGGATGGTGAAGCGAGTGTTTTTTGGCGCCATTACCAATGAACATGTAGCAGTATTAAAAGATCTTAATGCTCGTGAGTATCTCATGATGACGGTACTGTCTATTTGTGTGATTGGTATGGGAGTTTATCCAAAGCCATTTACCGACATCATTCATCCCGCTGTAATTAATCTGTTGCAGCATGTTGCTGTCAGCAAACTCTGAGTAAAAGCAAATGCAAGCATTCGACCTATACGCCATCCTGCCAGAACTCGTTTTACTTATAGTTACCTGTTTATTGTTGGTAGCTAGTGTTTATGTACGCGAAAGAGTAGTTTCTACGCCCGGTGTGGAGCAAGATATCTTTCATACTCCGCGTGGTGTAGGTTTTGTTTATTTCTTCACAATCATCTTATTGGTTTACTTAATCATTGCTTTTATTGGGCGAATGGGAGATTCGTCGCTCATGGCTATGAATGGCCTCTTTCAATCAGACCCAATTTCTAATTTACTCAAGGCATGCTCCTGTGGTGCCGTATTAGTGAGCTTGATTTATTCCAAGCAATACTTAACTGACCGTGCTTTGTTCCGCCCAGACTTTATTATCCTTGCATTACTTGCCTTGTTGGGCCAATTTGTATTGATCTCTGGCGCCAACTTATTGACTTTGTATCTTGGTCTTGAGTTAATGGCTTTGCCAACCTATGCGCTGGTTGCAATGCGTCATAACAGCGAAAAGAGTGTTGAGGCTGGCATCAAGTACTTCATCTTAGGTGCATTAGCCTCTGGATTCTTGTTGTACGGCATGTCTATGCTCTACGGCGTCACCGGCTCACTTGATTTGATTGAGATCTTTAAAACTGTTGCCGACCCACGTATTAATCATTTGGTCATGGCTTTTGGTCTGGTATTCATCGTTGCTGGCCTGGCTTTTAAGCTTGGTGTTGTACCGTTCCATATGTGGGTTCCTGACGTATATCAAGGCGCACCAACAGCGGTTACCTTGATGATTGCTGCAGCACCTAAAATAGCAGCCTTTGCATTGCTATTCCGATTGTTGGTAAATACTTTATTGCCTTTAATGGGTGATTGGCAGCCAATGCTAGTATTGCTAGCAATCTTATCGCTGGTTGTGGGTAACGTTACTGCTATCGCCCAAACTAATGTGAAGCGTATGTTGGCTTACTCAGCTATCGCTCAAATGGGTTTTGTTCTGTTGGGTATGCTGTCAGTGTTTGATGATCATGCATTTAGCGCCTCAATGTTTTATGCAATCACTTATGTATTAACAACATTAGGCACCTTCGGTCTGTTGATGGTTTTGTCTCGCAAAGGCTATGATTGTGAAACCTTAGATGGCTTGAAGGGTCTTAATAAGAAGCATCCTTGGTTTGCCTTTATTGGCTTAGTCATGATGTTCTCATTAGCTGGTATTCCACCAACTGTCGGTTTTGCAGCCAAATTAGGTGTTCTGGAAGCCTTGGTTGATGCTGAACATACATCCTTAGCAATTATTGCCGTGATTGCTTCCTTAATTGGCGCTTTCTATTACTTGAGAGTGGTGAAAGTAATGTATTTTGATGAGCCCGAGCATGAAATTACCGTAACAGGCTCAGGTTTTACTAAGGGTATTTTGGGCTTGAACAGCATCCTCGTTCTGGCTATTGGTATCATTCCAGCAGGTCTAATGAGTCTTTGTTTAGATACGATGCGTCGTACTTTATTAGGCTCATAAGTCCGTACTTTGTTTACAAAGGCTCCTTAGGGAGCCTTTATTATTTATGACACCCAAGTGACACGAATTCTGACTATGATCAACTGTGAAACTATTTAGTGGATGGGGATAAATGACTGAGAAATCATTTGAAGACTTACCTTCTGGCGATCTACACCTTAGAGAGGAGCGTCTTTCTGGAGAGGATATTTACGGCGGAATATTTTTAAATATGAAACGCGATAGGGTTTGTATGCCAGATGGTCAGGAAGCAGTAAGAGAGTATCTTACCCATCCTGGCGCTGTAGCAATAGTTGCCATCTTAGACGACGATAGAGTGCTAATGGAGCGGCAATATCGATATCCAATCGCAAAATCATGCATAGAGATTCCGGCTGGAAAGCTAGACCCTAAAGAAGATCGCTTGATATGTGCAAAACGTGAGCTTGAGGAAGAGACTGGTTATACAGCTAATAAATGGAGCTATATCCGACGTATCCATCCAGTAATTTCGTATTCAACTGAATTTATAGATATCTACTTGGCAGAGGATCTAGTTCCAGGCAAAAGTCATCTTGATGAAGAAGAGTTTTTAGATGTCTTTGCGGCACCGCTAGATCAGATTTTAGGCTGGATAGAGGATGGCGAGATTACTGATGTCAAAACCACAATTTCCGCTTATTGGCTAGATCGATATCGTCGTGGACTGGTAAGTCCCAAGCCTATTAAATAGTGGTTCGTAAATTGCCTTTAAAATAGGCCTATTGAATTTAGCGTTTTTGTCCCTATATAGGTCTTATGAAAGTTTATAACCTTGCATGCTCGTTGGATCACCGCTTTGAGGGGTGGTTTGCCTCCGAAGAGGACTGTCTTGCCCAACAAGATAAAGGAATGCTTGCCTGCCCCGTCTGTGACAGTGCCGAAATTACTCGAATGCCTTCAGCCCCGCATATTGGTAAATCATCGTCTACCGAATTGGCTGTATCCAAAACGGATTCTGTTAGTTTGAGTGGGGGTGTTGTTGCACTTACTGGTAGTGATCATTCTCAACTTGAGGCACAGGTGCAAGCCGCCTTTTTAAAAGGAATGCGTGAGCTGATGGGTCGCTCCGAAGACGTTGGCAATTCTTTTGCTGATGAAGCTAGAAAGATTCACTATAAAGAATCTCCTGAGAGAAGTATCCGTGGGCAAACTACTTTGGATGAGGCTGAAGCTTTAAGGGAGGAGGGTATCGACGTGCTCTCGATGCCAATGATTCCTGTGCTTAAAAATACACTCCAGTAATTTTTCGTATTCATCCTGGGTAATAAAAAAAGCGATCCGAAGATCGCTTTTTCGCCTTTAACTCAAAGGATTACTTGGAGGTAGGCATTACAAACTCGGCGCCTTTGGCGATACTTTCTGGCCAGCGTTGCATAACGCTCTTTTGCTTGGTGTAGAAACGAACACCTTCTTTGCCGTATGCATGCATATCGCCAAAGATAGATTTTTTCCATCCACCAAAGCCATGCCATGCCATTGGAACTGGAATAGGTACGTTGATGCCAACCATGCCTACCTGTACGCGACGAGCAAACTCACGGGCAATATTGCCATCACTGGTGAAACAAGCAACACCGTTACCGAACTCGCAGGAGTTAACCAAATTCAAGGCTTCAGTGAAGTTTGCAACACGCAAGCAGGATAAAACTGGTCCGAAGATTTCTTCTAAGTAGATCTTCATATCAGGGGTAACGTTGTCAAACAATGTACCGCCAATAAAGAAGCCGTTCTCATTACCCGGAACCTTGAGACCCCGCCCGTCAACTAATAACTTAGCACCAGAAGTTACGCCGCTATCAATATAGCCAGTGATACGCTCAAGAGCTGCTTTAGTAACAATAGGGCCCATTTCAGCGTCGAGTTCCATGCCATTTTTAACCTTTAAGGTCTTTGTGCGCTCGATCAATTTAGGCATGATCTTTTCTGCAACATCACCAACTAGTACCGCAACAGAAATTGCCATGCAGCGCTCGCCAGCGGAGCCATACGCAGCTCCAATCAAGGCATCAATCGCTTTATCAATATCTGCATCGGGCATGATGACCATATGATTCTTGGCACCACCTAAAGCCTGAGAGCGTTTGCCAAAGTGAGCACAGCGCTCGTAAATATAGTTAGCGATTGGGGTTGAGCCTACAAAGCTTACAGCCTTAACATCTGGATTTTCGATGAGGGCATCCACAGCCTCTTTGTCGCCTTGAACTACGTTAAATACACCGTCAGGTAGACCAGCTTCTTTCAGTAGCTTTGCCATGAACAAAGATGCGCTTGGATCGGTGGGGCTTGGCTTCAGGATGAAAGTATTGCCACAAGCAATGGCAACTGGAAACATCCACATTGGAACCATTACTGGGAAGTTAAATGGGGTAATGCCAGCAACAACACCTAGAGGCTGACGCATTACCCAGTTATCGATATCGGTTGATACTTGTTCTGTGTATTCGCCTTTAAGTAATTCTGGGATACCAGTTGCAAATTCAACTATCTCGATACCACGTGTAACTTCACCTTGAGCATCAGTAAATACTTTGCCATGTTCAGCAGTAATGATGGCAGCCAGTTCATCGCGATTAGCATTCATGAGCTCTAAGTACTTGAACAAGATCCGCGAACGTCGCAGGGGGCTTGTTTGACTCCAAGACTCAAAGGCTTTTTGAGCCACAGCAACAACAGCATCCACTTCTTTTTGGCTAGCAAGTGCAACTCTGCGTGCTACAGACCCTTTGCTTGGGTTATATACATCGGCAAAACGACCATCTTTAGGGTTTACAACATTCCCACTAACAAAATGGCCAATATCTTCTTTTGATTCAAAGGCTTGAGGTGCGTTCATAGTCTCTTGTGGTGAGTATTTATCAGGTTTTAGGTAAAAAAGTCGCTGAACCATCAAGGTCTGCACGACTTCGATGTCTCGTTTATTCTGCTTTTTTGAGTATTCTATCGCTTTACGGCATTTTTCGTATTTTTGCCCTGATTTTGGGCTTTTTTTAAGGCATTTCATGAGTCTTTTATTTTCCTCTTACACCCTGAGCTCCCCAAGAGGCTCTTTAGAGCTGGCTAATCGGATTGTTGTTGCTCCTATGTGCCAATATTCGGCCAGTAATGGTGAGGCAACTGATTGGCATCTAATGCATTGGGGTAATTTGCTTAATAGTGGCGCATCCCTATTTATTATTGAAGCTACTGGGGTTAGTCCAGAAGCTCGTATAACGCCGGCTTGTCTAGGTTTATGGGATGACCGCACAGAAGCAGCATTAAAAGATAAATTAAGTCGTGCACGTGCTTTGGCTCCAGCTACGCCAGTTTTTATTCAGTTGGCTCATGCAGGTCGTAAGGCCTCAAGTGCCACCCCTTGGGATGGTGGTCAATTGCTGGCTAAAGATCAGGGCGGTTGGGAAACTTTGGCTCCCTCAGCAATTCCACAGCTGGATGGCGAACGTTTCCCACACGAGCTCAGCAAGGATGAGCTGAAGCAATTGATTGATGACTTTGTATCGTCAGCAAAGCGTGCTGATCGCATTGGAATCGATGGCATTGAATTGCATGGTGCTCACGGCTACTTGCTACACCAATTTTTATCTCCTATCGCCAATCAACGCACCGATGAGTACGGCGGTTCATTTGAAAATCGAATTCGTTTTCCTTTGGAATTGTTTGCAGCTGTGCGTGCAGCCTATCAGGGTGTGCTTGGTATCCGTATTTCAGCGAGCGACTGGATAGAAGGGGGCTGGACCCCTGAGGAGACTGCTAGTTTTGCAAAACAACTTAAGCCCTTGGGTTGTGATTTCGTTCATATCTCTTCTGGTGGTATTTCGCCTAAACAAAAGATTGCAATTGGGCCAAACTACCAAGTACCATTTGCAAAGATTGTTAAAGAACAATCCGGCTTGCCAACCATGACTGTAGGCTTAATCACTGAGCCTCAACAAGCTGAAGATATTTTGCAAGCGGGTGACGCCGATCTGATTGCTCTAGCAAGAGCATTTTTATATAAGCCTCGTTGGGGATGGGAGGCTGCTGCAGTTTTGGGTGGCACAGTTAAGGCAAATGAGCGCTATTGGCGTTGCTTACCTCGTGAAGCGCAAGCCGTCTTTGGCGATGTCAAAATTGGGCAGAGATAAACTTTTTAAATATAAAAATAATAGGAGATCAAAATGAAATCATTAAAAGCTACGCGAAATATACTGCTAGGTCTTGCCCTATCTTTTAGTGCTCAACTTGTTAGCGCGCAAAACTTCCCAGATAAAACAATTACATTAGTGGTGCCAAATCCACCCGGTGGATTAGTGGATACTTCTGCACGTTTATTAAGTGAGCCGTTATCGAGAGTCATTGGTCAAACTGTGGTCGTTGATAACAAACCGGGCGCAAGTGGCAATATTGCCTATCAGTATGTTGCTAATGCAAAGCCTGATGGCTACACGCTACTGATTTCTTACTCGGGTTATCACGTTGGTAATCCAGCTTTAATGGATAAATTACCGTGGGATCCCATTAAAGATTTTTCCCCTGTTGCTTTGCTGACTGTCTCAACCAATGTGATTGCCGTTCATCCGTCTGTACCAGTCAATAATCTGAAGGAGTTTATTGCCTATGCAAAAGCAAACCCAGGAAAGTTGAACTATGCCTCTCAGGGCAACGGCTCTGTCTCGCATATTGGTACTGAAATGTTTAAGCAATCAACCGGCACAGATATGGTTCATGTTCCATATAAGGGCTCTGGTCCAGCCATTCAAGATGTATTGGCGGGTCAAGTACAAGTGTTCATCAGCACACCACCTTCATTAATGCAACATGTGCAGAGTGGAAAACTCAAGGGCCTTGCGGTAACTGGTAAAAATCGTCATCCTGGTATGCCGAATGTTCCAACTACTGCGGAGGCCGGCCTGCCTTCATTTCAGCTGGAGTCTTGGGTTGCCTTATATGCACCAGCTGGAACGCCTGCACCGGTTATTACTAAGCTAACTAATTCTGTGAAGAAAGCTTTAGCACTACCTGAAATTAAGGAACGCTCCGATGCCGCAGGCGTCGAACTGCGCTATCTCAATCCTGCAGCAACTGATGCGCTAGTGAAGAAAGAGTTGCCTTACTGGAATAAAGCAATCAAAGCAGCGAACATCACACTCGATTAAGTAATTGACTAAGCCTGATCTCGCAACGTTGGGTCAGGCAAAGCCATTGCAAAAGCTCGTGCAGCACTTAATAAGAAATGATCTTTCCCTGGGCCTGCAATCAATTGAACTCCTACTGGTAAGCCATTGGGCCCATTCGCTACATTGATGTTGATGCAGGGCAGCCCCAATAGCGTCCATCCTCGACAAAAAATGGGATCTCCTGTGCCATCTTTGATATTTGGTGCCTCACCTATCGCGCTTGGCGCAATCAATATATCTATCTCATCATTAAATAAATCCGTAACGGATGCTCTAGCCTTAGCAGCATGAAGTATATCTTTGGCATACTGCTCGTAACCAATTTCTGCGCCGTCGCTAAGTTGCTTAGCTAGTTGTTGACTTAACTTTTTTGCGTAGTGAACGCGCTCGAACAATAAGCTACGTGACATCTCCGAAAGCATAATCCGACTTTGTGTTTGAGTAAGGCCATCACAAGTTTTAGGTAACTTAAGATCGCCAACAGTACCCTTGGAAATAGTTTCAGCCGCATGACGTGCCACGGCAAGTGCTGTCGTTGTTTCTTTTTGTGCTGCTGACCAGTTAGATGTTTTGCATATAGCAATGCGAGGTTTATTGTGCAGCACTTCAATTTTTGCAAGGCGAAGATCTCCGCTCATGGCTGCCACACCCAGACCAACATCTTCAATTGTTCTACCAAAACAACCCATGGTATCTAAAGTTACGGACAGGCTTTTAATGCCAGCAATGCTGACTTTGCCGTAACTAGGTTTAAATCCCACTACGCCACAAAATGAAGCTGGACGAATAATCGAGCCTGCTGTTTGACTGCCGGTTGCTAGCGGAACCATGAGGTCGGCTACAGCTGCCGCAGAGCCACTCGAAGATCCACCGGGAGTATGTTTTGCATGATGGGGATTAGTAGTGACACCACTTTTAAAAGCGGCAAATTCAGTGGTGACTGTTTTACCTAAAATAATGCCACCAGCCTGCCGCATTAAAGCTACCGAAACAGCATCTGCGACTGGGTAGTTGTTTGCGTAGATGGGGGAGCCGTAGGAGGTAGGCAAGTCATAGGTGTCATACAGATCCTTAACGCCGATAGGCAAACCATGCAAAATACCCTGAAAAGCCCCTTTATCCAGTTGTTTTGCGCGAGTTAGGGCATTTTCCTTGCCGAGGCTAGTCCAGGCCTTTACGAGGCTCTCCTTTTGGCCTATGCGGTCTAAGCACGAGAGCAATAAATCGGTAGCCTTAATTTCTCTTTTAGAGAGGGCTTTGATAGCTTGGGTGGCGCTGAGGCTTTCGAGATCTTTCATCCGTCTATTTTACTGATGGTGGCGTATGATCACAATTTAAGCCTTTTTTGTTTCAGAATTACGATAGAAGATAAGTTAGATGAAGCAACATACAGTTCGTGAAGCCTGGTTAGAGGATGCGGTTAGACATTTAGAGCCAGTATTCTCGAAGGCTGGATATGCAATTCCCCCTGTGCGGGTCTCCTGTGGCTTTCCAGCCTCGAGTAGCCCTAGAACGACTCTAGGTCAGTGTTGGCCACGTGAACGCTCTGGTGGTGGCGTAAATGAGATTTTTATATCCCCAAAAATAGATGAGCCAGTGCAGCTCTTGGATACTTTAGTCCACGAGCTTTGCCACGCGGTAGATGACTGTTTTAGTGGTCATGGCGAGGACTTCAAAGGCATTGCACAAACAGTTGGACTCGAAGGTCCAGCCAGAATGGCTCACGCCACAGAAGAGCTTACTGTGAAGCTAATGATGATCAGTCAAGAACTGGGTCCATACCCTCATCAAGCAATTGTTTTTCCTCCGCCCAGACCAAGCAATGCTAGTCGTAGCAAAGCCAAGTGCGGTCAATGTGGATACGAGGTCACTTTGCTAAAAAAATGGGCTAGCTATGGTGCGCCGATTTGCCCGAAGGACAATATTCGCATGCAAGAAGCAGTCCCAGAGACTATTGAAAATACCAGCGACTACGATAGTGAATCGCTTGAAAAGGATAGTAAAAAAGCGCCAGATGAAATCCGCAGGGCAATCAGTTAATTATTAATAAAATTCACTTTCAACAAAATAAAGAGACACATTCCTTATGAACACAAAGAAAATTTTTAAGAACCCAAAAATTGCCGTTATTCCTGGCGATGGTATTGGCAAAGAAGTCATGCCTGAGGGCGTGCGTGCTTTAGAGGCGGCCAATCGTAAATTTAATCTGGGCATGCAGTTTGATCATTTTGACTTTGCAAGTTGTGATTACTACCTTAAGCACGGCAAGATGATGCCGGATGATTGGTTTGATACGCTGATGAAATACGACGCGATCTTCTTTGGTGCTGTAGGGATGCCAGATATTCTTCCGGACCACGTTTCCCTATGGGGCAGTTTGATTCAATTCCGCCGCGGATTTGATCAGTACGTTAACTTACGTCCAGTGCGCCTACTACCTGGAGTCCCATGCCCGCTAGCCAACCGCAAACCAGGAGATATCGATTTCTTTGTAGTGCGTGAGAACACGGAAGGTGAATACTCCAGCGTTGGCGGAAAGATGTTCCCAGATACAGATCGTGAGTTTGTGATTCAGGAGTCTATTTTTACAAGGCAGGGCGTTGATCGCATCTTGCAATATGCATTTGACTTAGCGCAGAGCCGTCCGAAGAAGCATTTAACTTCGGCAACTAAATCCAATGGTATTGCCATCACAATGCCTTATTGGGATGAGCGTGTAGAGACAATGTCTAAAAAGTTCGCTGATGTGCGAACTGACAAATATCATATCGATATCTTGGCAGCACACTTTGTGATGAATCCAGACCGTTTTGATGTTGTTGTAGCTAGTAATTTGTTCGGTGATATCCTTTCAGACTTAGGCCCAGCATGCACCGGTACGATTGCTGTAGCGCCATCAGGTAGTATTAATCCAGAGGGTAAATTCCCATCTTTATTTGAGCCGGTTCATGGGTCAGCGCCTGACATCTATGGAAAGATGATTGCTAATCCTATTGGTCAGATTTGGAGCGGCGCGATGATGCTCGATCATCTCGGTTATCCCGAGGCAGGCAAGGCCATCTTCAATGCAATTGAAAAGGTACTAGCTTCCGGTCCAGGCCATGCACCCTTAACCCCAGATTTGGGCGGCACTGCTAAAACAGATGATTTAGGAAAGGCAATTGCAGCAGCGATCTAAGAAATGGCTAATTGAAAGATTAGCCAGCAACATTTAAAGGGCTCCAGACGGGGTCCTTTTTACTTGCCTTTGCTATCTCTGCCAAGATTCTTTCATGACATTGCAAGTCATCATCTGTTGCTGATAATACTTTTAGATTGATTGGTAATGGTTTTGCATGACCAGTCGAGTCGGTTCCAATCGTGTAATCAATTAAGTCAATCGATAGATCTTCTTGTCCCCTAGTCATTGCCACATAGACTTCAGCTAACAGTTGGGCATCTAATAATGCGCCGTGCAATGTACGGTGTTTATTGCTAATCGAGAAGCGATCACAGAGAGCGTCCAATGAGTTTCTTTTACCTGGAAACATTTGGCGCGCATCAAGCAATGTATCCGTTACCTTTGATGCTAGATTACGAAATGGCGGGCGCTTGAGTAAGGCAAACTCATTATCTAAGAAGCCCAAGTCAAAGGGTGCGTTATGAATAACAATTTCTGCGCCATCCACAAATTCAATTAACTGTTCCACAATGTTTGCAAAGATGGGCTTATCTGATAAAAATTCTCTAGATAAGCCGTGGACTGTAAAAGCGCCAGCATCAATGTCACGCTCTGGATTGATGTAGTAATGAAAGGTTCTGTCGGTTAGACGACGCCCAATCATCTCCACGCAACCGATTTCAATAATACGATCGCCTGTAGCCGGGTTTAAACCGGTAGTCTCAGTATCGAGTATGACTTGGCGCATTAGGTTCCTTCCAGTGCTGCAGGTGGAATATCGATTGGACCATTACCCGCATATTTATCAAGATAAAGATAAATTACAGGAGTGATGATGAGCGTCACAAACTGGGAGAAAATCAGACCGCCAGCCACGCTAATACCTAGTGGTTGACGTAACTCTGCTCCAGCACCAAGGCCAAAGGCAATCGGCAGGGCACCCATCAGTGCTGCAAAGGTAGTCATCATGATTGGGCGGAAACGTAAGATACAAGCTTCACGAATCGCTTTTTCTGGGGTCATGCCTTGATTGCGCTGAGCATCTAATGCAAAGTCGATCATCAGAATCGCATTTTTCTTGACAATACCAATCAACAGCAAAATACCAATTGATGCAACAACAGTTAGCTCAAAACCAAGTATACGCAGCGCCAAGATAGCCCCAATCGCTGCGGAGGGTAAGCCAGCCAAAATAGTGAGAGGATGGATATAGCTCTCATAAAGAACGCCAAGCAGAATATAAATTACTCCTAGCGCAGATAGGATTAGGATTAGCTGTCCTGATTGATTGCTTTTGAATACTGCCGCATCACCACCATAGCTAGTAATGATGGAAGATGGCAAATCAATGGCCTTAGTAAAAGATTCAATCTGCTTGGTCGCATCGCCCAAAAATACATCTGGAGCTAGGTTAAAGGAAAGGGTTACCGCAGGAATTTGACCTTGATGGTTTACAGCGGTAGGGCCCACAGTACGTGTAAAGCTAGCGAGACTTGATAGTGGGATTAGCTTGTCGGTCGCGCGACCGCGGACGAAGATTTTGTTTAAATCCGACTCGTATTGACGATCCTCAACGGCGCCTTCAAGAATAACGTAGTAGGTATTTACAGGCGTATATATAGTAGAAACCTGCTTTTCTCCGTAGGTAGAGTAGAGGGCTGTACGGATATCAGCAATACTGACGCCAGCACTTGCAGCCTTTTCTCTATCGATATCAATTTTGACATTCAAACCTTTCATTTGCGAGTCACTTGTTACATCCCTAAACATCGGATCTGCACGCATTTTTTGCATTAATTTGTCAGCCCACTCATTTACACCTTCAAAGCCAACACTCTGCAGTGTGAATTGATAACGACTCTTACTACTTCTACCGCCGAGTTGTAAATTTTGTATAGGACGCATATAGACTTGTAGCCCTGGAATTTCCTTAAACTTAGCTCGCAAACTTTCCATGACTTTCGACATCTTGGCGCGATCACTTTTAGGCTTAAGAATTATAAATATCCTGCCAGTGTTATAGCCAGAGCTAGCGCCTCCACCAACTACAGAGATTGAGCTAGCTACATTAGGATCGCTACTAACTAGCTCAGCTGCTTGATCTTGTAGTGCCAACATTGCTCTAAATGAAATATCTTCAGATGCCTCAGTGGTTGCCTGAATTTGTCCTATATCTTCTTCTGGGAAGAAGCCTTTGGGGCTGCTCACAAAGAGCGCTACCGTAATCACAAATGTTGAGAGTGCTCCCCATAGAACAATCTTACGATTCCTCAGGGCAAGATCTAAAAAATGAATATAAGTTTTGAGCGTCCAATCAAAGATACGATCAAATTTTTTATTGATTGCATATTCTTTGGCATGTTGTCCTGGTTTTGGTAGGAAGCGACTACACAACATCGGTACTACAGTTAGCGATACAACTGCAGATACCAAGATGGAAAGTGAAACAACTACAGCAAATTCTCTAAAGAGCAGACCGATGGGTCCAGCCATAAAGAAAAGTGGAATAAATACTGCAACTAGGGAGATGGAAATAGAGATGATGGTGAAGCCAACTTCTTTGCTGCCTTTGAGCGAAGCCTTCAGTGGATCCATGCCTTGCTCAATATAGCGCATGATATTCTCAAGCACGACGATGGCGTCGTCCACCACAAGCCCAACAGCCAATGTGATGCCTAGAAGGGAAATGTTGTCTAGGCTATAACCCATGAAATACAGCAGAAAGAACGCACCAATGAGTGAGATTGGGAGGCTAATAGAGGGTATAACGGTTGCAGATACATGCTTCAAGAATAAGAAAATCACCATGACAACCAATAGGATGGTCAAGGCTAATGTCAGATTGACATCATGAATCGCCTCTAGAATAGAAAGTGAGCGATCGTTTAGAAGAGTCAATCTGATGGACTCTGGCATTTGCTTTTGTAACTGAGGCAACAACTCTTTAACTGATCTCACCACTTCAACTGTATTGGCGCTAGGCTGTCTTAGGATTGCCACAGCAATTGAACGTTCACCGTTGGAGCTAGCCAATGTTTTAACGTCTTCATAACTCTCAATAACGTCAGCAACATCTTTTAAGTAAATCGGTAAACCATTCTTTTGACTCACAATCAAATTAGCAAATTCTTCCGGCCTGACTAGCTGAGGATTTGCATAGATAGTGATTGCTTGCCGTGGCCCATCTAGTACGCCAACAGGACTATTCGAGTTAGCTTTATTGATTGCTGATGCAAGGTCATCAACTGTTAAGTTTCTGTTTGCCAAGGCATCAGGATGGACTCGTACGCGGACGGCATAGCGTTTAGCACCATAAACCAAGACTTGAGCAACACCACTAATCGTTGAGAGGTTGGGTGAAACTAGATTCTCAGCATACTGGTTAATATCTGAAAGGCTGATTGAGGGTGAGCTCATACGCACCACCAATACCGGCGTATCAGCGGGATTGATTTTGCGATATGAAGGTGGAACCGTCATCTCAATTGGAAGACGTTTTTGCGCACGCAATAAAGCAGCTTGCACATCCACAGCCGCCTTATCAATATCTCTGTCATTATTAAATTCCAAGGTAATGCTGGTACTGCCTAAGGAATTCGTAGAACTAATGACGTTAATACCATCAATGGTTGAGAACTCTTTTTCTAGTGGAAGAGCAACAGCTGATGCCATATTCTCTGGAGATGCCCCAGGTAGCGAGGCGCTTACAGAAATAACGGGTGTGTTAAAGCTTGGAAGGGCGGCAACAGGAATTTTGAGGTACGCAACTGCACCCGCAATAACGGTTGCCACTGAGAGCAGCACCGTCATTACCGGACGCCGAATACATAATTCGGAAAGTGTCATTTCTTGTCTGGGGCTGAGGGTGTTGCTGGGGCTGCTGAACTAGGAGCTGATGCAGCTGGCGTTCCAGGTTTTGGCGCAGACGTTGTATTTTTAGCTTCGCGCACTTTGCTGCCTGGGCGTAAGTTTTGCTTTCCTTCAACCACTACTCTGTCGCCAGGTTCAATACCGGTAACGACAGTTGATCCTAGGTATTCGTATACAACCTTGATTGGCTTGGATACTGCTTTGCCGTCCTTGTCTACGACATAGACCAATTTGCCGCGGGCATTGATGACTACCGCTTGCGATGGGATAGCAAGCACATTTTTTAAGGTATTGGCGACTAACGAAACGCGGGCAAATTGTCCGGGTAATAGAGTTTTATCATCGTTTGGAATTTGCGCTTTAACCCGAACAGCAGCAATGGATGGGTCAACTTGGTTATCAATGACCAAGACTTTTCCCTCATACGTTTTTTTGCTGCTATCACCAACCACAACTTTTACAGACATTGCCTCGCCATCAAGCTGATTCTCCAGCATGATCGGAATGTCCTTTTCAGGAATCACAAATTGAACATTGATTGGGTTAAGTTGGGTAATGGTAACCATCGAGCCTACGCTTGAGGTTGCAGTTGAATTTGTAGAGGTGGAGACGACATTGCTTGCCTGAACCAAAGAGCCAGGAAATACATTGACTATTCCAGCGCGACCATCAATCGGTGACTTGATGTAATCAAAGGAGAGTTGTACTTCGGCAGAGCGAGCTGCTGCTTGAGCTGACTTGGCATTGGCAAGACTGGTTTCTAGACCTGCCTTGGAAATAAAATTCTTAGCTACAAGCTCCTTAGCTCGCAAGTATTGTTTTTGAGCATCATCAGCGAGGGCTTTCAGTTTTTCGAAATTGGCCTTGTCATTGCGATCGTCTAATACAAAGAGTAAATCACCCGCTTTGACTTCCTGCCCATCCTTTACTTCAATCTTGGCTACGGTATTAGTAACCATCGGACGTATATCAACAATACTATTGGAGACGATGGTGCCAGTTGCTTCGATGATGAGGGGTACATCTTTCTTCTCAACCACAAAAGAGGTAATAGTTACTGGACCACCAGTTTTTTCTGAGGCGGGAAAAAAGTAGTCATAAGCCTTGGAGCCTGCATAAAGGACTATCAATACCAACAAGATCCGCCATTTAAATTTCACAACAAAGGATTTGAAGGTAGCGTAATCGAATTGCTTGAGTCGACTAATTTGAGGCAAATACTTATGCCAAAGCCCACATAAGCGGGCTTTGGCAGTATTTTTAAATTGCACGAGTTTGGCAACCGCCTTATCAAGTGAAGATTCTATTTTTGACACAGTCTCGTTTTTCTAGGTTTTATATGCTGATATATGGGGTTTTAAGGGTCATCAGAGCAGGATCATTCTCTCATAAGATTAGTTAAATCGTGCCCCATTGAGGGGATTGACCTTAAGGCAAAAACTCTTCAACACCCTTATTGGCGAGTTGGTCAGCTAGCTCATTGCCAGGGTGTCCGTTATGGCCTCTAACCCAATGCCAGGAGATTTTGTGGTTAGGTATAAGTGAGTCTAGCTCCTGCCATAAATCTGCATTCTTAACGGGGGCCTTGCTGGCTGTTTTCCAACCCCTTTTTTTCCAACCCTCAAGCCATTCTGTAACTCCCTTTTGAACATATTGAGAGTCAGTCCAGAGTTCAACCGAACTACGTTGTTTTAGGGCCTTTAAAGCAAATATCACCGCGCAAATCTCCATGCGGTTATTGGTAGTGAGCTTTTCACCCCCATGAATATGCTTTTCATGTCCTCCAGATCGTAAGACGGCACCCCAACCGCCAGGCCCAGGATTGCCTTTGCAAGCGCCATCGGTATAAATCACAATATGGGGCTCTGCAGGGGGGTGAGAGTGGGTCTTTGAATGCTGCATCGCAATAATTTTTTTTGGCTTACTTAGTTTTGCTACTTTTGAGGTGTTTTTGGATATTACTTCGTTCCGCCACAGGTGTTAATGGCTGAATTGCTGGAATGCGCACTAAAGGGGCCCGTCCAATCAAACGCATTCCTTGTTGCCTTTTTATTGCCGAAACTAAAAAAACTGCTCCAAATATAGGCCACCAACGATTTCCCATCTTTTCGAGAAAATTCATGCTTCCCATGACGGACTCGCCCTGAAGCGGGAACTTGTAGCAACCAAAATGTCCACGATCCAATGAGAAGTTCAGTAACTCCAACCAGTCTTTAATACGTATGAGGCTTATAAATTGACCATCTCTGGGCAGATAAGGTGTGCCAATGAGTCTGCTGAGATATTGCCTAGCACCCCATAGGCTTGCTGGATTAAACCCAGAAATGATTAAGCGACCCTCGGGTCGAAGAGCGCGATCAACTTCACGCAGTATCTGATGAGGGTCTGCTGCAAACTCTAATACGTGAGGCAAAACAATTAAATCGAGACTCTCGCTGGCAAAGGGAAGTTCTGTGGAATTGCCTTCTATGAGATGCCAGTTGTAACGCCCAGCGTAATCGAGACTATCGTTCGAATGAATCAGAATGGCGTGTAGAGGCATCCGATTTTCACTTAAGGTATTGATCTGTGGAAGGCCAACTTGAACCGCATGAAAACCAAAGACATCGGCAACAATTTGATCGAAACACCGTTGCTCCCACGCAAGAACATAGCGTCCTGGAGGGGATTGAAGCCATTTTTCCCATGAGCTCCAGGGAGGTGCAGGCATCTGAGAAGGGATTTGTGGGGTTGGTATCATCGGTCTATGGATAAGAATACTTTATTGCAGGTTTGGCCCATACCGGCTTTTGATGATAACTATATTTGGTGCATCCATGACGGCAGCTCTGCGCTTGTGGTTGATCCGGGTGATGCTGAGCCAACCCTGGAATATCTCAGAACTAATGGGTTGACTCTGAAAGGTATATTAATTACCCATCATCATGCCGACCATACTGGCGGCATTTTGAATCTGTTGCAAAGCCTTGGTGCTGATATCCCTGTGTATGGACCGGTTGGAGATAACATCCCAGGACGTACTGTTGTGGTGATGCAGGATGATAAGTTTGAGATACCTTCTCCTAGAATTAGCCTAGAAGTGTTTGAGGTGCCCGGACACACCTTAAGTCACATTGCCTATTTTGCAAATATGCAGGCTAACGTTGTCGAACCAATGCTGTTTTGCGGAGACACCCTTTTTGCTTCTGGTTGCGGCAGACTGTTTGAAGGCACTCCGACACAAATGACGGAGTCCCTTGGTAAGTTTGCCGTGTTACCAAAAAATACTTTGGTCTACTGTACTCATGAGTACACTTTAGCCAATATTCGATTTGCTTTAGCGGTTGAGCCCAATAATCTCAACCTGATCTCATGGGCGCAACAAGCTAAATCCCTCAGAGAGCAAAACTTGCCGACATTACCAACTACTATTGGCCAAGAACTTCAGGTCAATCCGTTTATGCGCAGTGATCAGCCTGAAGTCATTGAGAAGGCTAAAGAGGTTTCAGGGCAAAGTACGTTGCCAACACCTGCGCATGTCTTAGCCGTTATCCGTGCCTGGAAAGATCGTTTCTGATGCGCATGATGTATGCAGCAATATTGATTGCTGTTTTCTTAAGCGGCTGTGCCAGCACTGCAGATTGGTCTTCTGATACGCCAACCAAAGCGAATTCAAAAGCATCTAAAGCAGCTAGAGTAAACCTCAAAAATCAATCTGTTAGTAAGGTTTATGCACCATCTGATAATTTATGGCTACGAATACGTGATGGCTTTCAGATGGAGCCAATGAACACGCCATTGGAGATAGAGCAGGTACGTTGGTTGGCTGCAAGACCTGATTACGTCAATCGCTCCATGGCACGATCTTCACGCTATTTGTTTTACATCGTTCAGGAAGTGAACGCACGAAATATGCCGACTGAAATTGCACTCCTACCTTTTGTCGAAAGTGCATTTGTAACGAATGCCAAGTCAAGCGCAAAGGCGGTAGGCTTATGGCAGTTTATGCCGGCTACTGGTAAAGACTTCCGATTGACTCAAAACGTATTTAGAGATGAGCGCCGAGACGTTGTCCAGTCGACTGATGCTGCTTTGGATTACTTACAGCGCCTGAACAATCAATTTGGAAGCTGGGAATTGGCTTTAGCCGCATACAACTGGGGTGCTGGCAATATTTCAAAGGCGCAGAAACGAAACGCTGCTGCTGGCTTGCCGACAGATTATGAAAGCTTAACCTTACCGCGTGAGACACGAAATTACGTTCCAAAATTAATGGCTTATAGACAAATTGTTTTAGACCCTCAGGCTTATGGAATAGTCTTACCTCAACTGGAAAATCACCCTTACTTTGTTGCTATTGATGTGGGCAGTGATATCGATGTTGCTTTGGCTATCAAGTTGGCAGATATTCCTGAGGATGAGTTCCATAGTCTCAACCCATCTTTTAATAAGCCCGTGATTCTGAGTAATGCTAATCAACAGATTCTGCTGCCTTTTGGACATGCAGAAATATTTCAAGAGAATCTCAAGCAATACACTAAGCCACTTTCAACTTGGACTGCGGTCAAAGTTAGTAAGACGGAGAGCGTAGATCAGGCCGCCAAAACCTTAGGTGTTGATGCGGATGCACTTAGGCAGGTTAATGGCATTCCTAAGGGAATGCGAATTAAGGCAGGCTCTACAGTCATTATTCCAAAGACAGGCAATCGTTTAGGTGATGTTTCATCAGCAATGGCAGATAGTGCAAGCCTTAGCCTAGAAAAACCTCTTCCTCCAGCAGCAAAGTGTCCAAAGCCTACTAAGGCAGCGAAAGGTGCAAAGCCAGCTAAGTGCGCCCAGACTAGTCCACCTAAAACATCTGAAAAGGGCGTCTCTAAGAATAATTCTTCCGGAAAAAATACTGCATCTCAGCATAAATCCGCATCGACAAGTCTTGCAAAATCTGCGAATAATGGCAATTCACCAGCCTCAGCAATCAATAACGCTAGTAAAGGGGTGAGTAAGAGCCAGTAATTTGAGTAACTTTTTGAAGAAATCAGGTTGACCATGTCCTATAAAGCACATCACGAACGCTCAATTAAAGACCCAGATGGATTTTGGGGTGAGCAGGCGCAATTAATACATTGGGAAAAGCCTTTCGATAAAGTTCTTAATTACAACAATCCGCCGTTTGCAAAATGGTTTGAGGGTGGCTTAACCAATCTTTGCTACAACGCAGTAGATCGTTATTTAAAAGATCGTCCTGATCAAATTGCCTTGGTAGCTGTTTCAACGGAAACCAATCAAGAAAAGGCATATACCTTTAAAGAGTTATACGAAGAAGTCAATCGTATGGCTGCAATCTACAAAGCAAATGGCGTCAAAAAGGGTGATCGCGTACTGATTTATATGCCCATGATTGCTGAAGCATGTTTTGCAATGCTTGCCTGCACTCGTATTGGCGCTATTCACTCTGTAGTGTTTGGTGGCTTTGCATCACATAGCCTCGCATCCCGTATCGATGATGCAAAACCTAAACTGATTGTGACTGCTGAAGCAGGTGCGCGTGGTGGTAAGGCAGTGCCTTATAAGCCATTGCTAGATGAGGCAATTACTCTTGCTGAATACAAGCCCGAGAAAGTGTTAATCGTAAATCGCGGCTTAACTGAATTCACCACTGTTGCTGGCCGTGATTTGGATTACGCTAGCGAACGTCAAAAACATCTCAATGATGTTGTTCCTATTGAATGGGTTGATGCAACCCATCCTTCTTATATTCTGTATACCTCAGGTACAACTGGTAAGCCAAAGGGTGTACAACGTGATACTGGTGGCTATGCCGTAGCACTTGCAGCTTCCATGAAACATATCTTCACTGGCAATGCTGGTGAAACCATGTTCTGTACATCTGATATCGGTTGGGTTGTTGGGCATAGTTACATTATTTATGCACCATTACTATCTGGCATGGCAACCATCATGTATGAAGGTACACCGCTGCGACCCGATGCAGGTATTTGGTGGGAATTGGTAGACAAGTACAAAGTTTCCATCATGTTCTCGGCACCAACTGCAGTGCGTGTTCTGAAGAAACAAGATCCTGCATTCCTAACCAAATATGACTTATCAAAATTGCGCGCCCTGTTTTTGGCAGGCGAGCCTTTAGATGAGCCTACTGCAAGTTGGATCCATGGTGCTATTAATAAACCCATCGTGGATAACTACTGGCAAACAGAAACTGGTTGGCCAATGTTGGCAATACAGCGTGGTGTAGAAGTGATGCCGCATAAGTTTGGCTCACCAGGTGTTCCATCATTTGGTTACAACATGAAGTTGCTAGATGATGCTACTTCTGAAGAGTTAGGGCCAGATCAAAAAGGCGTTATTGCTATTGAAGGGCCATTACCTCCGGGTTGTATGCAAACCGTTTGGGGTGATGACAAACGCTTTATCAGTACTTATTGGGAAACCATTCCTGGCAAGTTGATCTATTCCACTTTTGACTGGGGTATCAAGGATAAAGATGGCTACTTCTTTATTTTGGGCCGCACCGATGACGTGATTAACGTAGCAGGACATCGTCTTGGCACACGCGAGATTGAAGAAAGTATCTCAAGCCATCCGAATATCTCTGAGGTTGCCGTAGTTGGTATTGAAGACAAGCTTAAGGGCCAGGCTGCAATTGCTTTCGTCATTCCAAAGGACTCATCCAATACATCCACCTTGGAAGCTGAGTGCATGAAGACTGTAGATACTACTTTGGGTGCGATTGCACGTCCGGGACGTGTTTATATTGTCACCGCCTTGCCGAAGACTCGTTCTGGCAAGATTGTGCGTCGCGCGCTTCAGGCTGTAGCCGAAGGTCGTGATCCTGGTGATATCAGCACTATGGATGATCAGACAGTTTTGGCGCAAATTAAGACCATCATTAAGCAGAGTACTAAGGCTTAAAACCGCTCGCTTTTGGATAAATATACGCTCCAGCCTAATGGCTGGGGTGTGGTGTCAATCCGAAAGACGCATTTGGCTGGGGATTCAAGGGTTTACGAGCAAAAATGGTATGATTGTAGGGTTCGAAACTTAATAAATACCCTAGCGCTTAAAGACACTCACCTCCCGCAAAAACATCCTCGGGTTGGTCTATTTGAGGGTTTTGAGCGTCGGATGGAGCAGGGACTGGAGATGGTTTGTCACCCTTGCTTCCTTCTTTTCCTCCCGCCGTGTTGGCCTTAGCCGACGGCACTATATTTCCCGGATTTAGTATTGGCGCCCCTGGCGAAACTACTGGCGAAGTTGTTTTCAACACCGCATTAACTGGATACCAAGAGATCATCACTGATCCTAGCTATTCCCGCCAAATCGTGACATTGACCTACCCACATATTGGAAACGTTGGTGTAAATGCCCAGGATGCAGAATCAGACCAGATTCATGCAGCAGGCCTGATTATCAAAGACTTGCCAAAACGTGTGTCTAGCTTCCGATCTGAAGGTCCCCTCGATGACTATCTGACAAAAGCTGGTGTACTAGGTGTTGCTGGAATCGATACTCGTAAACTCACCAGAATTCTACGAGATAAGGGCGCCCAATCAGGAGCTATTGTTGCTGGCAAAGTAGGCGATAGTTATGAAAATTTAAGCAAGAAAGCACTTGAGCTTGCTAAAGCCTTCTCTGGTATGTCAGGCTTAGATCTTGCAAAAGTTGTTACAACGCAGAAATCTTACGAGTGGCGCGAAGCAGAGTGGGAGCTACATGGCCCCGATGGAGAACCGGCATACCGAAGCTTAGACACTAGTAAACCAGTTAAAAAAGTAGTTGCCTATGACTTCGGCGTAAAGCGTAATATTTTGCGCATGCTTACCGAGCGTGGCTGTCAATTAACGGTTGTTCCTGCGCAAACTAGCGCAGCTGAAGTTTTTGCGATGAATCCCGATGGCGTGTTCTTCTCTAACGGACCTGGCGATCCAGGACCTTGCGATTATGCCATTGCAGCAGCTAAAGAAATTATTGAAAAAGGCATCCCTACCTTTGGAATATGTCTAGGCCATCAAATTATGGGCCTTGCTGCAGGTGCGAAAACATTGAAGATGAAGTTTGGTCATCACGGCGCGAACCATCCCGTAAAAGATCTTGATACTGGAAGGGTTGCGATCACTTCTCAAAATCATGGCTTTGCGGTGGATGCAAATACTTTGCCAAAAAATATTCGCGTAACTCACATTTCATTATTTGACGGATCTTTACAGGGCCTAGCCTGGAATGACAAGCCTGCACTGTGTTTCCAAGGGCATCCTGAGGCCTCGCCTGGCCCTCATGATATTGCTTATTTATTTGATCGTTTTGTGAAGCTCATGAATGATGCCAGCCAGAAGGAGGGCAAATAATGCCTAAGCGTAGCGACATTAAGAGCATCCTTATTATTGGTGCTGGCCCTATTGTGATTGGTCAGGCCTGTGAGTTTGACTATTCAGGCGCGCAAGCTTGTAAAGCATTGCGTGATGAAGGTTACAAAGTTATTTTGGTAAATAGCAATCCTGCAACCATCATGACTGACCCGGAGATGGCAGATGTAACTTATATCGAGCCAATTACATGGGAAGTGGTTGAACGTATCATCGCTAATGAAAAACCAGATGCGATTCTGCCAACTATGGGTGGTCAGACAGCACTTAATTGCGCCCTTGATCTTCATCGTCATGGCGTATTGGAAAAATACGGTTGCGAATTGATTGGTGCCTCACCACAAGCGATTGATAAAGCAGAAGATCGTCAGAAATTTAAAGAAGCCATGACCAAAATTGGTCTCGGTTCTGCTAAGTCTGGTATTGCACATTCGATGGACGAGGCTCACACAGTCCAGCAACAAATTCAAAAAGAAACTGGAAGCTTAGGTTTCCCTGTGGTGATTCGTCCCTCATTCACCATGGGTGGATCAGGTGGTGGTATTGCGTATAACCGCGAAGAGTTCGAAGAGATATGCAAACGTGGTCTCGATTTATCCCCAACCCGCGAACTCTTGATTGAAGAGTCTCTTTTGGGCTGGAAAGAATTTGAGATGGAAGTGGTGCGTGATCGCAATGACAATTGCATCATTGTTTGCTCGATTGAAAACTTAGATCCTATGGGCGTGCATACCGGTGACTCCATCACCGTAGCTCCTGCGCAGACTTTGACAGATAAAGAATATCAAATCATGCGTAATGCATCGATTGCTGTTTTGAGAGAAATCGGCGTTGATACTGGTGGTTCAAACGTTCAGTTCTCTATTAACCCAGTTGATGGTCGCATGATCGTGATTGAGATGAACCCACGCGTTTCACGTTCATCAGCTCTGGCATCCAAAGCAACAGGTTTTCCGATCGCTAAGATTGCAGCTAAATTAGCTGTTGGCTACACCTTGGATGAGTTAAAGAACGACATTACCGGTGGTGCTACTCCAGCATCATTTGAGCCTTCAATCGATTATGTAGTCACCAAGATTCCTCGCTTTGCGTTTGAGAAGTTCCCACAAGCTGATTCTCGCTTGACCACCCAGATGAAGTCAGTCGGCGAAGTGATGGCGATTGGCCGCACTTTTCAAGAGTCCTTTCAAAAGGCACTGCGTGGTCTTGAGGTAGGCGTTGACGGACTAGACGAAGTTTCCACAGACCTGGATGACATCATCAATGAGATTAATGAGCCAGGCCCAGACCGAATTTGGTATTTAGCCGATGCCTTCCGCATGGGTATGGGTCTTGATGAGATTTACTCGGAAACTAAGGTAGACCCTTGGTTCTTAGAACAAATTGAAGAGCTGATTAGCATTGAGACTGAGCTCAAGCAACGTAAGATCGACAGTCTTACTGCGCCAGAGTTGCGCTTTGTAAAGCAAAAAGGTTTCTCAGATCGTCGCCTGGCTAAGTTACTAAAAGTGGATGCCGCTTCAGTACGGGCTGCGCGTCATCGTCTAAAAGTGGTCCCAGTCTACAAACGTGTTGATACCTGTGCCGCAGAGTTTTCTACGAATACTGCATACCTCTATTCAACTTATGAAGCAGAGCATGGCGAGTGCGAGTCGCTTCCTAGCAATAAAGAAAAGATTATGGTTTTGGGCGGAGGCCCAAATCGTATTGGGCAAGGTATTGAGTTTGATTACTGCTGTGTACATGCTGCGTTAGCGATGCGTGAAGATGGTTACGAAACCATCATGGTTAATTGCAACCCTGAGACGGTTTCTACTGACTACGATACTTCTGATCGCTTGTATTTTGAGCCCCTTACCTTGGAAGATGTTTTGGAGATTGTTGCCAAAGAAAAACCAAAGGGTGTGATTGTTCAATATGGTGGTCAAACACCTTTGAAATTGGCCTTAGATCTTGAGCGTAACGGCGTTCCTATCATTGGAACGTCGCCTGACATGATTGATGCTGCAGAAGACCGTGAGCGCTTCCAAAAGTTGCTTCAGGATCTTGGTTTACGTCAACCACCTAATAGAACTGCACGTGCCGAAGATGAGGCCCTCAAGCTTGCTGAAGAAATTGGTTACCCATTGGTAGTTCGTCCATCTTACGTGTTAGGTGGCCGCGCGATGGAAATCGTTCATGATGGCCGTGATTTAGAGCGTTATATGCGTGAAGCTGTGAAGGTTTCGCATGACTCTCCAGTTTTGCTTGATCGCTTTCTAAACGATGCCATTGAGTGTGATGTGGATTGCATTAGCGATGGCGAGACAGTCTTTATCGGTGGGGTTATGGAGCATATCGAGCAGGCCGGCGTTCACTCTGGTGACTCAGCCTGTTCATTGCCTCCATATTCTCTATCTGATTCAACCGTTGAAGAAATTAAACGCCAGACAGCAGCAATGGCCAAAGGCCTTAATGTTATTGGCTTGATGAATGTCCAGTTTGCTATACAGAACGTAGATGGTAAGGATGTTATTTACGTGCTAGAAGTAAACCCGCGCGCATCACGTACTGTACCGTTTGTATCTAAAGCAACTGGTTTGCAACTTGCAAAGATCGCTGCGCGTTGTATGGTTGGACAAACTTTAGGTCAGCAGGGTATCAAGGCTGAAGTGAAGCCTCCATATTTTTCAGTGAAAGAAGCGGTATTCCCATTTAATAAATTCCCTGGCATTGATCCAATTTTGGGACCAGAAATGCGATCTACTGGTGAAGTTATGGGTGTTGGTAAAACTTTTGGCGAGGCCTTATTTAAATCTCAATTAGGTGCTGGTATTAAGCTCCCTAAAAGCGGAACTGTGTTGTTGACAGTTAAAGATAGCGACAAACCAAAGGCAATTGAAGTAGCCAAGTTATTACATCAACTGGGTTTCCCAATGGTGGCCACCAAAGGTACAGCTGCAGCGATCGAGGCAGCTGGTTTGCCTGTTAAGGTTGTTAATAAGGTTAAAGATGGTCGTCCTCATATTGTGGATTTCATCAAGAATGGTGAAATTTCACTTGTGTTTACTACGGTAGATGAAACTCGGACAGCGATTGCCGACTCTAGATCGATTCGCACTAGCGCACAGGCCAATGGGGTGACGTATTACACAACCATTAGTGCTGCCCGCGCTGTGATGGACGGCTTACTAGCCTCGCAAAATGGTAAGTTAGAGTCGCTTGAGGTCTATTCCTTACAAAACTTACATCGCTCGCTCATTTAATCTAAAATCAATTTTGACAGGCGTAATTTTGCGCAAGAATTCAAGTTATAGGTTAGGTTAGCAGCATGAGCACAATTCCGATTACCAAGCGCGGTGCAGAGCTCCTCAAGGAAGAGTTGCACCGCCTTAAACACATTGAACGTCCTTCGGTCATAAATGCTATCTCAGAAGCTCGCGCTCAAGGCGACCTTTCTGAGAATGCAGAATACGATGCTGCTAAAGAAAAGCAGGGTTTTATCGAAGGTCGCATCCAAGAATTAGAAGGCAAACTATCAGCGGCTCAAATTATTGATCCAGCATCTCTCGATGTAAATGGTCGAGTGGTTTTTGGCGCTACAGTTGATTTAGAGGACCTGGAAGATGGAACCAAGCTCACCTACCAAATTGTTGGTGATGATGAAGCAGACATTGCGTTAAATAAAATTTCCATTAGCTCACCAATTGCACGTGCTTTAATCAGTAAAGAAGAGGGTGATGTTGTTGCCGTTCAGGCACCCGGCGGCAATCGCGAAGTTGAAATTTTGGCTGTTCGTTACGTCTGATGACCCACTTCCGAACCCAGAGAATATTTAGCCTGATATCAGGCCTCTGGGTCGGTAGTTTTATCACCATTGGTTTCTTGGTTGTACCCTCTCTGTTCTCTAGTTTGGGCGATAGGCAAGTTGCTGGTATGGTTGCCGCATATTTATTTAAGTCCACTGCATATATCGGCGTACTCATCAGTTTCATCTTATTGCTTATGGCCAACCATTTAGCGCGTCATGGCAAATCACAATATCGTCTTACTCGTTGGATTTTGCTTGGAATGCTGGCCTGCACCGTTGGGGCTGCATTCATACTCATACCCTGGATGAACTCCCTGAGAGATCAAGTTTTGAATCTGGGTTTATCTGTCCGCGAATCTACTAATGCTGCTCTATTCAATAGACTTCATGGTGCCTCCAGCATTCTCTTTATGACGCAAGCAATACTTGGGTTGGTGCTCGTTTGGCGGGCAACAAAAACGTCGACTAGCAGCGCTTAGCTTTCAAGCACTGAGTTCTCTAAGAGCCCAGTGATTTCTTTTTGGTACTACTCATTCGCACCTTTCGTTTCTTGATTGGTGCAGGAGCAGCAACTGCTTTTCTATAGCCAGGGGAAGACCACCCAATCTTAGATTCGGCAGCCTCTGAACGCAGCACGCGTTTTTTCGGCGCTGCTGATTTCACTGCAGCAGCTCTAGCAAATGGTGCATTATTAGAAGCTGAGCGACGATCAGATCTTTCTGAGCTGCTTGTGCGTACTCCAGTTTTAGAAGCGGTGCGGTTGGGTTGACGCTTAGTACGCGGAGCTTGCAAAGACTTCTTAGTCTGTTTGCTAGAGCGTCCAAGATTGCTGAAGGCTTCATCAATGGCGTCTTTTGGTTTCCAAAGCACTAGTAATTTACCAATATGCTGCACAGGTGCTGCATCTAACTTATCACAGAGTTCTTCGTAGATTGCTATGCGGGTCTCGCGATCATCTCCAAAAACGCGAATTTTAATTAAGCCATGATGCTTAATCGCCAATTTTGCTTCTTTGATTACAGCAGGAGTGAGTCCATCTCCTCCAACCATTACTACAGGACTTAAGTCATGAGCATCGGCTTTAAGAGATTTACGTTGTGCAGGGGTAAGAATGAGTGCAGTCATGGGCTTGATGATAGAGCATTCACTGGCTAATTCAGCTTAATAGCCCAAATTTAACAGTATTTGTCTTAATTCCTTTTGCTTTAGAAGGCAGAAACTAGGAAAATACAGAGCGAAAGTGGGTAAGTTGTGGCAAAGAATAAATTTAATAAAAGTTGGTTGCAGGATCATTTAACCGATCCCTATGTGAAGATGGCTCAGAAAGAGGGTTATCGCGCAAGGGCGGTTTACAAGCTCAGTGAAATTGACGAGCAAGATCACCTCATCAAACCAGGTATGACCATTGTCGACTTAGGTAGCGCCCCAGGAAGCTGGTCTCAGTATGCTCGTAATCGCTTAACCGAATTAGGTAAAAGCAATCCCAAGATTGAATCAGGCAAGCCAGATGGCCAGATTATTGCGATTGATATTTTGCCTATGGAAGATATTGCTGATGTGAGTTTTATACAAGGCGACTTCCGTGAGGAGGAGGGTCTTGCCGCACTGGAAGCATTGCTGCCTAGGGAGGCGGAAGGCAAGGTTGACTTAGTGCTATCGGATATGGCGCCAAACTTATCTGGTGTTGGTGTTGCTGATGCAGCAAGAATGGCCTTTTTAGCAGAAATTGCTCTAGATTTTGCTGTCGCCCATCTCAAGCCCGATGGCGCTTTACTCATTAAATGTTTTAACGGTAGTGGCTATAGCCAGATAGTTGAGTCCTTCAAAAAGGTCTTTAAAACAGTTTCACCCAGAAAGCCAAAGGCCTCCAGAGCCCGTTCATCGGAGATATTTCTTTTAGGCAGAAACCTAAAACCGCAAAAATAGGGCTTTAATACCCATAATAACCCCCTTTTTGTAGGGTTTTATTAAATAAATAAGCTATTAGCCCTTGAAAAAGGGTGGTAGTAGAATCAAATACTTAGGTAGCGATTCGCTTTAACTCCTGGACCTATCCAGAAAAGGACTCATTTTGAACAGCAATATGTTTCAAAAAATCGGTGTGTGGCTCATTGTGGGCTTGGTGCTTTTTACTGTTTTTAAACAGTTTGATAAGCCCAAGGATCAAACACAAGTTACCTATTCTCAATTTATGGATGATGCCAAGGCCGGCAAAGTGAAGCGCGTGGATGTGCAAGGTCGCACATTGCAAGTGACTCCAGCAGACGGCAATAAGTACTCCATCATCTCTCCAGGTGATATCTGGATGGTTGGCGATCTGATGAAGTACGGCGTTCAAGTTACTGGTAAAGCTGACGACGAGCCAAATATGCTTGTATCAGCTTTGTACTATCTTGGACCAACACTACTCATTATTGGGTTTTGGTTTTTCATGATGCGCCAAATGCAGGGCGGCGGTAAGGGTGGGGCATTCTCCTTTGGAAAATCTAAAGCACGTTTGATTGATGAGAACAGTAATACGGTTACTTTCGCTGATGTCGCCGGCTGCGATGAGGCCAAAGAAGAGGTCTTTGAGTTAGTAGACTTCTTAAAAGACCCCCAAAAGTTCCAAAAACTGGGTGGTCGCATTCCTCATGGCGTGTTGTTGGTCGGCCCTCCAGGAACTGGTAAGACTTTGTTAGCGCGTGCGATAGCGGGTGAGGCTAAAGTTCCTTTCTTCTCTATTTCAGGTTCTGATTTTGTAGAGATGTTTGTTGGTGTTGGCGCATCTCGTGTGCGTGATATGTTTGAAAACGCTAAGAAAAATTCCCCTTGCATCATCTTTATTGATGAGATTGACGCCGTTGGACGTCATCGCGGTGCTGGTATGGGTGGTGGTAATGATGAGCGTGAACAAACTTTGAACCAAATGTTAGTTGAGATGGATGGTTTTGAAAGTAATAGCGGCGTCATCGTGGTTGCTGCAACCAATCGCTCTGATGTCTTAGACAAGGCTTTATTGCGACCTGGTCGTTTTGATCGTCAGGTACATGTTGGTTTGCCAGACATTCGTGGTCGTGAACAAATTTTGCAAGTTCATATGCGCAAGGTTCCTATTGATCCTGATGTTAATGCTGCAGTATTGGCTCGTGGCACACCAGGATTTTCTGGTGCTGATTTAGCCAACTTGGTAAACGAGGCAGCTTTGTTTGCTGCTCGTCGCAATAAACGCTCAGTAGACATGAAGGATTTCGAAGACGCTAAGGATAAGATTTACATGGGTCCAGAGCGCAAGTCCGCTGTGATGCGCGAAGAAGAGCGCCGTAATACTGCTTATCACGAGTCAGGTCATGCGGTTGTCGCTAAAGTACTTCCTAAGGCAGATCCCGTTCACAAAGTTACCATCATGCCGCGTGGCATGGCATTGGGTGTGACATGGCAGTTGCCTGAGTTTGATCGTGTGAACCTCTATAAGGATCGTATGTTGGAAGAGTTGGCTATTCTCTTTGGTGGCCGAGCTGCTGAGGAGGTCTTCTTACACTCTATGAGCACAGGCGCTTCGAATGACTTTGAACGCGCTACTAAAATGGCTCGCGATATGGTAACGCGCTATGGCATGAGCGATAGCTTGGGAACAATGGTTTATGTTGATACTGAATCAGAAAGTATTTTTGGTCGCAATAGCACTAAGACAGTTTCTGAATTAACTCAACAAAAAGTTGATGCTGAAATTCGTAGTTTGATTGATAGTCAATATGCTTTGGCAAAATCTATTTTGGAGCAAAACCGAGATAAGGTTGAGGCCATGGTTGCTGCTTTGCTTGAATGGGAAACCATTGATGCAGAGCAAATAACTGACATTATGGAAGGTCGCCCACCACGCGCACCATTACCTCCTCCTGCAACTCAGTTCGGCAATTCCGCTGGAACTCCTCCCGGACCCGCGACTGGCAGCGCCCCTGCCACTGCTTAAGTGCATTTGCTAGCACTTGTCTTTGATGCCTAATCAAAGTCACGTAGATATGCCCACAACATGGCGTTGTGGGCGTTTTCTTTTTGACTTTAACAAACGTAAGCGCCCAATCGTGATGGGCATATTAAATGCAACACCAGATTCCTTCTCTGATGGCGGGAAATTCAGAACTCCTAAAGATGCTGTTGCTCAAGCGGAGAGCATGATTGCTAATGGCGTTGATCTAATTGATATTGGCGGTGAATCAACAAGGCCCGGTGCGCAGCCAGTTGAATTACAAGAAGAATTGGATAGAGTGCTACCAGTAATAGAGGCGCTTAAAGATTGTGGCATCCCACTTTCCATTGATACCTATAAAGCAGAAACGATGCGTCAAGCACTTAGTGCAGGAGTAGATTGCGTAAATGATATTTGGGCGCTGAGACAGAATGGTTCGATTGATGCAGTAATCGAAAGTAAGAATTGTGGCGTAGTTCTGATGCATATGCAACGTGACCCACTCACCATGCAATTTAACCCTAACTATCAGGATGTGATTAGCGAAGTTAAATATTTTTTAAAAGATCGCACTGATCTATTGATTTCCAAAGGGATTGATAGCAAGCGAATTGCAATAGATCCTGGCTTTGGCTTTGGGAAATCTTTAGAACATAACCTCCATATGCTGGCGAACTTTGCTGAATTCTCAAGCTTGGGATACCCAATATTAGCTGGAATCTCGCGAAAGTCGATGTTGGGTAAGGTCACTGGTAAAGATACAAATGAGCGCATAGCTGCGAGTATTGCTGCGGCAGTTATGGCCGCAGATCGAGGCGCAAAGATAGTGCGGGTACATGATGTGACTGAGACGGTCGATGCCCTAAAGCTCTGGGAGGCTATTAACACTTAGTGACGCCTCTAAGTTTTATAATTATATCTATGAAAAAACAATACTTTGGTACTGACGGCATTCGAGGAGAGGTGGGGCAATTCCCAATCGTCCCTGAATTTATGACTCGCTTAGGGTATGCCGCTGGAAGAGTGCTAGCTCGTGATGCCAAACCTGGTGAACGCTGTAAGATCCTGATTGGAAAAGATACGCGAGTCTCAGGTTATCTTTTGGAGGCATCATTGGAAGCTGGGTTTGCTGCAGCTGGTGTTGATGTCATGCTTTGCGGTCCGATTCCAACCCCGGGCGTTGCCTACCTTACTAAAGCACTGCGTTTATCTGCTGGCATAGTGATCTCTGCATCTCACAATCCGTATCAAGATAATGGTATTAAGTTTTTCTCGGCAATGGGCGATAAATTATCGGATGAATTTGAGCTTGCCATCGAAGCTGAGTTAGAAAAACCGATGGGGTGTGTGAATTCAAAAGAACTTGGTAAGGCTTTTCGATTGGATGATGCCGCCGGACGCTATATTGAATTCTGTAAATCAACCTTTCCAGGTGATTTAAATCTTAAAGGCTTAAAGCTTGTAGTTGATTGTGCAAATGGCGCTGCGTACCATACTGCGCCTCACGTTTTTCATGAATTGGGTGCCGAGGTTGTTTCAATTGGCGTCAGTCCTGACGGTCGTAATATCAATGATGGCTGCGGTGCTACCGCTCCAGCCGCATTGATTGCCAAAGTTAAAGAAGAAAAAGCGGATCTGGGTATAGCGCTTGACGGTGATGCTGATCGCCTGCAAATGGTTGATTCGTCCGGCCGCTTATTTAATGGCGATGAACTGCTTTATATACTAGCGAAAGACCGCTTGGAAAGAGGACAAAAGCTTGGTGGAGTAGTTGGCACTCTAATGACTAACCTCGCAGTTGAAAATGCAATCAAAGACCTTGGTATCGGATTTGAGAGAGCTAATGTTGGAGACCGTTATGTTCTTGAATTACTAAAACAAAACGGTTGGATTATTGGTGGCGAAGGCTCAGGTCATCTACTATGTTTGGATCAGCACTCTACAGGCGATGGCACGATAGCAGCACTACAAGTTCTCGCGGCCATGAGCAAAACAAAAAAAAGTCTTGCTCAATTATTGGATACAGTCAAAGTCTTCCCACAGGTTCTTTTGAATGTGAAAATTAAGCCTGGCTATGATTGGAAGTCAGATAAAGTATTAAGCAAGCAAATTACAAAAGTTGAAGCTGATCTTAAGGATATTGGTAGAGTTTTGATTCGTGCATCTGGTACAGAGCCCTTACTCCGCGTCATGGTAGAAACAAATGACTATGAAATAGCATTAAATTCAGCTAAGAGCATCGCTGATTTAATTCCAACTATTTAAATCTAATTTATTGAAAATCATGAGATGAACAAAAATATCATCCAATAAAGGAATTATTTTATGAAGATGCATCCGTCTATAACTAATAGAGAATTTAAACTGCTGATAAAGCCTAAGGGCCTAGATCGACATAGCAGAATTATGCTATTGAGTGAGCAGATTGTAAATTTTTGCAAAAAAAGTAAAGTTGATTTCTTCCATCTTGATAATGCAAATACGGGTTTGCGTAGTATTTATTTTTACGATACCCCAGGCGAGCACTTTCGTCTAAATAATGTAATCCTACGCGTTCGTGAATCACGCCAAAATATCTGGGTAGATGATTATGCTGAGGTGACTTTAAAGTGTCGAGCGCATGATCTTGATCGAGCTACTAAATTTGATCCCACCCCACAGAAGAAAATTAAATCCAGGGCACGTTTAAAAGAGGAGATACTTCGTGGCGATATAGTTGGTTCTCGTCGCCAAATCTTTTCAAACAATGCTATTTTGGATGCAGTGCCAATTGATAGTTTATTTGAACGCTCTTTGCATAGCGTTAGTAAATATTTTCCAGGGCTTGCAACTCTCCCCATTGATAAGAAGTCCCCAATAGTTATCGTTGGCGGCCCAACAAACAAAATTCTAGAGGCTTGCTTGCCATTAGGGAACTTAGTATTTGGTAATGGTGTTCAAGCACATTGTGAAATTGCTATCTGGATGAAATCTGCAGGCGAGCCCATTATTGGTGAGTTAGCTTTTTCATATCGTGTTAATGATGAAAATCGAGCACAAGAAAAATCTCACAAAAGAGCAGATAAATTCTTTAAAAAGCTTCAAATTGAACTAGCCGATTGGCTAGAAATAGGAAGCACCAAAACTGCACTCATTTATGGAAAGCCTGAATGACCAGTTCTGATATTCCCAATAAAGATGGTCAGGTAAGCATTTCTGATCTCTTTATTCAGTTTTTTATTATTGGTGCCGTTAGCTTTGGTGGTGGCATTATTGCCTATGAGCGCATTCTTTTAATAGAGAAAAAACATTGGCTAACTGCCGATGAATTTATGGGCTACCTAGCAATTAGTCAAACGATGCCAGGTTTAAATTCCGTGAATCTAGCAGTATTAGCTGGAGATCATTTAAGAGGCGCACTAGGCGCCTGTATTGCAGCCATCGGATTGATAATGCCCGGATCTTTATTTGTATTAGCTATAGGGGCTGCCTATATAGGCAATACAGATCACCCCCTAGCAAGTATCATTTTGTCTGGGGTTGCTGCAGCCGCATGTGGTTTGTTATCGGCTATTACCTATCGAATAGGCGGTCAGCACTGGAAGCATCTCAAGTCACTCCTCATTATCATTCCAACCTTTCTATTGATGAGTATCGCAAAGCTGAGCTTGCCCATTGTGTTGTTGATTATGGCCCCACTTGCTATATACATGTATCGCCCGCGAGCTAACTCATGACCCAGTTGATCTCATTAGCGGCCTGCTTTGGCTTACTTTCACTTCTAGCGGTAGGAGGGGGTACTGCTGTCATACCTGAAATGCAAACCTTACTAGCTCATCAGTTTGGCATTGACCACCTTCGATTTGTTCATATTTATAGCATTGGTCAAATAGCACCAGGACCGAATATGTTGATGGTGTTAATCATTGGATTTCAAATTGCAGGCTTAGTAGGTGCTGGAGTTGTTCTGCTTTCATTTTTCCTGCCATCAAGTATTTTGTGCTTTTATGTGGGACGCATTTGGGATCATTATGGCGAAAGCCCGTGGCGTCGTACTATTCAGAATGCCTTGGAGCCAATCTCCATTGGATTAATGGCCTCGGGCACTTATTCAGTTGCTAAAGCATCCATAGTTAGCCCAATTACATTAGGATTGGCTTTGATTTCTCTTTATTTCATTTTAAGAACTAAGATAAATCCAGTATTCGTAATTCTTGGATCAGGCGTATTTGGAACTGTTCTGATCAAGTATTTCTAGGGCGGTCATATGTCAAAAAGCTGCTCTTAAACCAACCATTAAGCTTCTTCCTGGTTGAGGCGCATACAGCCTCACTGCCATTGGTGAAGTTGCATAGCGAATCTCTTCATTCAATAGATTCTTCAATACAAGATAGCCGGTCCAGTTGACCTTACCAATTCTTTCTGTATAAGATAAATTGGCATTTAATAAGTTATAGCTAGGGGTTGGTCCGATTTCCCAGTTTGCCAATTTATTCTGTTGATAGCTGTAGATATAACTAGCACTAGTTAACCAGCCATTTCGCTGATAAGCCAATTCTGTTCCAAGGCGAGGTGCTGGCTGTAATGGAAGATTACCTCCCGAAGTGAAGGTACCTTGTGATACATCACCAAAAATACGTCCGCCAACCCCAGACTCATTCCAGTTATAAGTTAGTTCTGCCTCTGCGCCCTGAATAGAGGCATTTGCTTGAGATGCTTGAACAACGGAAAAGTTCTGATTGGCCTGGCTATATGCCCCAGTGTAAAAACCATAAATGAAGTTGCTGAATTGATTTTTATAAATACTGGCCTTACTACGAATCAATCCCAGCGTCTTCTGAAAACTGAGCTCCAGATTATGAGATGTTTCAATCCCTAGATTTGAGTTTCCAATGTCAAACGTTGCAGTTGAATCATGTGGTCCATATGAGTAGAGTTCTTGAGCCGATGGGGCCCGTTGTGAAACGGTATAAGCAAGCCCCAGACCATATCCTTTGACAACTTCTACAAGACCACCAGCAGAATAGGACATCAAATTAAATTGACGGCTCTTCAGTGCAGGAGCTCCATAGCTTGTTGGAACAAAGTCCTGACTTGAAGCACTGGGGAACTGGGTAGCAGAGTTGGGGTTTTGAGTTGCATAGTTGTAGCGAGCCCCTAGACTTGTTTTGAGTGGGCCATATCGACCTTCTTCAACCAAGAAGAGGGCACTTGAATTCGATTTGGTTTGCGGAACAATTGCATAGCTATTAGTCGATAAATCCGTGGCATTTAAAGTGGAGCTAATGATTTGTAAACCCAAAATTCCTTTTGATCCAAGTAACTGTTTGTGCGCTAACTCCAGCCTTGCTTCATTAGCTGTGTTATTCCATTGGGTTGAAGCTACACCGTTGTTAGTAAATTCAGTATGTTGATAATTTGTATTAGCGGCGCTAATTTTTACTGAGCTGAAGCCATCAAATGGCTCGTTTGATTGATGGGCGATGTCATAACGATTTTGTGACTGCTGAATAAAGCCGCCCTCAGCAGTTGGAATGCCATAGTTATGGTTTAAGCGCTCTAAAGAGATACCGGTATATCCATCTGCGCGAACATAACTAGCACCTAGACCCAAACTATTCTGATTGCTAAAAGAGAAGGGTAGCTTGCCACTGTAGGGAACGTTTACCGGTGCACCAGGGTTGATAGCCCAATTAGCATTGGGGCCACCTTGTTCAGCAAAGCCTGGGATACGGTAGTTATTAGAGTTGCTGATTGCCGTATCAAAATGTAGCGCTAAAGGACCAGCAGGCGCGTCAAGTTCAATATTGGCTGTTTTTCCTTGATTAACGGTCTCGTAGCTTGTATTGATTGCACCCGATACAGCATCGGGCATGGTGGTCACAATGCGATCATTCACCACGTTTACTAAGCCACCGCTTGATCCCGAGCTATACAGGAGTGCGGAGGCGCCACGCAAAATCTCAATCTGATGAGTATTTTGCATTGGACTAGCAACTGCATGATCAGGTGAGATACTCGATACATCGCCGGCAGATAAGCCATTTTGCAGAATTTGAACGCGTGAACCTTCTAAGCCTCGTATTACAGGTCTTGAAGAACCTGCGCCATAACCGGTTGCAGAGACGCCTAATTCATTTGCAAGGGTTGCACCAAGTGTTCCCGAGAGTTTATTTTGAAGCTCATCTCCAGCCAATATCTTGTTAGGCGCCAAAAGGCCCTGACCTTCGCGCATTCCATTTACATCAAGTTGAGGTAGTGTTTCTGCTTGGTTCTGTGACCATGCAAGGTTAATAGGCAGTACTAAAGCTAATGCCAATAAAAGATACCCAGTAAATTGCTTGCTACAGAAAATCATATTCATCCAAATACGCCAAAGTATGGCGATTAATTAAAACGTGAGTGCGCAATCAGCGCAGTTGTTTTAGAGGATGAAAACGGGAGGTGCGCGTGACTGGTAAGGGGCGATCTCTAATTTAGATGCAAATGAATCAATAATTACACCTACTGACAGAGAGCCTGAAAGCAATAAGGGAAGAGCAGCAGCGCTATTGGGGATAAAGCCGGCTAAAGTTAGTGCATCAAATAAGTGACAGACATCAGAGCTATGGCTAAAGGTTTTATCAATTTGATTCGTTGCCTTATTCTCTAGCGTTTGGCTCTGGGAGATGCCATGTGAAACACTATGAGATAGACCAATCCAATGGGTACCAAGTAAGCAAAAAACAAGCAAAGCCACTGTAAATGCGGCGTGCATTTGCTTTGTTAATTTGCTTGAAAAATAGGCAGACATAAGACGAATCTTACAGGATTTGCCTGTAATAGCCCTCTCGGTGTAGAATATTGATTCCGTCGGAGTGTAGCGCAGCCTGGTAGCGCACCTGCTTTGGGAGCAGGGGGTCCAAGGTTCGAATCCTTGTACTCCGACCACTTTCCTTTATTGTTCTAGATAATACCCAGCACATAACTGCCCATAGCTCAGCTGGATAGAGCAACGCCCTTCTAAGGCGTAGGTCGCACGTTCGAATCGTGCTGGGCAGGCCAAACACCGGACTGGCCGATTGAATCTAGTCAAATAAACCTTATTTAAGAGCCTCAATTGATCATTTTGCTATCTGCAGAAGAACTACTTGTTTTATGCCAAGCACTATGTAGAATGAATCAGCATCTCTTCGAGCTGACTTGGCATCTTGCCAAACCTACCGCCCTAGATTTCAGACACAGTTCAATTCATGGGGTTAGATAGATGAGACATATTTCGTGCTTGCCACTTGTAATCTTTACCGCTACCTTAATGAGTGCTTGCGGGGGAGGAGATAGCTCAACTAGCTCAAGTAGTTCAAGTACTCCAACGACAACGTTTTCTCAATTCAGTTGTCCTAGCTTAGGTGCCACTGCTCTGTTTAGTATTACTGGTGTGCGAGGGATTACTGGTTATTCTGGATATGTATATTACTCTGGAACTTATTCAACAACCGATGCCCCAGCTGTCCCAAAGGGTTATCTTTATTCAGGGCCAATCAATGGCGGCGGTAGCTGCAACCAGTTTTCATTAGCATTAGCTAATGCTAATGGACTTATGGGCGCTACTTCATTATCACTCTATGGTCCCGATAATGATAATCTTGGCTTTGCATCAGTAGTTGGGAGTTATTCCAAAACAGCGCTTGGCATCAACCCTCAATTAGGTTTGCTGTATCAAGGTCCTAGTTCAGGCGCTGGCGGCACGTTTTCAACCATTCAGCCGCCATCAAATACATCCAACCCATCATCGGTTATTTTTGCACCCGTTGGTAGCTCAGTCTATAACACCATCATGCATAGTAATAATGGTGGCATCGCAGTTGGTAATTATGATTTCGCTTTAGCTGGAGCTTTACCAACTAACCCAGTAGCAAAAGCAAGCCCCGTATTAGATACAAAATTAACCAATGCCGATGCGGTTGGTGGCCATGCGGTCATTTATAACTTGATTGGTACTAGTACTCCTAGCGCTGCTTGTACTGCAAATGGCTATTGCAGATTTAGCAATCCAAATTACACTGAGAGTAGCTCGGATAGCATTACTGCTTATGGAATTTGGT
>Ga0209188_1000458_pt1 | contig 39638 bp, 27 predicted proteins | sample C_130625_EF_Meta_FD_187307 | JGI IMG/M metagenome (GOLD analysis project Ga0209188, IMG submission 187307) | Freshwater microbial communities from Lake Croche, Canada to study carbon cycling - C_130625_EF_MetaG (SPAdes) (version 2) | ecosystem: Environmental > Aquatic > Freshwater > Lake...
TAGTTTATCACCAATAAGACACAAAAGGTCGTAGTTTCTTAAAGATTGTATATACAACCCGCCTAAAACTTCCATTAGAATTCCAAATTGTTCATCATTCATTGGCAAGAACATCTTTCTTCATTTTTTCATAGAGGTTTAAACCGGGATATATTCTATAATCACAAGTTAGGCATTCAAACTTCATTCGAATTTCATCATTGACTACTTCAGCGAATGGATGCATGGGAAGATCATGATCAGTTATAATACATTCAATAGGTTCTACTATATTATCTATAGATAATTGATAATATCTATAATATATACTATGATCCATATATATCTCTTTTCTTATATACTTCAATTATAAGATACCACAGACAAGGATTTTAATCAATGAAGGTTTACCTCACGGGGGCTTTTGAGCATATGGACCGCCGCGTCGGGTTTGGTAATGCTTCCTATCACATTTATAACTCTATGAAAGAACTAGGGATTGATGTAAATGTTAAAGAATTAGGTAATAATACCAGATACGAAGCAGATATAGAAATATGCTTTGATCAACCTCACGATTATAAATTTATGTGTTCAACGTCATACAAAATTGGATACACCCCGTGGGAGTCTACTGAATTTATGCCAGCGTGGTGGAATCCACTTCACAAAGTTGATGAAGTTTGGGCACCGAATTTTTTTACTTATGATGTGTTTAAAAATAAACTACCAAACAAAAAAATTTTTACCTATCAGCATGGTATTGATCATGCGTATAGACCAAGATTAAAAAAATACAATTCCGAAAAACCTTTTACCTTTTTATTTATTGGGGAGCCGTACTGGAGGAAAGACGGCGATCTTGTAGCCCGCACTTTTGCCAAACTCTATGGAAATAATCCAGATTATAGACTTATTATCAAGTGCAGCAAATTAAATACTATAAAACTTAAAGATGAACAAGGATTCTGGGCATCGCCCGACGTATTATACGATAATATTATTTGTATAACAAGTTTTCTTTCTCCTGAACAAATGATTGAACTTTACGATGCCGCCGATGTTTTTGTGTACCCTACTTGGGGAGAAGGATTTGGATTCAATCCCCTGCAAGCAATAGCAATGGGAATTCCCACTATAACAACAACTGAATGGTGTGACTATCGTGACTACATCACTGTCCCTATCGGATCAAATTTTCAAACCTCACCTTGGCAAGAAATTCATCCCGGTGGAATGTATAGACCTAACGCCCACGACCTTGCTAGAGTTATGGGAGAGGCTAAAGAAAACCATAGTGAATGGTGTAAACTAGCATTCAAGAATTCCTTTGAGGTACATAAAAAATTTGACTGGATTCGTGTGACAAAGCCCGCAGTCCACAGACTTAAAAAGATTTATGAAAATCGTGAATTGAAAAAACTGGCGTGATAGGATAGAAACCTAACTAAAATTGAAGGGCTAGTGATTCAGGATGATTGAAAATCCATATGAAAATTTTATTGCCGTCAGCCGCTATGCACGGTGGATGGACGATGCAGGAAGACGAGAGACTTGGGATGAAACCGTTGATCGTTATTTCAATTTTATGGTTAAACACCTGAAGGAAAATAATAACTATTCTCCTCCCGCTGCCTTGGTACAAGAGATGAAAGATGCTATCATTGAGCGTAGCGTAATGCCTTCTATGCGTGGAGTTATGACCGCAGGTCTTGCCCTTGAGCGGGATAACGTGGCTGGTTATAACTGTTCATTCCTTCCCGTGGATTCCCTACGCTCCTTTGACGAAGCAATGTATATTCTTATGTGTGGTACTGGCGTAGGATTCTCTGTAGAAAACCTATACGTTAACAAGTTGCCCGTAGTTAATGAACATTTTGAAAGTTCCAATACAGTCATTGTTGTAGAAGATTCTAAGGCTGGCTGGGCACGCGCATTTAGAGAACTTCTTTCACTTTTATGGGCAGGTCAAATTCCTGCATGGGATGTGTCTCAAGTTCGTCCCGCAGGAGCAAGACTTAGAACGTTTGGTGGACGTGCTTCTGGTCCCGAACCACTGGTTGGACTTTTTAAGTTCTGCATTCAAATTCTTAAGAATGCAGCAGGCCGCAAACTTCGTCCCCTAGAGGCACATGACATTATGTGTAAGGTTGGCGAGGTAGTTGTTGTTGGTGGCGTCCGTCGATCTGCCATGATTAGCCTTTCTGATCTTACTGATTCTGAAATGGCTAAAGCCAAGGCAGGTGCATGGTGGGAGACAGATTCACAACGCGCATTATCTAATAATTCTGTAGCCTATAAAGAACGCCCACTCATGTCAGACTTTATGTCTGAATGGAAGAGTTTATATGACTCAAAGTCAGGCGAGCGTGGCATCTACAATGTCAAGGCTGCCCAAACACAGGCTGCTAAGTATGGTAGAAGGCCCGATGATATTCATTATGGTACAAATCCCTGTAGTGAAATTATTTTGCGTCCATACCAGTTCTGTAATCTTTCAGAAGTAGTTGTTAGAGAAAAAGACACCGCAGAAACTTTGAAGCGGAAGGTAGAATTAGCAACAATTCTTGGAACATGGCAGGCCACTTTAACTAACTTTAAATATCTTCGCAAAATTTGGAAACAAAATACAGAAGATGAAAGACTACTTGGTGTGTCTATTACTGGACAGTTTGGGAATGAACTCATGTCTGGCAAACAGGGAATTGATAAACTTACTCAGGTTCTTTCCGATCTTAGACTAATTGCAGTTTCTACAAACGAGGACATGGCAGCACAAGTTGGCATCAATCCCTCCGCAGCAATTACTTGCGTAAAACCTTCTGGTACTGTCAGCCAACTTACAGGAGTTTCTTCAGGAATGCACCCGTGGCACAGTGAATATTATATTCGTACAGTCCGTGGGGACAAGAAAGACCCACTAACAAGGTTCCTTGACGAATCTGGGGTGCCAGCAGAAGATGATGTAATGAAACCACGGGACACAACAGTATTCTCATTTCCGATTAAGGCTCCAAAAAACTCTGTACTCCGCGATGATCTTTCAGCCGTACAACACCTTGACATTTGGCTTGCCTATCAGAGAGCATGGTGTGAGCATAAACCATCAATTACAGTGTCTGTTAGAGAGCATGAATGGATGGAAGTTGGAGCATGGGTCTGGAAGTACTTCGACGAGGTTTCTGGAATTTCTTTCCTTCCCCACTCTGAACATTCCTATCGTCAGGCTCCCTATCAAGAATGTACTAAGGAAGAATACGAGGCGGCAGTCAAGGGTTTCCCAAATATTCAATGGAACATGCTTTCTCTTTATGAACTAGAGGATACTACTACTGGAACCCAAGATTTGGCCTGTGTTGCGGGGTCATGTGAAATCGTAGACATCACAAAGTAAGTGTTATAATTTAGTTAAAGGTGGCCTACTTTGTCATATACTCTACTTGTTCAGGGCGACAGCCCTTTAGGATATTGGAAACTTAACGGATCGGGATCAGCGACAGTTGGCGCTTCCGCCACCGTTACTTCTCCTGCATGGACAGAGCCGCCTTTAGTATCTAATTCTGCCTCTGCATTAATTGTTAAAACTAGCGGTGCATCTGTCAGTATATATAACTCATATGATATTTTTTATAAAAATTATGAAAATAAAACATTTGAATTAGAATTCTGGTTTTCTTTTAATGGATTATTTGATGGCTCTGGGTATACAAAAAATCTTTCTTCTTCTACTCAGTATTTTACATCTAATCAATTAAACATTGTTCAGATTGTTAATGGATCAACTCAAATTGGCTCTATCTATTATGATTACGCAAAAAATACTTTTAGATTTAAAATTAACGGGACAGATAATTCTGAAGCGTTTATTCCAGTCAGAAACTTAAATAACTCTTTCTATATTACTGCAAAGTACACAGCGGGAAACCTTTCTATATTTGCCAATGGTGAATCTGGAGTCAATGGGTATGCTGGAGATACAACGTCTCTTTTCCCTTCAAGAGCCACCGCCAGTGTTAACTTCCTTATTAATGGAACATCGTTAAATTCTTCTGCAAGTATGAATTATGTTATAAGTGATTTAGCCGTTTATGACTATCAACTCTCACTTTCTCAAAAAAGAAAACGTGTAGTTAATGCATTCTATAACGACAAACCTTCAGTCATGACTGGATACAATGCAACCTCCAACTTTGATTTCTATGAAAGATCAGCCCATCCAATTCATTCAGAATATTTAGAGGGCGGAGATTTCTTTTTACGCAATAGCGACTTTAATCTTGTTATAGATAACATATATGGACTTGCTCCAAATATAGTTGCATCATTGAATTTATCTGAAGCGTCTGATCCCACGTCTAGTGTAGTCTTTAGTAATAACTCTGCAAGCCTCACAGGATTTTCTAGTCTATTGTTTAAAGACTTTGGGAAAATTGTAGATCAAAGCGATACTATTCTGATTAGCGCACAAATTACTGCGGGCACAGCAAGTTCAGACTATATCTTTGCATTTAATGATAACGATACAAACAACATTATTTATTCAACAATTAGAAACAATGGGTTCTATGTTTATCAATATGATACAGCGAATGCATCTGCGGCTCAACTTTTATATGCATCTACAACAATAAGTTCTGGATCAACATATAACTTTGCATTTTCTACCTATAATGGAGAATATTATTTATCTGGGAATGGGGTTACCGCTAGTACAACTGGTAACATTATCAATGTAGTCTCTGATGGATACCTTGAAATTGCAAATGTTTTAAGTTTATCTCAAGCCAACTCGTCTTTATCTATTAAAAACTTGGGAATATCAAATGTAGCCTATAACAATTTTTCCGCGTCTGATTTTACTCAAAATATTATGTACATGGCTAGATTAAAAAACAATTTAAGTGTTTCTCAAGTTGCTACATGGACAAAAAATATTCCTATTTCTAGTTATGGTACAGAAATTATGGGAAGTAAAATTACATGGGACGGGATGGATAACTGCCTTGTAGAAGTTTCTGCCAATAGTGGATCAACATGGTCAACAGTCACAAGAGGTTCCTCCCTGTCCAATATATTATATAAAACGGTTAACCCTGATGTTCTTGTTAGAGTGACCGCACCATTCGACTATCAAATAGAAAGTGCTTATCAATCATTCCACGATTTAAACGTAATGATTTATCACGACACCGCATTGTTTAGCGATGATATGAAGTATTCTATTTATGCAGGATTTGAAGACACAACTAAAAGTTCTTATAGCATTCAAAGAAATAGTCAAAACATTATTTTAAGAAAGAACCACTTTGGCATTAAGTTTGATAAAGTTTCAGGAAGTGTGAATGGATACGCTATTATTTCTCCCACAGTATCAACTTTTTCTACCTATGCTACAGATTTTTGGGTAAGGTTTGATAGTCTTTCTAGCCCAAATTATTTATTAAGTTCTGATTCATCTGCAAGTACTACCCCCACCCTATACGCATCAGCATCAAAATTAATAAATAGTAGCGGATCAGTGTATGTTAATGGTGTATACCGCGCCTCCAATACATTTACTTTATCTAGCGGAGAGTTTTATCATGTTTTTTACAACTTTGGCGTTCCTTTCACGGGCAGCGCGATGTATATAAACGGTGCTTCAGGAGTTGCTCATAGCAATGCTACCTATGGATATCTAAATGTATGGGATTATTCTGTTGATGCAAGTACTGCTTCTGTAAGATATAAAGCGTTTGTTGGAAATAATATTACATCAATCACAGATTCAGTTACTTCAAGTGCAACATGGCAGCCAAACTGGGCTTCTGCGTCCGTAAATAGCGCCTCAGGTTACAAAATTGGTTAGTTCCTGATCAAAATTGGGCTTTATATACAAAAAATGGTAATATTCCATTATGCGTGTAAAGGTTGTTGAAGAAGTTTCTTACGGACTATACCTCTGGCAAATGCCAGATGGAGGTCTTGTGTGTGATGATGAAGGTAATTATCTTAATGTTGCCGCTATTAAGGGTGATATTAAAAGAATTAACGATATCAAGAAAGTTGCCAAGCATCATGGATTAGAGGCTGGCAAGCCAGTATGGTTTTCAGGATACCGACAGGTTTCTACAGAAGAATACGAAATGCAAAAACAACGCCTTGAATGGGGACTCGTTCCAGATGAACTTGATGTCCCAGCAATCAAGGAAGACTTAGAGAATCAAAGGAAGATGGGCCTTGTCTAATTTAATTCCAGTAAACGACGCATTTGATGACGATGATGATCTAGTTCAGATTAGCGTCGGCGGAGGGTACAACAGAGAACCTTCTTCCGCATTTGAAGACCCTTTTGCAAAATCTTGGGATGATCTTAGCAAATTAGATGGAATTAGTCCTAACTTTAAACGTAAAACAGCAAGGATAGCAAAAGCATATACGGGACTTGATGGAGCAAAGTCAAAGAAACTTGATCCACTAGACCTTACTGGTTATTCTCTTTTCCAGATCGTCCAGCCACCCTACAACTTAATGTACCTTGCTCAACTTTATGATATTTCTCCATTTCATCATGCGGCAGTAAATGCAAAGGCTGCTAACGTTGTGGGACTTGGCTACCATTTTGAAGAAACTCAAAAAACTTTAGACCGTATTGAAGATGTAATTGTTGACGAAAAGAAATTAGATAAATTTCGTCGCAAAATTATGAAAGCAAAAACTGATCTTACTGATTATCTAGAATCTATGAACTCAGACGATTCTTTCCTTCGCATTATGCGTAAAATTTATATCGACCTTGAAACCACTGGAAACGCCTATTTAGAAATTGGTCGGACTAATAGCGGTCGTATTGGATACGTTGGACATATTCCTACAATTACTATGAGAATCCGCCGCCACCGCGACGGTTTTGTTCAAGTTGTATATAACCGTTATACATATTTCCGCAATTTTGGAGACACAGCCACCCTTGATCAAATTGGAACTGATCCTCAACCTAACGAGGTTATTCATTTCAAGAAATACACTCCCACAAATACTTACTATGGACTTCCAGACATTCTTTCCGCAAAGAACGCAGTTGCAGGTGATGAGTTTGCTACTAGATTTAACCTTGACTATTTTGAAAATAAGGCTGTGCCTCGTTACATTATTACAGTAAAGGGAGCAAAGTTATCTGCCGATTCTGAGCGCAAACTTCTTGAATTCTTCCAGACTGGTTTGCGTGGACGTAATCATCGTACTCTTTATATTCCTCTTCCTTCTGATGGAGAAAATTCTCGCGTAGAGTTTAAAATGGAACCAGTAGAGGCGGGTGTTCAAGATTCTTCTTTCCGCAATTATGCAATTGAAAATCGTGACCGTATTCTTATGTCTCATAATGTACCTATCTCAAAAATTGGTACGGCTCAGGGGATGTCTCTTGGAGGGGCTAAGGATGCAGATAAAACATTTAAGGAACAAGTTTGCCGTCCCGCTCAAAGAGAACTTGAACAAAAAATTAATCTTATTATTCGTGAATTTACCGACGCATTTGTTCTTAAGTTTGATGAATTAACTCTTACAGATGAGCAGACTCAAAGCAAGATTGATGAAGTATATCTACGTACGCAAGTCATTATGCCAAACGAGGTTCGTGTTCGCAGAGGATTACCTCCAAGACAAGGTGGGGATTCTCCCGTTGTTCTTACCGCACAAGCAGCAGCAGAGCAAAGAACTCAACAAAGCGGTAATCGTGAACGTGATCAGCAACGAGCAACTAACGCTTCAGATTTTGAGGGCGATAGAAATGCACAGGGCGAAGGGAGAAAAAATCCATAAATTTTGTATTCCTAGAATTTATTGGTATTATAATCTCAAATGGATATATCTAAGTCAACATGGAACAATAGCGAAAAGAAAGTAAGTTTATCTTTTCCAATCGCTAAAGTTAATAAAGAAAAAAGAACAGTTTCAGGGTTCGCCACCCTTGATAATATTGATCGTCATGGTGACATCGTAACTCCAGAGGCAAGCGAAAAAGCATTTGCCCGCTTCCGTGGAAATCTCCGCGAAATGCATCAACCGATTGCTGTTGGCAAGGTTATGTCATTCTCTACAAAAGAGTTTCTTGACCCAGAAACAAACAAATCTTATAAGGGCATCTATGTGGATGCCTATATTTCTAAGGGCGCTCAAGATACTTGGGAAAAAGTTCTTGACGGCACCCTTTCAGGTTTCTCTATTGGGGGAAACATTGTAGAGGCTGGCTATGAGGCTGGCGATTCTGAAGATAATAGAGTAATCAAGGATTACGAATTGATGGAGTTGAGTCTTGTAGATTCCCCCGCCAATCCCCTTGCTAATATTTTCTCTATTCAAAAAAATTCAGATGGTATGTCTGTAAATGGTATGGCAGTAGACACTGAAATAGAAAATGTATTTTATTGTGCCGATGATCAAATTGCAACAACTTCTTCAAATGAAAACTTAAATTGTGTTGCTTGTGGAGACTCCATGAAAGCAATTGGATGGGTTGAGAAATCAGATTCGCAAAAAGGTGATAGCATCATGAAAACTGTTGCCTCCTACTTTGCAAAAGACGATGCTCCCGATTCAAATCACTCAGCAACAACTCAAGATTCTGATTCCGTAACAAGTCAGGATACAATAAACCTATATCCCGATCAGAATAAGATCAAACAAGGGATCGAAGTAAAGAAAAATCTTAGTGAAGGAGGGAACGAAGAAATGGCAGACGAAACAATCAATGAGGCTACTCCGGTTGATGAAGTCGTAGAAGAGTTTGCTGAAACCCCTGAAGCAGTTGAAGGCGATGACTCCGTAGAGAAAGCCGCAACCGTTTCAGAAATCCCGGTAGATGAACTAGACTTTGTTAAGATGGTTGATGACCTCAAGACAGAACTTACATCAATTGAAAAGAATTACGCAGAGCGTGCTGCAACAGCAGGAGATATGTTTTCCGCAGTTGAAGACATTAAAAAGTCAATCGACGATTTTGGTACAAAGACAACAGACCTTAGCAACAATGTTGCTGACGTTGTAAAGCGTATTGATTCACTCGAAAAGCGGATTGATGCTTATGAAGGCGCAACAGCCGTACAGAAGTCTGTTGGCGTAGAAAATACTACAACAGATGATACAAAAATAACAAAGAGTATATGGCACGGACACTTCCTCGGCGTCACAGACCTATAACTCAATATTTTTATAAATTAATCGAAAAGGCAGGTGAAAAAAAATATGAGCAACGAACTTTTACAAAAGGTTATCGACACATCTAACCTTGGTTCTACTTTCACAAGCACTGGTGACAATGGCGTAGCCGTCCCATCTGGTAATGGACTCCTTTACCCAGATCAGGCTAACCGCTTCCTTGACTACATGTGGGATGCCACCATTCTTGCGAAAACAGCACGTACAATCCGTATGCGTTCTAACACAACAGAAATCGACCGCGTATCAGTCGGACAGAGAATTATGACAGTTGCAACTGAAGATAATCCCCGTGATTACACAGGAAACACTGGCAGTGGTAGCGCCACTTTCACCAACACAAACGCTACCTTCTCTAAGGTATCACTTACAACCCGTAAGTTACGTCTTGATTGGGAACTTTCTGCAGAATCACTGGAGGACAATCTTGAAGGCCCAGACCTAGAGGATCACATTGCACGTTTGATGGCTACACAAGCCGGAAATGACGTTGAGGATGTGCTAATCAATGGTACAGGCTCAGGATCAGGTCTTCTATCTGCATTCCAAGGATTCCGCGCAATGGCATCAAGCAACGCACACGTTGTTGATGCTGCTGGCTTCGGCCTTGATCGCACTGTGTTCAACAATGCTATCAAGCAACTTCCTCGTAAGTACAAGCAACGTAGAAACCAACTTAGATTCTTTGTCGGATCAAACCTTGTCCAAGACTATCTGTTCAACCTTACCTCAAACGCAGGCTCTGTCAATCCATTTGACATTGCATCTGGTGTTATCAGAGGTGATGTTGCTGCTAACGACGGTGGTCCCGGCACAGTAACTCCATTCGCATTCGGTATTCCCGTTATCAACGTTCCGTTGATTGACGAGACCCGCGCAGGAGATTATGCTGCTGCCTCAGGGCTTCATGGTGATGTCCACTTGACTTTCCCACAAAACCTAATCGTTGGTATCAAGCGCGACGTAGTTGTCTATCGTTTGTTCCAGCCAAAGAAGGATACAATTGAGTACACTCTCTTTATCCGCGTTGGCGCAGCAATCGAAAACTACGATGCACACGTTCTGGTCAAGAATGTTAAGGTAGCAGGAAGCACCGCAACATTTGGTTCTTCTCTCACAGCAACTCACGGTAGCACCGTTACTGGTGGTTCTGGAACTTACACGTTCTGATAGAAATCTTAATAAAGGCGCAAGGGTGGCATTTAAATGCCACCCTTGTCCCATTTCTGCTATAATTTCAGTATACAGAAGGGAAACACATATGTCTTTCAACAATTTAAAATTAGCAGAACTTAAGACAATTGCTGGTAGTTTTGGGGTAGAAGTACCTACAAAGACTAATAAGAATGATGTCATTCTTCTTTTAGAAGAAGAGGGTATTTCATGGCAAATGTACGAACAATTTGCTAACGTTGAAAAGGAAGATATTAAGGTAGATGGGGCACAGACTGCTCGCCTTAATATTGAAAAGGAAAATTCAATTTTAATAAAAATGGATAGAGAAAATTTTTCGTATCAAATTGGAACATCTCAGGGTATTGTAAACTTCACAGCAGAGCATCCTTTCATTGCTGTGCCTGAATCAATTGCACAGGAGATTTTTGATCTTCATGCAGGATTCCGACCCGCGACTCCAAGAGAAGTACAAGACTTTTACTCTTAATTTGGAGGGATTTAATTGCAAGAGATTCATAATGGTACTACAGACTATATAGAATTAACTATATTCAAGGATGGGGTGGAAACCTCCGCTGATGGTACAGTTAATGTTTCTCTCTATGATGTCTCTACTTTTAACGCAGATTCTACTACAGTATTGTTAACAGCATCTGCCACTCCAGCCACAACCCCACTTGGTACATACACGTACCAAGTGGGGCCAAGCATTACTTCTCTTAATAGGACAATTCGTGCGGATTGGTCTTATTCTCTTAATAGTGCTTCAACTACACAGTCAACATTTTTTAATGTTGTAACTCCTTATACAACTATTTCAGACATAGTTGATTACTATAATTTGGGAACAAAACCTTCTGATCTTAACTACAAATCTCCTGAGCAAATTGTTCAGTTTGAAAAGTTAGCCAGAACTGTTATTCATGGTTATGCAGGGCAACAATTTGGTCGTAGGTATGGAAGTCAAGAAGTTTTTGGTGTTGGTTCGGATGCTTGTTTCCTTACGGAGCCAATGATTGCTCTGACTAAGATGTACGAGAATGATATTCTTGTTTATGATACGACAGCCAGTCCTGTTATGAATCAATTTGGATTTGATTTAACGATTACCCCCACGGGCAAAACTGTAAGAATTGTCAATGCTGGATGGGACGTTCGCTATGACAATAACATTGATCCATCAATTCTTTATTATGGTAGATTCCGTAACAATTCCCGCTACAAATTTGAAGGAACAATCGGGTGGAACTATGTACCAACCGATATTTCTCTGGCCTCCTTGCTCCTCGTAGGTGACCTTATGGCTAATGATGCGGCATGGAGGATCAAGTACCTTGAAGAAATTACAATGGGTGAAGTTAGGTTTAAGATGAAACCGGGAGCGTTTAATGGCACAGGCAATCTCATTGTAGACAATATCCTTGATCAATACCGCAATGTGGGGATAGTGATCATCTAATGATTAATTCCTTAATTGGAAGTATCATGAATATGCGATGCGATGTTTATACTCAACAAAATTCTCAAACATCCAGTGGAGCAATTCAGAGGTCTTGGGTTTATCACACTACAATTGATTGTCGTATAGAGCCAATTAAGGCAGGAAAGTCTGTTGGTACTTCAGACAATAAATTGTTTGATAAAGAATATGAAGAAAATTTAGAACTTAAAGTAAAATCCGCTATTCCTTTAAGCAAAAGATATAGGATTACTGCGGTTCGGGCAAGCAACGGAGAGATCGTATATAAAGACCTTGATAGATATAACTCTCCCGATATGATTTTTGAAGTAATGTCTTCTCATGCAGAGGTTGATCCACTGGGAAGATTAAATTATTATCAGTCAACTGTTAAGAGAGTGCAGGTACAAGATAATGATACAAATTACAATTAACCCCGCCGATATTAAACTTGCTGCGGCTAAAATAGAAAGCAAAGTTAAACAAACAGAATTAATAATTTCTCCTAGAGGTTTAACTGAAGTTGCTAAAGCGGTTTTTACTATTACTGCGACAAAGTTTATTCGTGATCTATCTTTAGAAGCCAAAAACGATACAGCAAAATTTCATCACATTTATGAATGGAATAAGGTGGGAAGCCCTTCCGCAAAACTTTTTCTATTAAAACGTGCAAAAATTAATTATGGAGAATTAGCCATAGCCTTAGAGTTTATTAAATCTAAATCGTTTGTGCCAATTAGAAAAGAACTTTTAAATCCCGGTCCAACGGGAAAAGTTGTTTCTGCTCAACATATATTCAGAGATAAGGCTAGAATTATGGAAGAAGGAAAACCAGTGGACATTTCTTCTAGTAAAATTATGGCTTTCTATAGCGAAAGTTCTGGAAATGAAGACGGTATTGTTTTTGTCCCGGCAGGAAGAACTATTCATATTAATCATCCCGGTGGTACAAAAACAAATCATGCTTTAACAAGTTATGCAGAAGATTGGTATGGCTCTCGGGCAAGGATGGTTGTAGAAAATTCTAGGTTAATTGGTCAAATTGGTAACGCCGTGGCTAAAGTTGTTAGTAAAAATAATTCCACCCCAATGATGGTTATTAGTACTATCAAAATGATTACAGCAGAATACTCTAAAGAATTGAGCGTGCTATAAAATGACAGATTATACATCCTTAGCAATTAATGATATAAGAAAATATTTGTGGAGTCAATTAACATCATCGTCAATACTTTATTCAAATGATTACTTAGCCGATGGATTTGATACCCCGCTAGTTCCAATTATTCCAACTCAACAAGTTCCTGAATTTAATAATTTATTGCCTGCAAAAACTTATATAGTCTATGATCACGAAACACTTCCTATCCGTCAAGATTGGTGGATTCTGGATGAATTAATTGATTTTACAATTGTTTCTCCACAGTACGATAAAATCCAAGAAATTATCAATTTTATGATAGACATTTTTAGAAGATATGATGATTCAGCCGGAGAAATTAAACAATCTACTCTTTTATCTAATAATTTTATTTTTCACTATACTTCCGTTAGTTCTACTCAGTCCCCCAAGCCAAGTAAGCATGAGGCGGCACTTAAAAGCGGTCAGATATCTATTGTTGCTTGTTATAGTAGAATTGGTCAAAGTTCAGGCCGCTTTTAGTAAATAATCTGATATTATATTACTGAGGAAGTGTAATGCCAATCTTTGAAAAAAGGTAGGTGAAAAATAATATGGGTAACGTAAAAAACATTCTTGTTGGTGCAGCCAGAGTATTCGTTTCTAACGGAAATGGCTCAAATCGCCCAGACCTTACAAGTTCTGCTGTATTCCCAGTAAACATTACTGGAAATACCACAACAAACTTTGGTGGTGCAAGCGGAAGCGTAGCAACTCCACAGTGGCTAGGCACAACTGCCTCACCATACTGGAAAGATATGGGTTACACAAACAATGGCGTTGAAATCTCATACGAACCCGGTTACGGTGACGTAATGGTTGATCAACTTCTTGATGCTGCTCGTCTATTCAAGCAGACTCTTAAGATCATGATCAAGACCGAAATCACAGAGGGTACACTTGAGAACTTTAACATTGTTCTTGGTCAGGCTGACACAGTAACAACCTATAGCCCCGGCGCAATTGGTGGTACAGCAACAGATATCAATACAGTAACAGACTACAGTGGTTCCGTCACTGCCGTACGCCTCGCCGCAGGCGCACTTGGTGATGCACCAGTAGAACGCACACTTGTTCTGGTAGGTAATGCTCCCGGTCAGTTTGGTCGTTCCTACGCAGTAGCAGGATCAACAGGTTCTGCCGCAGCAGGTTCAGCAACAGACGTATCTGCAACCAAGAAGAAAGAACGTATCTATGTTGCACGTCGTGTTGTTCAGATGAGTACAACCGCACATGCACTTAAGCGCGACTCCGCAACCGTATTCCCCGTTGAGTTCCGTTGTCTTCCCGATGACGCTGATTCCTTCGATGGCTCAGAGTATGGTTTCTTAGTTGACCGTGTATACGGCGCGTAATTAATCAGCAATACATAAATACCCCCAATTCTCACGATTGGGGGTATTTATGTTTTATACAACCATTTTGCTATAATCAAGTAGAGAAAACTGGAGGTTTTAATGGCAAATACTGTCTATGAAATTGTTACAATCAAACTTTCTGATGGGACAGAATTAGAAATTCGTCCATTGACAATTAAGAATTTAAAGAAGTTTACCGCAGTAATCAAGAAATTAAGTGAATTGAATGTCGCTGATAGCGATGAGGAAGCAATGGATATTTTTGTTGAGGCCGGATTGGTCTGCATGCAACAATTTAAACCAGATTTAGCAGAAGATAAGGAAAGGTTTGAGGAAGTTATTGAAGTTCCTACCCTCATGAAAATTCTTGAGGTTGCAGGGGGGCTTAAACTTAACGACCCAAACTTCCTAATGGCGACAGATCAAGATGGGATGATCTAGATTTAATCGCCTTAGAAAGTGAAGTATTCTTGCTTGGAATGTGGAAAAACTATGACGACCTTGAAGAAAATTTGTGTGTTGAAGAATTGATTGCAATTCTTAATGCTCTGCGAGAAAGAGAGAAGCGAGAAAGAGTTTTCCTTGCTGCTATTCAAGGTATAGACTTAGATGATAATAATAAGCAAGATGAAGGAGATATAACTGAATTGAGTGGATATCAAGCGAGCGAAGCAGGATTCGGCATCAACATGGGCTTAGGCTATGCAGAGGTTGGTGGAGAGTAATCTATGGCTATTATCCCTATTGAAATAGTTGGTACTGCTAACTTTGCGCCAGTCATGGCGCAGATCAATGCGCTAAAAGCATCTATGGCTCAACTGAATGCCACTTCTGCTAAAACTGGTGGTATCGGTGCGCCGCAACTTGCTAGCCTAAGGGCAGCAGAATCTTCGATGCTTGCCGCGACTCGCGCTACTGGTCTTTTTCGTGTTGAAACTGTAGGAGTTTCTTCTGCCGCCGAAGCCATGACTTCTAAGTTTGCTGCTGGCAAACTTCATATGGCAGACTATTTTAATTTGGCTCGAAAAGGTGCTACTTCCGCAGGGATGAGCCTTGACAAAATGGCGGCATCTCAATCTCGTTTGATGTCTGGCTTGGCTGTTCCTTCTGCGACTAAAGCGGGGATGGCAAATTATATTACTGAGGTTAATGGTGTAGGTAACGCTCTGACGTTTGCCACAATTAAACAACAAATGTTGAATAGTGCATGGAACATGGGCGCTACAAAACTTATTGACATGGGTAAAAATGTTCAGTGGGCAGGTCGCCAGTTGATGGTTGGTTTCACCATGCCGGTTCTGGCACTTGGTGGCGCACTTGCAGCAATGTATTACAAAATGGAAAAAAACATGATGCTTTTCAAGCGTGTTTATGGCCTTGGCGGGTCTGCGGGTGGTCAATTTCAGAATATTCTTCCTTCACAAAAAGAAATTGATGACATTTCTAATAAAGTCATGGACCTTTCTAAAAAGATGGCGGGAATGTATGGGGCAAGTGCTGATGAGGTAACGGCAGTTGCTGCTGGAATGGCACAGGCGGGTTATACCCAAGATAAATTGCTTGCTATGACAGAGCAAACTGTCAGGGCTATCAAATTAGGTGGACTTGATCAGGATACAGCAATTAAATCCGCTATTGCATTACAAAACACTTATAAATTATCAATTGATCAAACATCAGAATCAATTAACTTTTTATCCGCTGTGCAGGCTTCTACTACTGCTAACATGAAAGACCTTACCGATGCTATTCCTCGCGTCGGTAACGTTGTTGAAAAAGCCGGTGGTTCTTATAAAGACATGGTTGCAATGATTGTATCCATGAAAGAGGGCGGCGTTGCTGCATCTGACGCTGCAAACGCAATTAAAAACTCTATGCAAAGAATTATTAGCCCAACTAAAAAAGCACAAGACGTTATGGCTGCATTTGGAATTGACATTAAAGGAATTGTTAGTACTAATGCCGGAGACCTTGTAGGTACGTTAACTTCTCTTCAAGACGCATTTGGCAAACTTAGCCCTCTTGCTAAATTGCAAGCGGCAACAGAATTGTTTGGTAAATATCAGGCTAACAGAATGCTTGCCCTTATTGATAATTTTAATAAAGCGGGCACTCAGTCTGCTAAAGTTATGCAGATGCAAAATCTTAGTGCTAAAGAACTTGCTGATATGGCTCAGCACGAAACTGAACAAATTCAGTTATCTGGTGCAGGTCAATTTCAAATTGCTATTCAATCACTCAAAGACGATTTGATGCCTTTGGGCCAACAATTCTTAAGTATTTTCTCAAAAATTATTACTGTAATTGATGGAATTGTAAAAGGATTAAGTTTCTTAAAACCATATAAAGATATTTTTCTTTTTGTACTTGGTGGAGTAGGAATTGCTGGACCGCTTCTTATGATTTCTGGTCTTTTCATGAACTTGATTGGTCAGTTTATTAAGGCTGGACTAAGAGTTGTAATGTTTGGTCAAGGAATTAAACTAGCATTTATGTCAGGTCTAGCCGGACCAAAAACATTCTTTTCAACAATTTCTGCCGGACTTAGAAATTTTTTTGAAGAAACTGATGCAGCAACAGAAGCAAGTAAACAACTTGCCGCTGAAAGTGAAATATCAGCAAAAAAACAAGCCGATGGATTTACAACATTAACCGGAATCCTTGAACAATATGTAGCAGAATTACGAACTGCTAGTCAACTTCAAGGTCAAGTAGCAGCCAAAAGTCTTCTTGCGGGAAGAATTGGCGCAGTTGGCGGAGCAGGAATTCCACCTGTTGTCAATCCTACCGTATCGTCTCAACAAGCCTCTGCCTTGGCACTTTTGAACGCAAAGGCTTGGAGCGCAAATATTGGAGGGATAGTTTCTTCTCCCAATTCAAGAAAGAATTTTTATGCATCCTCTCCAGTAGGATCAATACTGGTTCCATCTGGAGCGACAGGAAACCGCGAACTGCAAAACATGAGGGTAAATCAAATTGCAAAAACAGATGATGAATATATTCAAAAACGCCTTGCCGCAATTGAAGTGTTAAATAAAAAACTCAGCCTTGAGTTAAGCGATGTCGAAAAAATGCAATGGGCGAATAAAACATTAACTGATATGTCAATTAAGGTTCAAGAAGCAGATAAAATTCTTGGCTTATCTGTTGTAACTCTAGATGAGGCGCTAAATGTTGAAAAAAAGCATCTTGTATATTTGACTGGATTAAACAGAAATCAAGGCTTAAAGAAGTTATATTTTGAACTTCAAGCAGAAATGCTTAAGCAGGTTGAGGCTGCCGCGAATACAGCAGATGCAGAGATGATATCTCTTGAGTATCAAGATAAAATTAATGCTTTAATGGCTGAACATATTGGTGAAAAAAAGTGGGCTAATGAAGTAGAGGCTAAAGTAAATAAGTTAAAAACTCAGGGTCTTAATGATGAAGAAATAGGTTTCATGCTTCAACTAGAGCATACTAAACAACTTAATACTTTGCTTGCATCTGGAGAATTAACCAATGATGAATCTAGAAACTTACAATACTCGTTGAGGCTCGCTGCTCAAAGAATGTACGGTTTTTCTGCGGGAATAACAGTAAATAACGGATTAATCGTTGGCACCGAACGCGCCCACTTTGTCTTAAACTCAGCAATGTTTAAGGCTGCTGAGGGAAATGAAATTCTTAGAAAAAAATTAATTGAAGTGGCTGCAAGTATGCCTTCTCTGTATGAAAGTATTCAACTGACTAAAGAAGAATTCTTAAAATTAGTTAACGCTAGCGAAGAAGACATTGCTGCTCTTATGACAAATACAGATGCTTTACTTGTCAACGCTGAAACAATTAATGAAGAAACAGGTGCCCGAAGGGTTGAAACTGAAGAAATTATAGCAAATCAAGCAGCAACGAGACAGTCTACTAAAGCCTCGTTATCATTTTCTGACAGACTTTTAGTTGCCGCGTATGGACTTGGACAAGGAATTGGAAATACTGGAAGAGTAATTGCTGCTGGGGGAAATGCTTTCTATAATTCAATAGAAAGAACGGGAGCAATAGTTATTCCCGCTGTCTCTAAAGCATTCGTTTCAATGGATGCTGCAATGGATAGATTCTATGTTTCAGTAATTAAATTTGGGAATATGCTTGGACAAGGTATAACTTCTTTTTACACTAAAGTTAATGCGGCAGGAGAACGTTTACTTTCTTCTATGAGTACAGCAGCAGGAAAAATTGATGTTGCAATGGATAAATTTTATGTGGCTACTGTAGAAGTAGCAAACGTAGTGGGGGCTAAATTAGCAACAGCATTTAATGGAATTAAACTTGGCGCGGATAGAGTAAAGATGGCTCTCTTAAACGTAGCAGAGTATATGTCAACAGCCAACATGTGGATTACAGGATTTGTAGCAATAAAAACTGCGTCTATGACAGTTTCTAATGCTGCTCAAAGATTATCTAATTCATTTAATCGTGTAGCAGAATTTATGATGACTGAACTTTTCGGAATTCCGTTAATGATCAAAACAGCAGGAACTGCATTTTCAACGGCTTTATTTAATGCTAGAATGCTTTTCTGGACAACTGCTCAAGAATTTAAACTTAAACTTTCTGCCGCCACCGAAGTTATTATTAACGGATTCAATACAGCAATTATTAATGCTAAAACATTAATTCAAAATACATTCTTAGATTTAAGATCAAGGGTTTCTTCTGCTGGAGAAATGTTACAAAATGCAGTTAGACCTTTAGTGTCTGCTTTTCAAACAGTTTCATCAAGGATTACACAGTCTGCCGTATCTTTTTATAATTCAATTAAACAATTAAGTTTTAACTCAGTAAAGGTATCAATGATAAATCTTGCTAAAAGTGCGGGAGCGGCGTCAATTTCATTGCTACAAAGTATAAAAGCCGGATCAATATCTCTTGGAAATTCTATGAAAACTGCTGGAGTTTCTATGTGGAATAGTACTAAAACAATGTTTACTAATTTAGGAAATTCTGTTAATGGTTTTAGAGTGTCACTTTCTTCTACTGGAGTTTTCAAAGCATGGATGATGGGTATTCAAGATAGTTTTAAGGCAACAAAACGAGACATTATAGAAACTATTAAAGGCACAAATATTAAAGAAGCAAAGAATGCCGCAGACACTGAAGATGTAGCAGTAACTAAAAAGAAAACTGCTAGAACTACCGCCCTACTTTTGACGGAAGCCCAGTTGCAATCTATTATGAGTCAACAAGGAATGTTGTCACGCGCTCAAGCCAATGCATTACAAAGACATATAGAAGCCCTTGATTTAGAAATTGCTGCCGCTGTAGGCGATGCAGAAGCAACAGATAGGTTGATTGCCGCAAAAAATGAGGCTGCTGCAAAACTAAACAGTACACCAGTTCAAGGAAGAATGGGAGCATTCAATTCTGCGATGGGTAAAGTAAATATGGGCGTTGGCATGGGCGCTATGATGGCTCCAATGGCTTTGAACCCATTGGGAGAAAAGATGGGTGGTACTGCGGGTGCTGCTGTTTCTGGTGCTGGCACTGGGTTGATGTATGGCGGAATGGCAGGAATGATGTTAAGCATGATTCCCGGTGTTGGTCCGTTACTTGGTATTGCTACTACAATTGGCGGCGGAGTCATTGGTGCAATTCTTGGGGGAGCAGCAGAAGCAGAGAAAGAAAGATTGCGAGATATTGAAAGACAACAAAATATTCTTAAATCAGCCTATTCTGTCAGCAGTCAAGCAATTGATGCGTTTGGCTTGCATCTTAAAACTTTTGCTGACGTTACTCTAAATAGTGCTTATAAGTCAATTGTTTTTAATCAAGATAACATTAAAAAATTGTCTGATAACTATGTTGCGGCTTCTGATCAACCAACGGTTGACTGGATTGATAGTATTTCTACGGCAATGACTTCTGCAAAAACAGCACAAGATAATCTTAGTCAACAACAAAATGCATCTCAGCAAAGTTATTATGAGTTTTATTCAAAAAATTCTGATTTTGTAAATGATCCTAATTATGTAAAAGTTTCAAAAATAACTATGGCTTTAACGGATAAAACAGGAGAAGCAATGCAGCGAGTCCTTGAAACCGCTACTCAAGCAGAAAAAGATTCAATACTATCATTACAAAAATCTTTATCTGAAAATGACATAAATGCTAGCATCTACGCTCAAAGTCAGATGGATTACAATCAACAAGCCAATGATCCAATAAAACAAAAAGTTTATGAACAAATAGTTCAACCTATGATGCAACAAAATGTTTCAGCATATGCATCGCAAGTTAGTGATGAAACTTCAAAAGCATTGACTGCCGCAGCAAATATGGTTCTTCCAAAAATGCTTACAGATATTCTTGCTGGCGCTAGCACAGATAAGGCTGGAGAAGATTTGCAGGCACAACTGCTCGCCGCCGCATCAAAGTCAAATACTATTGTAAGCAAAATGGGTTTAGAGTCTTTTACTCAGAATGCAGTTAAATCATTGGGTAAAGATGTTCAGTCGGGAGCATTTAGTAAACTTATTGCAATGCAAATTGATACGGCACAACAAGCATTTACAGGAAAAACTATTGCAGGGCAAGATGTCTCAAAAATGACTGCTGCTGATGTGCAACAACAATTTACTACTAACGAGGCTTTTGCCGCAGACATTACTGCACAAAAAACATTAGGCTCAGTAACTGCTCTTACAACTCAAACTTTAACTACAGCCATAAATAATGTAAGGCCAGAAATTTTTGCTAAATTGTTCAAAACATTAGATGCGGGACAAAGTTCTATTATTCTGGGCAAGCAACAGTTTGATAGTTTAATTACCAGTATAAATAACCTTGATCCAGTTTTAGCCAGTATCTTGGGAGAATTAGCAAATTCTGCCACTCCTCTAAAACAAGTGTATGGTGCATTAAATCTTCTTCAGGCTGGTTTAATTTCTACAGAGCATGAATTAATTTCTGTAGCAAATAGTGCTTATTCTATTAGGGCGTTACAAATAGTTTCTCAACAAGAAGCCACTATTGCGGCAAATAACCCGTTGTTCGATGGAAAATCTGCTGGTGACCGGGCTGTTGGACTTATTGCAAATAATCCTGCTTCTGACGCTGCCAGTGGAGGGGGTGGAGGAACTTCTCCAGAACAACAACATCTTCAAGATGTTATTAAGGCTAGACAAGATTCTATTGATAGTATTAATAAAGAAATTGATGCTCGTCAAAAACTTTATGATGCAAAAACGAAAGCCATTGAACAAGATGTAACATTAATGAATTTGCAATCAGATGTTGCTAATGCTATGGCATCAGGAAACCTTCTTGAGTTGGCTAAGGCTCAAAATACATATAATAATGAACTGAATAATCAGGCTGCTCTTAAAAAGAAAGAAGCAGCCGACCTTGCTGATCAAACAAAAATTGATACTTTAAATGATCAAATTAAAACTTTGCAGAAAAAATTAGATGGCATGAATCAATCCTCCAGCGGTGGCGGAGGAGGAGGAAGTAGTGCAAGTCAAACAACAGTAGGTCAATATACGGCACAAATGAAACTTGCAGCATTGCAAACTAAGGTTAAAGGCGCAGCCGACGCCCTTGCAGCGTATGCTCAAACTGCTACAGTAAAAATTGGAACAAGTGTTGATAATATTAGTAATAAATTTGTTGCTAGACAAGTTGCAATTCTTAAAAATTCGGGAATCAGTACGGATGATATTTACAATGCATTTGTTAAACCATACCAAGCAGTAAACCCATTTGAAGGTGTTAATCTTAAAGATAGCACTAAAAAGTTTATGTCGGGAGCGTATGATGTACTTGCTAATGATCCTGAAGCATTAAAAAAAGTTGGTGGATATTTAACTATATTTAATGAAAATGCAGCAAAGTTAATTGATCCAAAAACTGCTGAAGGCAAGTGGGCATCTTTCAATTTCTTTGAGTCTTTGGCAAGTTCTACTGGTTTGGAGGCTGGCTCTAAAGCCCTTAAAGATTGGAAAATTGAAAGCGCCAAACTACTCAACTTGGCTACGGTTTTTGATCCAAATGGACCAAATCATGCACAATATTCAAAAGCATTCAAAAGTATGAAAACTGAAGTAATAAAACAATTTGGGAGTATGCTTCCTGACGTTAAACTTCCAACTGAATTTATTAGTAGTATTACTAGCACTCTTGTTGATGCCTATACTAATGGAATGCCCCTTCAGCAAGCCTTAGCACAGATGAATGATGAAATAGTAACGTGGATGAGCGAAAATGGGATACCGCTCGATACAGCAAAAAAATACTGGAGTGCTCTTGAACCCGGCATTCAAACAAGTCTAGAACAAATTAAAAGTGATGTTAATGGAAATCCTTTAGTCTTACCAACAACCTTTGCCACCGATTGGACAACTGCGGGATTAGATGTTCCAAAAACGGTAGCAAACATAGAAGCACAAGATGTTATTGCTAATTCTATTAAAGTTCCAGAAATTTTTGCTGATAAATTAACAATTACAGGTCTTGCTGCGAAGGCTACGGTCGTTGTTCCTGCGGGGGGTAGTAATCTTCATCTTCCTAATCCCGGAAGTGCCACGGGTGGATTTATTTCTGGACCGGGCACCGGAACATCAGATTCTATTCCTACTATGCTTTCTAACGGAGAATATGTTATTCGTGCAAGTTCTGTCAGTAAGTATGGACAAGCAATGTTGGATATGATTAATTCAGGTAATTATAATCCTACATTTAATTCTCCCACCGCAAGGTCTAACTATAGTACGGGCGGACTTGTCGGAGATGCTTCATCAATGTCCAATGTGGAGTATAATATTAATGTAAACGTGGCGGGAAGTAATGCTGATCCTAACGATATAGCCTCCGCCGTTATGAATGCTCTTAGACAGAAAGAAGCCTCTAATATGACACGTAGGAATATCGGATGAGTAAAGGATTTGGAATAGCGGGGATTCAACTATATACTAGCGACCCTAGTATTCCCGGCGCTAACCCTATATCGTATATTGTTACTGATCATAATCGTGGCCCAATTCAAATTTCTTACGATAGAGTAGAAAATTCTTCTCGTATGGCTAATGGAACTTTACGCCGTTTTATTACTGCTAATAAGAAAAAGGTAAGCACTGCTTGGACAATGGTTCCCGCAGCGGGCGGTTATAGTTTTACTGCCGATGGAAATCTTGGTGGGGCATGGCTTAAATCTTTCTATGAAGAAAATATTTTTAATCCTGTCTGGATTAAGTTAACTTATGCAGATGAGGCATGGAGATTTCAAAATACTGTTTCTAATCCAGATCGGACACAAGCAACAAATCAAACTTTTAATCGTACGGCACAAAACACCGGAGTTCAGAATACTTTTCAAGTAGATACCATTCAATATGCTGCTTTTACTAACGGTCAATCATTGGCAACTATTAGTACAGTTACACCACATAATTTTACTACTGGAGCAGAAATTATGTTAAGCGGAATAAATCAATTATTCAATGGCACATGGATTGTTAATGCTGCTCCATCTGATACAACATTCAATTTGTATTTTGCTGATCCTTCTACTAGTACACCTTCTGCTACATTTAAAATTAATTCTTATGTACAAAATGCTACAAGTGCTAGTTTTAACGTGGACGATACGTCCTTTATTAAAAATAATACAGAACTTGTAATCTCTAACTCTAATAATACTTTGGGACAATCAATTAACGGTACTTGGACTGTAACTGCTACTCCAACTAGCAAAACATTATTTACTGCTTCATGGTCTGGAACTAGTCAAACCGGAGCGGGGCAGTATGGGAATGCTACAATAAAAACATCAACTGCTTTGTCATCTACCTCTATAACAACGTTTTCTCCAATTGCCACAGGACCAATTATTTCCTCTGATATAATTAAAGTATTCATAACAAATTTCACATACAACATACAAAAACGTTTAACGCTTACTGACTATGTTGATATGAATATAGAGTTCACGGAGATATAGTGCTGTCACTTAGCGGAAATTCAGAGCAGGCGTTTGCTTCACTGAATTCTATTCAGGCTAATCCGCAGGTTTGGGTTGAGTGGAACTATAATGAAATTTCTAAACCATACGTTGTGTATTCAAATGCTAGCAATCCACTAAATGCTGCTAGTGCTTTAGAGTATCGAAGTAATTGGGATGCAGTTGGAATATCTCGCGGTAAGATTTACAATGTAACTTCTGGGGGATATAAACGAGAAGTAGACTCAGATTCTAGTGCTGTTGTATTAGAAGCATCTACGGGAAATTCAGAATCTTTCTCTGCAAGCGTTGCTGTAAATGGACCGGGATATTATAAATTAGTTTTCTATGCCCGCGCAGACATTCAAAATGTTTACGGTGCTACTAATAAAGTAAACGACAGCGTATCCATTAGTGGATCAAGTTCTGGTGGAACATCAACTTATTACTATCGGGTTATCCCAAGATCACGTTCCTATGGACAGATACAATTTGATGCAACGGGTAGTGATTCAATTATTGGTAAGACATCATCTTCATCACTGACTTTAAGGTGGTTTGAGGATGACAACGCTTTGGCCTATGACATTTATCGCGGCACAACAAAATATATTACTCCTTATTTAGCAACAGTTGCTGCCCATGTTCCAAATGCTAAAATAGACTACGACTATGACATGACGCATTTTGATCAATCGTCATGGAATGTTTCATCATCAATTGCTATTACTGCAAGTGTAGCCCCCGCTGTCACAGTAAAAAATGGTTACACAACTAAACCAAAATCTATGGCAGACAAAGATGTCCTTGAGTCTGATCTGGAGTTTATTAATAAAACTAAAAAAAATACTGTGGGCGGGATTGAAGTAACTCTACCTAGAAATTGGAAGAATTCTACTACAGCAAGTGGTAACTATACGGCTAGCGTTACAAACGTACTTGCTAGATTTTTTTCTGACAACGATACAAGTACTCCAACAAGATTTAGCGTAGATACTGAACTACTTCTTCAAAACGGTACAACGCATACCTTTGCCGTAAAAATCCGTAATGGAGAGACGGTGTTTTCTGATGGTCCCGTAACATTGAAAACATACGTTTACAGCAATGCAACCACGGGGGGACTACTTGATACTATAACTTCTTCAGTTTCATCTTCAGCCTTAACAGGCCAGTGGTATACACTATCTAATACTTTTACTGCTAGTACTGGTACTTATGTCATGTTTGAGTTGAGTAGTTCAGCGCAGTATCGTTTTGCCGTTCCTTCTTCAAGAACAAAAAAACAATCAAAATTCTTTTATCCATTAGCAATTGATGTGGCTGGTCTATGGCAACGCGCAACTGCTCCTAGTTGGAAGTTGAAAGACCCAGACAATATTTTCTATAAGATTTCTACACAAAGAACTAAATATGTTTATCAAGATGATTTAACTATTGCGGCAACAAGTATTGCCCCTCCTTCATATGGATCATTCAATTTTTATATGTCTCCATCCATCAAACTTTCTAAAAATGGAAACTATCTAGAAAGCACAAAATATTTTACTCGTATGCTAGATCAAGAATCTAAAACCCCAGTAGTTGTTTCAAATTCAGTAGAAATTGACGGCGCAGAGTATCAGATGATAGAAGTTTTCTTTGGCTCAGAAGATGACTATGACACAATGGAATTAGACATTAATTTAACTACTGCCACCACTGGTGCTAGAATGCTTTTTAGCAAGCCAGAGATTTTTAAAATTGATAGTTGGAACTTTATGAATTGGGAGTATTTTCCTATTGAATCTCCTTTCTATCCAAATAGGCCGGGAGAAGCGTTACTTAATCCATTTCTTCCAAGTAAAGATAGGACAGTAACGCTTCCCAATAGTTCTTCTGTGGCAAAACCAGTCAGTAATGTTTTCTATAACACCAACTCCTTTGCCAAGATTGGATATCCTTACAAACAATCCATACTGAGCAAATACAATAGATTCAAATACTATCTATCAGATAATGATCCAGTAAAAGATTCTACCGTAATCAGGGCACAGTACAATGATTATTTAAACATAAATAAATTAGTTGTAAAGGCTTCTAACGCTCTAGTAGACATGACCACCACATCCGGTAGCGTAAAACTTTTAGGGCCGGGAAATGCGGTGCTGAATACTATTGCGTGGGGCAGCGGGGACTTTGATAGCAGTGGAGTCATGGTTCTTTACTATGATGGAGCAAATTGGTCAACATCTCGTGGCACATGGAATCCACCTAAACTTACTGATTCTGGAATTTTACAAAATGTTTCCGCTAGCGTAACTGGAGTTGTATTTATTCATAATGGTGCAACTGTTGCTTCTAACCGTGCTAACAGACTTTATTCTGCCGTAAACAAAAAACCAGAAATTAGATCACACATTATAGAAATTTCTCCAAGGTTAGAAATAGATATTAGTGATCTTATTGAAACATTCACAACTACTAAGGCTATTGATAATCAAGACTCCGTTGCAGGATTCCCTCTGGGGTACATGAATGCAAACACTGGCGGATTAGATATTCATAATATTCCTGTTATAAAAAATACTTTTCCTTTCACCATGTTCGATCAAGTTTCAGAAAACGCCACCTTTGCGAATTTGATGAGGCAGAATGTAAAATTTACAGTTATGATGGTTTCTCCATCTTTAGACTTTACTGATGAAATTCCTTTTATGACAATGTATTCAGATTCATGGAATGTGAGCGGTCTAGATAAAGTTTCCGTAAACTTGTTTGACATGGCAAAGGGTAAAATGATGGCAATGGAAGACCCTGACTATTTCGCATGGGAAGAAGACTTATATAGTACAGTAACAAATCTTCTAGATTTTAGTGGAATTAGCGACTATGACAATGATGCTATTAAAAGAATTCTGCTTAACAAGTCTAATAAAACTTCATATTTCTGGTGCGAAAAGAAAGGCAACGTATTCGATACATTAAAGAGTTTGTTTGTTTCTCAACAAATAGGAGCAGCATTTGATGAATACGGCGTGATGAGATTCTTCGACCTTGACGATATAATTTCTAGATACACAGGAAAGAAATTCACTCCAGATTTTGCTATCACAGACGTTCCTCTAAAAATTACTACAGCCAACGGTCCCATTACTTATGAGTCTAACATTATGCAAAACTCTTATAATCCAACTATGGACAGCAAGGTTGGAAAAATTATTGTTCAATATCGCGTTGCTAACAAAAACATTAGCGTAGATACTTCACAAAGTAACAATACCAGAAAAACTACGGCAGACATGGCGGCTTGGCAGCAAAAAGATGACCTTGGCCTTCCAGATAGTTTTATTGCACGCACAGTAAACGCTAGAGATAATTCAATGTTTGCTACCCCGGCGTTGGCTTGGAGTCCCGGCATAGTTCATATTTTAGGTGGCTATTCTGGTTATGGATTTGTAGGCGGGGAATTAATTTCTTGGAATGGTTTGGAGTTTTCATTCACTCCAAAATTGTCTCCCGATGCGGGACAACTACAATCAATATCCAGAGTGTTATTTTCAGATAAAGATGCTGACGTAATTGTTCAAGATATTTTGGCTTCTAACCCAGATATTGTTACCGTAGACTATGCATTTACTGGAAAAGTTACAGGAGTAGCCAGAGGGCAAAAATTTACTTCCGTAAGAAATCATTACATGTATGATGATGGAAAAAATATTCCTACAGGATATGTATCTCCAACTGATGATAGTCTGACTCAGTACTTTGATAAAATATCTATTAGTGGCGTTACTCCATCTGCTTCCTCTACCTCGCTTGGCGGAAACGTAATCACTTTTGACAAAAACGTTGCAAGTATTATTGTTCGTAGGCAAGAACATACTAGCACCAGAAAACCTTCTGTTCTTTTAGCCAAGGGTGGCGGTGAAATCGGTGACCCTAGAGTCCCTTATACTGCATCTAGATTTAAATTTTTTAGCACAAAATTTGTTGCTCCCGATTTTACTAAAAATCATTTTGGTAGAGACGATGAGACAATCCTGCTTGAGGTAGGATTTTATATTGGTCATCAAGAATCTCCGCTGATGGTTGGTATTAGAAATAACGGTAAGCATTCTTTTGTGGCATTAAACGATTTTTCAAGAACTACAACAAAACCATACAAAGGGGCGGCACATAATCAAAGAGATAGCGCGGCTTCTTCTAAACTTGCTAGTGTTAACAACGTGTTCGATGGTAAAGAGCATAGACTTTCTATTAAGTTAGATGATTCTGAATTAACTGTATGGGTAGACAATGAACTGGCTGGAACATGGAATCTATGTACTCCAAGAGGTTCGTCTTTTAGCCGCCCAAAAAGAACTAATTGGGGCGTATACGTAGATAATCTTTCTAAGAAGAATGGGCCTAATGCAGGAGGCAGACCACTTTCAGATGCGTATCATGTTAATATTACAGAAATGTACGCAGTTGATGATGCTTTAGGAAAACATGATTATGGAATTAATCCTAAAAGAAATACTTTCCATCACTGGAGAACTCAAAAATTCCTTGATCTTCTTCTAGAAAAAAATGTTAATGCTGAACCAAATTATTATTTTTGGTCAGGTCCAAAGATTCCTCTGCACGGAGCGCATTTCTATGAAGATCAAGAATTTAACACTGCTCCAGCACAACCATTTAGTCTAGTATCTCTTTATACTGGATACAATCCCGGTGGGACAAAGGGCAAGGCAAGCACCCTATCCACAGTCCTACCTTGGAGAGATGTAACTATTTCAAGCATTTATGCTAATCCGTTTAGATTCTCTTTAGGTATAGTCAACAAGTCTAATCAATTAGTTTTTATTGCTAGTGCTGATAATAAAATTGAGGAAGGTTCAGTCCCTAACATTCAATTAAATGGTGCAGTTTTTGTTCCCGGCGAACAAGCAACATTAGAAAAAGTAATTAATGCTGCAAATGTTAACAATAGTATTACGCTTACAACTGATTGGATTCAATCAGAAGAAAATGCCAGACAACTAATTGATCGTGCGTCTAGGCTTGCTAATACTTTTAACGTTCAAATAGATTTAGATATATTTGGAAACCCACTGATTCAAGTAGGAGATATTTGTCAATTTGTCTACACTCTAAAAGGTATTGGCTATGACCCAGAAAATCAAGGGGTTATTCCTAAATATTACCTTGTTAAATCTGTTAAGCAAGATTTCACCGGAGGGTTAAAAACATCTATCTCTATGAGACCAATGTTCGACCTTAAATACGACAATATTAGTTAAACTCAAAGTTTGCTATAATTAAGGTTATATGGGAGTTTTTAATGTCTAATTCTGCAAAAAGAAAAGAAGCGTTGCGTCAGGCTCATATCCATGAGCAGAACTTAGTCATAACTCAAGACGACCATAGAAACAATCCACATTTTCTAAAAATATACCCTAACACAACAATTATTGGTTTATCTGAAAAAAAATCTCAAGATGCTAATGAACAGCATCCAATAGAAAGACAAAAGGCTACGGCAAAGAATATAATTATTCAACAAAATGTTGCAACTAGAAGCCCAAAAGCAGATACTCCTCTTAGTATGACAAAGAATGTACAAATAGAAAATCAAATAAGAGACGAAGTTCTTTATGGTTTGGATTCTTATAAAAACTTAGACGACGAAGACCGTACCGTAAATGAATCTTTTGCTTTTCATGAGGTTGCTGATGAAGATTATGATTTAAATACCGATTTTGAATCATACCCTATAGAAATTCAACCAGATGCAAGGCCGGGAGCAGTCAAAGAATATATTCCCAACGTCTCTCCTCCCACAGATATTACCATTGACCCAGCCTCCCTTGTCCTACAGACAGACGCTAAGGACGGTTCGGTAACATTCAAGGCTAGTATCCAGTTTGATGATTCACTAAATTTGGATGATTACGATATTATAGTTACACAGGTGGTTTAATAATGGAATTAACAGGAAAATATGTTATCAGTTCTAATGGCAAAATTCTAGCAGAATCCAATAACATGATTACAGCAAACGGTTTGACAGTAATTAATCAATATCTGGCAAACCTTATTCCGTCATGGGCGGGTTCAATTGCTGTTGGCGGACTTTCCTCTACATCTACTGCATCTTCAACCAATTTCCTGCAATACGAATTTTTTAGAACTCCTGTAATCTTTAAATCTTATCGCACAGTTTCAGGAAGCAATCAATTGGTGTTAAAGGCCACGCTTGATCCCACCACAGTTTTTCAGGCTTACGAAATTGGCCTTTTCCCAATGACAATTAATTTTAATACTAATGTAGACAATTATCCAATTTCAGATTTTTCAGAGCAATACTCTGGTTCATCTGCATGGTATATTGGCGCGACACCCGCGACAAGTGCCTCATCATCACCAACTCCTAGAATGGGAAGTTACACAGTTTCTTTGGCGGCAGGAAATACAATTTCAATTCCCGGCGCATCAACAACAACAAGTTTTGCTTTGTCTACTAGCACATTTACAGACTCAGATGCAATAAGTACTCTTTACTATGTTTCTAATGCTATTACTTCAGGAAGCCTCACGGTATATTTGGCAGACGATACAGCAGGAACTCCTAATGTATGGACAGCATCTACTACTGTGGGAGCCACGGCATCTGGCTCATACTACACATCAAGCCTTACGTTTGCTACAAAACCAACAAATTTTACTGACAATGTTATTGCGGCATCTGTACAATTCGCGGGAACTGGAACAATTAAATTAGATCACATCAAGTTTGTTACTGGAGATACTAAGCCAACTGATCACAAACTTGTTAGCAGAACCGAATCGGCAAGTCCAATAATTACAAAAACTTACGGGCAGCCGATGGACATTGAGTATTACTTACAGGTGACATAATGCCATCAAAGGATATTCGTAATCTTCAGCCGGGAGCAAAATATTTAGTACAACTTGTACCTAAGAGTTACGACGGCTCTAGGCCAGTCACCTCCCTTGTTCAACAACTTACTATTCCTACTACATGGAGTGGTAGTGTAATTTCTTCTAACAACACAGCAGTACAAAATTATTTATATGCATCGGGTGCGTTTGTTTCCGGTAGTACTGGAGGACCAAATTCTCCTTCTTCAACAATGTACATTGATGGATATGGACTTCATGCATTCAACAATGTTGGTTCAAGTACTGTTTATATTTCTTCACAAACTGGAGATGCATATTTCTCCGGCTCTATTGTCTCAAGTTACGGTTCTATTGCAGGATGGAATATAAGTCCCGGTCTCTTATACTCAGGAACTGCTAGTACATATGTAGGAATTTCATCAAGTGGGAATGATGGTTGGTCATTCTGGGCAGGAAGTGCAACAGCCTCTGCCGCTCCATTCCGTGTAAAAAATGACGGAACCATTGTTGCCGAAAAACTTACCGTTTCCCTTGCAAGCATCGGCGGTTGGCAGATTGGTACTAATAATCTTTATTCTGGAACAGGGTCGAACTATGTATCTTTGACATCTTCTGGAACCTACGCGATCTTTGCCGGTAGTTCAACTGCTTCTTCAGCACCCTTTAGAGTCTTGACGGATGGAACACTTATTGCAACAAATGCTAGCGTTTCTGGTTCTATCACAGTCAGCGCGGGTGGAACAATTGGTGGATTCACTATTGGTACAACAGACCTACACTCTGGCTCTGGATCAAATTATGTAGCCTTATCATCATCTGGGGGATATGCTATTTCTGCGGGGTCTGCTACAGCCTCTGCTGCCCCATTCAGGGTAACGGATACAGGAAACCTTGTTGCAACTTCCGCTAGTATTACAGGAAATATTAATGCTCTATCCGGTTCGTTTACAGGTAATATTAGTGCTACTTCCGGCAACCTTGGTGGATTTATTATCGGGGCAACCGCCCTAACAGCCTCTAACATATACATATCTTCTACAAATGGACTTGCTTTTGGCTCTTCTTCCGCATTTAAAGTAGATAATGCTGGAAATTTGACAGCAACTTCAGCAAGCATTACAGGTCAAATTAATGCAACCTCTGGTTCATTTACCGGCACAATATCAGCATCTAGTGGCTCTATTGGCGGTTTTACAATTGGATCAACTGCACTAACAGCATCTAATATTGTTATGTCATCAAACAATGGACTAGCCTTTGGCTCATCCTCTGCTTTTAAAGTAGATAATGCTGGAAATCTAACTGCAACTTCTGCTAGTATAACTGGTCAAATTACAGCACAATCTGGATCATTTACAGGATCAGTAACTGTTTCAAGTAGCGGTGCATTAATTGCAGGAAATACTGCAAGCGGGGTAATTATAGATTCTACTGGTCTAAAAGGATATAGCAATAGTGCATTAATTTTCTATCTGCCTACCGCAGCAGGAGCAAGTCCAACAATTGCTGGATTCAATATTATTAACTCTGGTTTTTCTGGTTCTGGAACTAACGCAAATATTATTGCGGGCGTAGCATCAGATAACGTATACTTGCGAGGAGATAGGACTGCTGGACAAAAAGCGGCTATCTATAATACAACAGGCGGGGTTGCTACAACTGCTTCTAGTGGAACTGGATTCTATATAGATGAAGTCGGAAACTTTAGGTTTTCTTCAGCATCAGATAATTTTATTTCTGGAAGTAGCGGAACGCTAAGGGTTTCTGGAAGTGTTGTCGCTACCTCTGGATCGATTGGTGCATGGTCAATATCTAGCAACGCCCTTGTGGGAGGCTCTGGTTCTAGTACTGTAGGACTTGTTCCCAATGCGACTGCTGGTGGGGTAGCAATATACTCTGGCTCTTCTACTGCTTCCGCCGCTCCCTTTAGAGTAACTAATACAGGAATTCTTACTGCTACTGGAGCAAATATTAGTGGATCAATTTCTGCTTCTGCTGGTTCTTTTTCTGGTTCTGTTACAGCAACATCAGGTTCAATTGGCGGATGGTTACTTTCCTCTAGTGCATTGAGTGGCGGTACTTCTGGATCATCAGTAGGATTAATATCAGTTCCAGATGCATCTAATATATCTATTTATGCAGGTTCTGCAACTGCTTCGGCAGCACCCTTTAGGGTTACAAATACTGGAGCATTAACTGCAACAAATGCAACAATTTCTGGATCAATTTCTGCAAGTGCCGGTTCATTTACAGGAGCAATTACGGCAACATCAGGCTCAATTGGTAGTTGGTCTATTTCTTCTACCGCACTTTCGGCTGGCACTGGAGCAAGTGCAGTCGGCCTTATCTCTATTCCAGATTCTTCAAGCATTTCAATTTATGCTGGCTCTGCCACTGCGTCCGCTGCACCATTCAGAGTAACAAATGGCGGGGTATTGACAGCATCATCAGCAAATATTAGTGGAAATATAATTAGTGCATCTATTACTTCAACATCGGGTTCAATTGGTGGATGGTCATTGTCTTCGAGTGCCCTTGTCGGGGCAGGCTCTTCATCATCTACAACAGTAGGATTAATTTCTTTACCAGACTCATCTAGTGTTTCTATTTATGCAGGAAGTTCTACCGCTTCTTCCGCCCCATTTAGGGTTACTTGGGACGGACGGGTAGTAGCAACTTCTGCATCTATTACCGGAAATATTAATGCATCATCTGGCTCTATCAGCGGGAATTTTGGTGTTGGAACTGGCGGTATTTTATATTCAGGTGTATCTGCAAATTCTGGATCAAGAATTTCTATGTCTGCTTCAGCATTAACTGGATACAATTCAAATGGTTCTGTAACATTTAATCTTCAAGCAACTCCGGCTGGGGTAACTAATCTCATTTCAAATCCTAGTTTTGAAACAGGAACAACAGCCTCATGGACAAGTACGGTTTATCCCGGTTCAGCAACATGGTCTGCAAACAACACAATTACAAAATATGGAACGTGGTCTGTAAAAGCCGCCGCACCTGCTGGGACTTATACAAGCGTACTTATGTCTACTCCAGCAGCAGTAACAGCAAACAAAAAATATTATGTATCGGGATGGATTTATTCTGATACTGCATTTTTTAATGATGCTAGTTATGGTGGTGTAGAATTTGTAGGCATAGGGATATCTAGTGCTTCTTCTATTGCCACAGCATCCTCTACCTCAGGTTCTTTTACATATGCAGCATGGACTTTATATTTAAATTCTGGAAGTTGGTACAACTTTAATGGAGTTGTAACAATCCCTGCCGGTCATAGTTTTGCAGCAGTAGGATTAGTGACAGGAAACTCTAGTGTTACTTCAAAAAATATATACTTTGATTTTGTTGAAATGTATGACTATACGTTACTTACTTCTGGAAACGTTTTGGGATCAATTGGAGGCTGGTCATTTACAGATACATCAATTTTTACAGATAACGTAAATTTAAGTAATAATACTATTCAGTTACAAAATAATTCAACTTTAAATATGTCAGATAATTCAAATTTAAATATACATTCAAATTCTTATTCTGGTACAAATTCAAGAATAAAATTTTGGGACGATGCGCTGGGCAACGGCGGACTTGCTCAAGCACAGATTGTCTATAGCCCTTCTCTATCGCAATTATCTATCAATAAACCAACAAATAGTACAATGTCCACCATTGCATTCGCCGCTGGGGCGGGAGGATCAGTAGTAGTTAATAACTCACATTTTGCCGTAGATACCAATACTTTATTTGCTAACTCTAATACAAGTAGAGTTGGAATTGGAACTTCAAGTCCTGCATATAAATTAGATGTCAATGGAACGGGAAACTTTGGAAATGCTCTTACTGTAACAACAGGGGGGCTTACAATAACAGGAACAACATTACTAAATAATTCCTTAAACGTTGCTGGAACTGCTTCTATGGCAGGAAATACAACAATTACGGGAACATCAACACTTAATGGTGATGTAACTGCTAACGCTAATTTAACTATTACTGGAGCGACCAATCTCCTATCTGTTCAAAATGCTGACTTTAGAGTATTTTCTAGTGGAACTTCATTTACGCCATTTAGAGTTTTTAATGGATCATCAGGAAATGCCTCTGTTGTATCCCCAGCCATTGGAAATTTTGCGACAGGTGCAGGAACTGCCCTAGTAATTGATGTGAATAACGTAATCCGTAAAACATCTTCTAGTATTAAAACTAAGAAAAATATAGAAGATTATTCTCCAGATTTAAATTCTATTATGCAATTACGTCCAGTTTTATTCAATTTTAATAGTCAAGAAAATACTGATCCGAAACAAGCGGGATTTATTGCCGAAGAAGTTGAGGCTCTGGGACTTAAAGAATTTGTTGTCTACGGTGCTGATCAAAAACCCGAATCATTAAATTATGGAAATATGGTTGCTGCTCTACTGCTTGTTATTAAAGATCAACAGAAACAATTAGATAATTTGAGTAACAAAATTACATTTTTAGAACAGGGTATTTAGTGAATAAAATGGTACAATTATGGTGGTGAGACATGAAAGACGTTAATTATAATATTATTCAGGGTGACAGTTTTATATTGAATCTGACATACACAGATTCCTCCGCGTCCCCCATCAACTTGACTGGCTATACTGCCTCTATGGAAATTCGTGATCAACCGGGCGGTAGGATTCTTTGCGCCTCTGCATCAATATCTGATGGAATAACAGTTTCAGCCTCTAGCGGAACAATTGCTATTAACCTTACCCCCGCAAAGACAGCAAACTTTAATTTACCCAAATCTGCTTATCAACTTCAAATCTCCAGCGCAGGCGGGACCAAGACGACTCTTTTGACTGGCTGGTTCAACGTTAATGCTGGAGTAATTAACTAATGTCAGATGCCACTAATATAAATCAAACTATCAATAATATCACCGTCCAACAGACGGCAAACGATGTTATAATAGAACAGACAGTTAATAGTATTACTGTTGACCCCACTTTGGTTGAAGTAACTGCTAGTTCTACAATCAATCAAGTTACAGTATCTTCAGTTGGTATTCAAGGACCAAAAGGAGACACTGGAGCAGATGGCCCATCTGGACAATCGTACACCTTTGAACAGCAATCAAGTTCAACAGTTTGGACGGTGAACCACAATCTTGGATTTAGGCCAAGTGTTGTAGTTCAAGATTATGGATCAAATACATTTGAGGGAGATGTGCGATACCTAAGCACAAATGCTTTAACTATAACTTTTAGTGAAGCACTTTCGGGTTACGCATATCTTTCATAGGAGAGAATAATGGCAAGAAAGTTTTTAGTAAACATTAATCTAAGCGGCAATCAACTGCTTAATGCATTAGCACATCCCGCTTCCGCTTCTCCTACTACATACGGTAAAGGCCAACTGTGGTTCGACACAACAAACAATCAACTTAATGTAAGTACTACCAGTTCAACATTTTCTCCGCTAGCCCTACAATCTTATGTTACTGGTCAAGGCTATGTAACCTCTTCAGGTTCTGTTGCCGGTGCTACTAACGCAGACCAACTTGGCGGAACAGTTGCAGCATCCTATGCAAAACTTGCTAGTCCCACATTTACTGGTACAGTCAGTGCTTCTAATATTAGTGCGACGGGAGCATTAACAGCATCTGTCGGCACAACGACCCTTGGCACAACTAATATGAACGGCGATTTAAGCGTATCTGGTAGTATTTTTATGTCAGGAAGCGCATTTATTGTCAGTGGTTCAAATATTACCGTCAGCGATCCTTTAATTTATATTGCTAATGGAAACGTTGCAAACCTTAACGAAATTGGATTTGTTGGGCACTTTACTTCTGGAACATATCAGCACACGGGTCTTGCAAGAGATCATACAGACGGAATTTGGAAATTATTCTCTGGAATCACGGATGAGCCAACCAACACGATTAACTTTGCTAGCGCAACCTATGATGGATTAAAGACTGGTGGATTAATTGTTAATTCAAGTTCCACCACAACAACAGCATCTATTACCGCCGCAGGCGCAGGTAATTTTAGTGCGCTTAGTATTTCAGGATCAAACGTTGCTACACAATCGTTTGTTACAACAAGTTACGCCCCACTTGCTAGTCCTACATTTACAGGAACAGTCAACCTTGGGACAAACGTTGCTACAGGCTCCGTATCTGGAAACGCTGTAACAACTTCACAAACAAACTTCTCTGCATTAACAATTTCTAGTTCTGCTGTTGCCACTCAATCTTATGTAACTGGACAAGGTTACGTAACTTCCTCAGGCTCTGTTGCAGGAGCAACTAATGCAACACAACTTGGAGGAACTGCCGCATCAGCCTACGCATTGCTATCTTCTGCAAACTTTACCGCTGCAAGTGTCGGAAGTGCTAGAATTCTTACTACTAGCGATAAAATTTCTGCACATGCCGCTACAACATCATCAGAACTTGCTGGAATTATTTCTGATGAAACTGGATCAGGAAGCCTAGTATTCAATACAAGCCCGACCTTTAGTGGAACTGTTAATCTTGGAGGAACTGTTGCAACTGGATCAGTTACAGGTGCAAACAATTCTGCCAGCCTTGCTGGTCAACCGGGATCATACTATGCACCCATTGCTAGCCCAAACTTTACTACTGGCGCAAGTGTTAATGGAAGTGCAATTCTTACTTCAGGCAACTCTGTAGCGAAATATTCTGCTTCAATTACTGGAAACAGTTCAAGTACAACTTTCACCATTACCCACAATCTAGGAACATTAGACGTTCTTGCAAGAGTTTATCAATTGTCTTCAGGGCCGGATACACAATATGCAGACGTAGAAGTTGATATTACTCGCACTACAACTTCTGCTCTTACGGTGGCTTTTGCCACGGCTCCAGCAACTGGAGAAAACTACAAAGTAATAGTGTTGGGATAGTGCTATGAGTAAATCATTTAGAACTGGTATATCAGTATCTGGTAGTTCTATTTTTTCTGGAAGTTTGACTGCCTCGTTTGCCAACATTTCTGGGAGTATCACAACCGCATCTATAACTTCAACATCTGGTTCTATATCTGGATGGGTTCTTTCAAATACTGCTTTTACGGCAGGCTCTGGCGCATCTGCAACAGGATTCTCTTCTTCTCCAGATAGTTCAGGAATATTTTTTTATGCAGGCGGGGCAACAGCATCTTCTGCTCCTTTAAGAATTACCAGTACAGGAAACATTACTGCCTCTGCTGGCACTCATACCTTTGGCGCGACAACTGTTGTTGGAGCATTTAGTGCAAGTACTGTCGATTCAACTGCTGGATGGACCACATTTCCGGCATCAGCAACATATTCTAGTACATCTGCTAGTGGTACTTACGGCATTGCCCAATACAGACTATTAGGGAATAAAGTAGAATTGCGTGGAGCAGTGCAAAAAGTTTCTGGAAGCGTTGTAGACGCAGATGTTATAGGGACAATGCCAGTGGGAACTAGGCCAAATAATGCTATACGAGTTGCGGTTAATGTAAACAATACTCCATATTCTGGCAGAATCACATCCGGTTCAGGAGGAAACGTTCTTATAGCAACTTCAGCAACAACAGCAACCATTGTACATCTTGATGGTGTAAGTTATTATATTAACAACTAAGATTAACCTAGATTAAAATTTAAAAATTTGTTATACTTTATATACTGTTTCTCAGGAGGATTTAATACATGGCAGGTGTTTTGAACATTATTGCAAGTGGTCAAATTAGTATGACCACTTCTGCTGCCTCTGCCGCTGCCGGTAGTGACTTTAATCTTGCTAATTTCCCTGACTATGTTGCAGTATATGAATCTCCATATATAGATGGAACTAATAAACTTTCTGTTGGTTCTACTTCTGCTAGTTGGACCACTATTTCTTCTCCACCAAGAACAATGTCTAGGGGTGTGCTTACTGATGCTCGTGTTTTGCCTCAAGAAAATACTAACAACTCCCCATTTGGATTTTTGGGAACAAGCGACATTGGTGTAACTCAAACTAGATACGCTCCTGTTGTAAATAATTTACAGTATTTAGATGAAACTGTTTATGTAGCCTATGACTTTAGGGAGTCAGGAACTGCTTCTTCAGGCTTGGGCATGTCTTTGCTTAATGAGCCTGATAGTTATACAAATATACAACTTAATATATTTCCATCGGGAACTGGAACCATAATACGTCTTTATTCAATGTCATCACTATTGAGACAGTTAAATCCCGTTAGTGGTCAAAGAAGCGGTGTTGTTGCGGTTTCAATTAAATATAATCAAAGCCTTGGAACTGCTTCATATGTAATGTATTCTAATTCAGCATCGTATACTAACTCTACTAGTGGTTTTGCTCCACCCTTTATGACAAGTGATATAAATACACTTCAATTAGTTTTTAATAAACCTAGTGCTAGTTTTTCAGATTGG